>Ga0187892_10010090_pt1 | contig 12119 bp, 8 predicted proteins | sample MA1701073metaG_FD_139345 | JGI IMG/M metagenome (GOLD analysis project Ga0187892, IMG submission 139345) | Bio-ooze microbial communities from a basaltic lava cave in the Kipuka Kanohina Cave System on the Island of Hawaii, USA - MA170107-3 metaG ...
GAGGATGTTCTGGCGCATCGGATTGGTTTCGGCCTGGATGATCCGCCAGAGGGCGACACCCGGCGAAGTCGCGGTCGAGCGGAACTGGATGCCGCGCAGCAACTGCACCTGCCACCAGGTCGAGCGCGCGAGCAGCCGTTCCAGGGGGGAGCGCTCATGCGGCCTTATCGACAATACGTGGCCGCCGGCTTTGCTGACCGCGTGACGGACGTCATCGGGAGTCGGCAGATAAAACGATTCCGTGGTCTTTTTCGGACCGTACGGCGTATCGTAAGCAACTTCCGCAACCCACTGCTGCATTGAAAAAACCCCGGTTTCCTACAGTAATATTATACAACCTAATCCTCGAGATGGGAAAGCGCGGCTTTCGGATCGACAAGGCCGCTGGCGACAAGATCGACAAGACCGTCGCGGCGGGAGAAGACGCTGACCCCCTCTTCATCGACGACAGAGTTAACGTTTTTCATCAAAGCTTCATAAATATCGTTGCGCTGACCCGGCCCCATCGGGATGAGCAGCGCATCGAGCAGCAGGGTCCGGCCGACGACGCCGGTCCTGTTACATAGATCGCAGCCGCTGGTGTTGTGGCGGCGGATGTCGGCGTCCGGCTTGATCGCAAGCTGATGGATTTCATGCTCGTTCAGGTAATTCCGCGCCTTGTCCTTGTGGGCGCAGCCCTGGCACAGCGTGCGGACGAGCCTTTGATTGAGCACGCATTTGACCTGCTGCGCGAGAGTATATGTGGAGGATCTTTCGCGCTGGTGCGGCATCAGCGAGCGCAGGCGCTCGAAAGTCTGGAGCGCGGTGTCGGCGTGGATGGTCGAGATAACGGTGTGGCCCGATTCAGCGGCGCGGAGCGAGGTTTCGACCGTGTCGGCATCGCGCATCTCGCCGATGATGATGTAGTCGGGGTCATGACGCATCGCGGCGCGGATCAGGTCGGGGAACGCGCCGCCCGGCATGCCGGGCCGGACCTGCCACTGCGTGGCGTAGCGCAGTTCGTATTCGATGGGATCTTCAATGGTGAGAACGTGGCGGCGGCGGCGGTCGATCTGCTGAACACAAGCATAGAGCGTTGTCGTCTTGCCGGAACCGGTCGGGCCGGAGAGAAGAATGAGGCCGCCGCCGCCCTTGATTTCGGGAGAGAGAAGCTTCGCGAGATAGTCGCCCACTTCCTTGTGGCGGCGGAAGAGCTCATCGAAACCTTTCAGCGCGGCGCGGTCGAGAAGACGCAGCGTGAGCTTCTCGCCTTCCTGCGCCTGCGGGCCGGCGGCGACGCGGACGTCGATATTCCTGCCCTGCCAGGAGAAGCCGAAGCGGCCGTCCTTGGGCGTGGTCTTGTCGCCGAAGTTCAGGCCCGCATCGCGCTTGAGCAGCGTCGTCAGACGCGCCATCGCCTCGGGCGGCAGCAGATGCATCGGCACGAGATCGCCGTCGATGCGGTATTTGACCCAGTTGGGGGAATCGGAATTGTTATCCTGCAGAAGGTGAATATCGGAGGCCCTTAACTGAAGCGCTTCAGCCAGCATGTCGCGCTGGAACTGGTTGAGCAGAAGACCGTTGTCGACGTCGCCCAGCCACTGCGCAAGGGTTTTTTCGGAACGGTCGGCGGAGAGGTCATGCACGGAACGCAGCGTTTCCAGCAATTCGGCGCGGTCCCAGATTTCGACTTCCACGCGGTCGACGGAAAGGCCGCAGCGCTGTCCGGTCGATACAAGGGTCTGGATCTGGCGGTCGTTGAGTTCATGCAGAGGAGCGATGCGCAGAACGGCGTCGCGCAGGTCGATCAGGTGAATGCTTAAGGGGAGCCATGACTGGACGGGCAGAATGGCGCGCAACTGATCGCCGGTGGCGCGGTCGCGGATGCCTTCTTCCTCGAGTTCGGAAGCGCCGCCCGCGCCCGCCATGTCGAGAAGCTGGTCGGTGGAGCGGACGACGCCCTGATCGAGAAGCATGATGCGCTCTTTCTGGACCATGTCCAGATAGCGCTCCCGTCCTTCCTGGGCCCGCACCTTGCGGCGGTCGTGCCACTGGCGGCGCTCGATGCCGCCCGGAGGCATCGCGGCCCCCTTCCTGCGGTCAGCGCGATCCCGGCGCTCGGGATCCATCCCGTCGCCTATGCCCCCTTCCGGAGGAACGTCCCCTGCAGGCAAATCTTCGTCGTTCATTTTCAATCAGGCCGTCTAGTTTGAACCGCTTGCAGATTCAGTGGCGGAGGAGCCGGCAGATGAGGTGCTTGGAGTACTCCTGCTGCCAGAGCCGCTGCTGCTGCCCCCTGATTGTGATGCAGCCCGGTTAACAGAAGATAAAGACCGGTCGAAAAGAAGCAGAACTTTTTCATCGCCGGTCCTGAACTCTATGCCGCTGGAGCGGATATTTACATTCCATAATATTCCGCCCAGCACGACTTCCTCGCCGTTAAAGACGATCCGGCTGCCGCCGGGGCCGGCGATGATCGCGCGCTTGGGTGAATGAGAGGTTACGACAAATCCATCGAGAACGCTGGCGGGATCGACGGTTTCATCCCTGACGAACATGAGCCCTTCCGTCGCGTCCTCCCCTTCGGGGAGCGTGGCGCTGATCGTGCCGCCGCTGGCAAGGCGCACGGGTTTGGTGTCCTGGCTGATGATCTTGCTGGCGTTGCCGCGCACCGGCATTACCAGAATGCCGCGGGCGCCGTTATGGTGCACCTGCACGTCGTCAAGTATATCGCCTTCACGCACCGGCGACCATGCCACGGTCAGCGGGCAGGCCTCGATGGGTTCGAGAATCATGCCGGGCCTGCAGCCCGTCTTGGCGATGCTGACCCCGGCGCTGTCGGTGCCGGCCAGCCTTATATCGCTGAGAGTGATAGCGGCGTCTCCCGCATTCACGAGGGAGACGGTTATCGACGAGGTCGCCCCGACATCAGAGCCGAAATCGACCTCGTCGCTGGAAGAAACAAGCAAGCCCTTGCCGGGAACCGGCTTGGGGAATGTTTGCGCCGCAACGGTCTCGGCGGGGTCGAAATCCCCCGTCAGGTTGACGCTGGTAATCGTGGTCGGGCCGCTATGCTCGACGACAAGAACGCCCGAAGTCGCGCCCTCCAGCACCGGCGACCAGGTGACGATGACGATGCAGGCCTGCCCCGGCTCCAGCCGGGCGCAGTCGGTGCGCAGCGAATAACCGGCCTGGTCGGAGGCCTCGATATAAACGGCGTTCATGTCGATCGCCTCGGAGGTGATGTTGCGCATCACAAGGGAACGCACGACCGACTGGCTTGTTTCAAGATCGCCGAATTCAAGCTCGCCCGGAATGGCCTCGATGTCGCTGATGAACCGGTCTTCGCTGCCCTCGCCCGCCGTGACCTGGCCGTCGACCGTCGCCGTCACGAGCCGCGAGCGTCCGCTGTGGCGCATCAGCATCTCGATCCGCCATGTGCCCGCCTGCAGGCCCTTCACCGACAAGCCGACGGCGCACACGCCGCCGGCGGGAAGATCTTCCGCGCCGCACTGGTTGAGCGCGACGGAAGCGCTCACGGTGGAAGACGGATAAAGCTGGATCGCGCCGATCTGCACGGGCCGGCCGCTGTCGTTGCGGAAAAGCACAACAACCTGCGCGGTCGCGCCCACCGTAATATCGCCGCCGTCCACATCGCCCTCGACCGGCACAAGGTCGCCCGTGGCGCCCCCGGCGGTGCGGGCGCCGGGATTATCGAAGCCGGAAGTCTGCGCATACGCCAAAGGCGCCGCCGCGCAAAACGCGGCGGCGACGAACGAAGCCAGAATTATTTTTCTTACCGGGTCAAACATCCAAAAAACCACATCCCCGGCGGAGCGGGGAAACTTCATTTTAGAACCGTGCGGCAGGCCAGCAAACATCTTTTTCAGTTCTGTTGATAAGCGGTTCCGGGATCAAGAAAATCGGGCGCGACGGACCCCAGAGGCACATTGCCGCTTCCCTCGTTTTGCGGCAGCGCCTCGAACGGGGCGAAATCATATTCAAAGGTCGGCAGCCCATTGCCCGCGGCGCCCTGCTTCATATTGTTATAAAATTGCTGCTCCTCGGGGTTTGCGTAGACGACGACGCGGGGACGCAGCAGGAAAACAAGTTCGAGATTGTCCGCGACCGCCTCCCGGCTCGTGGGGACAATCGGCTCGGTAAGTCCCAGGCCAGAGGTACTGAAACTGTCATTCTCGCGCACGAGGCCGGCGATCAGCAATGAATCTCCGGGACGGACGCGCACCTGCGTCGTCAGTTCGCGTTCAGCAGTCTGGGGAAGCTGGATCGTCGTGGATGTCGCGTTGCCGCCCGCGCCCTGCGATGAGAACGGGAAATTGTCGATCTGGATCACGTTTTGCAGACTGATGTCGATATCGGCATAGACGGTCGAGTTATCCCAGCTGCTGGCGATGGTCAGTTCGAAGCCGGTATCGACGCTGCTGGTGTTGACCGAGGTGCTGACCTGGCCGTTGTCGAGGGTCTGCGAGACCTGCGAGACGTAGTTCTGCGTATCGGCGACGCGCAGATGCGCTTCGGATCCAGAGAGCACCGTGATCTTCGGCTGGGATATCGTCTTGACCGCGCCGAACTGCGAGAGGAAGTCGAAGATATCATTGGGGGCGAACGCGCCGCCTTCTTCAAAGCCCGATGTCGGCAGCCCGATACTGACCGGGTTGGTGAAGCCCGCGCCGACATTGCCGGTGAGATCGACGCTCGCGGTGAACTTGCCGAAGGAGTCGATCAGGTCCCAGCGGATGCCGGTCGAGTTGCCGCTGCTGAGATTGACTTCCCAGATATAGGTTTCAAATACGATCAGCGCCGTGCTGGTGCGCATGCGCTGGAAATAACGCAGGGCGTATTCGGCGGTCCTGTTGGTCGCCTCGTAAATGATCGTGCGCGTCGAGTTGTCGACGATCGGCGTCGTGCCGATGATCGCCGCCAGACCGGCGGAAATATTGGTCATGAAGCTCTCGTCCGAACTGATCGGCGGGATCTTCACGGTGAAGGTCTGTGTTTCCTTCACGTTCAGAAGACCGTCCTCGAACGCGCAATACAGGTCGGCAAGAGAGCAGACCCGCTCCACCACCTTGTCGAGCGGCCCCTGCAGGTTCGCGACCGTGATGCGGCGGTTGAGCCCTTCTTCGGTTTCAAAGGCGAGCGAGACGTCGTATTCGGCAAGAATAAGTTGCAGCGCGCCCGCGAGCGTTTCCGAGCGCAGCTCGAACGGCCCGACATGCTCGGTCGGCAAACCGTCGGAAGAACTGACCACGGGAACGAGAACGTCGCGCCCGAGCGGGAGATAAAGAACGCTGTCGGGTTTTTCGTTGACGGCTTCCTTGCGCTCGTCCGCCATCGTCGGCGCGGGAATATTGACGTTGCGCGTCCCCGGCACGTCCGCGTCCGCGCAGCCGAGCAGGACCAGCATGACGGCGAAAGCCGGGAAGAGCCGCGCCCGGCTTCCAGCTTTAAAAATTCCGCGCCCTGCTCCGCTTTTCTTCATCGTCAGCCGAGCCTCTTGCTGTTTTCAATCGTCCGCGTCACCGTCTTCAGAAGCCTTTCCTTTTGCACCGGCTTCATCAGCACCGCGGAAACACCCCACTTCCCCGCCTGCTCCAGCAGATCGGGGGTCTGGTCGCCGGTCACGAGTATTACGGGCGTTTCGATATCGCGGCCGCGGATCGCCTTGATGAACTCGAAACCGCCCACAGGCTCCATCCGCACATCGACAATCGCAAGGGCGATATTGTCGTTCGCCATGTGGTCGAGCGCCGCTTCGCCTTCGGACGCCTCGAGAATCCCGAATCCCGCTTCCGTGAGATACGTGACGATCTGCATGCGCACGAAGTCGTTGTCTTCAACGACCAACACTAAATTCCCTTTATTCATCGTACCTTAACTGAGCCGGAAACTGATATCATGTGATTCTCATGTGGATAGAATCGTAGGCCTATATACTACAAAGTAGACCATGGCGTTCCACACTGACAACCGCACCGCCAAAGCTATCCACTGAAAAAACATAAAACATATTGCCGGGATTTTCCCCCGGTTTATCCACAAAGACATTGTTCATTGTCCCGTTCATGATGTATTCTATTTTTCTAATGTTATCACATCCTGCCTTTGTGTAATGCTTGACTGGATAGCCTTCCTTTGCCTTTGCGGCGCCGTGGCGATGCTGTTCACGCTTTCCGTCACGGATTTGCGGACGCGGCTACTGCCCAATGAAATGGTGCTGGGGTTCGCGACGCTCGGCTGCATTTTCCATGTGACGACGGTGTGGAGGTTTGTGCCGCTTCCCCTTGTCCTGCTGGGTTTCGTGGCCGGATTCGGCATGCTTTACATAGTCAGAATCATTGCCAACCGGATTTATAAAACCGACGCGCTGGGGCTGGGCGACGTCAAGCTGATGGGCGCGGGCGGGCTGTGGCTCGGCCCCGACGGGATCATGCTCGCGCTGACTCTGGGAGCAACTGCAGGGCTGGTCCATGGCCTGTTTCAGGCTTTTAGGGAAGCAAAGGCCACCGGCGCCAAACCCGATTTAAAGCGGTTGCAACTTCCGGCGGGACCGGGTTTTGCCGTGGGGCTTATCCTGGCCGGGATTCATAAGTTCTGGACATTCAATCCTTTTCATTAGTTTGTTGTCATCCCGGCGAAAGCCGGGATGACACGATATTTTTTCTCCGTTGCAAGCCGCCCGATTTATTTTATAGTTCTCTTTCAAATGACAGCGCTCGCACGACAGCAGGATTTCATGAACAAGCCTTTTCAGAAGGTCGACCGTTCGCGGTTCAGGCACGAACACCTGATCGGCATCGACCAGCTCTCCGCCGAGGAGATCGGGATCATCCTCGCGCTCGCCGATTATTACGCGGACAGGCTGGATGAAAAATCGTTCAAGCCGGACATTCTGCGCGGGGCGCTCGTCATGTCGCTGTTCTTCGAGGATTCAACGCGCACGCGCACATCGTTCGAAGTCGCGGCGAAGCGGCTGGGAGCCGACTGGGTCAATATCAACATCGAGACGAGCTCGGTGAAAAAAGGCGAGAGCCTGCTCGATACCGTGCAGACGCTCTACACCATCGCGCGGCCCGATGCGATCATCGTGCGGCACAAGGAATACGGCGCGCCGAGATTCATCGCGCAGCATGTATCGTGCCCGGTCATCAATGCGGGCGATTCATGGCGCGAACACCCGACGCAGGCGCTGTTAGATGCGCTCACGATCCGCCGCCACAAGGGCGATCTCAAGGATCTCACTGTCGCGATCTGCGGCGACATCGCGCATAGCCGCGTTGCCGCCTCGAACATGATTTTGCTGACTAAAATGGGGGCGAATGTGCGCATTATCGCGCCGCCGCTGCTGATGCCGGAGAAGCTGCCCGTGAACGGCGTCGCCAAATTCACGAGCATGGAAGAAGGGCTGCCGGGCTGCGATATCGTCATGGCGCTGCGCCTGCAGAAAGAGCGCATGGCCGAGGGCACGATCGCGAGCGAGCAGGCTTATTTCAAGGAATTCGGGCTTACTCCTGAAAGGCTCGCCCTCGCGAAGCAAGGCGCGCTCGTCATGCATCCGGGGCCGATGAACCGCAATGTCGAGATCGCGGACGAAGTCGCCGACGATCCGGAGCGGAGCCTGATCTTGCATCAGGTGCGGAACGGGGTGCCGACACGGATGGCGGTGCTGGATTTGCTGCTGAAGAATAAATGAACCCGCTAACGTCACCCCCGCGCAGGCGGAGGTCTGGACAAGCTGATCCAACAAAGCTATTGGATACAAAGACCGGATGCCCGCCTTCGCGGGCATGACGATGAGAGATTTGCTACTGAAGGATAAATAATTAGTATGGCTTTTCAGTTTTCTTCAATAACAATGAATCCAGTGTCTCATGTAGGCGTTCTGCCTATTGTGTTTTGCTATTTAATAGGGACCATTCCTTTTGGCCTGATTTTAACAAAGCTTTTTGGTTATGGAGATATAAGAAATATTGGCTCCGGCAATATCGGAGCAACTAACGTATTACGTACCGGCAATAAATTTTTAGCTCTGGCAACTCTATTGCTTGATGCCAGCAAAGGCGCAATAGCGGTGTTAGTTGTCAGTCATTTTTGGTCATCATTTGAATCAGCAATGATCGCTGGTCTGACAGCCATCATCGGACACATGTTCCCGGTCTGGCTCAAATTCAAGGGCGGCAAGGGGGTGGCGACGACGCTCGGGATGCTGCTGGCGCTTGCGCCGACGGTCGGGATTGCTGCCTGCCTCATCTGGCTGGTGACGGCGGGCATATTCCGGTATTCATCGCTCGCGGCGCTGATCGCCATTCTCGCGACGCCGGCGCTTTCACACATTATATATGCCGATCCTTCGCTTTCCGGGGTGTGCGGGATTATCACCGTGCTGGTATGGTTCAAGCACCGGGCCAATCTGCAACGGCTGGTTAAAGGCGAGGAGCCGAAGATCGGGAAGAAGAAGTAGGTTCACGCCAAGGCGCCAAGGCCGCCAAGTTTTTTTACGCGGAGAAGCGGAGTTACGGACAAGAAAGCGCGAAGCGCAAAAAACTCCGCTTCTCCGGGACTCCGCGTAAAAAATTGCCTGCGGCGCTTTTCTTGGCGTTCTTTGCGCCTTGGCGTGAAAAAATCTATGTTCACATCCGCGTCCATCTGTGGTTAAAAGAACACATGCAAAAAGCACAACCCAAGACTGAATCGCTCGGCGACAGGGAAAAAATCTCGTGGCTGCGGCTCGCGCGGACCGAGAATGTCGGGCCGATCACGTTTTTCAATTTCATGGATTATTACGGCACGGCGGAGAAGGCGCTTGCGGCCATTCCGGCGCTGGCCGCGCGCGGCGGGCGCAAGAGGCCGCTATCCATTCCGCCCCTTGAAGCGGTCGAGCGCGAATACGAGGCGGTGCGCCGGATGGGCGGGGAGATTATTACCGCCGCCGATCCCGCCTACCCGCTTGCGCTTTCGGCCATCGAGGACGCGCCGCCGGTCATTACCGTGTTCGGCGATCCCGCGCTGATGAACAAACCCTGCACCGGCATCGTCGGCGCGCGCAACGCATCGCTCAACGGGCGCAGGTTCGCGGAGCAACTGGCAAAGGATCTCGGCGCTCACGGGCAGACGGTCGTGTCCGGTCTTGCGCGCGGCATCGACGCGGCGGCGCATGCGGGGTCGCTGGAAACGGGAACGGTCGCCGTGGTCGCGGGCGGGATCGATGTTGTCTACCCGGAAGAAAACCGCAAGCTTTACGACGCGATCAAGGAAAAAGGCCTGATCGTCGCCGAAAACCCGCTGGGGGTTGCGCCGCGGGCGCAGGATTTCCCGCGCCGCAACCGCATCGTGTCGGGGCTCTCGCAGGGGATCGTCGTCATCGAGGCGACGCTCAAATCGGGCTCGCTGATCACCGCGCGGCTTGCGGGGGAACAGGGGCGCGATGTCTATGCCGTGCCCGGCCACCCGCTCGATCCACGCGCGGCGGGGCCGAACGCGCTGATCCGCGACGGGGCGGCGCTGGTGCGGGGAGTTGAAGACGTGCTGGAGAATCTTGTCAATTTCACCGGGGGGCGCGGGCTTGCGGATTCGGGCGTTTCGCGCTTTGCCCCGCCGGAGCCCGCCAACGATGCGCCGGATGAGCGCGGCTTCGATGAGGCGCGCGACATTATTATAGAGAGCCTTTCCTTTACCCCGGTCGAGATCAACGCCGTCATCCGCAATACCGGGCTTTCGGCGGCGCTGGCCCAGACCGTTCTTATGGAACTTGAGCTTGCGGGCCGGATCCAGCGCCTGCCGGGGAACCGGGCGATGCTGGTCAGTGAATAGGGTTTTCGCCGCTTTTTACTTATTTTGACGCCCGGGCGATTAATCTTAATCTTTCCTAAATAGTTGACGAATAGGCTTTTCCGTGTCAATTCCTTAATCAAGTGACTGATTCGGGAGTAATCCGTTGAGCGCGCCAAATCTCGTTATTGTCGAATCGCCGGCCAAGGCGAAGACGATCAATAAATATCTCGGCCCTGAATACGAGGTGATTGCCTCGTACGGGCACGTGCGCGATTTGCCGCCCAAGGACGGCTCGGTGCAGCCGGAGGACGATTTCGCGATGCGCTGGCAACCGGGCGAGCGGGCGGAGAAGCCGATCCGCGACATCAAGAACGCGGTCAAAAAGGCCAAGGCCGTTTTTCTCGCGACCGACCCTGACCGCGAGGGGGAGGCGATTTCATGGCATATCAAGGAAATCCTGGAAGAAGACAAGCTGCTGGGGAGCCGCACGATCCAGCGCGTCACCTTTAACGAGATCACCAAGAAGGCGGTGCAGGAAGCGTTCGAGAATGCGCGCGATCTCGACGGGCATCTGGTTGAAGCCTATCTCGCGCGCCGCGCGCTCGATTACCTGGTGGGCTTCAATATCTCGCCTGTGCTGTGGCGCAAGCTTCCCGGTTCGCGCTCGGCGGGGCGCGTGCAATCGGTCGCGCTGCGGCTGATCTGCGAGCGCGAGTCGGAGATCGAGGCTTTCAGGGCCGATGAATACTGGACGATCGAGGCGCGGCTGAAAAATATCGACGGCATTCCCTTCACCGCGCGGCTGACGCATCTGTCCGGCAACAGGCTGGACAAGCTCGACATCAAGAACGAGGAGATGGCGCAGAACGCGGTTTCGCGCATCAAGAACAAGGCGCTCTCCGTGCAGAAGGTCGAGAAGAAACAGGTGCGGCGCAACCCGCCCGCGCCGTTCATCACCTCGACCTTGCAGCAGGAAGCGTCGCGCAAATTATATTTTTCCGCCTCGCAGACCATGCGCACGGCGCAGCGGCTTTATGAGGGCGTCGAGCTTGGCGGGGATACGGTCGGCCTGATTACTTATATGAGAACGGACGGCACGACGCTTTCGGAAGATGCCGTTACGCAGTGCCGCAACGTCATCAAGAGCAATTACGGCGATAAATACCTGCCCGATGCGCTGCGGCTTTATAAATCCAAGGCGAAGAACGCACAGGAAGCGCACGAGGCGATCCGGCCCACCGATCTTTCGCGGCTGCCTGACGAAGTCGCGCGCTATGTCGATGAGCAACAGGCAAAGCTTTACGAGCTGATCTGGAAGCGCACGATGGCCTCGCAGATGGAAAACGCGGTGCTGGATCAGGTGCGCGCGGATATTTCCGACGGCACTGACGATATCGTGTTGCGCGCGACGGGATCGGTCATCGCGTTCGACGGGTTCCTGACGCTTTACCAGGAGAACGAGAACGAGGATGACGAGAAGAGCGAGAATGAAGAGGACCGCCGCCTGCCGCCGCTGACCGAAGGCGATGCAACGAAACTTTCCGAAGTCGTGCCGGAGCAGCATTTCACGCAGCCGCCGCCGCGCTATTCCGAGGCTTCGCTGGTCAAGCGGCTGGAAGAGCTCGGCATCGGGCGGCCTTCGACTTACGCCTCGATCATGCAGGTTTTAAAAGACCGCAACTATGTGACGCTCGACAAGCGCCGCTTTATTCCCCAGGACCGCGGGCGGATCGTCACCACGTTCCTGATGAAGTTTTTCACGCGCTATGTCGACTATGCGTTCACGGCGGAGATGGAGGAAGAACTCGACATCATCGCCAACGGCGATCTTTACTGGAAAGAGGCGCTGCGGCAGTTCTGGCAGGATTTCTCGAAAGCGGTCGAAGGCACCAAGGGGCTGACGATCACCGAAGTCATCGACCATCTTAACGAGGAGCTCGGCCCGCATTTCTTCCCCAAGGATGAAAAAGGCAAGATGAACCGCAACTGCCCCGCCTGCAAGGACGGGGAGCTGTCGCTTAAACTTGGAAAATTCGGCGCGTTCATCGGCTGCTCGCATTATCCCGAGTGCAAGTTCACGCGCCCGCTGGTCGTCAAGGAAGAGGAAGGCGAAGAGGGAGACGAATACGCAAAGCTCGCGAACGAGCCCAAGGAACTTGGCATCGACCCGGTGAGCGGGCGCACGGTATCGTTGCGGCGCGGCCCCTACGGGCCTTACGTGCAGATCGATCCCGCGCCGGAATCCAAAGACAAGCCCAAACGGCAGGGCATTCCGCGCGGTACGCGCATTTCCGATATCGACCTTGCCGCCGCGCTCAAACGTCTCGGCGCCGCGAGCAAAGCGAACC
>Ga0187892_10010091_pt1 | contig 12118 bp, 4 predicted proteins | sample MA1701073metaG_FD_139345 | JGI IMG/M metagenome (GOLD analysis project Ga0187892, IMG submission 139345) | Bio-ooze microbial communities from a basaltic lava cave in the Kipuka Kanohina Cave System on the Island of Hawaii, USA - MA170107-3 metaG ...
ACTGGAGCCCCGGTTCGGCCGTCAGGCCGGCGCCCGGGTTCTGCGCGTCGCTCAGGGTCCCGCCGGAATCCGCGAGCTGGTTTCCACCACCCCCATTTGCCCCTTGGGCGACAGCGCCTCCGGTGGACCACTGGTCATAGATCTCAGCTAGCGAAAATGCTTGAGCAACAGCGCCTAGTACATTCGCTGCGCCCCCGGCATAGTCACCACGCCTGAAATTCTGTGCTCCGAAATACAGCTGGCCGGCCACCGGAACCAGTCCTATCGCATAATCTCGCGCGTTGAATCCCCCAAACCACTTCGGAAAGAGGAGGTTCAAGCCAAAGCTCGTTCCAGCCGGGACACCCCCGCTCGCCAGCTGCAGGCTTTGAGACATGATCGCGCCGCGAGGCCCTCCCTCCAAACCGGCCGCAACCGTACTCGCGATCCCTGCAAGAACCGCAGCCACAATTGCTCCGATGACTAGCCAAGACACTTCGCCGTTTGGATCAACCCTGTTGATGGGATCCCAATTCGTATATGTGTACGGGCTTGCAAATTGTCGCCTCGGATCGTGCGTAAGAAAGGTGCCCAGCGCCGGGTCGTAGAAGCGCGCGCCGGCGTACTGCAGGTTCGAGGTCCGTTCGGTCTCGTAGCCGGTGAACTCGTAGTCCGTCGGCAGCATGAGCGGCCCGCCGACGAACTTGTAGCGCCCGCGCACGTCACCGTAGGGCTTGTAGCGCACGTAGTACGGGTTGATTTCCGCTGTACTGGTGATCATGTGGGTCGAGCCCAGATGGTCGAGGTGGTAGAAGAGAATCCCGGGGCCTCCTCCGCCCCCGCCACCCCCGGCCCAGGCCGCGCGCGCGCCGAGCGGATGCAGCGTGATCGGCAACGGCACCGTGCCGACCGCAAAGGTCACCAGCACCACTAGAACCGAGCGGCGGCGCAGCACGATGCCGACCACGGCGCGGCGGCGCCGGTCGGGAGCCATCAGCAGCACCAGCAGTCCCGCAGCCAGCGCCACGCCCGCGGCGCGCGGGATGTCGTCACGCAGGAGCAGCACCAGCGCCGGCTGCGGATCGCGCACCTGTGCGAACTGGACGGCCGGCGGCTCTTGGCGTGGGGCCGCGCCGATCGGTGCCTGCCACGTCACCTCCTGCGCGGCGATGCGCAGACCGCCGGCGTAGTAGTACTTCGTCAGCTTGCCATTGCTTGTCTCAGCCAGCTCACTGAAGTACCGGCGCCAGGTGCTGCCCACCCGCCGCGCGACCTGGCGGCCCGTATAGTCGTAGCGGAAGTCCACCGGAGTGCCCTCGACGGTCACCCTAGTCAGCCGATCCTCCGGGTCATAGAGATAGGTCTGCCCGGACTTGCCGCGCCGATTGCCGTTGCCGTCATGCCACAGGCCGGTCGGGCTGTTGTTGATCTTGGTCAGCGTATGGGGGCGCAGCGGATCATCGTATGTGAGGGTGGTGCCCTCTTTCAGCTTCATGTTGCCGAGGGTGTCATAGTCGTACTGATTCGGTGCCGGGAGGTTGACGCCGCTGGCCTCGCGCAGCCGCCCGACGCCGTCGTAGGTGTAGGTCGCGGTCGTCGACAGGACGGTGGTGGGATGCTGCACGTCGGTCAACTGCGTCAGCAACCCGGTTTTCGTGTAGCCGTCATAACGCAGATGCTCGAGTGGCGTAGAGATGCCGGGCATCTCCATCTTCAGCGACTCCAGCCGGTACTGTTGGGACGCACCCGAGTACGTCCGGGTGTCAATCGTGCCGTCCCCGTACTGGATAACCCGCGGCCGCCCGAAGACGTCGTAGGTCAGGTTGGCGAGGTAGACCGGCGCGCCTCCTAAGCGCTTGACGCTGGTACTCTGGCCGACGGCATCGTAGCCGTGCACGACATATTCGTTGCCGGGATAGACCACCGCGGAGAGACGGTCGGCGATATCGTAGTGGTATTCTGTCGTCGTCCACTCAGTAACCTGGCCGTCGGAGATGCCCTTGGTGACCTTCCCGACCCGCCCGCGTCGGTCGTAGTCTTCGAAGATCGTCGACCCGGACGCCTCCTGAACAAAACCCAGCCGCCCGAGGCCGTCGCCTTCGGTGTAGTAGAGGTAGGAAACGCTCCCGTCGGTACACGGCTCGAGGCTGGAGACAAAGTCACCGACCACGAACTTCTTGTACGTGATCCGGTGCAGCGCGTCGTAACAGAACTGCACGTGCTGGAGGGTCTGCGGATCCTCTTGGTAGCGCAAGTTGCCGACCAGGTCGTAGCCGTAGACCCAGGTTCCCGAGTCCGGATCTTGCATCTGGATCTTGCGGCCGAGCGAATCGTAGACGGTCACGATCTTCGTGTTCGCGTTGTATACGCCGGCACTGGTGGCTTGCTCGGTTTCCCGCAGTCGGCCGAGCCCATCGTACGCGTATCGGGTCCCGGCGGCGAAGGTGTTGCCGTCGTAGACCTCCTTCCCCACGGTACGCCCAAAAGCATCCCGCCTCTCGACGGTCTTCGCGCCCGGGGGACAGGTAGCCGCCGTGTAGCACTCATCCTTCGCCGTCGTTTGCCAGGCAACGTTATGTTCCACCTCTCGCCAACTGCCGTCCGAGTGGGTGACCCGTGTGCCACGCCCCAGCGCATCATACGCAAACAGCGTCACGCCGGCGCTGGGCGGCGGCGCGTAATAGGTACCCTGTTGGCCCAGCGGAATCGTAAGGGGCGCCACCCGTGTTGCCACAGTGCCGCGACCATCGTAGGTCACCGTCGTATCCACAACACCCTTATGGGCCCCCTCGACGACGCCTTCGCGCTGCGACTGCATGCTGCGGCCCAAGGCATCGAAGAACTGATCGTGCCACATCGCCCCGAAGGGAGAATGTGGCGCCACTTCACTCATGCTTACCTGAGTCGGCTGCCCCGGCGCGCCGAGCGCGTAGACGTAGAACACATGCGGGGAGCTGATCGTCTCGTCGGGGAGCGCCGTCTTCTCCAGTCGGCAGAAGGAATCGTAGCGGTGCTCGGTGCGTGGCGCAGTAGTCGGGGTGTGGACGGCGGGGTCATAGGCGATGGTTTGCCAGCGCTGGGTGCCACACGCCGGATCGTACTCGGTGGCGACCATGTGGCCGACGGCGTTCCTGACGGTATAGGGGTAGATGCGGGTTGTGGCGTCATAGGCCGTTTCGGTCGCACTCAGGTTCGCATCGATGACCTTGGTGAGCTCTCCCGCGCCTTGGCTGCCCACGTTATATTCCATCGTCGTCCGCACGCAACGAACCGAGCTATCCTCGGTGCAAGGTGCCGGCTGAATATGGCCCTGATCGAGCCAGGATTCGACCCGCGTGACGTTGCCTCTCGTCAACACCCCCGAGTTTTCGTTGTCGTAGAAGAACCACCGCTGGTCGCGCAGGGTGGTCTGCGGGCTCGTATTCTCGAATACCCTCACGCGTCTCGGCTTTTCGACAATGTAGGGCGGAACGGTCTGGTACGCGTAGTCGGTGAACGTGTCGACACTCACCGTCCCCGTCCCACCTTGCCGTGATTGCGTCACGTTCCCGTAAACATCCCATGCGATGTTGCGGGCGAGGGAGATCTTTTCGGGAACGTAATTCGTCATAGCAGTGGTGACGGTCTCCTTTAACCGGACCCACCCATCGCCCGTCGCTTGGGGGCATGCGAAGAGCTGGCCCCCCAAGGTTGCGCACTCCCAGAGATTCTCGACGGACGAAAGGGGTTGACCGGTGGGCGTGAGGGTAGAGATCGACTCGATCTTTCCCTTGCGCAGCGCGTCCTGATGAAAGAACGTCTGCTTCCGGTTGGCAATACTCCCGTCGTTCGTGTCGACGCTGCGCTGTTCCACCGTCCGAAATCCTCGAAACTCGCGTGCGCTGCCTTCGTAGAGGCCATACGCGTACGCCAAATCGGTTTGCACGGCGTGACCAAGCTCGCCGCCGACGCACGAGGCGCCCTCGTCGTTACACATCCCATCTTCGAGTCGGATACTCGTGACAGTCCACAGCAGCATCGGCAGTCGCTCGGCACCGGTCCCGTCCTTATGGTTCCATTGGGTCGACGGGCGGTAGGTCAGGAAGGTCGTTCCGCCGATGCCATTCTCCACTTGCCTGAGCAGATCGGGCCGTCCGCCGGTTGGATTTTCGGCAACCAGGCCCCCCGCCTCGTGGCTGCAGTTGACGGTGTCGAGGCTCGCACACCACGCGCCCCCTGCATTACGGTAGATCGTGATCTGCCCGGTGGTGGACCAGGGGTCGAGGGTGTCGACCATGCCGTCGCCGTCGATATCGAAGGTGTCCTGGTAGGTCTCGTTGCCCTGGCCGTTGGTATCGCGGATCTTGGCATACGGACTGAACCATTGGATCGTGGTCTGCGCGAAACCGCCACCGCGATTCAGGACAACGGTCCAAGTGTGGTTCTGTTCCCATCCGCAATCGTCGACGACATCGGGCAAGCCGTCACCGTTGATGTCAAAGAAGTCGCGCCGGACATCGGCGTCGTTGCCCCACGTTTGGACCCGCAGGCCACTGCGACTGCACGGAATCGCCGGCAACACCCACGTCTCGTCCACCGTCATTCCACTTCCGTCGTTGAGGATCACCCTCCACGCGGTCGGCTGGCCCTGATTGGCAAAAAGCTGGTCCGGCAAGCCGTCGCCATTGATGTCGTAGATGCCAAGATGCTGGACGCCGGAGTTGTCTCCAGTGAAGCGCAAGTGCGGAATGGCCGCGGGGAAGTCCCGTGAGGATCCTTGAAAGCCCGCACCCGTGTTGTACCAGACCTCCCACGGCGGATTGGGGTCTCCCGGGGTCGGGTCGCGGGATCGCACGAAGTCCAGCAAGCCGTCGCCGTTGAGATCGATCAGGTCGTTCAGATCGACGGTGCCGATCATGCCGTAGACTGGCTTGTTGCCCTCGCTAAAGCGCATCTGTGCGTATGGGGCGTTCCATGTTTCGTAGTTGTCATTGAACCCTGCGGGCCCGTTGAAGGTCCGGGTATGTCCGCGGTAGACCTTCCATGGCACTGCGCTGCCGTCGACCAAATCGGGGATGCCGTCTCCCGTGAGATCCACCGTGTCGGACAGCACCTTGGAAAACTGGTTCCACCGGTGCCCGAAGCGAATACGCACACCACAGAACGTCGCCGGCAGTTCCCACACCCAGCCGAGCGTGTCAAAGCCGCTCTTGGTGCCCGGATAGACCGTCCACGTGCAGTCGTTCAGATAGTCGTCGAGCACCAAGTCGACGATGCCGTCTCCGGTCATGTCGAGGACCTCGCGATGCGTATGGTCCTCGGTAACCCCTCCGTTTGGAATCCACTCGGTCCAACGCAGCGCGTTCGGGACCTGTGGAAGCCACGGTTTCGCAAGAATTTGCTGGGGTACCCGAAACTGCAAACGATTCGGCATCAGGTTGGGAAGGTCCGCTTGATTGTCGTGGTAGGTAAACGTAGTGCTCGCTGGCAAGCCATCGACGCGCGCCAACGCTTGGCTGCTGCCGTTGTAGAGCGTGACGCTATCGAGGAAGGATTGCCGTCCAGTATGAGAATGATCGTATGTGAAGCCGTACCAGCGCACGAGTTGGTTCGTCTGGAGGTATCGCACCTCGATCCGTGAGAGGAGCTGCGTCAGTCGTGCGGCAAAGCCGCCCATGCCATTGACGACCGCGTCACCGGGCGGCCGACCGGTCCACAGGAACTTAACCTCGAACTGGTTCCCGATCACCGTGCCATTGCCGCCGTAGTGAATGTAGTTGGGGTAAGAGACGCCGGTCAGTTGCCCATTCCCCCCGGACACGACGTCGTAGTCGATCCGCATGAAGTTCCGATTCGGATCTTCGACAAAGGTGAGCGCCCACGAGAAGGTATCGCAGTCCACGTTCGGCACGACCGGCGCACGCGCCGTCGGGTGATCGCCGAAGAAATAATGGAGACCGCTTTTGTCCCACACTTCCCAACTATTCGTACCCGGACGATATTCGATCCGCAGAAAGCTCTCTTCAACCCGTGCCCAGCAGCGATTGTCGGCGGGATTGAGCGTACATTCGACTGTTCCACCCGGCAGGACCAGAACGTACTCAAAGGGATGGGTGTAGTTGCAAAAGTTGACGCCGTTCTTGGTGCTGCGCTGAATCTTGCCGAGCGGCAGATCCCATCCATAACCATACGGACTGGGCCCCGCTGAGCTGCTGTAGGTCAGGGCGACTTTGGGCGTCATGTTCTGTCGCCCCGGCGGGACTTCGATCGGAATGGACGTGGTCGCACCTCCCACATACAGACTCGCTTCCGGAGCCTGCGCTAATCCTGTAAATGGCGTTGAGCCGTCACCGGTACTAGCACCCGGAGCGCGTGGCGGTGCCGCGATCCCCGGACGAACCGACACGACGACAAATAGGCATGCGCCAATCAACGACAACCGAGTGTGCATGACGCCCCCCCGCGTGAAAGCACGCCGTTACTGCAGCAGTTCCTCGGAGCGGAAACTTGGATCTGGATCGCGAGGCAACACTTCGTCGGCCGCAATGCGGGAACGCTGCTCGGCGGAGAGGGCCGTGCGTGCCTGGACCGAACGAGTCACCTCACGCGCTTCACGTGTGCGCATTGCCTCGAGCCGCACACCGAGGCCGATCTGGACCTCTTCTTCTGAAAGCAGCGGCGAGGGTCGGCGCGCGGCACGCCCGTCGCCGAATACCTGGGCCCACGCACGCATGCCAACTAGCCTGAGATCAGTGAACGACCACAGTGCCGCGGCACCGAACAGCGCGGCGACGATAACACGCCAGGTTCGCCGACTCCTAAAACGGGCGGTCGTTCTCGGTTGCGTTCTGAACGGCATTGCGCCCCCCTTTGTTGCGGTTAGCCTTGGACAGGCAATCCTTGTGCCGAGATTCGCACACCATGTATCGACCGAAAGGCGACTGCGGGTCGTCCAGTACCGTGGACGCGAAGCCGCATTCGATGTCCATTCAATTGGACACGGCCTCCGTAGTTCTGCCTCGTTGGGACCGTAATCTGTGACCTCTTTGGGCACGCATCGTGCTGTCGACAGCCGCACGCGACCAGAACGGTGCGGCGCTGCTCAACGCACCATCCAAGCCCGCGGCATTCGATACTTTCAGAAGGCATATCTGAACGCGGCGTACGGGATAGACTACGATCCGGGACCTGACCTCGTCGACGTGCTGAAGAATGAAACAGAGGAGCTGCACACCTCCGGACGCGGGGTGATCCAGGGTGTCATCACGCGAGTGTGCCGCTAGATCGACGGTAGGAAGTCGCGGCGTGGGCGGCGATCCGTGGTCGCAACCGACCCCCTTGTGGTCTCAGCTGATCAAAGAAGTTGAACGCGACAACAGCCAGGCGACCGAGTTGAGAACGCTCACGTGAAAATATAGTCGGCGGGGTTGGGTGCCTGTGTCTGCGCCCAGAACTCGCGCAGCGTAAACGGCCAGTTTTGTGTGACGCGCCCCTTGCTGTTCTTGTACCAGCTGCGCACGTTGGGTGTCCCCCACGCCATCTGTAAGTTCCCGCGGTCGATCTTCTCATTGTAGGCGTCGTGGACCGCTGGCTTGCAGTCCATTGCCGCATGACCTTTCTCCAACAGCAGCTTGAGGCAGCGCATGATGTAGCGCACCGCGCACTCGGAGAAGAAGACGATGCTGCCGTTCACGACGATGTTGGTGTTCGGTCCGTACAAGCAGAAGAAATTTGGAAAGCCCGGAATGCTGATCCCGAGGTACGCCCGCGGATCGCCGTTCCAATGGGCGTGGAGATCGAGACCGCCGCGACCCCTGACCTGCGTCGGAAGTAGAAAGCGGCTGGCTTGAAACCCGGTGCCGTAGATGACGACGTCCACCTCGTACTCGAAGCCGTCCGCGGTGCGTATTCCGCCAGGTGTTATCTCCACGATCGAGTCCGTGACGACGCGGACATTGTCGCGCTGGAGCGTCTGCAACCAGGTGCCGTTGTCAAGCAGCATGCGTTTGCCGCCGGGGGGATACTGCGGCGTGCACTTGGCCAAGAGATCGGGGCGCTCACTGAGAAACGCCTTGATGTGCTCGGTGAGCAGCATGCGCAGCAGATCGTTGGCGGCGCTGACGGAACGCGCTTGGTCCGGCCAGGTGGGATCAACGGCAGCCGACGTGAGCAGACCTTCCGCCGTGCGCCAGAACAACCAGAAGCGCGACCATTTGGCGTAGAAGGGCACGTGGTTGAGGAGCCAATGCACCCCCGCGGGGATGTCGGCGTGATAATCCGGCGCCGGGAGGAGCCACGGCGGTGTGCGTTGGAACAGCACCACCTCGCCGGCCTGCTTGGCGATCTCCGGCACGAACTGAAATGCGCTCGCACCCGTGCCGATGACAGCGATGCGTTTGCCGCGGAGATCGTGCTGATGCTCCCAACGCGCCGAATGAAAGGCGACTCCCTTGAAGGTGTCGCGCCCGTCGATGTCCGGGAGGCGCGGCCGGTTCAACTGTCCGACGGCGCTGATGATCGCGTTCGCTTCGAGCGCCTCCCGCCGCCCATCGGGCGTTCGTACGTGGAGCATCCACCTTTTGGTGCGTTCGTCGTAGACCGCTTCTTCGACCTCGGTGTTGAAGCGAATCCGGTCGCGTAATTCGTACGCGGTCGCGCAGCGGCTGAAGTACTCGTGCAAGACTGGCTGTTGCGAGAAGTGTTGCGGCCAGTCGTTCGGCTCGAATGAGTATGAGTACATGTGGTTCGGGCTATCGACGCGACAGCCTGGGTAGGTATTCTCGAACCAGGTTCCGCCGACATCTGCGTTTTTCTCGACGACGGTAAACGGGATCTGGGCTTCGCGGAGACGAATCGCCGCCAGAAGGCCGGACATTCCCGCGCCGATGACGACCACATGGAAGCCCTGCTTGACACTCCGTGAGACCGAGTCGATGGGCTCGGCGTACGGATCCTCACCGTTGAGTGCTAGCTCCGCGATGAGGAAGTCCACGTACTCGTGGGATACTGCCTGCCCGATCAGGAAGCTCACCATCTCCTGCACCAATTCTCGCGACGGCGGCGGGGGCAACCGGCCACCGCCGTCCCGATAGGCGACGAGCGCGTCGAAGGCGCGAGCGCGGAAGAGGGCCTGGTGCTCCGCGGAGATGCCCGACTGGGGATCGGCGACTGAGGTGAAGAAGTCACTCGACGGGCGGATGTCGCCGCGCACGATGCTGGCGTCCCCGGTCAAGTGCACGAGCGCCGCCATCAACGTCGGGACGTCCGCCTCTTGCAGGGCCGACCGGATCTCCGCATCGTCCTCGCCGATCGGTGCGCAACGGTCGAAGGTCGCTTGGTGCATGACTCTCCTACTCAGGTTCCCCGTTCATACGAATTATCGATACCCGCCTGCTAAAGGATGAGTACCCTGACCTCACCTGCCCCGGAACTGTCAACCTCGGCGCGTGGCTCGTGCTACTGGGCACAAGGCGCTACAAGCGTTGCCATGGCGGAGCCCACTGCGCACCACGTCGTCATCATCGGCGGCGGATTCGGCGGCTTGTATGCGGCGCAAGGTTTGCGACGTGCGCCACTTCGCGTAACGCTGGTTGACCGGCGCAATTTTCACCTCTTTCAGCCGCTCCTGTATCAGGTCGCCACCGGCGGGCTGTCACCGGCCAACATCGCGGCGCCCCTCCGCGCCATTTTGAAACGTCAGAAGAACACCCACGTCCTGCTGGCTGAGGTGACCGACATCGACGTCACCGGGCGTCGTGTGATTCTGAGCGACGGTGCCATCGGTTATGACACGCTGATCGTAGCCGCCGGTGTGCGGCACCATTACTTCGGCAACCCGCAATGGGCGGCGCTGGCGCCGGGGCTGAAGACCATCGAGGAGGCCACGGAAATCCGCCGACGGATTCTGCTCGCCTTTGAAGCGGCGGAACGAGAGCCCGATCCGGACCAACGGCGCGCGTGGTTGACATTCGTAATCGTCGGTGCCGGCCCCACGGGACTCGAGCTTGCCGGCGCGCTCGGCGAGATCTCGCTGCATACCTTGCGAGAAGACTTTCGAGCCATCAACCCAGCTGAGGCGCGCCTCGTCCTCGTGGAGGCCGCCGATCGCGTCCTTCCGTTGTACCCAGCTGTGCTCTCCGCGAAGGCGACTCACGCGGTCGAGCGGCTCGGGGTGCAGGTTCAAACCGGCGCGACCGTCACGGCCATCGACGCCCACGGGGTCTCGGTTCGCGTCGATGCGGGTGAGGAGCGTATCCCGGCTCGCACCGTAATCTGGGCTGCGGGCGTGCAGGCATCGCCGTTGGGTCGGGTCCTTGAAGAGCGTGCCGGCGCCATCTTGGACCGAGCGGGCCGCGTCATCGTCGAGCCCGATCTCAGTGTTCCCGGACATCCGGAGATCCTGGTGATCGGTGACTTGGCGCATTACCGCCATCAGGCAGATGCGCCGCTGCCGGGGGTCGCACCGGTCGCGATGCAACAAGGTCGCTATGCCGCGCGATTGATTCAACGCCGCCTCCAGCACCAAGCGACCGAGCCCTTCCATTACCGCAATCGTGGTAGCATGGCGACGATCGGTCGGGGCGCCGCAGTTGCCGATCTCTTCGGGCGGTTCCGTTTCAACGGCGTCCTCGCGTGGCTGACCTGGCTGTTCATCCACCTGATGTACCTCGTCGAGTTCGACAACCGCCTGTTGGTGCTCACGCAATGGGCGTGGAACTACTGCACATGGAATCGCGGGGCTCGTCTGATCACGGGGGGGAGTGCTTTGCCACTCGGGCGAAGGAGTTCGACTCCTTAGCTCGGCCATCACTTCGACTTGCACCAGTGGCTGCCGCGGCGATCGTTGACAAGTCGACGAGGACCGCAGGAAGATCACGGACGCAAGCGCAACCGAATGAGCAGTGCAGCCGGCCCAGTTACGTTGCTGTTCACGGATCTGGTCAACTCGACGGAGTTGCTGGACCGGGCCGGTGACGAGCGCGCGCAGCGCATCTTCCAGGCCCATCACAAGCTGCTGAAGAACGCCGTGGTCGGGCACGGCGGCCAGGAGGTGAAATGGCTCGGCGATGGACTGATGACCGCCTTCGTCTCGACGGCCGACGCGGTGCGCTGCGCCATCGCCATGCAACAGGCGGCGCGGCGGCGCGCCGCCGGTGAGCGGCTGGCGCTGTGTGTCGGCTTGAACGTCGGTGAGGCACTGCGCGAGGAGACCGATTACTTCGGGACACCGGTGGTGATTGCGCGCCGGCTATGTGACCGCGCCGAGGGCGGGCAGATTCTGTGCAGCGCGCTTGTGGCGGGTCTCCTCGCTGGGCGGCAGGCCTTCACCTTCCGCGATTGCGGTACGTTCGAGCTGAAGGGGCTGGCAACGCCGGTGGCGGCGAGCGAGGTGCTCTACCAGCACGACGCGCCGGCGGCGCTGCTCACCCACACGCCCTTCGTGGGGCGGCAGGCAGAGATCACCAAGCTCACGCAGAAGCTGCAAGAGGCACGCGCCGGACATGGCGGGCTGGTGCTGCTGGCGGGCGAGCCGGGCATCGGCAAGACGCGCCTGGCGGAGGAGTTCACCGAGTCGGCGCGCGAGCGGGGCGCACTGGTGCTCACCGGGCACTGCTACGAGGGCGAGTGGGCGCCGCCGTACGGACCATTTGCGGAAGCCCTGGCTGCGCATGGAAGCAGTGCGGTGCTGGAGGATCTCCGCGACGACCTCGGGAACGGCGCCGGGTCGCTGGCACGCCTGGTACCCGTGCTGCGCGAGCGCCTGCCGGACATTCCCGAGCCCGTCGCCCTACAGCCTGACGAAGAGCGTTTTCGGCTGCTCGACGCGGTGGCGCAGTTCCTCATCGCACTCTCCAACCGTGCACCCGTCGTGTTGGTGGTCGACGATCTACACTGGGCAGACAGGGGGACGATCGCCATGCTGCACCACGTGGCGCGCTGCGCGTCGCGGAACCGCCTCCTCCTGCTCGGCGCCTACCGTGACGTGGAAGTGAACCGCGCGCATCCACTCACCGAGGCGCTCGGGGCGTTGTCGCGAGAGACGGCGTATGAGCACCTCGTGCTCGCGGGGCTGAGCACCGCGGAAGTCGAGCAGTTGCTGGAGACGATCGCCGACCAGGAGGTGCCCGACGCGCTGGTCACGGCCATCAGTGCCGAGACC
>Ga0187892_10010092_pt1 | contig 12117 bp, 10 predicted proteins | sample MA1701073metaG_FD_139345 | JGI IMG/M metagenome (GOLD analysis project Ga0187892, IMG submission 139345) | Bio-ooze microbial communities from a basaltic lava cave in the Kipuka Kanohina Cave System on the Island of Hawaii, USA - MA170107-3 metaG ...
CAGAAGTAGTACTTGAACTGCGGCGTCACACTGTTCAGCATCTGGATGTTCGCGCCGGCACAGAAGAACTTCTCGCCCGAGCCGGTGAGCACGATGACCCAGACATCGTCATCCATGCGAGCGCGCAGGATCGCCGTGTCGAGGTCCTGCATCATCTCGTAGGTGTACGTGTTGGCCGGCGGATCCTCGAGCGTCAGAATCGCAACCTTGCCCTGCGTCTCGTAGGTGACGAGGCTCTTGCGAGCCGTATCGGCTTCCATGACGTGCGCCATCGTGTGCCTCCATCGCAATCGTGCATCGTTGGGCGGGATCCGGGGGCGGGGCCAGCAAAAAGGCTGGCTCGCCGCCAGCCTCCAACCACGGGGCCGTCCCGGCCTCGCCTGGCCACAACGCAGCGGACCGGAGTGCCGCGCAGCGGGTGCCGTGAGGGAGGAATCTGGACAGCCACGGACGGGCCGGTCAAGTCCGGCGACCCCTCGAGTTTTCGCCGCCGCTGAAGCCTGAACCACGCGGTTGCTCCGGGGTACGCGCTACACGTAGCTTCACAGACGTTGGGCGAGCCCGGCGGCGGCGCGCCGCGCTGGGAACCCACGCCACCCCAGGAAGAACGGATGAGCGCATCCCGGCTACGCACCGTTGTCGTGATCGCGGCTGGACTTCTGCTCGTCGTTTCCGCCGCCGCCGGCATCGCCATGCTGATGAGCCAGCGGGCGAGCGCGGAATCCACGCCCGCCGCTGTCTACCGGGTGCCTGTGACCGGCGTGATCGAACTGGGCCTCGCACCGTTCATCGAGCGGAGTCTGAGAGAGGCCGAGCGCGCCGGCGCCACCGTCGTGATTCTCGACATTGACACACCGGGCGGTCGCGTGGATGCAGCGGAGCAGATCATCGACGCGATTCGCGATGCAGACATTGACGTTCACGCTTTCATCAATCGGCGAGCCTTCTCGGCCGGCGCCATGATCGCGCTGGCGGCGAAAGAGACGTGGATGCCGGCGGGCGCCGTGATGGGCGCGGCCACGCCCGTGACCGGTGAGGGGCAGAAGGCGCCGGAGAAGATCGTGAGCGCCATGCGCAGCGAAATGCGCGCACTGGCGGAAGCGCGCGGGCTGGATCCGCGCATTGCCGAAGCCATGGTCGACGAGCAGATCGGCGTCGAAGGCGTGGTGGAGAAGGGAAAGCTGCTGACGCTGACCACGGAAGAAGCGGTGCGCCTGCGTTACGCCCGTGAAGTCAGCGACTGGGACGCCATGCTGGACGCGCTCGAGCTGCCCAATGCCGAGATCAGGATGATGAGCACGAACTGGGCAGAATCGCTCGTGCGCTTCTTCACGCATCCGGCCGTGGCGCCGCTGCTTCTCTCGCTGGGCATGCTCGGTATCATCATCGAATTCAAGACGCCGGCCTTCGGCATGGCGGGCGCAGCCGGCGCAGTCCTGCTGGCGTTGTTCTTCGGCAGCCGGTTCCTCGTGGGACTCGCGGGCATGGAGGAATTGCTGCTGCTGGGCGCCGGCATCGTGCTGCTGCTGGTCGAAGGATTCGTACTGCCCGGCTTCGGCATTGCAGGCGTCGCCGGTCTGCTGGCCGTGGGCGCGAGTTTCTTCCTCGCGCTGCTGCCCGCCTTCGCGACGGCGGCCGACGTCAGCACGGCCGCGGGTCTCCTCTCCATTGCCGGCATTGCGATCGTTCTGATGGGCTGGGCACTCGTGCGCCATCTGCCCAAGAGCGGCCGCTTCGCCAGGTCCGGGCTCCTGCTGTCGGAGTCCACGGCCACCGAAGTCGGGTACAGCTCAGCCGAAGTACGACCAGAGCTGGTGGGCGCGTCCGGCGTGGCCGTCACGGACCTGCGGCCGTCCGGCGTGGCAAAAATCGGTGACGAGCGCGTTGACGTCGAAGCCGAATCCAGCTGGATCAGCGCCGGCACACCGGTCCGTGTGATCCGATCCGAAGGCTATCGGCACGTCGTGCGCGCAGTCGAATAGAATCGTCTTTTCACCTACTCATCCGGAGCCCGTATGGATTTCGTCGGTGCACTACCGATTGTTGCGCTCGTCGGCATCATCGTCGGCCTCATGCTCCTCAACTGGGCGATTCCGGTTCGGTTGTGGATCGAGGCGATCTTTGCCGGCGTGAAGGTCAGCATTGGTGACCTGATCGGCATGCGGCTGCGCAAGGTCAATCCGGCGCAGGTGGTACGCCCGCTGATTGCTGCCACCAAGGCCGGCCTCAGCCTGAGCACGCGCCCGCTCGAGGCTCACTATCTCGCGGGTGGCCACGTCGATCGCGTCGTGAAGGCGCTGATCAGTGCCGACAAGGCCAACCTCGGTCTCGACTTCAAGCAGGCGACGGCGATCGATCTGGCGGGTCGCGACGTCCTCGAGGCCGTGAAGGTCTCCGTGAATCCGAAGGTCATCGACACGCCTCGCGTCGCTGCCATGGCCAAGGACGGCATTCAGCTGATCGCAACCGCGCGGGTCACCATTCGCGCCAATATCAACCGGCTGGTCGGTGGTGCCGGCGAGGATACCATCCTGGCGCGTGTCGGTGAAGGCATCGTCTCTACCATTGGTTCATCCGCTTCCCACAAGGCCGTACTGGAGAATCCGGACAACATCTCGAAGACAGTGCTGGCCAAGGGTCTCGATGCGGGTACCGCCTTCGAGATCCTTTCGATTGACATCGCGGATGTCGATGTCGGCAAGAACATCGGCGCCGAGCTGCAGACCGATCAGGCGGAAGCCGACAAGCGGATTGCACAGGCCAAAGCCGAAGAACGACGCGCCATGGCGATTGCCGCAGAACAGGAAATGCGCGCCCGCGTTCAGGAAATGCGCGCCACCGTCGTTCAAGCCGAAGCGCAGGTGCCGCTCGCCATGGCCGAAGCGTTCCGCGAGGGCAATCTCGGCATCATGGACTATGCGCGGTTCCGTAATGTCACCGCGGACACCGAAATGCGGAAAGCCATTGCCGGCGGTGATGACGGCGTGCGGCGCGAGGAGAGCTGAGCTTGGAGGATCTCTTCACGCTCCTCATCTTCATTCTCTTCATCGCGGGCCCGATTCTCGAGCGCGTGCTGCGCGGCGCACGCGGTAAGCAACAGCAACAGCGCCCGCCGCAGCGCCGGCCGATGCCCGGCCCGCGTCCGCCGCAGCGATCCATTCCCGGATCGTACACTCCGCCGCAGCCGCAATCGCGCGAAACGGCGCAGACGCAGGCCGGCGATGCAACCGACCTCGTGCCTTCCGAGCTCTGGGAGATCCTGACCGGGCAGCAGCGCCCCACCGCGCCGCCGCCCTCTCGCACAACGCCGCCATCGCGCGTGCTGACACCCTCTCAGGTCGAAGCCGAAGATGAAGAGGACGAGGCGATCGAGGTCGTGAGCGCGGAAGCGCGCGGCAGTGACGAGGAGTCCGCGCTCGACGAACTGCTGCGACGGCGCGAGCGTGGCACCGAGCTGGCCCGCAGAGTCGAGCACCCGCCGCCCGTCATCGTTTCACTCGAAACGGAACCTGCACTGCCATCCGCGCGGCACGCCGCGTTCCACAGGAAAGTCGACCCGGCGCCGCGCGCCGCCGCTCCACAAGTTGTGGCGCCCACGGCACCCGGCGCGATCCGCCTCGGACTCGACTTCCAGGACCGCTCCGCGCTCCAGCGCGCGGTCCTCCTCCAGGAAGTGCTCGGCAAGCCCAAAGCTCTGGAGTAAGCGAGCCCGTCCGGTTAGCTTTTCGCACCGCGCTGCCCCGCCCGGGTGGTGAAACGGCAAACACAGCGGACTCAAAATCCGCCGCCCGCAAGGGCTTGAGAGTTCGAGTCTCTCCCCGGGCATTTCGTCGTGCCACAACGAGTTACCAACAAGATACCTTAGCGGATATTAGACCCCAACAATTGCTTTGCGCATATAGGTGGGCACAGCGTGCATGGGATTCGTCGTCCCGGCAGTAACGGAGGTGACGATGCCTTGGGTCCGAACGTGTGGCGAGTGCGGCGTGCACAATCCGGCCGACAACAAGGTCAGGCAGTGGGGCGGAACGTGTGCAGAATGCGGCGCTTCTCTGTACCGTGCGCGAGAACGATGGCTCGATCCAGATGATCCTGACGAAAAGGACGTGCCAGCCCCTCCTGAAACGGAATCAGCGGAATCCCGAACCACCACCGAACTCCAGGCGTCCCGCTTGCAGCCGCCTCGCGCTGAAGTGGTAGTAAGGGCATCATCGCAGCGTGAGAAAGGTCTCTTGCTGCTGGCGTTCTGGGCGTTCCTCTCATGGCTGAGCACGAGATTGGCATTGGCAGCAACGACCGACGTTGCACCGCATTTTGGTGTTGGCGCCCACGTTTTCGCCATCGTGTTCGGCGCGATGTTCTACCTGCCCGCGTTGTTCATCGTAGGCTTCGTGGCCTCACGTGAAGAACCTGAGGAATTCGCGCGCCTCATGCTCGGCTGGTCCGGCCGGTCCGTGACCGTGTATCTGATCGCGTTCCTACTCGCGATCGCGGGGCAGGTCTTATTCAACCTCTACACTGAATGGTCGGGATAGACGTTGCCCGGACTTGCGCATCTTCTACCGCAGATTGGCACGTCAGAACAGCCCGACCTGTTCCAGCGTGCGTAACGAAGGAAGACTTGCATGAGGCAGAACAGGGAACGTGACGAAGCACCAAGACAAAGCGATCGTGACGTCAGTTTTTCTACGGCGCTAGAGGGAGTGGTGGCCTTACGATGAGAATCAACACCCTGCGAATCGAGAATTTCCGGTCCATCAGGGCGCTCGATATTCAGCTTGGCGAAACAACGGTCTTCATTGGCCCGAACAACGGCGGCAAGACGGCCATCCTCGACGCCATTCGCATTCCGCTTACGCGCCGATGGGGCCAGCGCGGAACAGGCTTTACTGAATACGACATCCACCTCTCGTCGCAGTCCGACGACCCGAAGACGTCGCCAGGAGTCGCGATCGAGCTTCACACCGAGGAGAACGCAGCCGATGATTGGGACGAGGCGGTCCAGCAGGCGCTTCACGACATCGTCCAGACCGACCCGGTAACGGGAAAGAGCGCGATCACGCTTCATACATCATGGAAGTGGAGCGCCACCGACGGCACGTTCGAGCCTGGCTGGGCGTTCCTGAACGCGGCTCGTCAGCCGCTTTTCGCAGGATCGGCGCGCCGCCTCAATCTGGAGAAGTTCTGGAATTACTTCCCGGTCTTTTATCTCGGCGCGCTGCGCGACGCCGGGGATGAATTCTCGGCGCGCTCGCAGTTCTGGGGCCGGCTCCTGAAGGCGATGGAGATCCCCTCCGCACTGGAGGCCCGCGTCATCAGGGTTCTGGACCTGCTGAACCGCCAGCTCTTGCGGGCCGACCCGCGCCTTGCCCAAATCGCCAACACTCTGTCCGGCACGACCCGGATCGCTGCAAGGGACAGGGACGGAAGTGTGGATCTGAGACTGGTTCCGCTAAAATCCTGGGATCTTCTGTCCAAGGCAGAAATCATCGTCCGCAACGAACCGGACTGGCCGTGGCTGCCGCTTCAGCGGCACGGCCAGGGCCTGCAGAGTCTGTCCGTCATCTTTTTGTTTCAGGCGTTCGTCGAGCATCTTCTCGCCTACCTGTACGAACCCGAGAGCGAGCCTGTGCTCGCGCTTGAAGAACCCGAAACCCATCTGCATCCGCAGGCGGCCAGAACGTTGTGGACTCACATCGCCGCACTGCCCGGACAGAAGATCATCACAACGCACTCTCCGTATTTTGTTCAGCACGTCCCGTTCAGGGATCTTCGAATCGTGCGCCTTGGCGAGAGCGGAACGGAAGTGAGCTGGCTGCCGTCGGAGTTTTCGGCTCAGATCCCGCACGATCCCGCACTGGACGGCGTGCTGGCTGCCTCGCCCGAACTGGTCTATGAGCGCGCCGCGCAGAAGCTCACCGTCAAGGGAAAGCTGGTCGAGGCGGCATACCGCCGGCTACTGGCGTGCTATGGGAATAATCCCGACAGGGCCGTGATTCACGGCGTGCTGCGTGACCTAAAGGACCGGTCCCGCCTGTATATCTCCGACGATGATCTGAGCGCGCTCGAAACCTTCGCCCGCCGCATCCGCGGCGAGATCTTCTTTGCCACGCGGTGGCTGATCGTGGAAGGCCAGGCTGAGTATCTCATCGTCCACGCCGCCGGCCGCGAGCTTGGTTACGATCTCGACGAACACGGTGTCGCCGTGATCGACGCGCAGAACAACGGCAACCCTGCGATCTTCGCCGCGCTCGCCAGAGCGCTACGGATTCCGTGGCTCGCGGTCTTTGATGGCGATCCGGCGGGTCTGGGCTTTGTGCAGGCCATCACCGCGCGCGACTTCGACGCCACTGAAGTCGGCCAGCGATGCAAAACGCTTCCGGCCGGAACACTGGAGCAACAGCTTCTTGCGGACGGCTTCGAGCCCGAGCTTCGCGCGATACTCCAGGATCTTGGCCAACCGGACGCCCTCGCGATCGACCTGTCGACGCTCGAGGGTCGCCTCGACGACAACAAGACCGCATATGCCGCCGCGCTTGCGGCGCGCCTCGCCGTCAACCCCGTGCTGGCCCAGCGGCTAGCGCAACCGTTCCGTGATGCGATTGCAGCCCTGCGAGGCCTGAGCTGATGCCCACGCTCATTGAAACGGCGCTGGCGACGCTCTCCGAGATTCAGCGGGAAGCCGTCGATTGGGATGACGGCGCGCTGCTGGTCCTGGCCGGCCCCGGCTCCGGCAAGACGCAGGTGCTGACCTGCCGGATCGCCCGCCTGCTCGATGCTTCACGCGACAAACATTTCCGCATTCTTGCCCTGACCTTTACGAACAAGGCCGCCGATGAGATGAAAGGCCGGGTCACTAATTTCGTGCCCGGCCTTGAGGAGAGAGCCAGCATCGGAACGTTCCACAGCTTCTGTGCCCAAGTACTGCGGCAGCACGGCGTTCATCTCGGCATTAACCCTGATTTCACGATCTACGCCACCGATGACGATCGGCGCGCCGTCTTGCGGGATGCGTTGCGCGGCGCTGAGCGCGACGAGATCCCGGACGGCGGCGACGCCCGGTATCTCGCCGCGATCGACCGGCTGAAAGCCTCGCTCGTCTCCGTCGCGGACGCGCTGCCGATTCTCGCGGGACGCCCTGATCGCGAGCAGATCGCCACGGCGTATGATCTCTACGAGAAGCAGCTGCGGCGCATGAACGCGCTGGATTTCAATTCCCTCATCCTAGAGGCCCACCGTCTCGTCATGCAGTTTCCGGCAATCGCCGCGCGATACCAGCGCTCGCATCCCTACTGGCTCATCGATGAGTTTCAGGATACGAACAGCGCGCAATACAGATTCATTCGTGCTCTTGCCGGAAACGAATTCAAGAACGTTTTCGCCGTCGCCGATGACGACCAGATCATCTACGAGTGGAACGGCGCCAGCTTCCGCCAGATCCAGGCGTTCGTCGCGGATTTCGGCGCAAGGCTGATCCAGCTTCCGACGAACTACCGCTGTCCGCCCGCCATCGTTGACGCCGCCAACCGGCTGGTTGTCTACAACGCGCATAGAACGGAAGCGAAGAAGCCCCTGATCGCCGGCAAGAAGGACATGAAGTACGCGGCCGAGGACCACTTGCAGCTTCGGATATTCGACACGGATGCGGACGAAGCGGCGGGCATCGCAACAGAGATAGCCGGCCTCGGGCGCTCCGCCTGGGGTGAGGTTGCCGTGCTGGCCCGCACCCGCGCCCTTCTTCTGATGATGCACGAAGCACTTCGGCGGCAGGATGTGCCCGCCGTGATCGCCCAGCGCCGCGACGACTTCCTGTGCGCGGAGTTGCGCTGGCTCGTTGCGGCCCTGAAGCAGATCGTCCGGCCGCTTGATCGCCGCAACATCATCGTTCTTGTTGATTCCTTCAACCGGATGGCTGAGACGGACCTCGCGCCGGAGCGCGTGATCGCCGACGCCGAGGCCTCAGGGCGAACCTTCCTCGCAACCTGGCTCGAAGCGATTGCCGGCCAGAATATCGCCGACGATAACAGGAGACTGCTCGAACTGCTGGAGCCCGCGGTCGCGCAGCCGTCCGCGGTGAAAACGGCGTTGGACCGGATTCTTGCTGAGTTCGAGCGGCGCGAGCAGGCGCTTGGCGCTCAATCGGATATTGCCGAGGACATGGTCGCCTGGCGCGAGATCACACGCGACATCGGGATGCATATCGGCAGAAACGCCCCGCTCGAGCAGTCTCTCCAGGAGCTTCAGTTGCGGTCCAAGGAACCGACGCCAAAGGCGGAAACCGTGACCCTCATGACGATTCACGGCGCCAAGGGCAAGGAATTCGACTTCGTGTATGTCGTCGGCCTTGCCGAGGACATCATGCCGTCGTTCCAAAGCAGGCAGAAAGGCGACCACAGCGCCGAAATGGAGGAAGAACGGCGCAACTGCTTCGTTGCGATCACACGAACCAAGGAGTGCCTCGTGCTCAGCCGAGCGGGCGCCTATCGCGGCTGGGCCAAGGAGCCCTCGCGGTTTCTGACGCAGATGGATCTCGTCACACCACCGGAGCACTGAAACCGCACCGGTCCCCGGAGCTTTCCGGTCCTTTCCCGCCTCCTCTCGCTTGTTTCCTCGATAAGACGCAAGTCTAGCCGGGCACGCGGCGCCGTCAACGGCCTGCCCGCGCCACCCTTCGCGTTCATGGCTGAGGCCCGCGAAGGCCCGTGTGGGCCGTTTCCCGCCCTCATTACGGGCGGTGACGGCGCCGCCCTCCACGCCCGGCCGGTTTGTCTCGCGTTCGAGGAAACAACCAACGAAAGGAGACGAAATAATGACGCTCATAACTTCCCACGATGGTGTCCGGCTTCTGGCCAACGGCCAGCTCCGGCGCAAGACCCAACGCGAATGCCGCGAGGCCGTGATCGACTTCGTGCCAGTCGTGAAGCTGGTCACGTCACGCGGCACCTGCACATGGCTTCTGACCGAGATCGACCAGGACGACACCGACCGTGCCTTCGGATTATGCGACTTGGGGCTCGGCTTCCCGGAGCTGGGCACGGTTAGCCTTTCCGAACTCACCACGCTGCCTGTGGAGCGCGACGCGCACTTTGCCGGACAAAAAAGTTGGGCGCAGCGGTGGACACATGCAGCGACCCCCGAGTGTCCGGATCGCGTCGGGTTCCGGCTCCGTCGCCAACGACGTGAGTCGTTGGCGGGACTCAAAATCCGCCGCCCGCAAGGGCTTGAGAGTTCGAGTCTCTCCCCGGGCACTGGATCCTGTCTGACACGATCCGCTTCGTGCGTTCTATACGGAGTTCCCACCGAAAGTCTGACTCACGACAGGTAGCACGCCGTCGCGCGATCGGCTTTCAGCCGGTGGTGGTTCTGCGTGCCCGGAGCGAGGGCGACTCGATGCATCGATCGGTCGTGCGTGCAGGTGTACTCCTTGTGGCGATCAGCGCCGGTGCGGCCATGGCTGGCTGCTTCTCGGAGAAGGGACTGGCCATCCTCAACCCGACGGATGGCGACTGCCGCATTCCCGTGGGCTCACCGGTGATTGGCAACGTTGGCGTCGTGGTTGCGATGCGCGATTTCTCGTTCCAGCCGGCGGAGCTGCGCGTGCCGCGCGGCACGCGCGTGACGTGGGTGTATTGCGAGCCGCCCAATATCGATCCTCACACGACGACGTCGGACACGGGAGTGTGGGGATCGGACTTCCTTACCGGGGTCGCGACGTTCAGTCGCGTCTTCGATCAGCCCGGTCGATTCGACTATCACTGCATCCCGCATCCGTCGTTCATGCGCGGTGTGGTGATCGTCGAGTAGTTCCAACCCGATTCCTGGAGGCTGCTCATGACATGCCGAGCGAAGTGTGCAGTGCTGTCCATGTTTCTTGTGGTTGTCGCGTGTGAAGAGGATGAAGGTCCGGAAGCGGAGATGTTCGAAGCGACGTTGTCGGGCGCCGCGGAGCGGCCGAATCCGGTAACCACGACGGCGACGGGTGCGGCGACGTTCACCGTGGGGACCGGCACAGTGGACTTCACGGTGACGGGAGCGGGTTTGACGGGCGTGCGTCTGGGTCACATCCACGGGCCGGCCACGGTCGACCAGCCCGCAGGCGTCATCGTGACGCTTCTGGTTCCGGTGGCGGCTCCGGGTTTCAACGTAGCGAATGGAACGATCACGGCAGGCACGTTCCCGAGCACATCGTTCACTCTGGCGTCTACCGTGACGATGGACTCGGTCCTGACGCTGATGCGGAACGGCCTGGCCTACGTGAACATCCACACCGTAGCGAATGGCGGCGGCGAAATCCGCGGCCAGATCCGGCGACGCTGACGGCGCTGCTGGTCGCGATCGTGCAGTCGGCTGCGGCGGACACCGCGGCCGGCGCCACGAGGCGCGCCGGGTGGGACCTGGCGGTGGACGGTCGTGCGTTCGTGGGCTGGGTGCATGAGTCGACGTTCAAGGGTGGCACGCGTGCCGGCGCCGCGAACTGGCTCTCGCTCGAGGCATCGCGGCAGGCGGCGCGCCGCTCGCTGAAGCTCACGGTCATGGGAAGTCTGGAGACCGTGACCTGGGGCGATTGCGGGTATCCGCGGCTGCTGGCGGGCGGGACGGCGTGCGCGCGGGACGGTTTTCGCGAATACCAGACGCCGCACCCACCGCTGATGCAGCTGAGTGGCGGGTGGGAGCAGCAGACCGCGAGCGGCCCGGTGCTGGGGCTGACCGTGGCGCTGGTGGGCGAGCCCGCGCTGGGGCCGCCGATGTACGTGCATCGCGAGTCCGCGGCACCGGATCCCGTTGCGCCCATCACGCATCACGACATGAATCCGGCGCACGCGAGTGCCGGCGTGCTGACGGCGGGGATGAAGTCGCGCACGTGGAGCCTGGAAGCGTCGGTTTTCAATGGAGAGCCGCCGGACGCGGACCGGGTCGTGCCCCGCTATCGCGAGATGCGATCGGCAGCAGCGCGCCTCGCGCTGGAACCTCGGCCCGGCTGGTCGGTGCAGGCCTCGCTCGGCCGCCTGCGTTCGCGAGCGGCCCACCACGCCGGAGCCAGCGCGGCGCTGAACCTGGCGACAGCCAGCGCCGCGCATACGTGGTCGGGTGAACGCTGGAGCGGCGCGGCCACATTGGCCTGGGCGCGGATGAACGACGGTGCGCTGGTCCGTCACAGTCTGCTGCTCGAAGCCACGACGACGCTGGCCAGCCGCTACACGTGGTTCGCCCGCGCGGAGGCCGCGCACCGGGCGGATATTCGCGGCGCCGCGATTGTCGACACGGGCGATGGCCAGCACGAACATCGGGTCGTGACGGCGCGGGCCGGGGTGGCTCAGTTCTCGACCGGTATCACTGCGGAATACCGTGCGCTGGGCGCGGCGATGGGGATCGGCGCACGCGGATCCCTGAGCCTGCTTCCGCCGGCACTGCGCTCGCTCTACGGCGCGTCGTGGCCGGCGGGCGCCGCGGTGTTCGCATCGCTCCGGCCGGCCCGGCCGCCGGGCGGGCACGCGGTGCACTGACTCTTTGCCCTCCACCGGATTACACTCCATCTTGCGAGCCGCCCGACAGCAAGTGGGCCGGAAACGCAACCTCAGCCCCGGGAGTTCCACAGGCCATGTGGCATGCCATCGCGCTCGTTCTCGTGCAACAGGCGTCCTGGACGACCGCCGCGACGCCCACGGTTTCCATCGGCGCGGTCGAGGGCGCACAGGAATACCTGCTCGCACAGGTTGTGGCAGCTGTCCGCCTGTCGGACGGCCGGCTGGTGGTGGCGAATGCGGGCTCGAGCGAGCTGCGCGTGTACGACGTGCGCGGCGCGCACTTGACGTCGCTCGGGCGATCGGGCTCGGGGCCGGGCGAGTTCCTGACGCTGCGTGGGCTCTGGCTGTTGCCTGCGGACACGGTGATGGCCGCCGATGCGCGCAATGCGCGAGTCACGTTATACGGACCGGGGCCGGCATTGTCACAGACGGTGCCACTGCCGACGTCGGCAGGCATGAGCGGCCGGCTGGCGGACGGCGCGTTCCTGTTCACGATCGGGATCGCGCCGCCGGAGAAGATCGCGGATTTCCAGGGGCTCGTCGACTACAACGGTTTCGTTCTGCGGCGCACGGTGGGCGCGGCGGCGTTCGA
>Ga0187892_10010093_pt1 | contig 12115 bp, 8 predicted proteins | sample MA1701073metaG_FD_139345 | JGI IMG/M metagenome (GOLD analysis project Ga0187892, IMG submission 139345) | Bio-ooze microbial communities from a basaltic lava cave in the Kipuka Kanohina Cave System on the Island of Hawaii, USA - MA170107-3 metaG ...
AACACGAGCTGCTGCTGGTTCAGCAGCGACACTGTCTGGAAGGACGTGCGCTGGAGCGCGCAGGGTGACGCCGTCTTCTTCACGTTAGGCAAGCGCGGCTTCAAGGAGCTGTCGTTGTACGTCGCCGATCCGGCGTCGGGGACGACGCGCAAGGTTCTGACTGAAACGAGCAAGACGTACGTCGAAACGAATCAGAACTCGGGCGGCATCCCCAATTGGCGTCCCGCGGCGGGTGGTCGCGAGGTCGTGTGGTGGTCGGAGCGTGACGGGTGGGGTCATCTCTATTTGATCGACGCGGCGACAGGCGCGCTGAAGAACCGGATCACGGCGGGCGACTGGATGGTGAGCGACCTGTTGTATGTCGACGACGCGCTGCGCACTGTCTACTTCACGGCGCGCGGTCGAGAGAAAGGCGACCCGTATCTCCGCTATCTGTATCGCGCGCGTTTCGATGGGACTGGGCTGGAGCGCCTAACGCCGGAAGACGGCGACCACGAGGTGCAGGTCTCGCCCAGCGGCAAGTTCTTCGTCGACAGCTACTCCAGACCAGAAACAGCGCCCGTCACCGTGATCCGGCGAGCGGACGGCACGGTCGTTCGTGAGGTGCAGCGCGCGGATATCACGCGACTCCTCGCGGCCGGCTGGACGATGCCCGAGCCGCTCATCGTGAAGGCGCGCGACGGGAATACGGAGTTGCGCGGACTACTCTGGCGTCCGGCACAGCTCGACTCGGGCAAGCGGTATCCGATCATCGACTACATCTACCCGGGTCCGCAGATCGGCTCCATCGGGTCACGGCAATTCAGCGCAAACCCGAGGGGCAATGCCCGAGCGCTCGCGGAGCTGGGCTTCTTCGTGCTTCAGGTGGACGCGTTAGGCACGCCCGGCCGCTCCAAGGCATTCCACGACTTCTACTATGGGAACATGGGGGACAACGGGATTCCGGATCACATCGCGGCGATTAAACAGGTCGCTCTCAAGTACCCTCAGGTGGATCTCGATCGCGTTGGCATCTTCGGACATTCGGGCGGCGGCTTCTCGTCGACAGATGCGATTCTGCGCTATCCCGACTTCTTCAAGGTTGCGGTGTCATCTGCCGGGAATCACGACAATCGCAGCTACGACTATACGTGGGGTGAGAAGTACCACGGCGTGCTCAAGAAGCTGAGCGACTCCACCGACTCGTTCGACAGCCAATCGAACTGGCGTCTCGCGAGAAACCTGCGCGGCAAGTTGTTTCTCATGTACGGCACGCTGGATGACAACGTGCATCCGAACGCCACGCTCTTGTTGGTCGATGAGCTGATCAAGGCGAACAAGGAGTTCGACATGCTCGTCATGCCGAATCGCAATCACGGCTTCGCCACCGAACCGTATGTGCTCAAGCGCACGTGGGACTACTTCGTGCAGCACTTGTTAGGCAAGGCGCCCCCGGAGGGGTATGTTATTCGGCAGCCGGTGACGCCGTGATTAGGGGCTGGGGGCTAGGGGCTAGGGGCTGGTTGCTTCTCACCGTTGCAGCGAGCACTGCGCACCCTCAGCGGCCGGGAGTTGGGCCTGCGGTGCGGCAGTTCGTGCGCAGCGATGCGGCGGTCATCGCACTCACAAACGCACGTGTAATCGACGGGACGGGCGCCGCAGCACGCGAGGGCCAGACGCTCGTCATCCGCGACGGCCGGATTGCGGCGTTAGGCGCGACCGGCAGCGTCGCGATCCCCGAAGGCGCTGAGACGATCGACCTGGCCGGGAAGTCGCTGCTGCCTGGTCTCGTTATGCTGCACGAGCACCTCTACTACCCGACCGGTCCTGGAATGTACGGCCAACTGGGGTTGAGCTTCCTGCGCCTGTATCTGGCCGGAGGCGTCACGACGATGCGCACCGGCGGAAACGTGAACGGCTACGTCGATATCAACCTCAAGCGAGGGATCGATTCGGGCGTGGTCGCGGGTCCCGCGATGGACGCGACGGCGCCGTACCTCAACGGGCCGCTGCAACTGCGGCAGCTGCGCGCGCTCAAGGGGCCGGACGACGCGCGAAAGATGGTTGCGTATTGGGCAGATGAAGGCGCGACGTCATTCAAGGCGTACATGCAAATCACCCGCGCCGAGTTAGGCGCCGCGATCGAGGAGGCGCACAAGCGCGGCCTCAAGGTGACGGGGCATCTCTGTTCGGTGACATTCGCCGAAGCGGCGAAACTCGGCATCGACAATCTGGAGCATGGGTTCCTCGTCGCGAGCGACTTCGTGCCTAACAAGCAACCCGACGTGTGCCCAGCAGGCTCGCGACAGGCGTTCGACGCAGTCGATCCGGCGGGCCCGGTCGCGCGCGAGCTGATACGCGATCTCGTTGCTCGTAAGGTTGCCATCACGTCCACGCTCACAGTGTTCGAAACGTCAGTGCCTGGACGGCCGGTTCCGCCAGGAGTGGATGTGTTGGTTCCACAACTGCGCGAGCAGTTCGAGCGACAGCACACGGCGATCGCGCGTCAGACCGATACGCTGCGTGGCGCTGGCCTCAACAAGGAGATGGCGCTCGAGCTCGCGTTTGCGCGCGCTGGCGGTCTGCTCGTGGCAGGCACCGATCCAACGGGGTACGGTGGAGTGTTGCCTGGTTACTCGAATCAGCGCGCGCTCGAGCTATTGGTCGAGGCCGGATTCACGCCGCTCGAAGCGATCAGCATCGGGACGCTGAATGGTGCCAAATACTTGGGACGCGATGCTCAGATCGGCACTGTCGCCGTGGGGAAGCAGGCCGACCTGATGGTTGTGGCTGGGAACCCCGCAGCGCGAATCGCCGACGTGCGCAACGTGGAGATCGTCTTCCGGTTAGGCATCGCCTATGACCCGAAGAAACTGATCGAGTCGGTGAAGGGGAGTGTGGGGTTGTACTAGAACAGCAGCCAAAGGTCAGAGGTCAAAGGTCAGAGTCAGAGGTCAGAGGATGAAACAGGCGATGAAACATCCGACGGCGAGCTGGCCTCGTAAAAAACAAGCAGAGGCCGGAAGTCACTGCAAAACGGGAACTTCGATCGGCCGAGGCGCACTATTACGGGACTAGGCAGGGGAGACAGCGAGCCAACCCATGATCATCCGCTCTAGGTCCAAGAACGACATCGTCAGCTCCGAAATCACGTCGGAGTCTGCGTACGTCAATCGCCGGCAGTTTTTGAAGGACACGGGGCTTATCGGTCTGACGGCCGGAGGCTTCCTCGCGGCGTGCCGCGAAGAAGCGGCGGCAGCTTCCGCGCAGGAGCAGGATCTCAAGGCTGAGCTAACGTCGTACGAAGACGCCACGAGCTACAACAATTTCTACGAGTTCGGGACCGACAAAGAGGATCCCAAGGCCAACGCGCAGCAGTTCAAAACCAAGCCATGGAGCGTGAAGGTCGACGGGCTCGTGAACAAGCCGGCGACCTACCAGTTGGAAGACTTCATCAAGCCGCACAAGCTCGAGGAACGGATCTATCGTCATCGCTGTGTGGAAGCGTGGTCCATGGTGATTCCGTGGATGGGCTTCCCGATGGCGCATTTCATCAAGCAGGTAGAGCCGCAAGGGTCCGCGAAGTACATCGAGTTCACGACGCTGCTGGACCCGAAGCAGATGCGGGGGCAACGGATGCCTTATCTCGACTGGCCCTACGTCGAGGGTCTACGTCTCGATGAAGCGATGCATCCCCTAACGATTTTTGCGGTTGGTCTGTACGGCAAGACGCTGCCTAACCAGAACGGCGCGCCGCTGCGTCATATCGTCCCGTGGAAGTACGGCTTCAAGGGATGCAAGTCGATCGTGCGCATCCGATTCACGGAGAAGGAGCCGCGCACGGCGTGGAATGTCGCGACGCCGCACGAATACGGGTTCTACGCGAACGTAAATCCGACGGTGGACCATCCGCGCTGGAGCCAGGCGACCGAGCGTCGCGTGGGTGAGTTCCGCAGGCGGAAGACGCTGATGTTCAACGGGTACGCCGATCAGGTGGCGAGCCTGTACTCGGGAATGGACCTGCGGAAGCTGTATTAGTGGCGGTAGGGGCGCGGAGCGCGGCGGACGAGGCGCGAGCGAAGGAGTCCGAAAACCAGCGGGGGGCCCCCCCCACTGTTGAATCTACGGCGCCTCCTCGACCTCGCCCCAACCGAAAAGCCGCCAGCATCATCAAAGAACCGCGCTACGTCCACGCGGCCATCATCGTGCTCTCCTGCCTCCCGTTCATCTTGGGAGGTCTCGCCCTCGCGTCGGACGCCTTCCGCGGCACCAGCTACCTCACCGCGGAACCTGTCAAAGAGATCGAACACTACACAGGGAAGTGGACACTACGCTTCCTCGCGCTTACTCTCGCCATCACTCCCGCCATCGCCATCACGCGCTGGGGGTGGCTCATCAAATACCGGCGGACATTCGGTCTCTTCGCGTTCGGCTACGCGTGCACCCACTTCCTGCTGTACCTGACGCTCGACCTGCAGCTGCTCTTCTCGCAAATCTGGGAAGACATCAGCGATCGCATTTACATCACGATCGGCTTCACCGCGCTGATGCTGCTCGTCCCGCTCGCCCTCACGTCAACCAAAGCCTCGATCAAACGACTCGGCGGCAAGCGCTGGAATGCGCTGCATCGCCTCATCTACGTCACATGCGTGTTGGGGATCATCCATTTCTGGATGTCGGTCAAGCGCGACGTCACCTCACCGATTCTCTTTTCACTGCTCTTCGCGACGCTGCTCGGCTGGCGTCTCGTTCACGCCGCGCGCTCGCGCCGTGCCTAACGCCGCTTCTCGCGGCGAGCATTGCTTGCGCGGATTCCACCGCGACCACGCTCACGCCGGCTGTTCCGGAAACGGAGCTGTCCGCCGGTACTGCCACGGTGCTGGACGCGTCCGGCCGAGCCTTCCAGTTGCCGATCCCCACGCTGGCCGGCACGCGCCTGGATCGGCACAAGCTCGGTGACTCGCTCTTCAGCCTAGGATTCCTCGACGCCGCCACGGGGATGGCGCCTAACGTGGGACTCGGGCCGCTCTTCAACAACACGTCCTGCTTCGCGTGTCACGAACAGAACGGCCGCGGCCAGCCGCCTCTCGCGCCGCGCGCCTTTCGCGGAATGCTGTTCCGCCTGAGCGTCCCAGCGATCTTCGCCGACGAGGCTCCCCGGCCGGTTCCGGGCTTCGGCGGCCAGCTGCAGAATCGCGCCATCGCCGGCTTTGCCGCCGAAGGAACGGTGGACATCACGCTGGAACGAGTGCCGGGTCAGTTCCAGGATGGCACGACGTACGGGCTGCAGCGCCCAACGTACCGCATCGCTGTTCCGTACGCCGCATTGCCGCCTAACGTGCAGCTCTCGCCGCGCATCGCGCCACAGATCGTCGGTCTCGGCCTTCTGGAGGCCGTGCCTGACGCGGAGATTCTGATGCGCGCGGACCCGAACGATCGCGACGGCGACGGCATATCGGGGAAGGCCAACGTCGTCTTCGGCGGCATCACAGGAAGTCGCAAGCTCGGACGCTTCGGACACAAGGCGAGCACCGCGTCGCTTCTGATTCAGACGGCGACGGCGTATAACGAGGACGTCGGCATCACGTCGCCGCTTCTGCCGACGGAGAACTGCGCGCTGCAACATCCGATCTGCGGCCCGCATACGCCCGACGTCACGCTCGATCACGTCGAGACTGTTGCCTTCTACACACGCACGCTCGCGGTGCCCGCTCGGCGCAATGTGCACGAGACCGACGTCAAGCGCGGTGCGGAGCTCTTCGCGCGCGCGGGATGCTCAGCGTGCCATACGCCGACGCTGCGCACGGCCGCGACAGGCGTGGACCCGGAGCTGGCGCACCTAACGATTCATCCATACAGCGATCTGTTGCTGCACGACATGGGACCGGAGCTCGCGGATGGTCGCCCGGATTTCCGGGCGTCAGGTAGCGAATGGCGCACGCCGCCGCTCTGGGGGATAGGTCTGTCCGGATTCGTCACCGGCCACACGCGCTTCCTCCATGACGGGCGCGCCCGCAATCTGGAGGAAGCGGTGTTATGGCACGGCGGCGAAGCGCTGCGCGCGCGCGACTTCTATCGCAACCTGGCCAAGAGCGAGCGCGACGCGCTCCTCACGTTTCTGAATTCGCTCTAGGGTCGGATCTTTCGATGTCCGATCTCCGCCTCGGCGCCTAACGCGGCGTTCCGGCCACAAAAACCTGTTGGCTCACGTTCACCAGCGCGACCGGCATGTCGACACCGTCGAGCCAGCGCACGGTGCGCCGTAATCCGTTCGCGCGAACCAGAATGTGATGATCGCGCCGATCACAGCATGTGTTCTTCGGAACGTACTCCGCATCGAGCGAAGCGAATTCACGGCTGGCGGCGGCGCGGAACAACGCGTCCACCTCGGCCGCCGTCATCGTGCGAATCACCACGGCGGGAAACGCACACTCTTCTTTGAGCTGCGCGCACAACTCCGGCGCGCCTGCCGACACAACGCCAGTCGCGCTGTCGATCGAATGCGCGAACTTCAAATAGGCTATTCCACCCACGCCGTAATACTCGATCCGTGCCGGTCCTGTATCCGGTTCCAAAAGGTTATTCGCCGTTGCACATGCGGCGACGGCGCCGATTGCACTAACAACAAGGAATCTTGAAGCGAATCTGAACGACATCTTCCCCACACCTCATGAGTTATTGTGTAGCGTGTTGCCACGCACCGACTACGACACACTCGTTGTCACAACCCCCGGACTCGAAGTCGTAACGCAGCGCGAGCTCGCCGCGCTAGGCGTAACGCCAAGCGCACACGTGGAGCCAGGAGCGATCCCCGTGCGCGTTCCCCTCGAGGCGTTATACACCTTGAACCTGAACCTGCGCACTGCAAGTCGCATAACGGTGCTAGCGGCCAACTTCCGCGCGCGCACGTTCGCCGAGCTGGAGCGGCGAGCCAAGGCGGTGCCGTGGGGTGAGTGGCTCAAGGATGACACGCAGGTGCGACTGCGCGTCACGTGTCGCAAGTCACGCCTCTATCACTCGGACGCTGTCGCTGAACGCATCGCCGGCGCGATTGTCGCGCGCACGCGGGCACACATCGCGAGTACCAAAGCAGAACACGACGAAGCAGCAGTCGCTCAACTGATTCTCGTTAGGCTGCTGCGCGATGAATGCACGATTCGGCTGGATACTTCCGGCGTGCACCTGCATCGCCGTGGCTATCGTCAGGCGGTCGCCAAAGCTCCGCTGCGCGAAACGCTCGCCGCCGCGATGCTCCTCGCCGCAGAGTGGAACGGCAGCGCTCCACTGATCGATCCGTTCTGCGGTTCGGGCACCATCGCAATCGAAGCAGCGCTCCTCGCGCGCAACATCGCGCCGGGCATCAATCGCGAGTTTGCATTTATGCACTGGCCCACCTTCGATAGCGCAGTCTGGAACGCGACGCTGGATCGCGCCCGAGCGCTCCAGCGTGACAGCGCGCCCGCTCCGATCCTCGCTGCAGACCGCGATCAAGGCGCGATCGACGCGACGCGCGCAAACGCTGAGCGCGCGGGTACGCTCGATGACATCGACGCGCGTTGCCAACCACTCTCCGCGCTCGATCCGCCGGCAACGCCAGGTTGGCTCGTCAGCAATCCTCCCTATGGAGTGCGAGCGGGTGAACGACAACGCCTGCGCGATCTTTATGCTGTACTGGGACGCCTGGGGCGCGAACGCCTGCGTGACTGGCACATCGCACTGCTGAGCGCGCACCCGGAGCTGGACGCCCAGCTCGCATTGCCCCTGGTGGAAACTCTGCGAACGACCAACGGAGGACTCAACGTGCGGCTCGTCGCGCGTGTACCTTTGGAACGGCCAGCCGGCGGCGCGACCGCCCCTTTCATATCGCGTTAGGCGACGCCGGCAGCAGCTTCAAATGACGTTCAGTCCCCCACGAAGACCGGCCAGCGGCGAATCAGTCTCCACCGTCCTCACGCAACCGTGGACGCAGGAGATGGAGTTCGTGCATGCGCTCACGCGCAAGCTCGCGGCCGTACACGACACGCAAGCGCTGCTCACGGAGCTATGCGACAGCGTTCTGTATCTCGCGCATGCCGACGGCAGCGCTGTCGTCAGTCCCACAGGCAACGATGAGGTGTGCATTGAAGCGGTCGCCGGATCCGGGACGCTTCGAGTGGGTGCTACGTATCCCCTCGCTGGCTCAATGACGCTGAGCGCCATCAACAAACGCCGCCTCGTCATCGAGCGCGACTACGCGAGCCGAGCGACGGCGCAGCCACTGCGAACTTCTCGCGGGCCAATCGGTGAGATGCTCGCCGCTCCGCTGATCGCCGCGAAAAGCCACGTCCTCGGTGTTCTCCTCGCTTGGCGTGCACGAGAGGCCGGCAGTTTTATTCCGGCTGACATCGATCGCGTGCAGCTTTTCGCGGATTTTGCGTCGATCGTGCTCGACAAGTCGCAGCTCGCCGAGCGCGCATCAGCCGCGAACCAGGCCAAAAGCGCGTTTCTCGCGACGCTTTCGCACGAACTGCGCACGCCGGTCGCTGCGCTCGTCGGCTACGGCGAGCTTCTCGCGGACAATGTCGCTGGAGAACTGAGCGCACCGCAGCGTGATCTCGTGGAGCGCATGCGCAGCGTTACCGAACACCTCTCGGCGATCATCGACCAGCTGCTCAGCTTCTCCTCGATCGAAGGCGGTCGTGAAGTTGTGCGTCCTGGAGCAATCGCTGTCGGTGACATGCTGGCCGCGATCGCCATTGCTATCGACCCACAGGCGCGACGCAAAGGGCTGCAAGTGCTTCTCGATTTATCAGCCGCGCCGGAGACGATAGAGTCCGACTTTGATAAGGTGCGCCGGATTCTTGTGAGCCTCGCGGAGAATGCAGTCAAATTCACAGATGTCGGTCAGATCACGCTGTCCGCGAGCGAAGAAGCCGGAATGGCGCGCTTCGACATTACCGACACGGGTCCCGGCATACCGCGCGAAGCGCACCGGCGAATTTTCGAGCCGTTTGCTCAGCTCGAGCCCGGCCTCACGCGCCGACACGGAGGAACTGGCTTGGGACTCTTTATCGCGCAGCGACTCTCGGGGCTGCTCGGCGGATGCGTTCAGGTAATCTCAGAACCCGGTGAAGGATCGACATTTACACTGCTGATCCCGACGCAGCTCGAGGTGGAATAGTTGCCGACGCCCGTTCGATAGCTCGGCATTGAGCGCGGGTTAGATTCCGCTGCATGGGTGCTTCGTCCTCCAGCGTCTTCAACGACGCGTACATCGCCGAGCTGTTCGAGAGTTTCCAGCGCGACCCCAATTCAGTTGACGAGTCTTGGCGCCAGCTTTTCCGTCTGGCGCAGTCACTCGCGTCGGGCATCGCGCCGCGGCAGGGCGGTCAGGATACAACCGTGGCCGCCGAGCCGGCCTATCTGCGCAAGGTCGCCGGTGCCGCGGCGTTGATCGATGGGATTCGGCACTACGGCCACCTGGCGGCCCAGCTCGACCCGTTAGGCGCCAAGCCACCCGGTGCCGCCGAACTGACGCCTGAGTTCTACAGCATCGCGGCCGAAGACTTGGCGCAAGTTCCCGCGATCGCGTTGGGCTTCGATCTTGGCTCGGCGTCGGACGTCGCCGACCGTCTGCGTCAGATCTATTCCGGCACGATCGGCTACGAGTTCATGCACCTGGAAGAAGAAGCCGAGCGTTTCTGGTTCCGGCAGGTCATCGAGCACGAAGAAATTCCGCGCTACCTAACGAAGGACGAAAAGCGCGCCATGCTCCAGCGCTTGAGCGAGGTGGACGGTCTCGAGCGCTACATCGCCCGCGCGTACGTGAACGTGAAGCGCTTCTCGATCGAAGGGAACGATCTCCTCGTTCCCGTGCTCGATACGCTCGTCGAGGAGTCCGCAAAGCGCAGCGCGCGTCAGATCGTGATCGGCATGGCGCACCGCGGCCGCATCAACGTGCTAGCGCACGTGTTGGGGAAGCCGCTCGCACGGATCTTCGACGAGTTCGATGGGAAACACGCTGACGACGGCGACAGTGAAACCGGCGACGTGAAGTATCACCTTGGCTTCGAGACCGAGATTGACGTGAACGGCGTGCGTCTCGCGCTGCAGGTGCTGCCAAACCCGAGCCACCTCGAGATCGTGAATCCGGTGTTGCTTGGCCTCGCGCGCGCGCGGCAGCGGTTGCTTGCGTTAGGCGCGACGCGCGATGAAGCGGCTGTCATTCCCGTGCTCGTGCACGGCGACGCTGCATTCCCCGGCGAAGGGGTAGTCGCCGAAACCTTCAACCTCTCGCGCTTGAACGGATTCCGAGTCGGCGGTGCGCTGCACATCATCGTCAACAATCAAGTCGGCTTCACGACGGATCCGAGCGATGGGCGCTCGACGTTCTACGCCAGCGATCTCGCCAAAGGCTTCGAGGTTCCGATTGTCCACGTGAACGCCGACGATCCGGAAGCCTGTGTCGCGGCGATGCGGTTAGGCGCTGCCTATCGCGCCAAGTTCGGCAAGGATTTCCTGATCGACCTGGTTGGCTACCGGCGGTACGGGCATAACGAGGGTGACGAACCGACGTTCACGCAACCGGCGCTCTACGCGGCGATCCGCAAGCATCAGACAGTTCGTCAGATCTGGGGCGAGCGGCTGGTGCGCGAGGGACTCGTCACGGCGGAGGACGTCGCTGCGATCGATCGCGCGGTGAGCGAGCGCTTGGCGTCGGTCCACGACGATCCGGAGCGCAAGAGCGAGCCCGATGTCGAACCGGTGACGGGAGAGTACGGTGCAATCGTGCGCTCGGCGGATACGGCCGTGCGCGCGGAGCAGCTCGTCGCGCTGAATGAGCGTCTGCTGTCATGGCCGGCGACGTTTCATGTGCATCCGCGGCTGGCCAAGCAGCTGGAGCGCCGGCGTGAAGCGTTAGGCGAGGCCGGTGGCATCGACTGGGGCCACGCCGAGGCGCTCGCGTTCGCCAGCATCGTCGCCGACGGGGTGCACGTGCGATTATCGGGTCAGGATTCCGAACGCGGTACGTTCTCGCATCGCCACGCTGTGCTGCACGACACGGAGTCGGGCGAAAAATACACTCCGTTGCAGCATCTGCCTAACGCACTCGGCACGTTCGAGATCTACAACTCGCCGCTGTCGGAGATGTCCGTGCTCGGATTCGAGTACGGCTACAGTACGGCCGACACCAAGGCGCTGGTGCTGTGGGAGGCACAGTTCGGCGATTTTGTAAACACGGCGCAGCCTGTCATCGATCAGTTCATCGCCGCGGACCGGGCGAAGTGGGGCCAGGATTCCTCGGTCGTCCTCCTCTTGCCGCACGGCTACGAAGGACAGGGACCGGAACATTCCAGCGCGCGGCTCGAGCGCTTCCTGCAGCTGTGCGCCGAAGGGAACCTTCGAGTCGCCTATCCCTCGACGCCGGCGCAGTACTTCCACGTTCTGCGGCGTCAGGCAAAGCTGCCTAACAAACGGCCGCTGGTGCTCATGCAGCCCAAGTCCATGCTGCGACTGTCCCAGGCCGCGTCGCGCTTGGAGGAGCTGGCCGGCGGCTCCTTCCAACCAGTCATCGACGATCCCGCGATACAGCAGCGCGAGGAGATCTCGCGCCTGGTGCTGTGCACAGGGAAGATCTACTACGATCTCGCTGCGGCCGAGCGGCCGAGCCACGTGTCAGTCGTTAGGGTCGAGGAGCTCTATCCGTGGCCCCATGAAGGCGTTTCGTCTGCCATCGACAGGTATCACAACCTGAGCGAAATCGTGTGGGCGCAGGAGGAGCCAAAGAACATGGGCGCGTGGACGTATGCGGCGCCGAGGCTGCGCGCCTCGGTCGGTAATGCGCTGCCCATCCGCTATGTCGGTCGGCCCGAGCGCGCCAGTCCGGCCGAAGGGTTCGCGAATTCGCATCAGGTGGAGCAGGCGCGCATCGTGTCCGACGCGTTCGCGGCACCGAAGGCAGCGGTTCGCTCCTAAGACACGCATGCGTGGCGCCGCGGCGTTCCTCACGCTTGCGCTGCTGCCTTGCCTCGCGGGCGCGCAACGCCAGCTGGGCTCGCAAGGGCAGTATGGCGCCGAGGCGCTAGGTGTTCTCGTTCAACAGCTGGGCGTTTCGGCGCGCGTGCTCATGATCGGCGCGCATCCGGACGATGAAGAC
>Ga0187892_10010094_pt1 | contig 12114 bp, 11 predicted proteins | sample MA1701073metaG_FD_139345 | JGI IMG/M metagenome (GOLD analysis project Ga0187892, IMG submission 139345) | Bio-ooze microbial communities from a basaltic lava cave in the Kipuka Kanohina Cave System on the Island of Hawaii, USA - MA170107-3 metaG ...
CGCGAGCTTCGCCCCCTCGATCGAGGCGTTGCCGACCTTGACGATCTTCTCGTCCGGCAGGTCCGGGACCAGGCCGATCCGCTTCGCCGCCGCGACGTCGATGTGCCGCGCGAAGCCGCCGGCCAGGTAGAAGCGGGAGAGACCCGGGAAGTCGATCCCGTATTGCTCAAGGACGATCCGGAGACCCGCCATGTTCGCGCCCTTCGCCTGGGCGAGCTGACTGATGTCCTCTTCGTGGAGCGCCAGGTTCTTCGCGAGCGCGAACGAGCCCGAGCCATCGTCGTACCGGCCCGACGCGTTGATCCGGCCCGTCCGGCGGAGCTCCCCCAGGAGATCGATGAGGCCCGACCCGCAGACGCCCTGCGGTTCCCCCGCGCCGATCACGCCCAGCTCCGCCGTCCCGTCTTCGCGCAGGCGGATCCGCTCGACCGCGCCTTCGAGGGCCGGCATGCCGCAGGAGACGCCGAACCCTTCGAAGGCCGGCCCCGCCGGGCACGACGCGCAGAAGATCTTGCCGCGGCGCCCCACGAGGAGCTCGGTATTCGTCCCGATGTCCATGAGCGCGACGGGCTCCTCGGAGCGGGCCAGGTCGACCGCGAGGAGACAGGCCGCCGCGTCGGCGCCCACGTGGCCGGAGAGGATCGGGAGGCCAATGATCTCCGCTTCCGGGTGCATCGGCAGACGGAGCCGCTTCGCCGGGAGGGAGAGCGTCGTCGTCTTCCGCTTCCCTTCCCGCAGCTCGCGCTCCGTGATCGACCGGTAGGGACGCTGTCCGATCGAGTACACGTCGAGCCCGAAGAAGAGGTCCCTCATGGTCGTGTTCCCGACGACGACCATCTCGCGGATCGTCAGGGGGTCGCAGGGGAACGCCTCGATCGCGTGCGTCATGTAGCCGAGAAGGGTGCGCTGCAGGAGGCGCCCCCGGTGGTCGGTGTCGTACTTGATGCGCGCCATGACCTCGGCCCCGCCGAAGCGCTGGGGATTCTCGAACGACTGGGTCGCGACGACGTGTCCCGTCCCCAGGTCGACCAGGCGCAGGACGACGGTCGTGGTCCCGATGTCGACGGCCACGCCGTGACCGTCCCGCCGATCGATGGGGTCGGAGCGGGTCGGCAATCCCGTCGCGCCTTCCTCGATCCGCATCGAGCCGCGGCGCAGGGTGTGGCAGCGCAGCGTTCCGGTCTCCGCGGCGATGCGCGCGCGGCACGAGAGCCGGAAGTTCGGGCCGAGGTGCTTTTCCTCCTCGGTCCGCGGCGTCAGCGTGTCCGCTCCTTCCGCGATCTCGACCATGCATTCCTTGCACTTCCCCTGCTTGATGCAGGAGGTCGGGACGCGGATGCCCGCCTTCTCGGCGCACTCGAAGACGCTCGCGCCCACCGGCGCTTCAATCGAGTGACCGTTTACTTGGATCACATGTAAGTCCATCACGAATCACGAATTACGGGGTATTCCCTCCTCCCCCCCGGGGGGGGCGCCGGAAGGGCCCGCCCGTGATTCGTAATTCGTGATTCGTGCTTCATAGGCCGTCCGTCGAGACGCCTTCGGACTCCCGCGCCCGGCCGCCCTGGACGACGATCCGCTTCTTCTTGAGGTTGGCCACGGTCTCAAGCGGGCTCTCGGCGACGAAGAGGATCCCCGCCGCGAAGGGCCGGGTGGCCGCGCGAAGAACCTCCCGCGACGGCATCCCCGCGCGCTCGAGGAGCTCCAGCTCCGTGAGGAGGCCCACCCCGTGAGGGACGCCGCACGACCCCGCGTCGCTCCCGGCGAGGACCGTCACGCCGATCTCGAGCGCGTGGCGCAAGCTTTCCGCGTGGCCGTCCAGGATCCGCCGCAGGCCGTCCACCACCTTTGCGTCCCAGCCCAGCTCGCCGGCGCGGTCGACCTGCACCTGGACCGGCGCGAAGGTCGGCACCCACGCGACGCCGCGGTCGCGCATCCGGGCGAGCTGCTCGCGCGTCACGAAGAATCCGTGTTCGAGCGTCTTGACGCCCGCTTCGATCGCGATCCCGATCCCCTCCGGCCCCGACGCGTGGGCCATCGCGGGGATTCCCTTCGCCGCCGCCGCCCGGACGATCGCGGCCGCCTCGTCGAGCGTGAGTTGAGGCGGCGCCGTCACGGCCCCCTTCTTGAAATCGATGACGCCCGAGACCATGAGCTTCACCCACCGCGCCCCCTGCGCGGCGCGCGCCTCGGCCACCGCCTCCGGCCGCTCGAAGCTCTCGAGCGGTTCGCCCAGGAAGGCCCCGTAGCGCCCCTTGCGGAAGATCGCCGCGCCCGGACTCTCGACGCTCGGGACGCCGCCCTCCTTTTGAAGCGCCAGGCCGACCCCATGCTTGTCCCCCGCGTCGCGGACGGCGCCGATCCCGAGCGCCGCGAGCTTGTCCAGGCGCGAGCGGGCGCGGACGAGGAACTCCGGCCGTTTGAGGTACGCCTCGCGCTCCTTGGCATCCACCGTCGCGCCGTCGAGGAAGAGGTGCGCGTGGGACTCGACGAGCGTCGGCATCGCCGTCCAGCCCGGCAGTTCCTGGGGGGTGCCGGCCGAAGGCGCTTCGGCCCCGACGTAGCGGATCGACTGGGCGTCGTAGACGAGGTGCGCGTCGCGGAGGGTCAAGGTCCCGTCGAAAAGGGTCCCGACGCGAACCCAGCCGGTCGAAAGCCGGTCGGCAAGACTCGGGGCCACGGCCTTCACCGGCAAAGCTCCAGGACCTTTTCGATCTGGCGGAAGCCGGCCTCTTCCTGCTCCTCACCTTCGGTCGCGCGCCCGTGCTCGAGAGCGTTCCGAATTCCTTGCAGGATGGGGTCCTCCGGTTTGAGCAGGTGCAGGCCTTTCTCGGGGTTGGCAAGGACGAAGTCGAGCCCCACCTCCCGGGCGAGCGTGAGGTAGGCGCACTCGAAGGGCTTCCGCAGGTCCGGCGGGATGCCGAAGGAGAAGTTCGTCAGCCCCACGGAGAGATGAACGCCGGCCAGGTCCGGGTCTTTTCGGATCATCCGCATCGCGTCGAGGCCCATGTTGACCAGGCCGTACGTGTCGGCCCCCACGGGGGCGAGGCCGGGGTCGACGATGATCTGGTCGGGCGTCCGCCGGGCCTCGTCGAGCAGGCGGGCGACGAACGTGCGGGTCGTTTCGTAGATTTCCTTCGCGTTCCGGCACTGGCTGCCGCCGCCGGGAGAGAACTTCTCGCTCGCCATGACGACGACGTGCGTGTCGAACTCGCGGACGAGGCCGATCATGTCGTCGAGCCGCTCGCGCGAGGCGGCGAGCGAGTTGAGGACGGGCGCAGGAGAGCGGGCGCGGTCGTACACCTTGAGCGCCGTCTGGTGGTAGTCGATCGACGGGTTGTCGAAGGCGAGGGGGAGCCGGGTCGCCCCCTGGAGGGCGGGGACGAGCCGGGGAAGGAACTCCAGCATTTCGGGAAGCCTGATCTGAAGCGTCTGGGTGCCGTCGATGTTGACGGTCAGGAACTCGGCCCCTTTCTCCGTCTGGAGGCGGGCGAGCGCGGCGTACCCCGCGGGGTCGCGCGCGAGCCACGCCTTCCGCGCGCGGGCGAACGAGTGGTTGATGAGCTCGCCGATCAGGCGGAAGGGAAAACCTTCAGACATGGGTCACCGGATCCGGTTTGGGCCCGCCTTCGCTCGGCTCGGGAACGAGCTTCGGCGGGCAAGCACCTTTACCCGCCGTAGCCGATCCTTTGGCCGGCGAAGGCGGGGCATGATGGTCCTTCCCGAGGAACGCATTGCCCCAACTGGACGTGCCGCGGAGGCCCTGGTCCTGAACGGCGGGCGCGTGGGCCAGGAGCTCGGCGGCGCGGCCTTCGAACTTCAGCCGGTCGTAGGCGCGGGCCCAGATGCACTCGAACTCGGCGACTTCGCACTTCCCGTCGCGCGTGCCGCCGCAGGGGCCGTTGCGCTGGTTCTTGGCGCACTGGGACTCGGGACAGAGGTAGGCGATGTCGGGGAGCGAGCAGTCGCCGCAATCCTTGCAGCGGAAGAGCGCGGCCTTGGTGACGTGTTCGAGGTCCCGGAGGACAGGCGGGCCCTGGGCCGGGTCGGCCGCCTTCCGGTAGAGGCGCGCCCCCATCTCGAAGAGCGCGGTCCCCGGGGTGAAGGCCTTGTCGTGGATCCATTTGGACAGACGGTAGGAGAGCGTGACGTTCGACGTCTTCGCGCGGGCGGCGAGCTCCGGGTTGAGGCGGGTCGGATCGGCGAGGCCGTCCGGACTCTCGGCAAAGCAGAAGAACTCCCCCGGCCGCGAGTAGCGGATCTCGCGCGCGAAGGTTTTCCAGTCGCCGGGGCCGAACGCGCGGGCGCGCTCGAGGACGGCCAGGAGGTCTTCGACCGAATCGATCCCGCCCAGGTAGACGCCGCGATACCCCAGGCCCCGGAAGATCGCGACCTGCTTCGCGGCGAGATCCAGGAAATAATTCCGGTCGCGCGCGCGGCGCTCGCACTCGGCGAGGAGGGCGTCGGAGACGACGACGCCGGGGATCTTGCCCCCATGGAAGAAGCGGGCGACCTTGGCCGAAAGGAGGAAGACGTTGCCGACGAGCGCCACTGGCGCGGGCGGCGTGGGACGGCCTTTGAGGTCGAGCCAGGCCTTCATCTCGTGGCTCTTTCGGGCGTCGTATCCGATCTGGCCGACGACGAACTCCGCGCCGACGTCGATTTTCTTTTCGAGCTTGAGGAGCTGGGGGACGACTTCGTTTTCGCGGAGCTTGAAGTTCGTGGCGACGGCGCCGAGGAAGAAGGAGGTCTTCCGGCGGCGGTTCATGTCGGAGAGGAGCTGGAGGAGGCCCACGGAGTCGATGTCGAAGACGGGCTTCGGCGCGCCGCCGTACCCGCCGGCCGGGTAGTCGCCGGAGAGGGCCAGGATGTTGTGGAAGCCTTCGCTCGCGAGGAGCCACGCCTGGCTCTCCAGGCCGTTCCGGTTGAAGTCCTTGCACGAAAGGTGGATGAGGACTTCCTTCCCCGCGTAGAGGACGGGCTTGCCGAGCGCCAGGGGCCCGAGCATGGGGTTCCCGCCCGCGTTGTCGGTGATGGAGACCCAGTCGACCTCGCGGACCTTGACGAGCTCGCTCGCGAGGTTCCGGGTCGCCACCGCGCGGGCGTCCTGCATCGTCCCCCGCGTGCTCACGAGCTCGACCCCGCAGAGGAAGCTCCGCGGGTCGCCCATCATCTCGCGCAGGCTGAGCATGGAGTTAAGGCCTTTTCACCACAAAGACACAAAGCGCACAAAGCGGAGTTTCCTGAAGTTATTCTCACTCCTCTTTGTGGTCTTTGTGTCTTTGTGGTGAAATCACGCCTTCGGTAAGTTCGCGGACGAGGGCTTCCGCCACCTCGCGGGCCGTTCCCGGCCGCTCGGCGGGGTCGCTCCAGGCCCACTGCTCGAGGTAGTCGTCTCCCGAGCCGAGCCCGCGCTGCATCGCGGCCCGGTCGATCCGGGCCTGGAAGGCGGGCGGGAGCTCGAGCGTGACTCCGTCCTCGGCGTCCTCGACCCGCACTTGGGCCGGGATCTCCTGCCAGGAAAGGATCCGGTAGGTCGCCATGTCGGTCATCTCCTTGCCCGAAAAAGAGAATAACTTAGACTTGCATTATATGCAAGCACTTGTACAATATGCAAGTCAGAGAAAGGGAGGTTTGCGGTGCCCGACTACGCCGTGATGAACCAGCTCCTCTTCGAGGGCGCGGCCCCGCGCGTGAAGGAGATGACCGAGCAGGCGCTCGCCGAGGGCCGGCCCGTCGAGGAGGTCCTGAAGGACGGCCTCATCGCCGGGATGAGCGTCGTGGGCGAGGACTTCAAGCACAACCGGGTCTACGTGCCCGAGGTGCTCCAGTCCGCGCGCGCGATGAAGGCGGGGATGGCGGTCTTGAAGCCCCTCATCACGAAATCGGACCTCGCCCGGCCGGTCGGGACGCTCGTCATCGGCACGGTGAAGGGCGACCTGCACGACATCGGGAAGAACCTGGTCTGCATGATGGCCGAAGGGAACGGCTTCCAGGTGATCGATCTCGGCGTCGACTCCAACGCCGACAAGTTCGTGGCCGCGGTGCGGCAGCACCAGGCGACGGTCGTGGGGATGAGCGCGCTCCTGACGACCACGATGGGCTACATGAAGACGGTGATCGGGGCGCTCGAGGAGGCGGGGATGGGCGAAATCCCGGTCTGCGTAGGGGGCGCGCCGGTGAGCCAGGGCTTCGCCGACGAGATCGGCGCCGACGGCTACGCGCCCGACGCGGCGAGCGCCGTCGAGCTCTTCAAGAAGATGGTCGAGCGCCGCGCCGCCGTCCCGGCGGCCTGAGAAACATTAAAGCTCGCGAAGGGTCCAGTGAGGCGGGCCTGTTAGGGAGGCGATGGGCATGGGCACGAACGGACACGGGTGGGTCTGTCCCGGCTTGATCCGGGTCGCGGGAATCCTGGCGTTGGGAGTCCTGACGGGCGCCCAGGCGCCCCCTCCGGACCTTACGGCCGGCTTGATCGGATACTGGAGGCTGGACGAGACGACCGGGACGACCGCCGCCGATTCGGCCGGCTCCTACCCCGGAACGCACATGCCGAATCCGACGGGGGGGCCCACGATCACGACGACCGGGCTGCCGCCGGCCATCACGTTCACGAACCCGGCCTGCCTGACCTTCGACGGGGCGAACGACTTCGTCAACGTCGGCACGAACGCCGCCCTGGGGCCGGCGAACATGTCGGTCTGCTTCTGGACCTTCGGTCTGGCCACCCCGGTCCTGTATGACGGCCTCATGGCGAAAACCGATGGAGGCAACTGGACGGCCGGATGGGGATTCTTTTACAACTCCGCGACCGAACTCCGGTTCTTTGTCAACCAATGGGACACCGGCGTGGCCTTCTCGACGATCAACCCCGCGCAATGGAACCTCATCATCGGCACGTGGAACGGAACCACCGTGCAGATCTACGTGAACGGGACGGCGGGGACTTCGGGCACGTACTCCGGGGGATCGACCGCGGGAACCAACCCCTTCGAGATCGGGAGGGTCGGCACCGACGGCTTCAACCTCAACTGTCTGATCGACGACGTGCGCATCTACAACCGCGTGTTGACCGCCGCCGAGATCGCCTTGCTGCTCAACGGTCAGCCCCCTCCCACCGGGTTGAGCGCGACGCCGGGAATCGGCAGTATCACGCTGAACTGGACCGCCGCCGCCGGGGCGACCAGCTACCGCATCCAGAGGGCCCCGTCCGCCACCGGGCCGTGGACCACGATCGGCACGACCGGCGGGACCACCTTCACGGACACCAACGTTTCCTTTCCCACCCTTTACTGGTATCGCGTCCTCGTCATCGTCCCGCTGGAGAGCGCCCCCGCAGGTCCCGTTTCGGAGACGCCGCTGCCGACGCCGCCGCGGACCAACGACCACCGGGAGGGATTGTTCGACGCGGGCCGGTGCTCCTGCGGCACGGCCGCCCCGTCCAAGTCCGTCCTGTTCCCGGCTCTGCTTCTCCTGGCGATTGCCGGAGTCCTGATGGGGAGGGGTCGATAGCGCTCGGATGGCGCGATCCGAGGAGCTGCCTTGGTCAAGGGCGTTGTCCGAACTGTTTGGTCTGGTCGATCGTGTCGGTCGGCACATGAATCGCATGGGAGTGGCTTCCTTCCTCGCTTGCCTTCCCGGCTTGGGACTGCGGAGGAGCAGCGTCGGGCTTCGCGGGAGGAGGAGGAAGTACGACTAACGGTTCGGGCACTCCTCGGGCGCAGAGGGGATAGCGGACCCTGGCGTCTCCGACCACCTTCGCGACCCCTGAAGCGCGAATTTCGATCCCGAGAGCGGGTTCGTCCCGAGGTTGGTTCTGCCGAGGAGCGCGTTGTTGTGTGCGTTCTTCTGGGAGTCAATGAATGTGGTGAGGGAAGGATAAGTGAGCATCCCGGCACGATCGTCCTCCTGCCCCGTGACCGTGACGTTGTTTCCTGACTTTTGGATTCTCTGAGCCGAGAGCACGTCCCCTCGGACCGTCGCGTCTCCGGCCAGCTTCACGAGCTTGTTGGCTCGCAGATTCCCCGGCTTTCCGGGAGTCGCGCTTTCGATGAGCGCCCTCTCACCGACCCACGCCTCATCGGAGCCGAAAACCGCCGCGTGCTTCCAGGGCTCCAGAGTGACATGACCTGGGTGAGCCGCGTTCTGAGACGGCCGCGCATGGGCGCTCTGCCGCAGCGACGCGCAGGCAAGGATGATCGCCAGCCCGAAGTGCGTCCTCACAAGCCGGGTTCTTTTCATGGTTTTCTCCTTCGGCCCCTCATGCGGATCTCGGTACGTGTGCGATTCCACGCGGTTGACCGCTACGGCTTGGCGCCGAACATTTGGGTCCAATAGGTAGCCGCATCCCCTGCAGGCTTACCCGAACTCCCCACCCCCACGTGAGTCCATTGTTCCGAAAGCATGTTGCGATGGTGCGGGGCGCTCCGGAACCATGCCTCGTGTGCTTTGTCGGGCGAAGCCAGGTCGGTGGCCATGACGATGTTTTCGCCGATCGTCGGCGCGGCGAACCGGCGCGCGGCGGCCCGCGCGGGCGGATCGACGCCGTCGGGAGAGCGATGGGCAAAGTAGCCCCGCGTCTTCATGTCGATCGAGTGGGCCGCCGCGGCCCCGCAGAGCTCGGGGGAGAGTTTCAGCTTTCGGCGGCCCATCATCTCTCGATAGGCATTCAGCCGCTCGATGAGGGCCCATTGCTCCGCGGAGACGCTCGCCCTAATCCCTTGATTGAACTCGTCGACGGAACGATTGTAGGGTGCGACCTCCCGGTCCTCGAATTCTAAGGCAACGTCCTTGGATCGAACGGGCTCTTTCTCCAGTCGCTCCATTGTGGCGAAGAACGGGTCCCTGGGCACGGCGCCCAGCGCTCTGAGTTCCGCAAACTTTCTCAGGCATTCTCCGTTAAGTTTGGGCAGCGTCCCTGGGTAGGATTCCCAAACGTGCCGCACCCTCTGAACTCGCCGGTTCACTTCGTCGTGTCCTTCAGTCTTGGAGTACAGCTGGGGATCGGCGATGAACCCGATGGCCTCCAGGCGTGCTTCCACAAGACCCAGTCGATAGCTCAGCGCCTTTTCGAATTGGGTCGCGAGACTTGATCTCCTCAGTTCTTTGACGATGTTCTCTGACCTCTCGGCCGGCTCGCTTCCCTGAAACGCCCGTAGGATCCCGGCAAGCACCGCGCAAGCAGTCATGATGGTCGTCCTCCTTCGCCGAATGCTTAAGCGACACTTGGCGCAGCCTCTTACTCGAAATCGCCGGAGGCAATATTGAGATTCTGGCTCGGTCAGCGGGTTTGGACTTGCCCCCATTGAAGGCACCGGGCGCTGGTGCTAGGATGGGCTTATTGGTCGGCCACGAGGGCCTCGGAGGAGGGGGGAGTGGGCTTATCTTTTGAGTGGGATGGCAAGAAAGCGAAGCAGAACCTCAGGAAACAAGGGGTTTCCTTCGAGGAAGCGACCACGGTTCTGGGTGACCCTCTCTCTTTGACGATTCCGGACCCCGCGCATTCAGGGCGGGAAGAACGCTTCGTCACGCTCGGACGCTCGTCCCGCGGGCGTCTGGTCGTCGTCGTGCTGACGGAGCGGGCGGATCGGATCAGGATCATCAGTGCGCGAAGGGCTACGCGGAGGGAACGAAGGAGCTATGAAGAAGGCCGGTAACGCCAAGCCGGGGCCTGAGATGCTCCGGGAATACGATTTCAGGCGCGGCACGCGAGGCCGGTTTGCGCGGCGGTACGCTCAAGGAGTGAACGTGGTCGTCCTCGATCCTGACGTGGCCAAGTTTTTTCCCGACCCCAAGGCCGTAAACAAGGCGTTGCGGGCTCTCATGGAGATTGCCCGCCGAACCCGAAGGAACACGACGGGTCACGGGTAGTCGTTCCGTCTTCGGCGTCCCTCGCACGGACCCGGTCATCCCACAGGAATCAGGGGGGAGCTTCCGGTGCGCCTTGCATCTCAAGGGCGAGGATCGTTGATCAGTTTCTTGAATTCCTCTCGAGGCCGAAGGAGCTCAAGGGCGGCGTCCTTCGTCGTATGCTCTTTCATCCCGGGTTGTTCGAAGAAACCGTGAGACTTCGATTGGCCCAGTTTCTCCATGGCCTGCCCGAGAAGCCGTTCCCGTTCGTCCGCTGGGGCCGTTTTCGCTTTGGAAGCGCATTCACAAGCCCAATTGTAGTAAACCCCCGCCAGAATCCGTGAGGACCCATTAGGGTCGATTTCGCAAGCCTTCTTAGCTGCACGAATCGCTTCCTCAAACTCCTTCTGGTCGGCCTTTACTGCGGCGAGATTCCGCCAAACCAAAGCTGTGCCGGGACTGTTCCGGATCGCCCTCTGGAACCAGTTCTCTGCCTCTTTCAGGCAATCGTTGCGCTCAGCCTCTGAGCGAAGAGATTTCTCGTAGTACGCCGTGCCGCAATTGACAAGAGCAGGGAAGTACCCGTCATCAACCATAAGGGCCTTCTTGCAGTGGTCGATAGCGTCGTCGAAGCTGCCGTTAAGAATGTATAGTCGACCGAGGTTACTGTGAGCGATCTTATTCTCGGGGTCGATCTCAAGAACTTTCCCAAGATCTTCCTCGGCCCCCTTTTTGTCTCTGCGCTTGAGACGAACGTTGCCACGGTCCAAATACCCCCGGTAGAAATTAGGCGCGACTTCAATAGCGCGTCCGAAGCACCGCTCTTTCTGATCCTCTTGCGCCCATGCTCCTATCCAACACCAATACTCTTCTGACTCATTTTCTCGGTTGGCGCGTTCTAGTTCATTGAAAGCATCCTTCCGTTTCTTCTCCAAGAAATACATTGTGAGCACTTTCATCAGCGTGCTCATCACGTCGTCTTCGCCCGTTCGGAACAGCGTGAGGTCCCCCGACCGTACCCTGCCGAGCGCTTCTTCAAGTAGCGGTGCGGCCTTGCGCTCTCTTTCTGCCGGATCGCCGAATCCGTAAAGGGATAGTTGGTGCTCTTCGAGCAAGATGCGAGCTTCAAGCGCCCGCCCGGGCGTGAAGTTAGACTTGGCCAACGCGAAGGCCTGTTTCAAATCCTCCTTTGCTCCCTTTAGATCCCGTCGGTAGTACTTCGCGTACGCCCTGACGTAGTAAGCCTCGTGGTCAGCCTTATGGTCCTGAACAAACTTGTCCAGTTCGCCAATGGCCACATCAAGCTCCTTGCGGACCTTCCCGGGGTTAAGGAAGTTTTTGTAAATCCCTTGCTTCGCCAGCACGACCCGGGTCCATAGTGCCGCCAGCTCCTTCTTTGCCTCTTGTTCAGCGCGCTTCTGCTCCGTAAGGGTTGCGATTCGAGAGTCTTCCGCCCTCTTACGCTGTAGGGTCCAAGTTACAAACCACACGGCCATTACCAGGGCTGCGGCGACGGGTACTACAACAGCTTTCTTGCGAACGAGAAACTTCCGCAGCCGATAGACGGCGGACGGAGGGCGGCCATAAATGGGTTCATCCAGCAGCCATCGCTGGAGGTCATCCGCCAGGGCCTCGGCGGAACGGTAGCGGCGTTCAGGGTCCTTTTCCAAGCACTTGAGGCAGATGATCTCGAGGTCTCGATCGACAAGCGGGTTCTTGATCCGAGGAGATGGCGGATCGTCGTTTAGGATTTTGGTCTCGATCTCGCCAGTCTTCGAGCCTTCGAATGGCGCCTCCCCGGTCAGAAGTTGATACAGAATCACGCCGAGGGCGTAGGTGTCGACGGCCTTTGTATGCTCATCCGAGGGCAGAGACAACTGCTCAGGCGCCATGTACGGGGGCGTACCCCAAGCGTCCTTCGGCAGGGTGACCGACACGTTTGCGCCGAGGCGCTTAGCCAAAAAAGGGGCTCGCGAGCTCCGGGTGATCTTGAAGGACGGCCTCTCGAGCCTCCTCCACGGAACGCCCTTCTTCTACAAGCCGCAGGTATCGCGCCCAGAGCTCGCCAAGCAGCCGGTCGCGGTCAGAATCTGGCGTCGACACTCACTCCCTCCCTGCTTCCATCATTTCACGGAGCTTTCCCAGCGCGCGATGAAGGTGCGTGGCCGCGGCCCCCTCGGTCAACCCGACGTGATTCGCGATTTCCGGAAACGGCCGCTCTTTGAGATATCGTAGCCTGACGATCGTTTTCGCGGGTTCGCTCAAGCG
>Ga0187892_10010095_pt1 | contig 12113 bp, 9 predicted proteins | sample MA1701073metaG_FD_139345 | JGI IMG/M metagenome (GOLD analysis project Ga0187892, IMG submission 139345) | Bio-ooze microbial communities from a basaltic lava cave in the Kipuka Kanohina Cave System on the Island of Hawaii, USA - MA170107-3 metaG ...
AACTCCTCGGCCGGCTTTACCAGCGCGCTCAATGTGACTGCTGGCACGCTCGTCAATGCGCCGGGGCGCACGATCCGCTCCTTGGGGGCCAACGCCACGGCGGTCAACACGCTCAATGCGCAGCTCACCAACCTCGGCACTCTCGATGTGCAGCGCGGACTGACGGTTACGAATTTCTCGATCAACGACGGCACGATCGCGCTCTCGAACAACTCTGCCCTCAGTACCAATAACGCAAGCCTCACCAATGCTGCGACCGGGATTATCCAGGGGAACGGAACGCTTAATGTCGGCGCCGCGCAGACGCTCACCAATGAGGGCACGCTGCGCGCCGGCGCTTCGCCCGGCACGCTGAACATCACGGGCAATCTGGTGCTCGGCCCGGCGAGCGTGGTCGACATCGAGGTGCAAAGCCCGTGGACGACGGCCGGAACGGACTTCGACGTGATCAACGTGAGCGGCAACGCCACGCTCGATGGCACGCTCAACATCATCCACTTCGACGCCCTTACGCCGCCCATCGGCCAGCAGATGCAGGTGCTCAACGCGGCTTCGGTAAGCAACACCTTCGCCACGGTGAACACCCCCGGCGGCTCGACCTACGGGGTGCTCTACAACCCCACCAACGTGATCCTGCAGCACGGCGGCCTGTTCAACTTCTGGATCGGCGCGGGCGGCGGAGACTGGAGCGTCGCATCCAACTGGAGCCTGGGCCACGTGCCGACCTCGACCGAGGACGCCCGCGTGCCCGACCTGGGCGGCGCGCCGACGATCACGCTCGCCGCCGCGCAGACGCCGCGCTCCTTCGTGTTCCTGGGCGACGAGACCTTCCAGATCAACGGCGGTGGCGCGGTCTCGTTCACGAGCGCTTCCTCGATAAGCAATGGAACGCTCTGGCTGAACGGCGGCAGCGTCGCCCCCGGCGCCAACCTGAACGTGCGCAGCCTCAACTGGTCCGGCGGCACGATCGCCGGCGGGCCGGGCGTCGTCACCACGAGCGGCGCGAGCAGCGTGACCGGCCTCGTGAACCTGAACGCAGCCACCTGGGACAACCTCGGAACCGTGAGCCACACGGGGCGGGTGACGCTCGCCGGGGGCGCGGTGATCAACAACCGCGCCGGCGGGCAGTGGAACCTTCCAGCCGGCGGCGACAGCCTGCCGCTGGACGGCGCGGGGAGCTTCAATAACCTCGGCACTCTCGGCAAGAACGGTGCAGGGACGCAATCAGTCACGCTGACCGCGTTCAGCAACAGCGGCACGGTCGATATCGTCGCGGGGGCGACTTTGCGGCGGCCGGGTGGATTCACCAACAGCGGCCTGTTGCAGGGATCGGGAACGGTCGACGTCGGACCGGGCATGCTCGCGAACGACGGCACGGTGGCGCCGGGCGGCGCCGGCGCCATCGGAACGTTGACGATCAACGGCGACTTCTCGCAGGGCGCCGCCGGCGCGGTGAATATCGACCTCGGCAGCCAGGATGTGCTCGCGATCGGCGGGACGGCGAGCCTCGGCGGCGCGCTCAACGTGAATCACCTGCCGGGTTTCGGCGCAGCCGCGGGCAGCGTGTTTACGCCGATCACGTATGGCGCGGCGAGCGGCGATTTCAGCGCCAAGAATTTCCCCGCCGGAGCCGCCTACGACACGCTCGCGGCGGCGACGAGCTATCAGCTGACCTTCAACGGCTTTGCGGTGCCGACGACGGTGAGCGCGACCACCGGGTTCGAGCCTTCGACGGTGGGCACCGCCGGCATGGAGAGTCCCGGCGCGCAGATCTGGAACGAGCCGGGCGCGGCGCCGTCGCTCGTCGCACTCTCCGTGCAGCCGAGCTTCGTGCTGCCGGACTTCTCGCACCTCACCGCGGCGCTGGAGGAACTGCGCAAGAAGAAGCTCCAGGCGGTGGAAACCGCGGTGCGCATCCTCGAGCACGACCCCGCGGCGGCCGACCTGCCGCCGTGCGCGGGAGAGGTCTCGGGCCGCTGCATCGCGCAGCCGCCCGCCAAGCCCGCGGCGCGCGACGGGCAAGAGCGCGCGCCGGAGCAGGCGCACCCGTGGGGCATCGAGCGCAAGATCGCGCTGCTCATCGGCGTGAACGAATACCGCGACCCCGTGCCCGGGCTGACTTCGCCGCTCAAGGACATCGCCGAGATCGGCAGGCTCTACCGCGAGCAGTTCGGCTACGAGGTGCGCGCGCTCGCCAACGCCGACAAGGCGGCCATCGTGCGCGAGATCAACCGCCTCATCCTGGAGACCGGCGCGAGCGACAGCGTGGTCGTGTTCTACGCCGGCCACGGCCACGTCGTCGAGAAGACCGGCCGCGGCTACTGGATCCCGGGGAGAGCGGGCGGCGACGATCCGACCCAGTGGATCTCGAACTCCGATGTCGCCAAGATGCTTGCCAACATCCCGGCGCGCCAGGTCCTGCTCGTCTCGGACAGCTGCTACTCCGGCACGCTCGCGCGCGAGGCGAAAGTGGAGAAGAGCGAGGTGCTGTCCGATCCGCGCGCGGTGCTCGAGCGCCGCTCGGTCACCGTGCTGACCTCGGGCGGCGAAGAGCCGGTCGCCGACGCCGGCAAGGACGGCCACTCGGTGTTCGCCTGGCATTTCATCCGGACCCTCGGGCGCGTCGCCCAGTGGTCGCACGGCGTCGACATCTACGAGCGGCTGAGCGAGGCCGTCGCGCTCGATTTCCCGCAGGAGCCGCAGTACGGCGCCGCGCTCGGCTCGGGCCACCAGCCCGGAGCCGACTACCTCTTCGAGGTGCGCCGCTACTGAAAGCCATCCGCTCGGCGAGGTCGTTCGCGGTCGCGGTGTTCGGCGCCGTCGCGCTGGCCGGCGCGGCTTTCCAGTTCACCGCGTGGAGCGCGCTCGCCAACGCGAAGCTGCTCGACTCGGGCTTCCAGGCCTGGCGCAGCCTCTGGCCGCAGCCCGCGCCGAACGATGTCGTGGTGATCGGCATCGACGTCGACGACCTGCGCGAGTTCGGCGACCCGCGCGACTTCTGGCACCCGCACTACGGGCGCTTCCTCGCCGGCCTGGCGAGGGCGAACCCCGCCGTCGTGGGCCTGGACATCGTGTTCCCCGAGCGCTCCTACCAGCACCTGGTGCCCGGGCTCGACCAGTCGCTGATGCGCGGCCTGATCGCGATCCGCAGCCGCGCCCCGGTGGTGCTCGCGCGCACGGTCGACGACTTCAACAATTTCCGCGAGATCTTCGCGCCCTACGTCGCCCTGGTCGGGCCCGAAGCGGTGGGCTCGGTCGTGGTGTGCCGCGACGACGACGAGGTGATCCGCCGCTTCGACGAGTTCCTGTGCGATCCCGCCCGCGCGGAGCCGATCCCGAGCCTCGCCGGCCTGATGGCCAAGCGGCTCGGCATCGAGCGTCCCTGGCGCGGCTGGATCGACTGGCGTATCGGCGAGCCGATCGCCTATGTCCCTTTCCGCGACGCGGTACGCCAGGCGGAAAGCGACGACGCGCGCTGGCGCGCCGCGATCGACGGCCGGGCGGTGCTGCTCGGCTTCATCCTGCCTTTCGAGGACCGCCGGATTGTCCCGGTGGACCTTGCCCGCTGGGAGCCGGGCAACCGCTCGGTGCCCGGAGTGCTCGTCCATGCGCAGGTGCTGCGCACCATGCTGAACAGCGGCCTGGTGCAGGCGCTGCCCGCCTGGCCGGTGCTGCTCCTCATCATGGCGGGCGCGGCGTTCGCGTTCATGCCGAGCCGGCTCCTCAGCGTCGCGGTCTACGGGCTTTTCGTCGCGGTCCTCGCGATCGCCGGGCTCGCCCTGCTGCACGCCGGCTGGTTCCTCGAGCCCGCCGCCCCGGGGCTCGCGGCGACACTCGCGCTCGGCGTGCGCTTCACCAAGGATGCGGTGGCGCAGGCACGCGAAAGGGCCACGCTGCGCAACGCCTTCGGCGGCTACGTGAGCCCGCAGATCATGAGCGAGATCCTCGAGGGCCGCATCCGGCCCGGCATGGGCGGCAAGCGCCAGCGCGTGTGCATCTTCTTCTCCGACATCCGCGACTTCACCACGCGCAGCGAGTTCATGCCGCCGGAGGACCTGATCGAGATGCTCAACCGCTACTTCACCGAGATGACGCAATCGGTCCACGACCACGGCGGCACGGTCGACAAGTTCATCGGCGACGGCATGATGTGCTTCTTCGGGGCGCCCCAGCCCCTGCCGCATGCGGCGCGCTCGGCGGTCGCCGCCTCGCGCGACATGCTGCGGCGCCTGGAGGCGCTGAACGCGGCCTTCGCCGAGCGCGGCCTGGCGCCGATCGCCATCGGCATCGGCCTGCACTACGGCGAGGTGGTGGTGGGGCATGTGGGCTCCGACGCGCGGCACGAGTACACTGTGATCGGGGACGCCGTGAACACCGCTTCGCGCATCGAGGGCCTGACGAAATCGGTCGGTTATCCGCTGGTCATCTCGCGCGACGTCTGGAACGAGCTCGAGGAGAAGGAGCTGTTCGTGCCGCTCGGGGCGCACGGCGTCAAGGGACGCTCGTCCGTGGAAGTGTATGGTTACCGTGGGAGAAGCCGATGAAGCAGATCGCAGCCGCAACGATTGCCGCCGCCGCGCTCCTGGCCGCGGGTCCGGCCGCCGCCGCGCCCTTCGCGATGATCACCGACCTCAAGGGCGACGCCTGGGTCGTAGAGGGCAAGCAGGCGCAGAAGCTCGCGCTGCTCGCCTATATCGAGAAGCCGACGGAGGTGCGCATCGATCCCGCGGGCAGGCTCGCGGTCACCTATTTCGCCGAAGGGATGCAGTACAGCTTCTCCGGCCCGGCGCGCCTCGCGCTCGAGACGGCGATGCCCAAGGTGATTGAAGGGCCCAGCGCCGAGTCCCGCAAGGTGACCCCGGAGAAAGGCATCAAGGGCGGGCTTTCCACCGAGCAATGGCGCCGGCTGCAGCAGGCGACGGTCGTGATGCGCACGGTCCGCCCCTCGTTCTCGGTCGTCGGCCCGGACAAGACGGCGCTGCTCGAGCGCGAGCCGGAGTTCGAATGGACGCCGCTGCCGGGCGCCAGGGCCTACCGGCTGGTAGTGTACGGCTCGGACAGCAGCATCCTGCACGAGGAGACGACCGGGCAGAACGCGCTGCGCCCCGGCAAGCTGCCGCTGCAGCCCGGCAAGCGCTACCGCTGGAAGGTCGACGCGCTCGGCGTGTCCAAGCCCGCCAGCGCGAGCGGCAGCTTCGCGCTCGCCGAAGAGGCTGCGCGCGAGGAAATGCAGGGGCTCAAGGTCTCGGCCGGAAAGGACGCGGCCGCGCGCGCGTTCTACGCGACAACGCTCGAGGCCGCGGGACACACCCACGACGCGCGCTCGGAGTGGAAAGCGCTGGCCCGAGACCATCCGGACGAGCCCGAGTACCAGAGGCGCGCGCGTTAGCGGTCGGCTTTCTTGTAGACCCGGCCCTTCGCCTTCGGCCGCGGCTTGCCCTTCGGCGCTGCGGAGCGGATCTCCACCGCCGGCGTCCTGCCGACGACCGCCTGGCCGACGCCGTTCCAGCGCTTCAGGTCCTCGGTCGACACGCGGTATTTCGCGGCGATGGTGGTGAGGGTCTCGCCCTTCATTACGGTGTGGAAGATCCGGCGCGTCGTCACCGGGATCGGCGGCGCGTACATGATCGGCAGGCGCGACAGGCTCCCGGCCGCCGCGCTGTTGATCGGCACCACCAAGAGGCGCGGCACCGCCCGGGCGCGCGGCGCGATGCCGTTCACTTCCTTGAGCTGCCCGACGGTCGTGCCGTGCTTCTTGGCGATCGACTCGAACGTCTCGCCCTGCCGGGGGTGGTAGCTTTTCCACGAGACCAGCGACTTCTCGCCCAGGGCGGTCAGGTTCTCGTGGAACACGTCGACCTTGTCCGCCGGCAGCACGATGCGCGGGCTGACCGAGGCGCGGATCAGCGGCCGGCTGAAGCCGGGGTTGAGGGCGATGAACTCCTCGACCCGCATCTCGGCGAGCCGCGCCGCGAGCCGCACGTCCATGTCGCGCAGCCGGGTGACGGTGGCGAAGTAGGGCTGGTTCGGGATCGGCCCCAGCGTGATGCCGAGCGGCTCGGCGTTGGCGATGATGTTCTTCAGCGCCTGCAGCTTGGGGATGTAGTGCCGCGTCTCCTCGGGCATGGCGAGGCTCGAGTAGTCGGTGTCCCTGCCGGCGGCGCGGTTCTTCGCGATCGCGCGCGCCACCGCGTTCTCGCCCCAGTTGTACGAGGCGAGCGCGAGGTGCCAGTCGCCGTGCATCTCGTACAGCGCAGTCAGGTAGTCGAGCGCGGCGTTGGTCGACTCGACGATGTCGCGCCGCCCGTCGTACCACCAGTTCTGCTCGAGCTCGAAGCGCCGGCCGGTGCCGGGGATGAACTGCCACAGCCCCGAGGCATGCGCGCGCGAGTAGGCCATCGGGTTGAACGCGCTCTCGACCATCGGCAGCAGCGCGAGCTCGGTCGGCAGCCCGCGCTTCTCGATCTCCTCGACGATGTGGTGGAGGTACAGCCGGCTGCGGTCGAAGATGCGCTGCAGGTACTCCGGCCGCGCGGCGTAGTAGCGGGTCTTCTCGCGCACCAGGGCGTTGTCGAGGTCGGACATGGCGAAGCCGTGGCGGATGCGCTGCCACAGGTCGTCCACCGGCGCGGTGCGGTCGATGCGCGCGAGCTCGCGCGGCGGGGGCTTGATCTCCTGGCGTTCGACGATCGGGGGCGGGGCCGCCGCGGCGGGAGCAGCCGGGGGTGCCGCCGCGGGCGCCTCGCTGGCCGCCGCGGGAACCGGGTCCCGCGCGGCAGGCGGCTCGGGCGCCTGCCGCGGGGCAGCGCAGGCGTTCAGCAGCAGCGCGGCGAGCGCCAGCCGGAGGGCGTTCACGCCTACCTTATATAGATCTTCTGTCCGACCTGCAGATAGCGGCCGAGCTGGTTCCAGGCTTTCAGGGAAGCGACGCTCACGCGGTAGCGCCTGGCGATCGAGCCCAGGGTGTCGCCCTGCCTGACCACGTGCACCGTGCGCGCGTTGCCGTGGACCGGGATCGGGGGTGCGTACATGAGCGGCAGCTCGGCGAGCGACGCCTTGGCGTCGCCGTTCATCGGCACCACCAGCTCGCCCGGCACCTTGGAGGAGCGCGGCGGGATGCCGTTCACCCGCTTGAGCTCGGCGACGCTGATCTCGAAGCGCTTCGCGATCGCCTCGAGCGTCTCGCCGCGCTCGGGGTGGTAGACCTTCCAGGAGACGAGCGAGCCCTCGTCGTAGTCGTCGAGGTTGTCGTAGAACGCGGCCACCTTGTCGGCGGGCAGGATGATGCGCCGCGTGCTCGATGCGCGGATCAGCGGCCGGCTGAAGCCGGGGTTGAGGGCGATGAACTCCTCGACCGGCATCTCGGCGAGCCGCGCGGCGAGGTGCACGTCGATGTCGGGGGCATCGGTGAGCACCGTGAAGTACGGCTGGTCCGGGATCGCGTCGAGGTCGACGCCGTACGCCTGCGGGTCGGCGATGATGTTCTCCAGCGCCTGCAGCTTGGGGATGTAGTGCCGGGTCTCCTTCGGCATGCGCAGGCTCGCGTAGTCGGTCTTCTTGCGCGCGGCCTTGTTGCGCGCGACCGCCCTGCGCACCGCGCCCTCGCCCCAGTTGTACGAGGCCAGCGCGAGGTGCCAGTCGCCGTGCATCTCGTAGAGCTTGGTGAGGTAGTCGAGCGCGGCGTTGGTCGAGTCGACGATGTCGCGGCGCCCGTCGTACCAGGAGTTCTGCTCGAGCTCGAAGCGCCGGCCGGTGCCGGGGATGAACTGCCACAGCCCGGAGGCATGCGCGCGCGAGTAGGCCATCGGGTTGAACGCGCTCTCGACCATCGGCAGCAGCGCGAGCTCCATGGGCAGGCCGCGCCGCTCGATCTCCTCGACGATGTGATAGAGGTAGAGCTTGCTGCGCCCGATGATGCGTCCCAGGTATTCGGGGCTCGCCGCGTACTGCGCGGTCTTCTGCTTGACCAGCGGGCCTTTCAGGTCGGAGATCGCGAAGCCGTTGCGGATGCGCAGCCACAGGTCGCCGGCCGCGACCGGGGGCTTCGCCGGTGCGGCGGGGGCGGGTTTTTCAACGGCCACGGCTGGCTTGGCCGCCACGACCGGCGCGGGGGGCGGCGTCGCCGGCTTGGCTGCGACGACGGGTGGCGGCGGCGGCGCGGGAACGGCCACCGGCTCCGGCGCTGGCTCGGGCTGCGGCGCCTGGGTAGCGCACGCCTGCAGCACCAGGGCAATCGGAAGCAGGAGCCGCTTCAAGAGCGATTCTTCCATTCGCGGATGGCGGCAAAGACGCGCACTGGATCGGAAACGCGCGAACCCAGGTATTTGTTGACCGAGTCGACGACCGCCGGCTCGAGGCAGCGCAGGAAGGGGTTGGTGGCCTTCTCCTCGGCCATGGTGCTCGGCAGCGTCGGCAGGCCCTGCTCGCGCAGCCCCCGGTCGCGGGCCTCGCGCGCGGCGAGGGCCTTGTTGCCGGGCTCTACGCCCTTGGCGAAGCCGATGTTCGCGAGCGTGTACTCGTGCCCGCAATAGACCTTGGTGTCGTCGGGCAGCGCGCGCAGCTTGCCGAGCGAGGTATACATCTGCTCGGCTGTGCCTTCGAACAGGCGCCCGCAGCCGCAGGCGAACAGCGTGTCGCCGCAGAAAAGCGAGCCTGCCCCATAATACGCAATGTGCGCGCGCGTATGGCCGGGGATGTCGAGCACCGAGAACGAGACGCCGAGCTCGGGAATCGTCACCGTGTCGCCCTCCGACACCGGCTGGGTGAGCGTCGGGATGGGCTCCTTGCGCGGCCCGTACACGGGAACCTTGTGAAGCCGGAGAAGCTCGGCGATGCCGCCGACGTGATCGGGGTGGTGATGCGTGGCGAGGATCGCGACCAGCTCGAGCTTCGCGCGCGCGAGATAGTCGAGCACCGGCTGCGCCTCGCCGGGATCCACCACCGCGGCGTGCGTCGCGTCGCGCAGCGTCCAGACATAGTTGTCCTTGAACGCCTTGACCGGTACGACCTCGAGCATGCATCGACCCTTCGTGCAGAACGGGGCGCTGAAGTATAACGGCGGTCGCTCTTCGCTTTCAGGGTGGCTCTCCACGCCCCAGGGGGCTTATGTGCTCCGCTGGGAGCTCGCCCAGTTTGACAGTGCTGTTGATGACGTGTTCGGTTTCAGGGCAGTACAGGTCGGCCTACCCGAGGTCGATTTTCTACGACAGAACCGCATCGGCTACCGCTTTACGCTCGCCCTCGAGCCCGGCGCGGCGCTCGCCGCCGACCCGCTGCAGCTGCCGCTCGCCTCGCAAAGCGTGGATTTGGTCGCATTGCCGCACGTGCTCGAGGGGCACCACGACCCGCACGACGTGCTGCGCGAGGTGGAGCGCGTGCTGATGCCCGAAGGGCAGGTGGTGATCTCGGGCTTCAACACCGCGTCGCTGTGGCGCCTGCGCCAGGCGTTCACCTTCCGGCGCAACGGCGCGCCCTGGGACGCGAAGTTCATCGGCCTGCTGCGCCTGCGCGAGTGGCTGCGGGTGCTGGGCTTCGAGCTGAACGGCGGTAAGTTCGGCTGCTACGCGCCGCCGTTCGCGGACCAGGCCTGGCTCGAGCGCTTCGCCTTCATGGAGAAGGCGGGCGCGCGCTGGTGGCCGGTCACCGGCGGGGTCTACGTGGTGCGCGCGGTGAAGCGCGTGCACGGCATGCGCATCATCTCGCGCGCCTGGCGCCAGGAGCGCGCGCGCCGGCGCGCGCTGGCGCCGGTCTCGCAGCAGACCCACAAGAATCACCATGACTGAGCGCGTCGTCGAGATCTACAGCGACGGCGCGTGCCGCGGCAACCCGGGCCCGGGAGGGTGGGGGGTGCTGCTTCGGTTCAACGGCAGGGAAAAGAAGCTGTCGGGCGGCGCGGCGGCCACCACCAACAACCGCATGGAGCTCACCGCGGTGATCCGCGCGCTCGAAGCCCTCAAGCGCCCGAGCCGGGTGAGGGTCTATACCGACTCGCAGTACGTGCAAAAGGGGATCTCCAGCTGGATCCTGCAATGGAAGCGCCGTGGCTGGCGTACCTCGGGCAGGGAGCCGGTGAAAAACGAGGACCTGTGGCGGGAGCTCGAGGCGGTTGCCGCGAAGCACGACATCGAGTGGCACTGGGTGAAGGGCCACGCCGGCCATCCCGAGAACGAGTGCGCAGACCGGCTGGCGAACACGGCGATCCCCGATGCGACAGATCGTCCTTGACACCGAAACCACGGGGCTCAACCCGAAGCTTGGCGACCGCATCATCGAGATCGGCTGCGTCGAGCTGCTGAGCCGGCGCATCAGCGAGCGCAACTTCCAGGCCTACCTCAACCCGGAGCGCGAGGTCGAGCTGGGCGCGACGCGGGTGCACGGCCTCACGCGCGAGGACCTCGCCGCCAAGCCCAGGTTCGCCGAGGTCGCGCCGGCCTTCCTCGACTACATCCGCGGCGCCGAGCTGATCATCCACAACGCGGATTTCGACGTCGAGTTCCTCAACATGGAATTGGCACTCGCCGGTCACGCGCCGCTGCGCGACCATGTCGCCGGCATCGTCGACACGCTGATATCGGCGAAGGAGCTGCACCCCGGCAAGAAGAACTCGCTCGACGCGCTGTGCGAGCGCTACTTCGTCGACCACGCCAACCGCACCCTGCACGGCGCGCTGCTCGACGCGCGCCTGCTGGCCGAGTGCTACCTCGCCATGACCCGCGGCCAGGAGAGCCTGATGATGGAGCTCGAGGCGCCCGCCGCGGCCGCCGCCGCCGCCGCGGCGCTGATCCTCGACGTCTCGAAGCTCATCGTGCAGCGCGCCTCCAGCGACGAGGCCGCGGCGCACGAGCGGTACCTTGACGCTATGGAGAAGGAATCCAAGGGCCGGAGTCTTTGGCGGGTGTTACGTTGAGGCTTAAGTCAGCTAAGGCGTTTGGATCCGACTCGCATTGCCGCCGCCGGAGCCGTTTTGCTTGTCCGAAGTCTTTGCGCCTTTCTCTGATTTATCACTCCGCTTGTCTCCCTTCACTGTTTCCTCGAGCTTCGACAGCAGGGCGGGCCCGAAGCGTTCGCTAAACCCGGACACGAACGAAAAAGCGAGAAAGCTCCAGGCGTTAGAGGTTGTAATGCCGAGCAACAAATTTCCCTTGGCAGCGGCGATGAAGAAAGCGGCCAAGACGCCGCCGAGTGCAATGCGAAAGATGCCGCGAAATCCCAGCGTATACCTTTGTTCATACGGTCCAACCTCGATCGATCCCGACCGGAACATGACCGAGGCAAGAGCTCCGGCGAATGCGAATGCCAAGCACAACGCGTATATGCGGTGCGCTTCCACGGGATAGGAGTGATAGAGGAGAAATGCGATCGCACCCAGGACGAGGAACGTGCAAAACGCGGCGGTCAGATAAAACAGCTTCGCAAACTCCGCAATCCGCGCGTCAATATGCGCGAAAGCTTCAATAGCCTTTTCGGGCGTATCAGCGACAAAGCTTTGAAACTGGGCCGCAGCGAGGTGTTGCATGAAAGACTTGTATTCCCGCTTCGGCAGGATATCGACAAGCCTGCCCTTTAGATACTCGAACTTACGTATTACTTGCTGATCTTTGTCCGACATCACATCTACATCTATGAAGTGACCTACGGATTCGTCCTCACCTCTATAAACCAGAACCTTGTCCGTAAGGCCGACTATTTCGGCGATCTTGTTCCCATCCGGCGCGAGGTCCCCAACTTTGAATTTCGGCGGATTGCTCATCCGTTCCCCCCTGATTTGTTGTTGACAGACACATTGTCTTGGCCCCTCGGGAGCGCTTTTGATCAGCTCTGCACGACGAGGCGCTATACTGCCATGGAGTAAGGACGATGAACCCGTACGAGCAGAACCTCGGCAAGAACCCAGCAAACTATGCGCCGCTCACGCCGCTTTCGTTCATCGAGCGTGCCGCCCACGTCTATCCGAAGCAGCCGTCCGTAATACATGGATCGCAGCGCTATAGCTGGAACGAAACCTACGCGCGCTGCCGCCGCCTCGCCTCTGCGCTGAAGAAGCGCGGCATCGGCGTCGGCGACACCGTGGCGGCGATGCTGCCGAACATCCCGGCGATGTACGAGGTGCACTT
>Ga0187892_10010096_pt1 | contig 12113 bp, 12 predicted proteins | sample MA1701073metaG_FD_139345 | JGI IMG/M metagenome (GOLD analysis project Ga0187892, IMG submission 139345) | Bio-ooze microbial communities from a basaltic lava cave in the Kipuka Kanohina Cave System on the Island of Hawaii, USA - MA170107-3 metaG ...
GATCGCCTGAAGGGCGAAGTCGTCAACATCACCAATTACGGTGCCTTCGTGAAGCTCGAACCGGGCGTCGAGGGTCTCGTTCACATTAGCGAAATGAGTTGGACGCGGCGGATCAACCATCCCTCGGAAGTTCTCTCCGTCGGCGACGTGATCGACGTGGTGGTACTGGAAGTCAACCGCGCGAAACAGGAGATTTCGCTGGGGATCAAGCAGACGCAAGAAAACCCCTGGACCCATGTTTCCCAAAAATATCCGCCGAATACGCGAATTACGGGCCGCGTGCGCAACCTTACCAATTATGGGGCCTTTATCGAAATCGAGGAGGGCATCGACGGGCTGCTGCACGTGTCCGACATGAGTTGGACCAAGAAGATCAACCATCCGTCCGAAGTGCTCAAGAAGAACGACGTGATCGATTGCGTGGTTCTCAACGTGGAAGAGGATAAGCAGCGCATCGCCCTGGGCCTTAAGCAACTCCATGAGGATCCCTGGGCAAGGGCCGTTTTGGAGAATTATATTCCCGGCCAAATCGTCGAGGGTACGGTCACGAAAATCACCAATTTCGGCGTCTTTATCGAGCTGGAACAGGACTTGGAAGGACTCCTGCACGTCAGCGAATTAGCCGATCATAAAGTGGAGGATCCGCATGCAGAGGTCAAAATCGCCGACAAAATCCTGGTAAAGATCCTTCGAGTCGACCCAACGGAACGGAAGATCGGACTATCCAAAAAGCGTGCGGAGTGGTCGGCGGAGCAGGACGCGGAATCGCACGCTCCTCGAAGACCCAAGGCCCGCCGCGGCGGGCTGCACGGGCCGGGGGAAGAATCGACCGGAATGGTCCCCATGCCCACGACGACGGCGCCGCGCCGCGGAGCCCACGCTTCCGAGGGCGAGCGGGCGACCCGAGGGGATGATCCGGCCGGGGCGGCGAAGACGGCCGAATCGGCCAAAGCCGCGGACGATGCCCTGACGGAGGGCGAATCGACGGGTCACACCTAGGCTCGTTCGATGAACAGCGGCCTCCGCCAAGCATCCGCGCGGCGGGAGGTTGGTACCATCGCTGTCGACACAGGACTGCAAGTTTATCTGCGGCAGATCAACGAAGCGCCGCTGCTGACCGCCGAACAAGAAAAGCACTTTGCCGGCGTCGTCCGCAAGGGCCAGTCGATGGCGGAGTGTTTCGCCCGCGGCGAGGTCACGTTGGACGAACGCGAGAAGGCCGAGGCAGCTGCTGCCCTGGCCCGCGAGCGCATGGTCAAATCGAATCTGCGGCTGGTGGTCAACATCGCCAAAAAATACGCGAAGCGCGGCGCCTCGCTCAACGACCTGATCAACGAAGGCAATCTAGGCCTGATCCGCGCCGTCGAGGGCTTCGATCCCGGCCAGAACACTCGTTTCAGCACCTACGCCTCGTGGTGGATCAAGCAAGCCATCAAGCGCAGCCTGATCAACGGTGATAAGCCGGTGCACATTCCGGCCTACATGGTGGAGATGATCTCGCGTTTCCGGGAAACGCGGGAGCAGTTCATCGAGACGGAGGGCCGGCCGCCGACGTTGCCCGAACTGGCGGAGCGAATGAAAATGCCCGAAGTCAAAGTCAAGCATATTCGCAACGCGGTCAAGGCCGTTTCCGCGCCTACTCAGGACTTCGATGGCGCCGACGGGCACGCCTTGACCGAAGGGTTGCCCGATCCCAGGACACCGCCGCCGGAGGAGGCATTGCTGAATGAGTCGGAGACGGAGAAGATCGTGGCGATCCTGAGCGATCTCGACGAACGAGAATCGAAGATCCTGCGGATGCGCTACGGTTTGGACGGCGGCGAACCCATGACGCTCAAGGAGATCGGGGCCGCCATCCACCTCACTCGCGAACGCGTCCGCCAGATCGAGGGCGAGGCCCTCCGCAAGATCAAAGAACACCTCCTCGACGACTGCCCGGTGTAGGGGGGAAATACGAATAATGACTGCTCAAGCCTCATAGCCCCTCCCCCGGTCGTGCGAACGATGACGAATCATAAGTTCACAGTCGTCAGGCCTTGCCCAAGCGGGGAATTGGCCGGCTTGCTACACCCCAAGACCTCGCGCTCTTCGCTCCAACGGGGGCGACGGGTTGTAGCCACGGGTTGAGCTGAGTCAGCACGCTTTCGGCCCCAGCGGGGCCGCGGGTTGTAGCCACGGGTGGAGCGCAGCGCAACCCGCGGGGAGAGGTCACGGATTTCTGCCCCAAAGGAGCACGTTTTCAAAAGCAGTGACCCGCGGTCAAATGCGCTGCAAGGCGGCTGCCTCGATCGTGTACGGGTGATCCACGTTGCCGGTGTTCCGCGTCGAAGCCGGCTCGAAGAGAAGGACGCTCGAAGGAAACTTGGCCACGGGTTTGTGTTCTACGCCTCGCGGCACAATGCAGAATTCGCCCTCTTTCAGCGAAACCACCGCCAGTCGGCCACCCGCCGCCGCGTCGCGAAAATGGATATCGACGTGGCCGCAGAGCACGAGGAACATCTCGTCCCCATTGGCGTGATGATGCCAGACGTATTCGCCCTCGAACTTGACGACCTTAATGTACTGCCCGTTTAGCTCGCCAACGACCTTCGGCACCCACGTCTCATTGAACGTGGCCAGTTTCTTCGCAAGATTCACGGCTTCCATGAACGACCCCTTTCTCGCCGCCGATGCTACGCCGACCTTCCCGGGCGTCAAGGCTGCCAGGCTCGTTGAAATTCAGCCGTACGCTCTCGCAAGGCCGGGCGCTCTCTTTGCAGCAAGCCGGAAGAGACCTATCATTCCCCTGCAGCGACTTTGAGCAGGAGTGGACAGGAGGTGTAGAGGCCGATCGATGGCCCGTGAACCATTGAGAATCAAGCCGCCGAATAACTTCAGGCACGCGGGAGAGCTTTCCGCGCGATTCGATAAATTCGATCCAAGGGACCCGTCTTTCGACACCGGACCAGTGGACATAGATTTGCGTGAATGTGATTTCGTACGACCGCCGGCCGCGATGTGGTGTGTAGTGTATCTGACGCTTGCATCTAGGCGAGGGTGCGCCTGCCGGTTGCTGGTTCCAAGCCACATGGGTGTGTGCGTGTTCCTGAAATCACTGGGGCTTTTCGATGTTTTGAAAGAGAGTGGAGTTGAGGTGGATGACCGAGGCATCGCTGGGGGTACCGATCCCAAGACGATCCTGCCGATTACGCGGTTCGGCACAACCGCGGATGCATCAGGCGTCACCAACCGGGCCTTCGACAGATTGCAATCCTCGCGGCGCGGGGCAGCTAATCTGACCTCCGTGGTGACGGAGCTGTTCAGCGAGTTGGCCCTAAATGCCGCTCAGCACAGCGAGTCCCAGGTCGGAGCGTTCGGCTGCGTGCAGTTCTTCGAGTTTGAGAAGGGCTCGCGATTCATCTGCACGGTGGCCGATGGCGGGATTGGGATCAAGGAGAGCTTGTGTAGAAACGAAAAACTCAGATCGCGAGTAAACTACGACTGGGATGCCCTTGAACTTGCCATCCGTGAGCGAGTCAGCGGCACAGGTGACCCACACCGAGGGATCGGATTGTACGGAGTTAGTGAGGATGTTCGCCGGCCCGGACGTTCGCTGTTGCTGCACTCGGGCCTGGGATCGTTGGAGATCACAGAGGAACTAGAGAGCACTGCCAAGCGAACGCGATTGTTCCCTGGAGCACTGGCGTCTCTCTCAATTCCCACGTAATTATGCCCACGCTTCGAGTCCATGATGTTCTACCGGACAGAATTCTGGTCAGCCGAGAGTCCGCTCGCCTGCTCGAAGAGGCGCTCCGCGCGATGATGGCAGGCACAAAGACAGCGGAGGAACGCCGCAGCCCGACATCGGTGACCGTCGATTTCAACGGCGTTGAGGGGATTGCTCCGTCATTTCTCGACGAGCTCCTCACGATCTTCGAGTCTCTCGTTGGGACAGCAACCAACGGCGATAAGCCCTGCTTGGTGGTGGCTAATCCGCCAACCCGACTCTCGCTGAAGTTTGAGGCCGTTGGCCGCGGACACGGCATGTCGGTTCAGGCGCTGCCGGACGGGTCGTGGCTGTTGAGGATACTCGATACACCGGCGCCTGATCGAAGATGACCAAGGAGCTCAAACCGTGAGGCCGGGGCGTCATGATCGCAAGCATCGCATTCGAATCGAGGGGCTCCAGCTTGAGGAGCTGAAACGGCACGCCTTGGACTTGCCGCAGAGCTTCGGGCTGGACCGAAAGATCGAGCGATATCAAGGCAAGCGCCTATTGGGATTATATCGTTGGGACCTGGAATACCTGATTTCAGTGCTGCACATGGCTCTGCGCGACCCAGGCGAATATGATTCTCAAGCGCTCCCGCGCTCCGCGCGGCGACTGCGCCGACGCGTGACACAAGAGAATGCACGCTTCATCGCCTGCAAACAGCTTTTCGAACGTCTCGTGCAGGAATATCGAACGGTGTATAACTGCGAGTGTCTTTGAGGGCGACTGCGAAAAGACGGAATTTCAGCGATAACAAGGGCGCTCTCTCTTTCGGCCCTAAGCGGAGTGCGCCCCTGACGTTATTGTGTTGTGAGGGTATCCCTCGCGACTTGAATGACGGGAGTATAGTATGGGGGCGGGGCCTGAGGCGCGGCGGGTAACGGGTATGCGGAAACGAGCGGCCGAAGTCTGTGCGTTGGTCACGGTGTTGTGCACGGAGGCGCCTGTTCTTGCGCAGCCCCGCGCAGCCCGCGACGAGCCGGCCTCCTTTGTGAACCAGCAGCGGACCATTGAAGAGCAAGTCCGCCGGGAGCGCGAAGCGGAGATCGGCGACACTTGGCGAGGACTGTTCGATTGGGGCGGCTGGTACAGCTCGTACGTCTTCCTTTTCGATGACGGTGTGGAAAGCTCCCGCACGCTGCGGCGCAATGACCTGCGGCTCTGGGGTCGGGCGCGATTCGACGAGGGCGCCCACGAGTTCTATCTTCGCGTGCGGGCCAGCTATCTGGACTTCAACAGCGGCGATTCCTACGACGGCAACGACGACGATCTCGACGGCCCCAATCTTGAACGAGGGATTTATCGTTTCGACCTGGCCAAGGCCGTTCGGGCCTCACGCGGCGAAGTGCTGGACTACAACGTCGTCGCCACGGCCGGCCGTGACCTGATCTTTTGGGGCAGCGGGCTGACCATGGCCTCGACGCTTGATCACGTTTCGCTGCAAGCAAACTTCCGCGGCTGGGAGCTGACGGGCCTGGCAGGAAAAACCGTCGGCAGCACGCCGGACTTTGATTTGTCCCGCACGGCCACGCGGTCGCACCGGAACTTCCTCGGCACCCAACTACGATACATCGAGCTTGAGCGCCACGAGCCGTTCGTGTATGCCATTTGGCAGCGCGACCAGAATTCCGAGGAACGCATCACGCCCTTTCAACGTTATGATTATGACTCGTTTTATTTCGGGTTCGGGTCCACCGGCGAGTTGGCCCAGCGCTGGCGGTACGCCACGGAGTGGGTCATCGAACGCGGGCACAGCTATGGCGATGGGGAATACCGCCAGCGCAATGACATCCGCGCCTGGGCATTTGTCAACGAGCTGGAGTACCTGTTCCCTGGCCCCAAAAAGGCGCGGGCTTCGATCAAATACCTGTTCGGCAGCGGGGACTCGGACCGCATCGAAAGCCCCACGAATTCGGCCGGCGGCAATAGCCGCGGCTTTACCGACGAGAGTTTCATTGGATTCGGGTTTCAGGACACCGGCCTTTCTTTCGCGCCGCTGTATAGCAACCTGCACATGTGGCGAGCGGGCGGGTCCTTCTATCCGTGGCCGAACGACCCCAGATTCAGCCGACTGCAACTGGGAACGGACTGGTACCTGTATCACAAGCACCATCGTTCCGGAGCCGTTTCCGATCCCACCGCCGATCTAGGGAGCGGATACCTGGGCTGGGAGATGGACTATTACGCGAACTGGCAGATGACCTCTGATTTGTCCTGGACGGCCCGCTTTGGTGCGTTTTTCCCCGGCGCGGCCTTCTCCGACGAGACCACGCGAACATTTCTTCTACTGGGAATGACCTGGAGCTTCTGATGCGCGCTCGATCCCTTGACAAGCCTTGCTTGCCTTCCTTTTCTCCGCCGATGATCAGGTATGGGCTGTCTCTGGCCCTCGTCGCGGGCTGTGCCGCTCCGCGGCGCACGTTCCAGCCGCCCCATGACCCCGCCACGCTTGACGACACCGCTTTCGTGCATTACCTGGCTACGGTGCCCGTGGCCTCGGTCGACGAAGGCCTGCGGGCCGTCCTGATGCTCACCGGGCCGACCTCGCAGTGGCCGACGTTCGAAGAGCGGCGAGCCGAACTGTTGCGCCTCGGCGCGCTTAGGCCGGAATGGGAACTCGAAGCGAATCAAATCCTGGACAAGGGAACACTGGCGTACATGCTCCGCGTGCTGTGCCGGCTGCCGCACGGCTTGAGCGAGGTCCTGGCCAAGGCCACCCACCTTGGGAGCCGTCGCTACGCCCTGAAAACGTGCATCGATGAAGGAATGCTTCCCTACGCCACGGCGGAAGAGCCAGTCACCGGCGCTGAATTACTCGGTGCGCTCACCAAGGCCGAAGCCAGATCTGGAAGTTCCGCCGCCGATGAGTCGTAAAAAGCCGGATTGAAAAAGACGCTGTTATCGTAGGCGACGGCCGATGCAGGCCACCAGACCGAGCCCAACCGCTCCGAGCCAAACCGCAGCCGGCAGCGGTACAATTCGCGAGCCGAAGCTGGTGATGTCCCCGATGGCCGCCCCGCCGCCGACTTCGCCACCCATGGTGGGATGGATGTCGATGGTCCCGGCGTCAAAATCGAGCGTGGTCGGAAGAAGGTCGGTCGTAATCGGATTGGTGGTCAGCACGTCCAAAATCACGCTATAGTCGCCACTCTCACTGGTGACGCCGTAAACGCTGTCAGGCACGTTCACATCGATATGCCCTTTGGTGCCGAACAAGAAGTCCGATCCGACCTCAAAAGAGAAACTGGTCAAGGCGTATTGCCCGAATGAGTTGCTGCCGTTCATGTCGGGCGACGTTGAATCGAATAAATAGGTAAAGGTGAACGCCTGGCCGGAGGCAATGGAGGAAAGGGGCCCGCTCAGCGGCTGGACCGAAGAGATCACGCCGCTGAAGGTAAACTCAATCAAGTCCGCGCGAGCTGTTGGGGCCGTGACCCCAACCCAAGCGGCCAAAACCAGGAAGCGACACCCTCGATTCAATCGAATCCCTTCAAAAGCGAGACTTTAGCAACTTGCCAAACCCTCGATTGGGTGGCTAGTTTAACGCCAATCCCCGCCGTGTCAAGAAAAAAGTACGATTTTTTCTTAATAGTTCATCAGATCGATTCCTGGGCGAGGGCCCAGAGGGGGGGTTGCGCCGTCCTTTTTGGGATCGCGCCGGGCATCACGAGCGTAGGCGGCGGACGAGTCAGATGAGGAAGTCCAGGCTGGTCGCCGTAGTCGTTCGGCGCAGGTGCGCGGCACCGGCATCTTGTGCCAAACCTACGTTTCTTGCGTTAGGGGCGTGCCGCACTCGGGACATTGGGGGGGCTGCAGCTTGTAAAGCGATTATCCGCATTTACGACATTCCCTCCTCCTCGATCTCGATGTGATAAGAACTCACCGCCAACGCAAAGAGCCGGTGGGGGCCATCGGCGTCGTCATCAAACACGACAAGCGCTGAGATATATCCGCCCGCGTACCGCCACCCACATCCGACCATACAGGCGGGCAGAGGGGCGAACCCAAAAGGGACGGCTCCGCTGCATCCATACAGAGTCTTTGCCGGCGCTGGTGCCTCCTTCCAGTAGATTCTCTGCTGGGCGAATAAGCGGGCATCCACCGCCGCGATGGCGACGACCGACAAAGCGACCCAAGGAGGCGAACGCTGTGACATGACCGATCCTCCGAAATCAAATCGATCCCTGTTTTTCTCGTAATCCTCATTCCGCCTTCGGCTCAGGAACCTCGTCCGTTGAGCGTGCGCGTTCGTTATGGGCATGGATGCGGGCAGGCGAAATCGCCTGCATAGGCGCCCAGGACGTTCATCACGTCGGCCAGTTCGATTTGGCCGTCGCCGCCGCAGGGGGCGATGTCCGCGTCGGGATAATTGGCCGGATCTTCGTAGCCGGCCAGGACCGCCATCACGTCGCCGACGTCGATGTAGCCGTTGCCGCCGAGGGGGGCGATATCTCCGTACTTGAGCGGTAGAGACGTGATGGTGGTGGTGACGAAACCCAAGGGAATGTTGGAGTACCCCGGCGCGCCCGGCGGATCATCCACCGCGGCTCGCGTGGTGTTGGTTTGCTCAGGGGGGTTTTCGCAAATGCCCCCGGGCTGGTCCGAACATTCGAAGCTATAGCTGAAATCGCCTACGGCGCATTCGCTCACGGCAAACCGGAACGTCCCGATGTATCTGACTTCGCCGGGGCCCAAATCGGCAAACGGTCCCATTCCGGCCGCAGCCGCGGCCCGGCAGGCAGTGTAATTTGATGGATAGAGTCCCTGGCCGCCAAAGAGAATCTCCACGCCGCCGCTGCTGGGCCCGCGGTTCCCGTCGCCATCGGGGTCAAAGATGATCCCATCCGGCGATGGAAGTAGGGTAAGCGTACCGGAGCCGCCGGGCTGGGCGGCGATTGAGCAGGGCAGGTCATATTGCGCCCCCTCAACGACCAAGGCCTCATTGGCGACGAAAAACACTTCCAACTCGACGATTTGGCCGCCGACCGTGGTACCACCGCATACTGGTGTCACCAGAAGTGTCGCGGGAGTCTGGGCATTAGCCCAGCCGGCCAGGCACGCAGGCACGCATAACGCGAGTACCTTAGCGATCCTTTTCCGAGTCATCATCATGTTCCTTTCCTGAATCATTCTCCGAGTCATCATCATGTTCCTTACCTGAAGGACTTCGCGACGGCTCCCTGGGCGTGGCGCCAACTCCTTATGGGCACGGATGCGGGCAAGCATAGGTGCCCGCAAACGCGTCCAGGATGCTGAGCAGGTCGGCCAATTCGATGCTTCCATCGCCGCCGCACGGGAAAATATCTGCTTGCGGGCAAACACCCACGTCGCTGTAGCCAGCCATCATGCATGCCACGTCGCCAACATCAATGTAGCCGTCGGTCACGATGTCGCCGTAGTGAAGGGGAAGGGCCGTCAGCGCGACATTGAGTGCACTGAACGCAACCGGTTCGCCCAGAGTGTCGGGGTCGGGGCCGTCGGGAAACAAGATCTTCGTTCCATCGCCGAAAACCGGGGGATCGCTGCTTCCTTCGAAGGAAACGTCGAAGACGCCCTCCGGGCAGTCATAGCCCACGTAGACGGCCGTGGCCAGGTATCGTGTCGATCCGGCCGGCAGCGTCGCGGGAATGCCGGTCGAGGGAGAAGCCGCGGCGCGGCAAAACACTTGGTTCGTCGGTCCCAGGCCGCCTCCAGCGAACAAAAATGGAATGCCGGCCTCACTGCCGACCAGATTGACACTGACCAAGCTGATCGGATCCGGGTCAGATGCACCGGTTGTGACGTAGCCGGATGACCCGACCTGTGGCGGCAGGGAACAAGGCAGATCCACTTGCGTTCCCGCAATCATCTGATCTTGCGACCCCGCATTCGTGATAAAGACCTCGATGGTAAGGTGTTGCGACCCCACGATCGTGTTCGTTCCCACCGGTACAATAGACAGGGTCAACGATTGCTGGCCCATAACATCCGTCTGGGCGATCGCAGAGGCGATTCCAAGCAGCACGCCCAAGACGGGCCTTCTCATAAGACGTTTCACGGCTTTCTTTCCTATTTCCACGGGCCTCTTAGCCCGAAAACAAATGTCGCTTCACCACTCGATTCATCCATTTTTGTCCAGCACGGGGCCCACTGGAGCGCGGAGGAGAGCGCCCGCGCGTTTGAACATCGGGCGTAGGTATGCTTCGCCTTCGAGGTCGCATGGTTCCTCACCTCGGCATTGCAAGGCAGGCTAGGGCTTCGTCGTTTCGCAAACCGCAGTATAGTCGTGCTTCGCAAACCCCGCAACCCTCTTCGCCGCAGGAAGGTCATTAAATGGGCGCTTTAGACGCTCGCTGTTGAACGAGACCGAGGCAACCAGCCCCAATTCGCCTAGAACCTCGGTGGGTACTTTCTCTGTTTCGCTACATTTGAGCCACCTGATGAAGGGATAGTGAGACTTCACGACCTATCGCAGTCTAGGGGCGACTCTGGCGCTCGCGGCTCGGATGCGGCGGCGCGGCGGATCGCACACGGTGATTTAGATCGATAATTGGTCACTGCGGGGCGATGGACGCCGAGGGGGAATCCCATCAGCCAACGCGCGTAAAGAACTGAGACGCGGTGCCCAGGGCTTCGCGGAGCCGGTCGTGCGCACGAGCACGCAGCATGTGTACGGCACCGGCGGACCGGCCCAACGTCGCGGCCACGTCGGCGACGGGTTCACCCGCAAGATCGCACCGCCGGACGACGGTTTCATAATCCGCGGGCAGCGTCTGTAGGGCGGCCTCTAGGAAGCGGTTGGCCTCGCTTCGGGCGGCGTCGCGGCTCGGAGTTGTGCTCGTAAACCCTACCGCTTCCAACAGCAGCAGGGACGAGTCATCACTGGGCGTCGGCTGAGCGCGGCGGCGCGGGTTGGGACGCTTGGCCCGTTGCAGCTCGCGAAGGGCGTCGCGGAAGTTATTCTCCGCGATGCGCTTCAGCCACGCGGCGAACGCACCTGGCCCGGATGTCTGGAATTGCCGAATCCGCAGGAAGGCCTCCAGATACGTGATCTGCATCACGTCGTCCACGTCGACGGCGGTTCGCCAAACTCGATCGAGGTTGCATTCCACATGCCGACGGACCGAAGGCCCGTGCTCCTCGAGCAGTTTTGTCAAAGCCTCCGCGTCTCCGCTGATAGCACGGTGAAGAAGATCATCCGGCGTTTCGGTCATGATCGCGCCACCTACGAGGTGGAGTTCTCCGCGTCTTTGCCACGGCGTAGACAGCCCCAGTCGCGTGGGCACGCCTGCGGCCACGGTTGCGAGCAGGCATGGTCGCGTTCTGAGGGTCATAACATACGATCGGTGGAATACTACGCAACAGCAGGTCCATTTGTGCTGACCGGCTCGCTCTTCCTCGCGCCTTGTCTGCGGCCCGTGCAGGCCGATGACTTGCTGCACGCCTACGAGGGCGACGTGCTGCCGCATGATCTTTTGTCCCTTTTTCCACGGGTTTCGCTTCGCTTCACCCGTGGCTATTATCCGCCGCCTTTTGAGGCGGTAGAGTGCGCCGTTGGTCGAAGCGATGCTTGGTGAGCCGCGTGAAGATCGCGGCTAATTCGGTGGCGCGATGGGACCGTTCAAATGCGGCGACACTGCTAGAATTGGGCGGAGTCCGCGTGGCATCCATGCGGCGGCGCTGGGCGAGGTGGACGATTGACCTGCTGAGGCCGTCGCTGTCGTCGGGCTCGTGGATGATGGCGTCGGCCTGGGCTTGGCGGAGTATCTGTACCGCGGGACTCGTGGAAACGAGTGCGGCCAGGATGGGACGGTGGAGAGCGAGATACTCGAAAAGCTTGTTGGGGATTTGAAGATCGCTGCCCTCACCCGATGAGCCGATCAAGAGCAGGATGTCGCATCCGGCCAGAATATTCAAGGTTTCGAGGTGACTTTTCCGGCCCAGAACTCTGATCCAGCGTCCCACATGGGCTTGGTCCGCGAGCTCCCTGAGCGCTGTGCCGTTGAAGTGTTCAGGCCCGAGCAAAAGCACTTCGAGCCGGTCCGCCAGATGGGGCAAATGCCCGATCGCCTGGACGAGCGCGGAAAAAAACGGCAGTGGGCTGCGGGGGCCGTAGAATTCGCCCGCGTGGGCCAGCAGGACTTTGTCGGCCGCGGCCGTGCGCTTCGGTTGGACTTGAGCAAGAAGATCGCCGTCGAAGCCGTTGAGAATCGTGCCGGCTTTTGTTCCCAGATACGGATAGCGGCGGCAGGCGCGCAGCCTGGCCGTCGGGGTATTGAAGATGACGTGTGACGCCCGGCGATAAACGATGCGTTCGAGCCACGCGTCCAGCCGATCCAGACTCCGGAACCTCGCAGCGCTGCGAAAAGGGCTGTCCCGCCAA
>Ga0187892_10010097_pt1 | contig 12110 bp, 10 predicted proteins | sample MA1701073metaG_FD_139345 | JGI IMG/M metagenome (GOLD analysis project Ga0187892, IMG submission 139345) | Bio-ooze microbial communities from a basaltic lava cave in the Kipuka Kanohina Cave System on the Island of Hawaii, USA - MA170107-3 metaG ...
GCCCGTCGGCCTGGCCCGAGTCGTACAGCGGCAGGATGTGGGGAGGGTTGAGCCGGGCCGCGGTCTCGATCTCGCGCAGAAACCGCTCGCCGCCGATCACCGCCGCGAGCTCGGGGCGCAACACCTTGATCGCCACCGCGCGTCGGTGTCGGACGTCGCGCACGAGATAGACCGTCGCCATGCCGCCCGCGCCGACCTCGCGCTCAACGTCGTAGCGGTCCGCGACCGCGGTCGTGAGGCGGGTGAGGATCTCGGTCATGGAGTCGTCAAAGGAAACCTGTCCACCGAGGTCTGGCAACCGGTTGCAACTCGGTCGCGAGCGAACTCGACGTTCCGGTCACCCCGGGCTTGCGCCCGGGGTCAGAAACCAACTGTCCTGCGATATGCGTTCGCGCTGACCCCGGGCGACAGCCCGGGGATCACCGGCCCCTGGCGAGTACCGCTGTGCGGCCCTCAGCCGCCGATGGTCCGCCGCACCACGAACCGCAGCGCCCGCGCCCCGAGCGGTGTGAGGAACCGCTCCAGCTCGCCGCTCGCCCGGTTCTCGTTGAACGTGCCGAAGACGGGGCGCGTGGAATCGAGCGCATTGCTGACGACGACCGACGCGCCCCAGGGACCGTCCTCCCACTCCAGTCGCAGGTCCACTGTGAGGGAGCCGTCGAGCGGTCGGGTCTCGTTGGCTTCGTCGCCGCGCAGCCACTGGCGGCCCGTGTAGCGCGCGTCGAGGCCTGCCTCGAGCGCCTCGGCCGCCCGAACGCTCGCCCCGGCCCGCACCTGATGCTCCGGCACGAGGGGGATGCGGTCGCCGGGCGTCACCTGATTGGGACCCGCGAGCGGGCTCGCCGCGAACGCGCTGTCCGTGCGGATGCTGAAGATGTCGGCGGCGCCTCGGTAGGTGGCCCGCGTCCACGCGTAGCTCGCGTAGATCTCGTGGCCACCTACGAGCGTCCACGCGGCGTCGAGCTCGAGGCCTTCGCGGCGGGTGGCGCCGATGTTGGCGAAGTAGCCCTCAAAGACGGCCGAATCGGACTGGAGGAATCCGATGTCGTCCCGCACGGCGGTGCGATAGAGGGCGGCGCCGAATGCCAGCGCGCCGGCGGTCCAGCTCGCGCCCAGCTCGCAGGTGGTGGCGACGACCGGATCGAGGGGCGGATCGTCGCCCAGGGCGAACGGAAGGGGGCAGGCCGCCGCGGGGTCGGCGCACGCGAGCTCGAGCACCGCGGGCGCCCGAAAGCTCCTGCCCAGGGATGCGTAGATCGCCCGGCCGGGCCCGAGCGCGAGACTGGCACCGAGCCGGGGGCTCAGCCGGCGGAAGCTGCTCGTGGTGTCGGCGGCCGGATCGAGGTTGTCCTCGAACGGTACGCGCACGTAGTCGTAGCGCATACCGCCCGAGAGCGTGATCCGTCCCAGCGCCACGTCGGCCAGCGCGTAGCCAGCGACGTCCCAGCTCGGGCTGTCCACATCGGTCGTCACGGTGTCGGCCTCGAAGAGGCGGACGTTGACCGCGTTCGCGGCCGCATCGAGGCCGAGCCGCAGAGATGCGGGCCGGCCGCCGAGCGACATCGCGCGCCGCCAGTCCAGGGTGGCGCCGAGCGTGGTGGCACGGGTGCGGCTGCGCACGTCGGGATCAGGCGGCTGGTTCACGTTGAAGCGCTCGGCGTCGTGGCGGCGCAGATAGGTAGTCGCGGACCCCCGCCCCCCGCCCACCGCGGCGTATCCGGAGAGGGCCGCCTGAAGCAGGCTCAAATCGTCGAAATCCCCGGCCGTGAAGTTCGCCCGCGGATCGGTGTCGAACACGCTCTCGGGCAGCGACCCCGCGGTTTCGGCGTAGGAGGACGAGCCAAGGAGCTGGAGGCTGACGCCGCTCGCGGGACGCAGCCGCCCGACGTTGACGAAGCCGTTGGAGCCCTCGACCGCGGTCTCTTCGCGCCAACCGCGCGCCCGTTCGTAACCGGCTCCGGCGTAGTAGTCCCAGGCGCCCGCCAGTCCCGCGAGGGACGCCTCGGCGCTGTAGGTGTCGAACGAGCCGCCCGACAGCTCGATCTCGGCCTCGCGCGGCCCGGTGCCGCGCCGCGTCACGAGGTTGATCCCGCCGCCGAGCGAATTGGGCCCGAGCAACGAGCCCGACCCCGACAGCAGCTCGATCTGCTTCACGTGCTCCAGGGGGAGCAGATCGAAGTTGACCTCGGCCGCGTCGGCCTCGTTCTGGCGCACCCCGTCCAGGAACACCGAGATGCCGGCCGGGAGCCCGACCACGGGGCCCGCACTGAAGCCCCGGCTCACGAGGTTGAGCTTCACGGGCGAGCCGAGGTCATCGTACAGCGAGATGCCGGCGCGGCGGCCGAGCGCCTGGGCAAGGGTGAGCGGTTCCCATGCGTCGATCTCGCGGCCCGACACCCGCACAATGCGCGCGGGGATCCCCGAGCCGATCTGCGGACCCGCCACGGGTGCGATCGACGCCATGACCTCGATTGGGGCGAGGACGACGGTATCGCGCCTCGCGGTGTCGGCTTGGCCGCTCAACGGCGCTGCCGGCGCCACAGCGGCAAGACCCCAGAGGAGTTGCCAGACGGGAAGTGGCAAGCGGTTGTCAGCTGCAAGTCGCCAGGCCACCACACCTCCCTTGCGTCTCACGGCTGTGAACCGCTTACACCTTGGCGTCCTGCAACTTCCCTGACAGCTGATCGCTGATGGCTGACGGCTCAGTTGAACGCACTCAGCCCCGTGATTTCCTGCCCCAGGATCAGCGTGTGGACGTCGTGCGTGCCCTCGTAGGTATAGACCGACTCGAGGTTGGCGAGGTGGCGCATCGCCTGGTACTCGGCGAGGATACCGTTGGCACCGAGGAGGCGCCGCGTTTCGCGCGCCACGTCCGTCGCCATGTCCACGTTGTTGCGCTTGGCGAGCGAGACCTGCTGCGGGGTGGCCGCGCCCTGATCCTTCAGGCGCCCGAGCTGGAGGCAGAGCAGCTGGGCCTTGGTGATCTCGGTGAGCATTTCGGCGAGGCGGGCCTGCTGCAGCTGAAACCCGCCGATCGGCTTGCCGAAGATGACGCGGTTCTTGGCGTAGCTGACCGCCTCGTCATAGCACGCCATGGCGGCGCCCACCGCGCCCCAGGCGATGCCGTAGCGCGCCTGGGTGAGGCACATCAGGGGCGACTTGAGGCCGCCCGACTTGGGAAGGATCGCGTCTTTGGGCAGCTGCACGTCCTGGAGCACGAGCTCGGAGGTGTCGGAGGCGCGGAGCGAGAGCTTGCCCTTCTGGTCCTTGGCCGAGAAGCCCTTCGTATCGGTGGGGACGATGAAGCCGCGGATCGAGTCGACATCGTCGATCTTGCCGGTCTTGGCCCACACGATCGCCGCCTGCGCGCTCGAGCCGTTGGTGATCCACATCTTGGCGCCGTTCAGCACCCAGCGGTCCGCCGTCTCTCTGGCCACGGTGATCATCCCGCCCGGGTTCGAGCCGTAGTCCGGCTCGGTGAGCCCGAAGCAGCCGATCACTGCCCCGCTCGCCATCTTCGGCAGCCAGTGCTTCTTCTGCTCCTCGGAGCCGAACGCGTAGATCGGGTACATGACGAGCGCGCCCTGCACCGAGGCGAAGGAGCGCACCCCCGAATCGCCGCGCTCCAGCTCCTGCATGATGAGGCCGTAGGCGACGTGGTTGAGGCCGGCGCAGCCATAGGTCTCGGGCAGGTTGGCCCCAAAGAGCCCCAGCTCCGCCATCTGGGGGACGAGGTGTTTGGGGAACCGCCCCTCGACGTAGTGCTCGCCGATGACGGGGATCAGGTTGTCGTCCACCCAGGCGCGGACGGTGTCGCGCACCGCGCGCTCTTCCTCGGAGAGCAGGCCCTCTACGTTGTAGAAATCGACGCCGTGGAATTTCGGAGGCATGAGATCCTCGAGGTTGCAGCCGTCAGCAGTCAGCCGTCAGCCTTCCGAGCTGCGCCGAGGTCTCACGGCCGACAGCTGATGGCTGAGTGCTGACAGCCGCCGTCTCGGGCAACGCACCCCCCCGCCCCGCCGCCCGCCGCCGCGCGAACACGAACGTGTCGGACGCCTTGAACCGGCCACGCTCGGCTTCCCAGCGGAAATACGTGATCTGCACCGCGGTCGGCTGGACGATGACCATGTTGAAGCTGGAGGGCCGGCCGCCGCGGGAGCGGGTGGTCAGCGTGCCGGCGGTCGAGACGACGACCTTTCCATCCAGCACGTCGGCGCCCTCCTGGTGGTCGTGGCCGCAGAGTACGAGGTCGGCGCCCGACTCGACGATGCGGCGCTGTGCCTGGCGCCAGCGGGCGAGGCCCATGCGGCGCGAGATGTCGCCCCGCAGCACGTTGTGGTGCACGACGAGCACCCGCGCGTCCTCCTTCGGCGCGCGGGCGAACTCGCGGGTGACCCGCAGGATCTCGCGCCTCGGCAGGTGTCCCTTCACCGCGATGTCGCGCAGTCGCGGCGTGAGCGATCCCCACGCGACGCCGTGGGAGGTGAGCACGCCCGCGATGACCGCCCCCGGAACGGTGAGCGTGGGTACGAGGGCCTCGCCGAAGTAGCGCCGGTACTTGTGGTACAGCACGTCCTTGGCGAACGGCACGAACGGACGCCACCACCATTGCACGTCGTGGTTGCCGGGGCAGACGTACACCGGCGCCGTGTCGGCCGCGACGCGCAGGAAGGCCCGCGCGCGCTGGAACTCGCCGTGCCGCGCGCGCTGTGTCAGGTCGCCCGACACGACCACGGCGTCGGGGCGCAGGTCGGGGATCATCGCCTCGAGCGCCTCGACCTGGCGGATGTCGGCCACGCCGCCGAAATGCAGGTCCGCGACGTGCAGCAGCTGAACGGCCATCAGTTGTCCATTTGCACGGTGTAGGTCAGGGTCGCCTCTCCGCCGGCCGGGGCCGGCAACCGGAACCGGGTCTCGAAGGCTGAGAGCTTCTCGGGCGGCACGCTGCTCTCCACGATGCGCCACTCGCCGTAGCGCATCTCGCGGACGTCGACCGTCACGGCTTCCGCCTTGGCGTTCGTGACCGTCACCCGGAACGCGGCGGTGACGCGCTGGCGCGCGGGCCGCCCACGCCCCGCCGGCTGGAGCTGCTCGACACGGTAGTCGGTCTGCACCCGCTCGGCGGTGACGTCGAAGGCGTCGCCCGATTGCATCCGCACGTCCCGGCCCGGCGCCGTGTGGCCGATCGCCGCCTCGCCCACGAGCTGGACGCGACCCGCGGAGTCCGGCTGGTAGAGCTGCACGGTTCCGGCGGGAAGCGGCCGGTCGCCGAACGCCGTGCCGCGCGCGCGTCGCACCGTGTACCAGACCTGAACGGGGACCTGGTTCGGCTCGGTCTGGCCGCCGCCGTAGTAGCCGCGCCAGGGCAGCGCGCCGGGCACGACCAGCTCTTGGGTCACCGGCGCACTCGCGCGGGGGAAGAGTGCCGTCGTCACGGGGACACCCGGCTCGAGCGCGAGGCGGCCGGCGAGCTGGTACACGTGGGTCTCGCCCACCGTCTCCGCGGCGGCGAAGTCCGCGCGCTGGGCCTGCTCCTGCACCATCGCCTCCATCATCGGGGCCTCCGGCCGGTATACGCGCGCCGCGCGGGTCCGGGCCACCGAGCCAGCCACGAGCTGTACCTCGGCCGAGTCCATCCGCAGCGCTTGGGAGGTTACCGTGGCCGCGCCCGTCACCGATGCCGTGCGGCCGAGCAGCGCGACCTGATAGACGGCCTCCCACGTCGCCCCCTGGCCCACGAACGCCAGGTCGGTGCGCGGCCGCGAGCGCGCGGCCGCGAGCACGACCGTGGCCTCGGGTGTCGTCCGTACCAGCTCCGCCGGAAACAGCGGCTCACCGGGCCGACCGAGCAGCAGGCGCCCGTCGGAGAGGCGGTACTGGGGAGGATCGACCCGCACGACCGTCGCGCGCACGGTGTCGCCCTTGGCCCGCACGAACGTCAGGGTCTGGCCAACCGCGCGGGCCAAGGCGTCCTGCTCGGCGCTGGGCAGCCGCAACGTCGCCGATACGACGGTGACCGCGGTGTCGGGTGAGAACAGCGTGGCGGGATCGAGCCCCTCGATCCGCAGCGTCACGCGGTTCTGCCCCCGTTGCAACGCCTGGGGCAGGGACTGACGCACGACGGCGCGACCGTCGCGGTAGATGGATACGGAGGTTTGCGCCGCCAGTGGGGCGGCGAGGAGGACGAGGGCTGCCGCACAGACTGACCGCTGAACGCTGACGACTGACGACCGGCTCATTTCAGCCACTCCCACGCCACGCGTCTGGCGATGATGGACGTCAGAACGTACCACATCAGCACCGCCCCCGCCGCGACCCAGCGCAGCGTCGGATCGGGCGGGAGGCGCAGGGCGAAGTAGAGGCCGAGCAGCACCGTGGTGCCCATCGCCACCCAGCGCCCGATGCGCGCTGCCCGTCGCCGCAGGCGGCGCGCGCAGCCGGCGCACAGCCCGCCGACCGGGATGCCGGGGGTCGGCTCCCCGCATTGGGCGCACAGGTGGCCGGATCTAGAGGCGGCGGGTAACGGCACGGGCGAACTCGGCGGTCGACGCACCGCCCCCCAGATCCCTGGTCCGCACGTTGTCCTGGACGATCGCGGTTTCCACGGCGCGCTCCAGCCGCCGCGCCGCCTCCGGCTCCCCTGCATGGTCCAGCAGCAGGGCGGCCGCGAGCAGCTGCGCCGAGGGGTTCGCGACGCCCCGACCCGCGATGTCGGGGGCGGAGCCGTGGACCGGCTCGAAGATCGCCGCGTCCACCCCGATGTTCGCGGCGGGCGCGAGCCCCAGGCCGCCCACCAGACCCGCCGCCTCGTCGGACAGGATGTCACCGAACAGATTGGTCGTCACGATGACGTCGAACTGCGTGGGATCGAGCACGAGCTGCATGGCGGCGTTGTCCACGATCTTCTCGTCGCAGGCCACCTGCCCCGCGTAGTCCTGCGCCACCTCCCGTCCGGTTTCGAGGAACAAGCCCGAGGTCGCCTTGAGGATGTTGGCCTTGTGGACGACGGTCACCTGCTTGCGACCGTGCCGCCTGGCATACTCGAAGGCGAACCGGCAGATACGGCGACAGCCCTCCCGCGTCATGACCGAGAACGCCTGCACCACCGCCTTGGGATCGTCGCCCACCTTGAAGGCGTGGTCGAGCCCAACGTAGAGGCCCTCGGTGTTCTCCCGGATGATCACGAGGTCCACGCCGCTGTAGCGGCCGCCGGGGACGATCGTGCGGGCGGGCCGCACGTTGGCGTACAGGTCGAACGCCTGCCGCAGGGCGACGTTCACGGACCGGTACCCGTTCCCCACCGGCGTCGTCAGCGGGCCCTTGAGCGCCAGCCGCGTGCGGCGCAGGCTGTCCAGCGTCGCGTTGGGCAGCGGCGTCCCCGCCCGCTCGACGGCCGTCATGCCGGCGACCTGCACGTCCCAATCGAAGGCCACGCCGAGCGCCGCCAGCACCTCGCGCGCGGCCTGCGTGATCTCCGGGCCGATCCCGTCGCCCGGGATGAGCGTCGCCTCCCGGCTCACGGGAGGCCGGGCGTCAGCGCCTTGACCGCCCGCGCCAGCGCGGTCCAGGGATCGTCACCCTCGCCACGGGCGATCGTCTGGAATCCGACTTTGCCCAGGCGCACGTCCACCATGACCACCGTCAGCTCGGCCGTGGCCAGGCCCGCCGAAGCGGCCCCCTCTGCCCGCCCTCGCCCGCCCTCGCCCGCCTTCGCCTTGCGAAACACCAGTGCCGCCGGCACCAGGGCGTACCGCCCCGTCCCCGCCAGCGCCGTGAGCGTGCGCATCTGGCTGCGCAACGGATCGGGCACGTCGGTCATGCCGGGCGCCCGCAGGAGCGACGTGCCCATCTGGTCGGGAGCGACCGCGATGCCGGCACCGCGGCGGGCGGCACGCCGCAGCTCATCCGGCGGGACCCAGGTGACTTCCGGCGCCCGTCCCGGGAGCAGCTCGGCGATCACGCTATCGGCCTGCGCGAGCGACGCGCTGCGCGGCGCGAGCCGCTGCTCCCAATGCAGCGAGTCCTCGGCGGCCACGAGTGTCAGCGGGAAGACGCTCACGCGCTGGCCGGCCAGCCCGGCCGTCGGCAACGGCGCGGTGGGCGCCGGCGCGGCGTCGTCGGTGTCGGGGTTGGCCCCGCACGCGAGGACCAGCAAGACCCCCGCGCACCACGCCCTACGCACTAAGTATTTGAATTCCAAGGGATTAGTCACGGCGGGCAATATCGCCCGGGCGCCGGGAGATTTCAAGAAGCGAGCGTCAACCCGCCGTCCACCACGATCACCTGTCCCGTGATGTGCCGTGCCGCGTCGCCGCACAGGAACACGATCACCCGGGACACGTCCTCGGGCTCGGCCACGCGTCCCAGCACCGACTCGTGCTCGGCCCGCTCCAGCACCTCCCGCGGCAGTCGCGCGAGCAGCTCGGTCTTGACGAACCCGGGCGCGACCGCGTTGACGTTCACGTTGGCGGAGCCGAGGTCGACGGCGGCCGATTTCGTGAGCCCGATGAGGGCCGCCTTGCTCGCGGCGTAGTTCGCGATGCCGAACCCGGGGCGGAACGCCTGGTGGCTCGCGATGTTCACGATCTTGCCGTAGCGCTGGGCGCGCATGTACTGCGCCACGGCCTGGATGCAGTTGAACGCGCCGGTCACGTTGGTGTCCATCACCTCCCGCCAGGCGTCGGGCGAGAGGCGCCACAGCGCGCCGTCGTGCGTCACGCCGGCGTTGTTGACGAGGCAGTGCACGCCGCCCAGCCGCTCGCGCGCGGCGGTGACGAACCGCTCCACCTCCGCCCGGTCGCGCACGTCGCACTTCGCGGAGTAGCACGGCACGCCGAGGCCGGAGATGGCCGCCTCGGTGAGGAGCGCCTGCGCGCCGATGTCGCGACCGGGGAGATCGAGGTAGTTGAACGCGACAGCGGCGCCGCGCTGCGCGAACTCGAGGCAGATGGCGCGGCCGAGGCCGGAAGCGCCGCCGGTGACGAACGCGACGCGCCCGCTGAGGCCCTCAACGACGCGCCGCGGCTCGGGCCTGGGCTGCGGCACCGCCGCCGTCGCCGGGGCCGGCCCCTCACGGGCGCTCACCGACCACGAGTAAGGTGTCAAGCGTTTCGAACCTATGTTCGAAATTGATCATCGGCAAGGCGGACCGTAACTTAGCTCGCATGAGACGACTCACCGTCGCGCTCCTGTGGGGCGCGATCGCCGTGCTCGGGGCCGCGGCGTTCGGGGTACTCGCGCTGTCGCGCGGCGAAACGATCAGTGCCGCCTGGCTCCTGACCGCCGGTGTCTGCACCTACGTCATCGCCTACCGGTTCTACTCCAAGTTCTTGGCGCAACGCGTGTTCCGGCTCGACCCGCGACGCGCCACGCCCGCCGAGCGGCTCAACAACGGGCGCGACTTCGTGCCGACCAACCGGTGGGTCCTCTTCGGCCATCATTTCGCGGCCGTGGCGGGCGCGGGCCCGCTGATCGGACCGGTGCTCGCGGCGCAGTTCGGATTCCTCCCCGGAACGCTGTGGCTGGTGATCGGCGTGGTGCTGGGCGGCGCGGTGCAGGATTTCACGATCCTGTGCTGCTCGCTCAGGCGGGACGGCAAGTCGCTAGGCCAGATGGCGAAGGAGGAGGTCAACAGCGTCGCCGGGTTCACCGGGATGCTGGCGGTGTTGTGCATCATGATCATCCTGCTCGCGGTCCTGGCGCTGATCGTGGTGAACGCGCTGCGCGACAGTCCCTGGGGGCTGTTCACGATCGCGTGCACGGTGCCGATCGCCCTGCTGATGGGGTGGTGGATGAAGGTGTGGCGGCCCGGCCGGGTGCTGGAGGTGTCGCTCGCGGGGGCGGCGCTGCTCCTCGTGGCGCTGGTGGGCGGCGGGTGGGTCGCGGCACGCCCGGACCTCGCCCCGGCGTTCACCCACAGCGGCACGACGCTCACCTGGATGATGATGGCCTACGGGTTCATCGCGTCGGTGCTGCCCGTGTGGGTGCTGCTGTGCCCGCGCGACTACCTGTCCACGTTCCTGAAGATCAGCACGGTGATCGTGCTCGGCGTGGCGATCCTGCTCGTCCTGCCGCCGCTCCAGATGCCGGCGCTCACGCCCTTCGCCGCGCTGGGCGAGGGCCCCGTGTTCGCCGGCAAGCTCTTTCCGTTCGCCTTCATCACGATCGCCTGCGGCGCGATCTCGGGATTCCACTCGCTGGTCGCGTCCGGCACGACCCCCAAGATGATCGCCCGCGAGGCCGACGCGCGGCTGATCGGCTACGGCGGCATGGTGATGGAGTCGTTCGTCGGGCTCACGGCGATGATCGCCGCCTGCACGCTCGATCCCGGCGTGTACTTCGCCATGAACACGACGCCCGCCGCGCTGGCGCGCGCGTCGGAGGTGCTGGGCGCCGCGGGCTTCGTCGTGACGCCCGACTGGATGCAGGCGCTCGCCGCGCAGGTGGGCGAGCAGACGCTCGTGGGGCGCACCGGCGGGGCCCCGTCGCTCGCCGTGGGGATGGCGCAGATTTTTTCCGGCGTGACGCTGGCGTTCGGCGGCAAGGCGCTGACGGCCTTGTGGTACCATTTCGCGATCATGTTCGAGGCGCTGTTCATCCTGACGACGATCGACACGGGCACGCGCGTCGGCCGCTTCATGCTGCAGGAGATCCTGGGCCACGCCTGGCCCCGGTTCGGCGAGACGTCCTGGTATCCCAGCATCCTCGTGTCGAGCGCGTTGATCGTGGGCGGCTGGGGGTATTTCCTGTACCAGGGGGTGGTCGATCCCCTGGGCGGGATCAACTCGTTGTGGCCCCTGTTCGGGATCTCGAACCAGCTGCTCGCCGCGGTGGCGCTGTGCGTGGGCACGACGATTCTCATCAAGATGGGGCGGCGGCGCTACGCGTGGGTGACGCTCGTGCCGCTCGCCTGGCTGGTCACCGTGACCATGACCGCGGGCTGGCAGAAGGTGTTCTCCAGCGACCCGCGGCTCGGCTTCCTGGCGCACGCGGCGTCGCTGGCGGGATCGCTCGAGCCGAACGCCGCGCGCCTGATCTTCAACGACCGCCTCAACACCTTCGTCGCGCTGTTGTTCATGGCGGTCGTAGGGCTCGTGGTCGTCGCATCGGTGCGCGAGTGGTGGGTGGTGCTGTCGGGACGCAAGCCAGCGCGGGTCACCGAGGCGCCGTACGTCGAGACGGCGTTCGCGGCGGGGGACTAGGTCGGGAAACGGGAAGCGGGAAGCGGGAAACGGCCCCGCCACCCTCCCCTCCGTGTCCGGGTCGGACCTACGAGCCCACGGTGACCTCAGCCGTGGCCTTCAGCTCTCCCCCTATCGTCGTGACGATCCCCGTGATGCGATAGCTCCCCGGCGCGAGCCGCCCTTCGAAGCGCTCGCGGTAGACCAGCTCGCCGGCAGCGGCGACCGTTTCGTCGCCCAGCATCTGAATGAACCCCTTGTCCGCGGACCAGCGCCAAACCGTGTGTCCCGCGGCGTCCTCGATCACGAAGTCATAGCGCTGCCCGGACGAGAATGGCAGCGTGACTGGTTGCCCTGTGCGGTTCGTCGCGGTGAGCGTGATCGCGATCGGCTCACCCACGGAGTAGCGGGGCTTGTCGGTGCTGAGGGAGATCGTGAGCTGGGAGTCGGGCATGGCGCTGCGCGCCTCCGGGGGGACGGCGGATGGGCTGGTACACGCGGCCGCGAGCGCGGCGGCCGCGGCGTGTGTGGCGGACATCCGGAACATCGGGACCTCCCTCGATCGAAGCAACGCCTCCCATAAACGCGGCGCGCCCCGGGGTTCCGGGGCGCGCCGGCTGTGACTGGGGGCTTTCCGGCGGCTAGAAGCTCCCCGTGTACAGCAACCGATTCGGCGTGCCGTTGCGCTTGCTGCGGTTGTGGAGCGTGATCTTGTTGAGGGATGCATTACTGATCAGCGCGCTCGACACCTGCGCGGGTGTCGCCCCCGGGTTGTTTTGGAGATACAGCGCGATGGCACCGGCAACGTGCGGGGTCGCCATGGACGTCCCGCTGAGCGTAGCGGTCGCGGTGTTGCTCGTGTACCAGTCGGACTTGATGCCGACGCCCGGCGCCAGGATGTCGACGCAGGTCCCGTAGTTCGAGAACGAC
>Ga0187892_10010098_pt1 | contig 12109 bp, 11 predicted proteins | sample MA1701073metaG_FD_139345 | JGI IMG/M metagenome (GOLD analysis project Ga0187892, IMG submission 139345) | Bio-ooze microbial communities from a basaltic lava cave in the Kipuka Kanohina Cave System on the Island of Hawaii, USA - MA170107-3 metaG ...
CCGCGCCGGCTGGATCAGCGGCGGCCGCACCCCCGACACCACGTGCGCCGGAGCGGCCGCCGGCTGCGCCAGGCGAGCGTGGCGACGGTGGGCGTGCGTCGCCCCTCGCGCGCCGGCTGGCGGAGCAACACGGCATGCCGTTGAGCGCCATTCAGGGAACCGGTCCCGACGGCCGGATCACCAAGGAAGATGTGGAGGCGGCCGCCGCCACCAAGGGGGCGGCCGCGGCGGGAACGCAGGGGGCCACCACCGCCGCCCCGGGCGCGCGGGAGGTGCCGTTGACCCGTATCCGCCAGACGATCGCCCGGCGCATGACCGAGAGCAAGCAGCAGGCCCCGCATTTCTACATCACCGTCTCGATTGCCATGGATCCCGCGCTCGCGCTGCGCCGACAGCTCAACGCGGGGCTGACGGATGACCAGAAGATCTCGGTCAACGACCTGATCATCAGAGCGACGGCGCTCGCACTCGTGCAGTACCCCAACCTCAACGCCTCTTATGCGGGTGAAGTGGTCCGCCATCCGGGGCAGATCAACATCAGCATGGCGGTCCCGCTTCCGGAGGGGCTGATCTCGCCCACGCTCCACGACTGTGCGCGGAAACCCCTCCGGCAGATCGCCCAAGAGTCGAAGGCGCTCGTCGAACGCGCACGCAGCGGTCGCCTGAGGGCCGAGGACATGACCGGGGGTACGTTCACAATCAGCAATCTGGGGCCGTTCGATGTGGACTCGTTCGTGGCGATCATCAACCCGCCGCAGGCGGCGATCCTGGCGGTGGGAACCGCGAAACCTCAACCCGTGGTCAAGGACGGGCAGGTCGCCGTGGCCACGATCATGCAGGCCACGGTCTCAGTGGACCATCGGGTCACCGACGGCGCCGAAGCGGCACGCTTCCTCGGTGAGCTAAAGAAACTCCTCGAAACCCCGCAGGCGCTCGCCGACTGACCCGGCTCAAGCCGGCCTAGCGGCGGCCGCGCCGGCCTCCCCGCCGCATGGCGCCGGTCCGCCCTGTGCGCTTTGGGGTCGCGCGTCGTCTCGGGGCAGCCGCTTTGCGCCGGACGGTTCGCCGGGACCTCCCGCCAGCGGGTTTCTTCCGGGCCGCGGGGCGCATCGCCCGCTTGCGCGAGGCCGGCCGCCGGTCGGATCTGGCCGCACGCGACGCGGCGGCCGGGGCGCCGGCCGGGGAGGAACGCAAGTCCGCGTCCACCAGGGCGCGCCCGGACAGGTGCATCCCGCGGCTGTGTATGCCGGCGCCCTGCAGGAGGCTGCCCACCGCGTCCATGGCCCGGGCCCCGTCCCCGGCCCAAACGAGGAACCGGGTGATCAGGGTGTATGCGCGGTCCTTGTAGACCGCCGGGGACTGGACCGAGGTATGCGCGATGGCGGCGTTCCGGCGGCGGGCCCGCTCGATCCGTTCCATGACCCGGTTCACGTCCGCGCCGGTCGGCAACCCAGCCATCGCACACTCTGCCACCACTTCGAAGACCTTCTCGCTCACTGCCATCCCTCCAGCCAGGATGTGCCTTGCCTCACGCGCTCGCCAGGTGCTGACGGATCGTCGCCTCGGCCGCACCCGCGATCTGGTCCCAGCTTGCCAATGGATCCCTGGTCACGGTCAGGAAGTCGTTGAGCAGGAACACCTGCACGACGCCTGGGATAGCGAACAGACCGGCGGCGAGCGCATGCGCCTCAGCTTCCTGCTGTGACCGGAACGTTTGGCTCCGCCCCTCCGTCAGCCGGCGATTGACCACGAACTTGAGAGCGTTGATGTTGGGCGTTGGTTGAATGTCCACCACGAGCGGATCCGGCACAACGGCCTCCCTGGCGATCGGGCGAGCATGTCTGGGGTTCGCGGCGCGGTGCGGCACTTCCTTGGGGTCAGTGCACTTTCGCGTCGCCTGGGCCGCCCGGCGCATCGCAATACCAGGCCGCCAGCCGGGCAAACGCGATCAGGTGCGGCACCCCGGCCCGAATGCCGATCAACAGGCGGTCGGCGGACAGCAGGCCGCTGCTGGTCATAAGCTGCCACCGCATCTCGACCAGCGCAGCCAGGTGCAGGGCCAGGTCCATCGTGATCAAGCCGGCGTCGGCCAGCGGGAGGAAGATCTGCCAGCGTCGCGGCGGACGCTCCATCCCGAAAATGTTCAGCATCGCCTTGGCGATCCCGGTGGCGGCGCCGGCGGCGTTGCCGAACCACCCCACCGCCTGCCCGAGTCGGTCCGGGTCCCGGCCGACCGCCTCCAGGTCTCGGGTTGAAGCCTCCAGCACCGCGGCTGAGGTCATTACCCGGCCCAAGCGCCAGCCGATCCTGATCGGATCCAGGTACTTGGGCGGCTGGGGCAGCACGTACCCGGCCGTCCCCCCGACCGCCAGACCGAGCGACCGCGCCTGCATGATGGCTTCCCTCGACTCGTCGATGAGCGTGGGTCGCTCGGTTTCTAGCCGCTCGCGGATACGCTCGACGAACGCCTCCCTCACCCGGGTATCGTTGTCGACCAACAACGAGCCGCCGGTGAGCACCTCGTGCGCCACCGGCAGAATGTGGGTATTGAGGGCAAACGGCATCAGGATCCCAGGCTCGCTGCCGAGCGGGTTGACGTTAGAGATCTGCTCGAGGTAGTCCCGGATCTCATCTTCGTCCGCACTCTCCCCAAAGACAAGCCCGAGCTCGATGTCGGTATCGGCGTAGCTCGGACCGGTCGGGTAGCGTCCGTACAGGTAGACGCCCGCGATCTCTCGCTGTTGCGCAAAAAATGTCTTCAACCGCTCGATCGCCTGCACACGAACCCTCCGCATCTCGGGCGCCGAGTGCTCCGCCCCTGCTTCAGTGTATCATTCCGGGGCCGCGCAGGAGTCTCACGCACGCAGGGCAAATAGATGAGCCCCAGGTGGTCGCACCCCAGCCTCGATGAGGGTCATCTCGACATGCCTCACGGACACTCTGATACGAACGAGCGCAGAACCGGTCTCTGGCTCGGCATCATCATCCTCGCGCTGACGCTTGGTGGCGTCGCGTCGACCGTGGTGGCCCGCGCCCGGTGGTGGCTCCCGCCGCTCGCATCGGTGCACGGCCGGGAGATCGACCAGATGTTCTACCTCACGTTGTGGATCACCGGCGCGCTCTTCGTGCTGGTCCACGTGCTGTTGGGACTGTTCGTGTGGCGGTACGGCGCCGTGGGCGAGGGCCGCGCGCACTTCCTGCACGACCACCGGCCGCTGGAACTCACGTACACGATCATCCCCGCCATCGGCATGACCGTGTTGGTATCGCTGAGCGGCATCGTCTGGACCAAGATCCACAGCGCGCCGCCGTCGAATGCCCTCGTGGTGGACGTGCGGGGAGAGCAGTTCGCCTGGGTCGCCCGCTACCCTGGGGCCGATGGCGCCTTCGGCCGCATCGAGCCCAAGTTGATCGCTCAGGCCAACCCATTGGGGCTGGATCCGGCCGATGGACAGGCCACCGACGACGTCACCAGCCGGGAGCTCCACCTCGTCGTGAATCGACCGGTCCTCATCCGGCTCCGGTCCCGTGACGTCCTGCACTCGTTCTTCGTGGCGGAATTCAGGGTGAAACAGGATGCGGTACCGGGCATGACCGTCGAGCTCTGGTTTACCCCCACGCGGGAAGGTGTATACGATCTGGCGTGTGCCGAACTGTGCGGCGTCGGCCACTACACCATGCGGGGCCGGGTCCGGGTCGAGTCCCAGGCGGCCTTTGACGCCTGGCTCGCCCGGCAGAAGCCCGCGTTGGGTTCCCCGTGACCCACTCCACCCTACGAGGCGAGGAGCAGCGCTGATGGCAGTCACGCACGAGGGGGCGTACGCTGAGCACGAGCTCACCTTCGTCCAGAAGTACATCTTCAGCCAGGATCACAAGATCATCGGCATCCAGTACATGCTCACGGCGCTCGTCATGGCGCTCATCGGCGGTACGCTGGCCATGCTGATCCGCATGCAGCTCGGCTGGCCCGGGACCCGCTGGGGCGTGGCGGCCCTGCTGTTCCCGGACGGCTTCACGGGCGGCCAGATGAAGCCCGAGTTCTACCTGGCCGTGGTGACCATGCACGGCACGATCATGGTCTTCTTCGTGCTCACGACAATCCTCTCAGGCGGCTTTGGCAACTTCCTGATCCCCCTGCAGATCGGCGCGCGCGACATGGCCTTCCCCTGGATGAACATGATGTCGTACTGGCTGCTCGTGCCGTCGATCGCGGTGCTGCTCTCGTCGTTCTTCGTCACGGGTGGCGCGGCCGGGGGCGGGTGGACGGCCTATCCACCCTTATCCGCGATCCCGGGAGCGGCGCCGGGCTCAGGGCTCGGCCAAACGCTGTGGTTGGTCAGCCTGGCCATCCTGATCGTGTCGTTTCTCTTTGGCTCGTTGAACTTCATCACGACGATCTTCCAGATGCGGGCGCGCGGGCTGTCGCTGATGCGACTACCGATGACGATCTGGGGCATGCTGGTCACGGCGATCTTGATGCTGCTCTCCTTCCCGGTGCTGTTCGCGGCCGCGGTCATGCTGCTCTTCGACCGGCTGGCGGGCACGAGCTTCTTTGTACCCACGGGCGTGGTGGTCGGCGGCCAGCTGCTCACCCACACCGGCGGGAACCCGATCCTCTGGCAGCATCTGTTCTGGTTCCTGGGCCATCCCGAAGTGTACGTCCTGATCCTGCCGGCCATGGGCATGGTCTCGGACATCATGGCGGCCAACGGCCGCAAGCCGGTCTTTGGCTACCAGTTCATGGTGGGATCCATCTGCGCAATCGGCATCCTGTCGTTCCTGGTCTGGGGCCACCACATGTACACCAGCGGGATGCATCCGCTGGTGGGCACCGCCTTCATGGCCACCACGCTGGCGATCGCCATCCCGTCAGCGGTCAAGGTCTTCAACTGGCTCGTGACCCTGTACCGCGCGCGCATCCACTTCACTCCCGCGATGCTGTTCTCGATCGGGTTTGTGTCCATGTTCGTCACCGGCGGGCTCACCGGCATCTTCCTGGCCCAGCCGCCGGTGGACATCTACATGCAGGACACCTTCTTCGTGGTGGCGCACTTCCACTTCGTGATGGCCAGCGCATCGTTGTTTGGTGTCTTTGCCGGCCTCTACCACTGGTTCCCCAAGATGTTTGGGCGCATGATGAACGAGCGCCTGGGTCGGATTCACTTCTGGCTGACGTTCGTGGGGATCTACGCCACCTTCTTCCCCATGCACTTCCTGGGGTTCGGCGGGATGATGCGCCGCATCTACACACTCCAGCTCTATCAAAACCTGCGACCTCTCCAGCCGCTCAACGAATTTGTCTCCTTGGCCGCGTTCGGCCTGGGCCTGGCCCAGCTGATCTTCACGTTTAACTTCCTCTATAGCCTGTTCCGCGGGAAGAAGGCCGACCGCAACCCCTGGCGGGCGACGACGCTGGAGTGGGAAACGCCGTCACCCCCGCCGCATGGAAACTGGGGCGACCACCTGCCGGAGGTCCACCGCTGGGCGTTTGACTACAGCGTGCCCGGCGCGGCGGACGATTACATCCCGCAGACGACGCCGGCCAGCGGGATTCCGGCGGGTACCGTCCCCGCGCCGGGGAGCACCCGCCCCGGAGGCCACGGGTAGTGCCAGTCGAGACCAGAGTCTTAGAGCGGCCGGGCGATCGAGGTCCGGCAGGGCCTGTGCACGGGGACGACGGCCGGTCCTTTGGACGGCCCGGTGATGCCGACGATCGGCCCGAGGTCAACCCGCTGCGTATCGGCGCCTGGCTGGTCGTGGGTGCCGCGATCGTGCTGTTCGCCGCCTTCACCAGCACCTACCTCGCGCGTCGCGTCCAGGCCGACTGGCGGGTCGGTCCGCTGCCGCCGATCCTGTGGGCGAATACGGCCGTGCTGCTGGCCAGCAGCGCGGCGATCGAGTGGGCTAGGCGCGCGGCACGCACACAGGCGGCCGGCGTGCGTCCCATCCTGGGCCTGGCGACACTGCTGGGCGCAGCGTTCCTGGTCGGCCAGATCGTGGCGTGGCGGGAGCTGGTCGCCGCCGGCGTCTACCTGGCCTCGAGCCCGCACGCGGACTTTTTCTACCTGCTGACCGGGGCGCACGCCGTCCACCTCGCCGTCGGCGTCGGCGCATTGGCCTATGCGTTGGGGCAGATCCGGCGGGCGGGCGGCGGGAGTGGCCTCGTGGGGGCCGTGGCGATCTACTGGCATTTCGTGGATGTCCTATGGCTCTATATCTTCGCGATCCTGTTCTTGATCTGAGAAGGGACGGGACACACGGTGGCGGCAGAGGTCGCAGAACAGCAGCAGGTGCTGGCGTCCGAGTGGGGTGGCGGGCGGTCCCCGTTCGCCGTGGGCTGGCCCAAGTTCATGATGTGGATCTTCCTCGTTTCGGACACGCTGACGTTCGCAGGGCTGCTGGCGGGGTACGGTGCGATGCGGCTGACCCTCGGTCGGTGGCCGGTTCAAATCGAGGTCTTCAACATCGGGCTCGTCAGCACGATGACCTTCATCCTGATCTGCAGCAGCGCCACGATGGCCGTGGCGGTCGCGGCGGCGCGGCGTGGCGACCGGCCCCGCGTCCTGCGGTACCTGCTGCTCACCGTGCTGGGCGGCCTGTTCTTCCTAGGCGCGCAGGTGTACGAGTGGACGTACTTCATCGGCGAGGGCGCCCGGCTGTTTGCGAATCCCTGGGGCATCCCGCAATTCTCGGCGACGTTCTTCATTATTACCGGCTTCCACGGCGGTCACGTGACCGGCGGGGTGATCTACCTGCTGATCACCGCGATCCGCTGGGCGCGGCGGCGCATCGAGCCCGAGAGCGTCGAGATCGCCGGCCTGTACTGGCACTTCGTGGACCTGGTCTGGGTCTTCATCTTCACGCTGCTCTACCTGCTGTAGGAGGCGGACACGTGGCTGAGGGAGAGCACGGTTCGGGCTACCGCTCGTACTGGGTGACCTGGTTCTGGCTGTTGGTCATCACGGTCCTGGAGGTCGCCATTGTGCTCGTGCGGGTCCCCAAGACTGTGCTGGCGGTCTCACTGATGACGCTGGCGCTCATGAAGGCCGCGCTGATCATGGCCTACTTCATGCATCTGAAGTACGAGCGCCTAAGCCTGATCTACGCCGTGGTCGTGCCGATGGTGGCGCTAGCCGTCATCCTGTTCGGTTTTGTCGCTCCGGACGCCCTCAGCGTCCAGCACTTGCGCGCACGGTAACACGGACCTCCGCCTCAGGCCAAGAGCCGGTCGAGCGCCATCGCCGCGAAGAGCAGCCCCAGGTAGACAATCGAATACGCGAACACCGCTCGCGCGGCGCCGGCCGTCGTGTGCCGCGCCAGGCGTCCCATGAGAACCAGCAGCGGGACCGCCAGGACCACCGCCGAGACCAGGTACACGCGCCCCAGCACGCCGAGCGCGGCCAACCCCAGCGTGGCGGCGACGAGCGCCAGGGTATAGAGCGCCATCTGGCGGAGTGTCTCGGGAGTCCCCCGTACCACCGGCAGCATCGGCACGCCTGCGACACGGTAGTCATCCTCCCGATTGAGCGCGAGCGCCCAGAAGTGCGGCGGCGTCCACAGGAAGATGATCGCGAAGAGCAGTACCGCCGGGAGGCCGACCTCGTTTGTAACGGCGGCCCAGCCGACGAGTGGCGGGATGGCGCCGGCCGCGCCGCCGATGACGATATTCTGTGGCGTGCTGCGCTTCAGCCAGACCGTGTACACGCCGACATAAAAGAGGATACCCGACAGCGCGAGCGTCGCGCTGAGCCAGTTCACCGCGAGTCCCAACACCACGACCGAGATTGCGCCGAGGACGACGCCAAAGACGAGGGCGCGCCCGGGCGTGACACGGCCCGCGGGCAGCGGCCGGCTGCGTGTCCGTCGCATCACGGCATCGATGTCGCGATCCCAGTAGCAGTTGATCGCGTTAGCCGCACCCGCCGCCAACGCGCCTCCGAGCAGCGTGTAGACGGCCAGCATCGCGGCAAACCCCGCCCCGCCGGCCGCGACCACCATTGTTGTGATCGTCGTGATGAGAAGCAGGACGATGATGCGCGGCTTAGTGAGCGCGACGTAGTCAAGCACGCGGGCGACACGCTGCGGACTTGTCGGCGCTTCCCGCAGAATCTGGCCCTGTGTCGCCCGCGGGACTTCGGCCGCGGTCAACCGAGTCCTGACCGTCAGAACCGCCAGCGTCGCCAGCAGCGCGGCCGCACCGCCGAGATGCGCGACACGCACGGCCGCGTGTAGCCGCGTGAGCACGTTGAGCGCGCCCAGGCCCACCTGGACGATGACGAGCAGCACGGCCGCGGCCGCCGCCAACCGTGTGACCCGATCCGGAATGGCGCGTGCCCGGCCGGCCAGGACAGCCAGAACCACGACCACGGCAAAGGCCAGGAGCCGGTGGAACACATGCACGACCACTACCGGCCGCCACGACGGCAGCAGCCGGCCATCGCAGAGCGGGAAATCGGGACACGCCAGCCCGGCGCCAAACGCGCTGACCAGTCCGCCGAGGATGACCTGCGCGAATACCAGCGCGAGCGCCGCATGGACGAGTCGTCCGAAGGCGTGCGGCGCCGCGAACCCGGGGCGGGCGTCCGACCACCGCGCCCGCGCCGCAAACGTCACCAGCAGGGCGAGGAACGCCATCGCGGCCGCGAGATGGGTCCCGACGATGATCGGCGTGAGCGCCGATAACACCGTCGCGCCGCCCAGGCCCACCTGCAGCGTCAGCAGGACCAACAGGACCACCATCGGCGCACGGAGCCTGCGCGTCTCGTCGCCGCGCCGCCAGACCAGGGCGGCGAGGACAAGCATCATGAACCCGACGGCCGAGGCCAGGAGGCGGTGGCCGTACTCGATGAGGACCAGCGGCTCGAGCGGTGGAATCAGCCGGCCGCGGCACAGCGGCCAGTCCGGGCAGGCCAGCCCGGCACCGGTCGCGCTGACGGTCGCGCCCACCAGCAACAACACCAGCGTGGCGACGCTGGTGGCGAGCGACAAGGTGCGAATCGCGTTCATGTGGGCAGCGGGTGCGCCGGGCTCGTGCTGCGCATCACGTGACGATCGCGTGCTCGTCGACAACCCGACTCGCATCGCGTCATGGCTCCTGGTGGTGTCGCATCGACCCCGGCGACTTCGGCCCGCGCGCGGTGGACTCCTGTGAGCGACCGCGTGGAAGTAGGGGCAGCGACCACCCGAGCGCGCCCTCGAGACCGTGAGCGACGGCGAGCAGAGCGCTTTCGGCAAACGGCGGCGCGGCCAACTGCACGGCGACCGGGAGGCCTTCCGCCGTGAGCCCGGCGGGCAGCACGATGGTGGGCAGCCCGGTGGCGTTGAACAGGCGCGAAAAGCGAGTGAGCACCCGACGCACCTCGGGCCATCGCGGGCCGGTCGGATCGACGTCGTCGAATCGGGGGGCGCCGACCGACACGGCCGGCCCGAGCAGAATGGGGCAGTCGCGCTGCAGCGTCTGCACTTCGGTCTGTAGTTGTGCCAGGACGGCGCGCGCTTCCGCGACGGCGGCGGGCGGTGTCGCAGCGCCCTGCGCCAGCAGGCTCCGGACATCGGGACCGTACTCGGCTTCGCGGCCCGGATACGTGGCCCGGTGATATGCCGCGGCCTCGGCGATGAGCACGGTCACCTGGGCCCGCTGCGCGGCTTCGATCGCACGCACCGTCACGGGCCGCACAATCAGACCGGCACGCTCGCACGCGCGGGTGGCTTCGTCCAGGGCCGCGGCCACCGCCGCGTCCAGGTCGGCCTCGAAGTATGCCCCGCTCAACCGGCCGACGCGGAGCCCGGATGGGGTGGAGCCGAGCGCCGCGGCGACGTATCTCCCCACAGGGGCAGGGCTCGACCGCGGATCGCCGGCGTCGTGGCCGGCCATCACCTCGAGCAAGAGGGCCGCGTCTTCGACAGTGCGGACCATGGGTCCAACGGTATCGAAGGAGTCCGCGAGCGGCAGCACGTCCCGGCGGCTCACCCGTCCAAACGTGGGTTTGAGGCCGACGATCCCGCACAGCGCGCCCGGGAGCCGGATCGAGCCCCCCGTGTCCGTCCCGACCGCGCACGCGGCCAGCCCCGCGGCAACCGCCGCCGCCGACCCGCCGCTCGAGCCCCCAGTGATGCGTGTGAGGTCCCAGGGGTTCCGCGGGCTGCGCCCGTGGGGATTCACACTCGTCGTCCCCAGGGCAAACTCATGCAGCGTCGTCGTTCCCAGTACGACGGCCCCCGCGCCCTCGAGACGCTGTACCACGGTCGCGGATCGCTGCGACGGCTCGCGGCCGAGGAACGAGGACCCGGCGGTCATCGGCACACCCTCGATCGCGATCGCGTCTTTGATGGCGATCGGCACCCCGTGCAGCGGCCCACGCAGACGCCCGGCGCGGACCTCGCCATCGCGATCGCGGGCCGTCTGCCGTGCCCGATCGGACAGGACGGTCACGTACGCGGCAACATCGCCGTCTACCGTTGCGATGCGGTCAAGATAGGCGTCGACGGCGTCCGCGGCGCGTAACCGCCCCTCGCGGATCTCCCCTGCAACAACCGCTGCCGTCATCTGGGTGACATCCGTCATGTCGCGGGCCTTCGGCCCGCGACCACGGCTTCCTGCCGTAGGAGTCGCCGACGGCGGGCTGGAACTATCTCAACCGTCATCACATCTACGCGCACGGAGGACGCTGATGTCGAACCGCCCGATTGAGTCCCTGCTCGTCGAACGGCGCACCTTCGCCCCGCCAGAGCACTTCCGGGCCCGGGCCACGGTCGGCGACGAGTCCCTCTATGACACGGTCCGCCGCAATCCAGACGCGTTTTGGGAGCAGATGGCGGGCGAACTCCACTGGTTCCGCAAGTGGGACAACGTGTTGGAGTGGAACATCCCGTACGCCAAGTGGTTCCAGGGTGGCCGCACGAACGTGGCGTACAACTGCCTCGATCGCCATCTGAGCACGCCGCGCCGGAACAAGGCGGCCATCGTCTGGGAGGGCGAGCCAGGCGAGACGCGTGTGCTGACGTATTGGGATCTGGCCCGCGAGGTCAACCGATGCGCCAACGCCCTCCTGTCGATGGGCGTGCAGCGGGGCGACCGGGTGGCGATCTACATGCCCATGATCCCGGAGTTGCCCATCGCGATGCTGGCGTGTGCCCGTATCGGCGCGGCCCACACCGTGGTCTTTGGCGGGTTCTCCGCCGAGTCGCTGCGCGACCGCATCAACGACGCGCAGGCCAAGGTCGTCATCACCGCCGACGGGGGCTATCGTCGCGGCGCCATCGTACCGCTGAAGCGCAACGTCGACCTGGCGGTCGCTGAGACCCCCACCGTCCAGAAGGTCCTGGTGGTACGGCGAATCGGCGAGGCGGCCGCGATTCAGATGGTTGAAGGACGGGACCGGTGGTGGCACCGGGCGCTGGAGGGCATGCGCCTGGACTGCCCGGCCGAGGAGATGGAAAGCGAGGACTTACTCTACATCCTCTATACCAGCGGGACGACCGGCAAGCCAAAAGGGATCATCCACACGACCGGCGGCTACATGGTTGGGACCTACGCCACTATGAAGCTCATCTTCGACCTGAAGGAGGAAGATTGTTTCTGGTGCACGGCCGACATTGGCTGGGTGACCGGCCACTCGTACATCGTCTACGGCCCGCTGCTCAACGGCGCGACGGTGGTCATGTATGAGGGCACCCCGGACTGGCCGGAAAAGGACCGCTTCTGGGCGCTCATTGAGAAGTACGGCGTGACGGTGCTCTATACCGCCCCCACCGCCATCCGCACCTTCATCAAGTGGGGTCCCGAGTGGCCGAGCCGGCACGACCTCTCCACGCTGCGGCTGCTCGGCACGGTAGGCGAGCCGATCAACCCCGAGGCGTGGATGTGGTACCGCACGCACATCGGCGGTGACCGCTGCCCGGTGGTGGACACGTGGTGGCAGACCGAAACCGGGATGATCCTCATCACGCCGCTGCCGGGTGTCACCACGCTGAAGCCGGGCTCAGCCACGCAGCCGTTCCCCGGTGTCGATGCCGACGTGGTGGATGACCAGGGCAAGTCGGTCCCACCGGATGTCGGCGGCTACCTCGTTCTCAGGAAGCCATGGCCGGCCATGCTGCGTGGGATCTA
>Ga0187892_10010099_pt1 | contig 12108 bp, 8 predicted proteins | sample MA1701073metaG_FD_139345 | JGI IMG/M metagenome (GOLD analysis project Ga0187892, IMG submission 139345) | Bio-ooze microbial communities from a basaltic lava cave in the Kipuka Kanohina Cave System on the Island of Hawaii, USA - MA170107-3 metaG ...
AGCTTCGTTGTCGGCGAGACGTGGGAGCCGGACGGTCCGGATTTCGGCACCTGCCCGGACAACTACGCGATCACCTTCGCCCGCGAGTTCCGCTACGACAGCGGCCGAGCGCGCTACCTCAACCGCCAGATGGACGTGAGCGTCGCCGCGGGCCTAATGCACGACCCGCCGATCTACGCGGCCGTGCCCGGTGGTGACACCTGGACGGACTACGACGGCGACGAAAGCTACGGCGACTACACCGTCAGCGGCAACTCGAGTATTGCAAATCGAGACTCAAGAAGCGGTGGAAGCAATGGGAATTCGATCGCTAGTCCTAGCGAACCTCGTGCCCAGGGAAGAGATCGACCTTGAGATCAGTGAAAAATTGGACGCGATTGTCGAGTGGCCGAAAAAGCTCGCCCAGAGCAGAGCTAAAAGCGATAGAGTCCGCCTGATTACCATGCCCCATCTCTGCCAGGCAAACTGCTTTCCACGCACCCGCTATCAAGGAAGTAAGCGCCGGCTGGCGGGCGGGATCGTTCGTCAGGTGGCCGAGCTGGAATTCACCACCGTCTTGGATGCATTCGGAGGCACGGGAGCCGTGGCCTATGCCTTCAAACGCGCGGGCAAGGCCGTGACCTACAACGATTACCTGGCTTTTAATCACCAGATCGGTTTGGCACTGATCGAAAACGACACCGTACGGCTCGACGACGACGTCGTTGACGCCGTTGTTGCTTCACAGCTCGGCGTCCAGTACCCGGACTTCATCGAAAAGACGTTTGCGGGCATTTACTTCACCCCGGCGGAGAACCGCTGGCTCGATGTGGCCGTTACGAACATTCGAAATCTCGACGGTCCCTATCAGCGGGCGCTTGCCTGGTTCGCCCTGTTTCAAGCGGCCATGGCCAAGCGGCCGTACAATCTTTTTCACCGCAGCAACCTATACATGCGAACGGCCGACGTGCCTCGCGGCTTCGGCAACAAGGCCAGTTGGGATCGTGGTTTCCCCGAGCACTTTCGTCGTTTTGTGGCCGAAGCCAATGCCGCCGTCTTTGAGTCAACCCATCCGTGCCGCGCGTTTTGTCAAGACGTACTCGCGTTGGAGCCGGGATATGACTTGGTCTACATCGATCCGCCCTACATCAACCGCGCCGGAGTGGGAGTGCACTATCGAGCGTTTTACCACTTTTTGGAGGGAATGTTCCGTTATGACCAGTGGCCTACCCTAGTCGACCGGCGATCGAAGCACCGCCGCCTGCTTCCTCAAACTTGTCCCTGGACGGACGCAAAAAACTGCCATGCCATGTTTCGCCGGCTGTTTCACCACTTTCGGGATAGTATTCTCGTGGTCTCATACCGCAGCGACGGGATTCCCAGCATCGACGGCCTGATCGGCCTGCTTCGAGAGGTCAAACCTGCCGTCGAGGCCGTCACGGCTGACCGCTGCCAATATGTCCTTTCGACCTCCCGCGAAACCAAGCAGGTGCTGCTCGTCGGAATGGACCACGCTTGAGCGGGTCGCCAAGCTGAATGGCCCGTACGTGAGTGCGTTGCGGCAACACTTCCACATGGGTTTGTTTCGTAACAAGCATGTTTTTTCGCGCACGGTTGCTCCCCCGGGCGGAACCTTAGCCCATCCCATGATAATAACGTCATAGGCGCGCGCTCTTGGAAGGACAGAGAGCGCCCTCAGACTCGCTACGATCTAATACCTATGAGGGTCCGGTTTTGTTCGGAAAAATCTTTTATTTTTTTTTCGCCACTCGCTCGCGGGCGGTGTTCTAAGATAAGGGAGGATGTCCACCGTGCGTTTGCTTTTGGTTTGGCCCTCGCGTTAAGTATATGCGTAGGATGGGCTTAGCGTTGGTTGTCGGAGTCTGGTGCCCGGCGGCGCTGGCCCAGTGCCACGCGTTGAGCCATGCATGGACGTTACCCACAGGTGGTGACCTCGCCTCCGACTCGACGGGGAACGTGCTAACTGCGGGAGCTTTTGACAGAGCCAGAGACATGGACCCGACGGAAGGGGTCGACGTTCGGATGCCCCACACAATATATCGAACTGACATATTCGTAACGAAGCTTACGCCCGTTGGTTCGTTCGAATGGACATTTACCACGGGCGGCTTGGGCGATGACGGCGCTGGAGGCGTCGTTACGGATGCCAGCGGATATATCTATGTTGCCGGGGGGTTCCAGCAGATAGTAGACCTCGATCCTGGTCCCGGCGTGGACCTTCACGCGGCACCCGAAAGGTCCTACCTGGGCAACACGTTTCTTGCTAAACTCGGTCCAGACGGTACGTATCTTTGGGGGCGGAGTTTCCAGATGCCTTATGGTGAGGCAACGGCCCTCCTTTCTTCCATAGGAATAGATGTCCAGGGAAACCTCGTTTTGGCCGGCGTATTCGGCGGCGACGTTGACTTTGACCCCGGACCTGGGGAGGCGCGCCGGGCCAGCCAGAATACGGGGTTGTACGTAGTGAAGCTAAGTTCCGACGGGGGCTTCATCTGGGTCCAGACGTTCGGCGGCCGCTCCGCGAGTGGACCCAAAGATGTTCTGCTGGACGCGGCGGGCAATGTCTTTGTGTCGGGCATCTTTCGTGGCACGGTGGACTTCGATCCCGGCCCTGGGATCGATCGTCGGACCGTGGAGCGCATTCGGGACAACGTCTTCGTGATGAAGCTCCACCCGGACGGCAGCTATGCGGGCACGGTCACCTACCCTATTTGGGACGCGGCCATGGCTGTCACACCCGAAGGCGATTTGGTCGTGACCGGCGGATTTACCGGTACGGTGGATTTCGATCCGACGTCGAAGTCGTTTTTTCAGACCGCGGTTCCGGGATACGATCCTTTCGGCTATCCCAAAGACGATCTGTTCGTGACCAAGCTGGACTCCGCACACGGGCACGTCTGGACGTACACGGCCGGCTCACCCGCCGTCGAACGGGGCATGGCCGTGGTGGTCGATCCCAGCGGCGACGTCGTCGTTTCGGGTAACATCGTGGATACGACGGTCGACTTCGATCCTGGTCCCCAACTCGCGGAGTATACGTGTGACGCCGAGGGCGGGGGAACCTGCCACGTGCTGCTGCGCCTGCGTTCCGATGGAACGTTCGTGTCGGTCCAGGGCACGCACCTTGCGGCGGAGACCTTCTATCGCCGGATGATCGCCGATAGCGCCGGCAATATTCTCATCGAGCGGTCGATTCTCGACGGGGTGGACGTGGACCCCGGCTGCGAAGTGGTGACGCCCGGCCTGGGCGGTTACGTCACAAAACTGACCTGCGCCCCGCGCGACGGCGATTTCGATGAGGACGGCGATATTGATCTCTTCGATCTTGGGCGCTATCAGAGTTGCTTCGAAGGCGAAGGCAGCGAAACGTGCGCCGCGGGCTGCGACGTCTTCGACCTCACCCCCGACAACGCCCTGGACCTCTCCGACTTGCCGGCATTCCAGGCTCTCCTCACCGGCCCGCGCTAACCGACCTCCGGCCACCAATCCCGTCTTGCAGCGGGAAGAAAAGGTTCTTCGCGTCTACCTGAAGACCGTTTTTCACCGGTTGAAAACCGGTGCCACACAAGGTGAACTCTAGCCCACCGAATCGGGCTTTTCGGCAAGTTAAAAGGACCCAAAGCGTCGTCACGACCCTTATGCAGACAAACGTGCCAAGTTGAACTGGGGAAACGATGGTCGTACAATTCCTTGCGATTTGATGTGGGCAAGAGTGGAAAGTGCGCGCAGCCGGCAACCGAGGGCAATGCGGTTTTCAAGATTGCCGGTGCATTTAGCTTCGTAGGTTTCGACAGGTAGGAATGGCAAAGAAACGTAAGAAACTTGGCGAAATTCTGGTCGAATGGCGGATCGTCAACTCCGTTCAGCTCACCGAAGGGATCAAATACGCCACCGAGCACTTCAAAAGAGTCGGCCAGGCCCTCGTCGAGATCGGGGCGTGCAATGATGATGACATTGCCAAGGCGCTGGCTGCTCAATTCGGGCTTGAATTCGTCGATTTAGACAAACACGGGGTAGATCACGACGTTCTCGATCTGATTCCGGCGAAGTTCAGCCAGGACTATCAAGTCCTTCCGCTGGGCGAGGACAACGGGCGACTGAAAGTCGTCATCACCGATCCCTTGGATTTAGAGACGCTCGATTTGCTTCGCTTCCGGGTCAATCGCGAGGTGGTCCCGACGTTGGCCGCGCCCAGCAAAGTCAAACGATTCATCGAGAAGTTCATCGACCGCGAAGGCGACGTGCTCTCCAAAACGATGGCCAGCATCGACCAGGATGGCGTGGGCACGCAGGAGGAAGGCAAGAAAAACACCGCCGACGAAGACGGTGACGCCCCTATCGTGCGGCTGGTGAATCTGTTGATCACCGAGGCCGTGCATGGCCGCGCGTCGGACATCCACGTCGAGCCGATGGCAGACCGGGTCCGTGTTCGCTATCGTGTCGACGGGGTTTGCCAAATCCGCGACGACATCCCCAAGCACATGCAAGGCTCGGTGACCACGCGATTGAAGATCATGGCCGGGCTGGACATCGCCGAACGCCGCGTGCCCCAGGACGGCCGCATCAAGATGCGGATCGCCGGGGGGGCTATCGACTTCCGAGTCTCGGCCCTGCCCGGCTACCACGGGGAGAGCATCGTGATGCGGATTCTGCGTCCGGAATCGGCGAACATGGGCATCCCGGCCCTGGGGTTCCTGGAGGATGACTACGCCAGGTTCCAGCGGATCATCAAGCGGCCCAACGGCATCTTCCTGGTGACCGGCCCGACGGGCTCGGGCAAAACGACGACGCTGTACGCGGCGTTGCAGGAGCTGAACCAGCCCGACCGCAAGATCATCACCGCGGAAGATCCGGTGGAGTACAACTTCGGGGGTATGAACCAGTGCCAGGTCCGTGAGGAAATCGGCCTGAGCTTCGCGAAAATCCTGCGGGCCATGCTGCGTCAGGCCCCCAACATCATCCTGGTAGGCGAAATCCGCGACCGCGAGGTGGGCGACGTAGCCATTCAGGCGGCCCTCACCGGTCACCTGGTATTTTCGACGTTGCACACCAACGACGCACCCTCGGCCATCACCCGCTTGATCGACATGGGGATCAAGCCCTTCTTGGTGGCCAGCGCGATTCAGGCGATCATGGCCCAGCGTTTGATCCGGGTGATCTGTTCAGAGTGCAAAGAACCGGACCCCAACCCGAACCCCCGAACGCTGCGGTTGCTCGGCTTCACCGACGAAGAACTGGCCGGCAAGACTCTTTGGAAAGGGGCGGGCTGCAAGCGCTGCAATTCCACGGGCTATCGTGGCCGCAAAGGTATCTTCGAGATGGTGTCGATGACCAATCAGCTACGGGAGCTGGCCTTCAACCGCGCTCCGACCGCCAAGCTTCGAGCCGCGGCGCGAGCGTCGGGGATGCGGACGCTCTTGGAGGATGGTAAGCTCAAAGTCCTGGCCGGACTGACCACGGCGGAGGACTTGCTGCGCGAGACGCAAGCGGAGGGAATCGTCGAAGAATAACGTTATGGCCAGCCTGCACATTGATCGCCTGCTTGAAACCGTGATCAAACAAGGTGCTTCGGATTTGCACCTGACCGTCGGTCGCCCGCCCACCATTCGCCTGCACGGCCACCTTCGGTCGCTGGAAACCAAGACCTTGGCCCCGGAAGACACCACCGCCCTGATGAAAGCGATCACCCCGGACCGTAACCAACAGGAATTGCAGGAGGAGGGGGGCACGGATTTCGGATTTGCTTTTGGTGATGCGGGCCGTTTTCGCGTGGCGATCTTCAAGCAGAAGGGCAACATCGCCCTGGTCCTACGGCTGATTCCCAGCCGGCTTCTGACGTTCGAGGAGATCGGCCTGCCGCGAATCTGTCGGGCCTTGTGCCGGCGTCCGCGTGGGCTGTTCTTGGTGACGGGTCCGACGGGTTCGGGCAAAACGACGACCCTGGCGACGATGCTGGACTACATCAACGCGAACTTCGACCGGCACATCGTCAGCGTCGAGGATCCCGTGGAGTATTACCACAACCATAAGAAGTCCTTGTTCAACCAGCGCGAGGTGGGGACGGACGTCCCGAGCTTCTCCGAGGCATTGCGCAGAGTGCTTCGCCAAGACCCGGACGTGATTCTGGTGGGGGAATTGCGCGACCTGGAGACGATGGAGTCGGCCATCCGCGCCGCGGAGACAGGCCACTTGGTTTTCGCGACCGTGCACACCACGGGCTGCCAGGGAACGGTGAATCGCATCATCGACGCCTTCCCCCACGAACAGCAGGAACAGATTCGGGTGCAGCTTTCGATCAATCTGATCGCGTGCCTTTCGCAGGCCCTTTTGCCTAAAGTTCCCAAAGGCATGGTGGCCGCCTACGAGTTCATGGTTGTGACCCCGGCCATTTCCAACCTGATCCGAGAAAACAAGACCTACCGCATTGACTCGGCGATTCAGACGGGCAAGAAGTACGGCATGCAGCTATTGGATGAGCACCTTTGGTCGCTCTACAAGGATGGGATCGTATCCGCACCCGACGCGATCGACCGGTCACGCCAGCCTGGGCAGATGCAAGACAAGATCGAGGCTCATCGCCGCGGGGCTGATATGGCCGCGCCGACGGACAAGAAGAAGCCCGGTGAGGGTGAGGGCGGAGACGACGATGAGGATATTGACGATATTCCGACGATTCGAACATGAGCGAAGCACCAAGCACTAACCGACCCGCGGCGGCGGTCCGATCCGCTGAATCCCGCAAGATGCCCCCCGTCGAGCAGCTGCGCGGGCGTCAACTGGGTCGTATTCTGATCAAGATGGGCCGTCTACGGCGCTCCCAGGTTCAGGAAGCGCTGGATATCCAAAAGACGCAAAGAGGGCCGATCGGCTCGATTCTGATCGAGCTCGGATACATCAACGCTGAGGATTTGCAGCTCGCCCTGGGCGCCCAGAACGGCATGGAATCCGTAGACCTGGGCAAAGTAGACATCGCCCCAGAGGTCATCGCCGCGATGACCTCGCAGATGGCCACCACCTATCGGGTCATCCCCTTCGAAATGAACGCTGACCGGCGGGAGCTTTCCTTGGCGATGGACAATCCCGACAACTTCCAGGCCACCGACGATCTCAAGACGATGCTCGGCTACAACATCAAAGCCTATTTGTGCAGCGCGGCCGATCTGGAGAAGTCCCTCAACCGCTATTACCCCGAGACAGAACAGGAATCGATCGTGGGGATTATCGGCGAGCTGTCGGATGACGCGGACTTGGCCAAGTTCAATGGCCGCGGCGACAGCATCGATCTGGCGGAAATCAAGGAAATGATCGAGCTGAACCCGGTCAAGAAGCTGCTCAATCTGGTCTTGCTTCAGGCAATCAAGGAGAAGGCCAGCGACATCCATTTCGAGCCGTTCGAGGACGAGTTTAAGATGCGCTACCGTATCGACGGCATCCTGTACGAAATGGTGCCCCCGCCGCGCTACGTGGCTACGGCCATCACTTCCCGCATCAAGGTCATGGCCAACCTGGACATCGCCGAGCGCCGGCTTCCGCAGGACGGGCGAATCGAGCTGTTTCTCAAGGGGCAGCCGATCGACCTTCGCGTGGCCGTGCTGCCCACCATGTTCGGGGAAAGCGTCGTTCTCCGCGTTCTGGATCGTTCCAACGTGCAGTTGAGTCTGGACAAGATCGGAATGCGGGACGACGACCTCAAGACCTTCCGTCAACTGATGAACAAGCCCAACGGGATCCTGGTGAACACAGGCCCCACGGGCTGCGGCAAAACCACCACCCTCTACGCCGCCCTTGCCGAACTCAACGAACCCGACGTGAAGATTCTCACCGCGGAAGACCCGGTCGAGTACGACATTGACGGGCTGATCCAAGTGCAGGTCAAACCGGACGTAGGACTGACATTCGCCCGGGCCTTGCGGAGCTTCTTGCGGCAGGACCCCGATATCATCCTCGTGGGCGAGGTCCGGGATATTGAAACCGCCCAAATCAGCGTGCAAGCCTCTTTGACCGGACACCTGGTTTTCTCGACCTTACACACGAACGACGCGCCGTCGGCCGTTGCGCGCCTTTTGGACCTCGGCCTGGAGGCGTTTTTGATTACGGCCACACTGGAAGGCGTTGTTGCCCAGCGTCTCGTTCGAAAGATCTGCAGCAATTGCAAGACGCAATATCGGCCCACGGAAGAGCAGCTCATGGAGTTGGAGTTGCGGCCCGAGGACGTGGGCGACCGGGTGTTCTATTACGGAAAGGGCTGCGATTACTGTCGGCACACAGGTTACCAGGGGCGAACGGCCATCTTCGAGATCATGGTGCTCAACGACCATCTTCGAGAATTGATCATGCAACGGGCTTCCACAGCGGTGTTGCGGCGCGAGGCCCTCAAGTACGGAATGCGTACCCTGCGCGACGCGGGGTTGCTCTCCATTTATGACGGATTGACAACCTTGGATGAAGTCGTTCGTGAGACGATTATTGAGGACGAATAGGGGTTAGACGACCATGCCGACTTTTGCCTACGAGGCGATGAACAAGGGGGGTCAGGAGATCAAAGACGAGATCGAGGCCCTTTCCACGGAAGACGCCCTAGCCAAGATCCGCGGTCTGGGTTATTTCCCCACGCGAATTCGAGAAAAAGGCGGCGCCAAGGCGAAGACGGCTGCGAAAAGGAAGAAATCGTCCGGTGGCATCGGCCGGGTCAAAACCAAGGCGCTGACTCAATTCACCCGCCAACTTTCGACGCTTCAGGACGCGGGACTGCCCATTCTTCGCAGTCTGAGGATTCTGGAAGATCAACAGCGGCCGGGGATGCTGAAGAACATCCTGCGAGGCGTCGGCGAGGACATCGAGAGCGGAGCGACCTTGTCGGAGGCGTGCGCGCGATATCCCAAGGCATTCAACCGGCTATACGTGAACATGGTGGCCGCCGGCGAAACGGGCGGCGTACTGGACGTCATCCTCCAGCGTCTGGCGGACTTCATGGAAAAGGCCCAGCGGCTGAAGCGGCGCATCGTCGGGGCCATGATCTACCCGATCGTCGTGGTCCTGTTCGCCGGTGGCATTGTCAGCGGGATTATGGTGAAGGTGATTCCGAAGTTCAAGGAAATCTTCGAGGATTTCGGCACGGCGCTGCCCGGAGTTACCACCGCCCTGATCACCGTCTCGGACTGGTTTGTCAGCGGCCGGCCGCCCGGTTGGGCGGTGGTGCTCTTCGCTCCGGTCGGGCTCTTGCTACTGTTCAAGCTGATCCGGTCTTCCAAGGGTGGGCGTTACGCGACCGACGTGGTGGCCTTGAAAATGCCCCTCTTCGGGAATCTAGTGCAAAAAAACTCCGTGGCCCGGTTCACGCGTACGTTGGGCACGTTAATCAGCGCCGGCGTGCCGATTTTGGAGGCCATCAACATCACGCGAGAGACCTCCGGAAACGAAGTGTACGGCCGGGCGATGAAAACGGTTCACGATTCGATCCGCGAGGGAGAAACCTTCGCCAATCCCTTGCGAGCCACGAGGGTCTGTGACGGCCTCGTGGTCAACATGATCGACGTGGGCGAGGAAACGGGCGAACTGGACAAGATGCTGCTGAAAGTCGCGGACAATTACGACGAAGAGATCGACGTGGCCGTGGGCAGCCTGGTTTCGCTGCTTGAGCCCTTGATGGTGGTGTTGTTGGGCGGGGTCGTCGGGTTTATCGTCATCGCCCTGTTCATGCCCCTGGTTAAGCTGATTGAGTCGGTGACGGGCGGAAAGTAGGCCGTCGTCGAAGAAGGAGAGTTTTTCATGGTACGCATGGTGATCTTGGGCGCGCGGGCCGGCGGTCGAAAGCGGGCGACCGCCGCTCGGGCGTTTTCGCTAATCGAACTGTTGACGGTGATTTTCATCATTTCGTTGCTGATCGCGATTCTGATTCCATCGCTGACCAGTGCCCGCAACGCGGCCAAGAAAACCACCACGCATGCGGCCCTGAACGCGATTCGCGTGGCGTTGGAGTCGTTCAAGAACGACAACGAACGGGACTTCAAAGGCACCAACGGCTATCCGCCGTCGTTTGCCCATCCGCCGGTTGGCACGTATTTCACGGCAATGGATGGGATCGAGGGGAAATTCCCGTTTTTGGAGCAAAAACCGGTCGTGTATGGGGCGCATTGGCTACCCGCGATGCTCATCGGCGTGGACGCACAGGGCTATGTAAAGCGCAGCACTGCAGCCACCTTGCCTCCGGCCAAACAGCCGCCCTGGGAATGGTACAAGCCGTTTGACAACGGGAAACTCGTGGACCGCACGCCGCTGTACCTGGACCCGGCGGGTCTGCGTCTGGTGGCCACAAAGGACCTGCCCGGATTCCGGAACCCGCAGGTCATTACCGACACGAATTGGGGCGACGAGAATAATGAAAACGACCGAAAGATGGCCCGGTTGCCGGTGATCACGGACGCCTTCGGACAGGCGATTCTGTACTACGCGGCAAACGCCTATGGGAAGCCAACCAATCTCGTCGAGCCGAAACGCGACATTAACAACGACTACGGGGAGGGACAGGATCCGCCGTACTATTTCCATCAGGACAATGAGGGCTTCACCGGAAATGACGCTTATCCCAACGGGTGGAGCTACGGGGGCAGCAATTTCCATTGGATCGCCAAATCGGGTAACGATGCCACGGCGATGGACGTGGAGAGCTTTGAGGACGGCAAGACGTTTGCCCGGTTCATCCTGGACCGCAACGCCTATCGAGCCTTGATCAACCGCGTGGAACGGTCGCCGATGAAATCGATCAATGCCGATTCGTATTTGTTGGTCAGCGCCAGCGTGGACGGGTTGTACGGCTCGGCGGACGACGTCACCAATTTCCCGTCGCCCGCGGAATGACATGAACTCTATGAGCGCCAATCAAAAAGTCGTTTGCTCGCGGGGGTTTTCGCTGGTTGAGCTGCTGGTGGTGATCGCCATCATCGGTTTGCTGGTCGCGGTGCTTTTGCCGTCAATTGCCACGGTTCGAACCAAGGCCCGTTATACCGATGCAAGCGCGCAGTTCAATTCGTTGGCAACGGGCTTGGAGGCCTATCGCGGTGAATCGGCCTTGGGAGGCTCGTATCCCGCCTCGGCCGGGGACAACCCGGGAGACGGCATTCAACGATTCATGATCGCGGACCCGCACAGCGAACAAGCGACGGTGGATCTCGTGGTCAACGGCGCGCACCTGCTGGTGCATGCCATGGTCGGTGCGGATCTGTTGGGCCCGCCGGGCTTCCGGGATTTTGATCGAAGGTCGCCCAACGGCCTATGGTCGGATGACACGCATCGCGGCCCCGACGGCGCCTACGAGATCTCCCCGACGGGGGATATCGTTCACACCCGATTCGGCGGTACCGGCGGGGCCTACGTCGACGAAAAGATGAAAGCCCGCGTCAAGACGCTCAAAAAGCTTGAAGAAGAGGGCCACGTCGCCGCGCTCAACGCCCAAAGCGTCAGCAACGAGGAAACCTACGATGAGCCGGTGTTCGTCGATCCGTGGGACCGCCCGATTCTCTATTACCGCGCCAATCCTTCGGCCCGTTTGATCGTCAGCGGCGGCGACGCGCGAGCACCGGGCATCTATCGCCAGGAAGACAATGCGGTCATTACCGGCAGCGCCGGCGGGGCCAACGTGACCTTGCCGGGCATTGACTTTGGTGCGGGGCGGACCCCACGCGGCAACCTGCACGGCCTTGCGGTGGCGGAAGCGCCCGACCCTACTCCCCAGCAGTCTAACGGCAACCTCAACGCGGCGACGTTCGACGATTCCTTTGCCCGGTTCATCTGGGATCCGGGGGTCAAGGCGCTGAACCAACCGGTGCGCAAGGATTCGTATCTGCTCATCAGTGCCGGGGCGGATTCCCGCTATGGCACGGAGGACGACGTGATCAACTGGCAACGAGCGGACAAGTGATCGGCCGTGGGCAAAGTGCAAACAGGTTTCAGAGCCGCGTACTCGGGCGAACTGCCGGTTCGCGCGGACGGGACCACGGATTTGCCTGACGGTCCGTGCGCGCTAAAGGCCGCGGCTTGCCATAGACACGCCGGCTTTACTCTTCTCGAACTACTCGTAGTGATCGTCGTGATCGCCGTTCTCGTCGGCGC
>Ga0187892_10010100_pt1 | contig 12106 bp, 9 predicted proteins | sample MA1701073metaG_FD_139345 | JGI IMG/M metagenome (GOLD analysis project Ga0187892, IMG submission 139345) | Bio-ooze microbial communities from a basaltic lava cave in the Kipuka Kanohina Cave System on the Island of Hawaii, USA - MA170107-3 metaG ...
ATGGCCCACGGCAAGCTGCTGCGCAGCCCGCACCCGCACGCGCTGATCAAGCGTATCGACACGACCCGGGCCCGCGCCCTGCCCGGGGTCTACGCGGTGATCACCGGGCACGACCTGCCGCGGGTGAAGTTCGGCATCCTGCCGGTGTCGCAGGACGAGGAAGCGCTCTGCGTGGAGAAGGTGCGGATGGTCGGCGACGCGGTCGCGGCGGTGGCCGCGGTGGACGAGGAGACGGCCGAGCGCGCCACCGAGCTGATCGAGGTGGAGTACGAGCCGCTCCGGCCCCTCATGTCGATCGAGGATTCGCTGGCCCACCCGGAGGTGCGCATCCACGAGTACGGCGACCGGCCGAACGTGCACAAGGCGGTGTCGCTCCAGTTCGGCGACGTGGAGGCGGCCTTCACCTCGGCCGATCTCGTCCGCGAAGACGTCTTCTACTTCGAGGGCAACACCCACCTGCCCATGGAGCAGCACTCGGCGGTGGCCCAGTGGGGGGCCGACGGCAAGCTCACCCTCTGGTCCTCCACCCAGACGCCCCACTACGTGCACCGGATGCTCTCCAAGATCCTCGACGTGCCCTCGGCCCACATCCGCGTGGTGGCGGCGCCGGTGGGCGGTGGCTTCGGCGGCAAGCTCGACCCCTTCGCTCACGAGATCGCCGCGTGCAAGCTCTCCCAGCTCACCGGCCGGCCCGTGAAGTTCACCCTGACCCGCGAGGAGGTCTTCTACGTCCACCGGGGCCGGCACCCGGTGCTGATGTGGATCAAGACCGGCTTCAAGAAGGACGGCGCCATCACCGGGATGCACTTCCGCTCCTGGCTCGACGGCGGCGCCTACGGCTCCTACGGGGTGGCTTCCACCTTTTATACCGGCGCGCTCCAGACGGTGACCTACAAGGTCCCGGTCTACAAGTTCGAGGGCGCGCGCGTGTTCACCAACAAACCGCCGTGCGGCCCCAAGCGCGGGCACGGGACCCCCCAGCCCCGCTTCGCGATGGAGTGCCAGATCGACAAGGCGGCGGAGCAGCTCGGCCTCGATCCGGCCGACATGCGCCGCCGGAACCTGGCCGAGCCGTTCGTGAAGACCGCCAACCACCTGACCGTGACCACGATCGGCCTCGGCGAGTGCATCGACCGCGTGGTGGAGGCCTCCGGCTGGCGGGAGAAGCGAGCCCGCCTGGCGCCGGGGAAGGGGATCGGCATCGCGTGCTCCTCCTATCTGACCGGGGCGGGCACCGCGATCTACTGGAACGACATGCCTCACTCCGGCGTGATCGTCCGCGCCGATCGCAGCGGGCTCGTGGCGGTGCTCTGCGGGGCCACCGACATCGGCCAGGGCTCGGACTCGATCCTGGCCTACCTGGTCGCCGAGGTGCTCGGGATCGAGCCCAAGGACATCCGGGTGCATCCGGCCGATACCGACCTCACGCCGGTGGATCTGGGCTCCTACTCCTCGCGGGTGACCCTGATGGCGGGCAACGCGGCGATCCAGGCGGCCGAGCGGCTGCGCGAGAAGATCTTCGCGGCGGTCGCGCGGAAGCTGGAAGTTCCGGCCGACCGGCTGGCGGTCGGGGAGCGCCGGGTGTTCGTGCAGGACGATCCCGAGCACGGTGTCTCGTTCCCGGAGGCGGTGGTGCTGGCCGAGAGCATGTGGGGCGTGCTGGCGTTCCCGGGCTCCTACGCGCCGCCCAGGCGCGCGGGCAAGTACAAGGGCGGCGGGGTCGGGCCCTCGCCCTGCTACTCCTACTCGGCCTGTGTCGTCGAGGTGGACGTGGATCGGCAGACCGGTCTGGTCACGCCGAGCGAGGTGTGGATCGCCCACGACGTGGGCCGGGCCCTGAACCCGCTGCTGGTGGAGGGCCAGGTCGAAGGCTCGATCTACATGGGCCTGGGCGAGGTGCTGATGGAGGAGCAGGTCTTCCGCAAAGGCGTCCACAAGATCCCCTCCATGCTCGAGTACAAGAGCCCGACCACGCTCGAGACGCCAGAGATCCACACGATCCTCGTGGAGAGCGACGACCCGGAGGGCCCGTTCGGGGCGAAGGAGGCCGGCCAGGGGCCGCTGCTGCCGGTGATCCCCGCGGTGGCCAACGCGGTCTACCACGCGGTCGGCGTGCGGATCGACGAGACGCCGATCACGCCCGAGAAGGTGACGAAGGCCATGGAGAGCAAGCGGCAGGGGAAGTCGGCGCGGCTCGGTCCCGAGCGGCTTCCGGTCTTCGCGTTTCCGGAGCCGAAGATCGTCGAGTCCGCCTTCGGGCAGCCGGCCGAGGATATCGCCGTCAGGCCGTTCGCGTCGGCCCCTCACCCTGCCCTCTCCCCGGAGGGGAGAGGGTGAGAGGGGACATGCGCTCACCATATGCCCTCTCCCCTCTGGGGAGAGGGCAAGGGTGAGGGGGAGCTTGGCGTCATGATGCGGCTCCCGCCCTTCCAGTATCTGGCGCCGGTCTCGGTGGCCGACGCGGTCACGCTCATGACCGATCATGGGCCGGAGGCCATGCTGGTGGCCGGCGGCACCGACCTCTACCCGAACATGAAGCGGCGTCAGTTCGAGCCCACGGTGCTGGTGGGCCTGCGCGGGGTCCGGGATCTGGCCGGCGTGCGGCAGCCGGGCGCGGGCGCGCTCGCCATCGGGGCGGGAACCACGCTCACCGCGGTCGCCCACCATCCCGAGGTGCGCGCGCGCTACGCCGCGCTGGCCACCGCGGCGGGCGCGGTGTCCACGCCGCAGCTCCGCAACATGGGCACGCTCGGCGGTAACGTGTGCGTGGACACGCGCTGCAACTACTACAACCAGTCCTACCAGTGGCGGAAGGCGGTCGACTTCTGCATGAAGAAGGACGGTGAGATCTGCCTGGTGGCGCCGGGCAGCCCCCGCTGCTGGGCCGTGTCCTCCTCGGACACCGCGCCCGCGCTGTGGAGCCTGGGGGCGAGCGTGCGGCTGGCCGGTCCCGCCGGCGAGCGCACCATTCCCATCGGGGCCCTCTACCAGGACGACGGCATTCAGTACCTGACCAAGCAGCCGGGGGAGATCGTGACCGAGATCGTCCTGCCGCCCGCCGACGACGCCCGCTCCGTCTATCTCAAGCTGCGCCGCCGCGGCTCTTTCGACTTCCCGGTGCTGGGGGTCGCGGCCACCCTGCACATGGACGGCGAGACGGTTCGCCAGGCCCGCATCGTGCTGGGCGCGGTGGCGTCGCTGCCGCGGGAGGCCGTGGACGCGGCCCGGCTGCTGGTCGGCGAGCGCCTCACTCCCGAGCTGATCGACCGCGCGGCCGACGCCGCGTACCGGCCCGCCAAGCCGCTCGACAATACCGACCTGACGCACCCGTACCGGAAGAAGATGGTGCGCGTCTACGTGGCGCGGGCGCTGCGGCAGCTGGCCGGCCTGCCGGACGAGGCGGCCGCATGACCGCCCTCGGCGAGCGCATCAAGGCCTTCCGCGCGGAGCGGGCGCTGCAGCAGCGCCAGCTCGCCGAGAAGGCCGGCCTCACCGCGAGCATGCTGTCGCAGATCGAGTCCGGGCGTCTGACCCCGTCGCTCCCCACCCTGGGCAAGCTCGCCGCCGCCCTCGGCGTGTCGATCGGCTCGTTCTTCGAGCCAGCCCCGGCCGGGCGGCTCCTGGTGAGCCGAAAGGCCGACTACCCGGTGGTGTCCTTCGACGGCACCACCGAGAAGTGGCACGTGTTGGGGGCCGGGCTCTTCCAGGGTAAGATCCGGGCGGTGATGTCCACCCTCGGCCCGCGGTCGAGGGGCGTCAAGACGGACAAGGTGGTCATCGAGCCGGGGCAGATGAAGCTCTTCTACGTGATCGAGGGCAAGGTGGCCCTGCAGTACAACGGCGACCGCCACGTGCTGGAGGCCGGCGACAGCGCCTACCTCGACGGTGGCACCACGCACGGCTGGGAGAACGTGGGCTCCCGGATCGCCAAGGTGCTGTGGGTGATCCTCGGATAGGATGACGTCGGCCCGCAGCCGGTCGATCCGACCGAGATGGCCCACGGTCAACATGCCTTGGGCATGTTGAGGATGAAGAGAGGATCTATGAATGAGCGAGTAGTCGTCGATTTCCGGACGGACCCGAGCCGGTACCGGCACTGGAAGCTCGCCTTCGAGGGCCCGGTGGCCACGCTGGCCATGGACGTTCGCGAGGACGGTGGGCTCGTGCCCGGCTACGAGCTCAAGCTCAACTCCTACGACCTCGGCGTGGACATCGAGCTCTACGACGCCATCCAGCGCCTCCGGTTCGAGCACCCGGAAGTGGGCGCGGTGGTTCTCACGTCCGGCAAGGAGCGGATCTTCTGCGCGGGCGCCAATATCCGGATGCTGAGCCAGTCTTCCCACGGCTGGAAGGTGAATTTCTGCAAGTTCACCAACGAGACGCGGAGCGCGATCGAGGACGCCACCGCGAGCTCGCGCCAGATCTGGCTGGCCGCCGTGAACGGGCCCTGCGCGGGCGGCGGCTACGAGCTGGCGCTCGCCACCGACTGGATCATCATGGCCGACGACGGCTCCACCACGGTGGCGCTGCCCGAGGTGCCGCTGCTCGCGGTGCTGCCCGGGACCGGCGGCCTCACCCGGCTGGTGGACAAGCGGCGGGTGCGGCGCGACCGGGCCGACTTCTTCTGCACGCTCGAGGAGGGCATCAAGGGCCAGCGGGCGGTGGAGTGGCGCCTGGTGGACGAGGTGGTGCCACGGTCGCGCCTGGCCGAGGCCATCAAGACCCGGGCGGCCGAGTTGGCCGCGCGCACCGACCGCCCCGCGGGGGCGCGCGGGATCACCCTCGCACCCCTCGATCGGCGCATCGAGGGCGATCGCCTCGCCTACGCCCACGTCACCTGCGTGATTGACCGCGCCCGGGGCGTGGCCGAGATCACGGTGGCGGCCCCCCCGATGCCGCCCCCGGCGGACCTGGTGGGGATCCACGCCGCGGGGGGGAGCTTCTGGCCCCTGGCGGCTGCGCGGGAGCTCGACGACCTCATCCTGCACCTCCGCGCCAACGAGGAGGACGTCGGCCTCTGGGTGCTCCGGACCAGCGGCGCCGCGGATCTGGTGGAGGCCCACGACCGGACGCTCCTGCAGCACGAGGCGGACTGGCTCGTGCGCGAGATCCGGCTCTACTGGAAGCGCACCCTGAAGCGCCTGGACGTCTCCTCACGGTCGATCTTCGCGCTGGTCGAGCCCGGCTCCTGCTTCGCGGGCACCCTGCTCGAGCTGGCGCTGGCCGCCGACCGCACCTTCATGCTGGACGGGGAGCGTCAGGGCGATGCTCGTCCGCCCGCCACGGTGCGGCTGACCGCGATGAACTTCGGGCCGTACCCCACCGTGAACGGGCTCACGCGCCTCGCGAGCCGCTTCCTGGAGGAGGCGGGGCGCGTGGACGATCTCAAGGGTCGCGTCGGGGAGGACCTCGACGCGGCCGCCGCGGCCGAGGCCGGCCTGGTCACCTTCACGCCGGACGACATCGACTGGGAGGACGAGGTCCGCATCGCCATCGAGGAGCGGGCCGCCTTCTCGCCGGACGCGCTGACCGGCATGGAGGCCTCGCTGCGCTTCGGCGGGCCCGAGACGCTCGAGAGCAAGATCTTCGCGCGGTTGTCGGCCTGGCAGAACTGGATCTTCCAGCGGCCCAACGCGGTCGGCCCCAAGGGCGCCCTCAAGGTGTACGGCACCGGCGAGCGGGGCGACTTCGACCGCAGGAGAGTGTGATGGCGCCGATCGACTACATCGAGCGGATCCCCAACAACGTGAGCCTGGCGGAGAACCGCCGGCTGCTGCGGGCGCTGGAGGATTGGCAGCCGAAGTTCCTCGAGTGGTGGCACGACATGGGGCCGGAGGGTTTCCAGTCCAGGGACGTCTACCTGCGCACCGCGATCAGCGTGGACGCCAAGGGCTGGGCCCAGTTCGGCTATGTGAAGATGCCCGAGTACCGCTGGGGCATCTTTCTCGCCGAGCCGGAGACCGGGCGCCGGATCAACTTCGGAGAACATCAGGGCCAGCCCGCCTGGCAGGACGTGCCGGGAGAGTACCGCGGGACGCTCCGCCGCCTCATCGTGACCCAGGGCGATACCGAGCCCGCCTCGGTAGAGCAGCAGCGGCATCTGGGCCGGACGTGCCCGTCCCTCTACGACCTCCGAAACCTGTTTCAGGTGAACGTGGAGGAAGGACGCCACCTGTGGGCGATGGTGTACCTGCTCGACGCCCACTTCGGCCGTGACGGCCGTGAGGAGTCGGAAGCGCTGCTCCAGCGGCGCTCGGGCGATCATGACAAGCCCCGGATCCTCGGGGCCTTCAACGAGAAAACGCCGGACTGGCTGTCGTTCTTCATGTTCTGCTTCTTCACGGATCGCGACGGCAAGTACCAGCTCGCCAGCCTGGCGGAGAGCGGCTTCGACCCGCTCTCCCGCACCTGCCGCTTCATGCTCACCGAAGAAGCCCACCATATGTTCGTGGGCGAGAGCGGGGTGGGACGCATCGTGCAGCGCGCGTGCGAGCTCATGCGCGAGCACAAGACCGACGATGTGCGCAAGCACGGCGGGATCGACCTGCCCACGCTGCAGAAGTACATCAATCTCCACTGCTCGGTCTCGCTCGACCTGTTCGGCTCCGAGGTCTCGACCAATGCCGCCAACTTCTACACGATGGGGCTCAAGGGGCGCTTCGAGGAGACCAAGAAGGCCGACGACCACCGGCTGAAGGACGGAACCTACCCGGTGATCGGGCTCGACGGCGAAGAGATCGTCGTCCGCCAGGAGGCCGCACTCGTCTCGCTCAACGAGCGGCTGCGCGACGACTACGTGGCCGACTGCCAGCGCGGGGTGAATCGCTGGAACGAGATCGTCAAGAGTCACGGCATCGACTTCACCCTCACGCTGCCCCACCGCGCCTTCCGCCGGGCTATCGGAGCCTTCGCGGAGGTCCGGGTGTCGCCCGACGGCCGCGTGGTCAGCCAGGCCGAGTGGGACGCGCGGCATCGTGACTGGCTGCCTACGGAGGAGGACGAGGCCTACGTCGGGAGCCTGATGCAGCCGGTAACCGAGCGCGGCAGGATGGCGAACTGGATCGCGCCGCCCGCGCGCGGGGTCAACAGCCAGGCCGAGGATTTCGAATACGTTCGATTGACCTGAGGAGGGCTGCCATGGCCGCCGCCACCCCCACCGTCGTCAAGCCCAAGCGCTTCGGGCCTCCGCTCGGGATGTACTCCCACGGCATGGTCGCCCCGGGAGGCGAGATCGTTGTGGTCGCGGGGCAGGTCGGGATGGCCCACGGGGGCGCGGTCGCGGTCGGCGACGTCGGCGCGCAGACTCGGCAGGCCCTCGAGAACGTGCGGGCCATCGTCGAGGCGGCCGGCTGCACGATGGCGCAGATCGTGCGGCTGCAGACCTTCCTGACCCACGCCGAGGACATTCCCGGGTTCATGGCCGCGCGCGCCGAGGTGTTCCCGAAGCACTTTCCGAACGGCGTCTACCCGCCCAACACCCTGCTCGTGGTGAGCCGGCTCGTGCAGCCCGAGCTCCTGGTCGAGATCGAGGCCATGGCGGTCAAGCCCGCGGCCGCCGCCGCGCCGCGGCGGCCCGCCCGGGGCACTGCCAAGAAGCCGGCGAGCCGGCGGAAGGCGCCCCGGAAGAAGCGTCGATGATGGACGCGCTGATGATCGAGGTGCCCGCGCGGTTCAACGCGGCGACGTTCTTCGTCGACCGCCACGTGGCGGAAGGCCGCGGCGGCAAGGTCGCCTTCTTCCATGACGAGGGCTCGATCACCTACGCCGGGCTGCAGGAGCTCGTCAACCGGACCGGCAACGCGCTGCTCGATCTCGGGGTGCGCCCGGAGCAGCGGGTGCTGTGCCTGCTGCTCGACTCGCCGGAGTTCCTGGGGGCGTTCTGGGGGGCCATCAAGATCGGCGCCATTCCGATCCCCACCAACACGATGATGCGGGCCGACGACTACCTGTACTTCCTCGACGACAGCCGCGCGCCGGTCGCGATCGTCTCGGAGGCGCTGCTCGCGGAGGCGGGGCCGGCGCTCGCGAAGGCGCGCTATCTGCGCCACGTGATCGTCGCGGGGCGCGCGTCGGGGAGCCAGATCGCCTTCGAGAGCTGGGCGGCCAAGGCATCCGCGCGGCTCGAGCCCTTCGACACCTCGAAGGACGATCCCGCCTTCTGGCTCTATTCCTCGGGATCCACGGGCCGGCCGAAGGGCGCGGTGCACCTGCAGCACGACATGGTGGTGTGCTCGGACACCTACGCGCTCCAGGTCCTCGGCATGACCGAGGCCGACCGCACCGTCTCGGCCGCGAAGCTCTTCTTCGCCTACGGCCTCGGCAACAACGGGTACTTCCCGATGCGCGTGGGCGGCCAGGGCGTGCTCTATCCGCATCGGCCCACGCCGGACGCCATGTTCGAGCTGATCCAGCGCCACCGGCCGACGCTCTTCTTCGGCATACCCACGCTCTACGCCGCGATGCTGCAGGTCAAGGAGGCGGAGAAGCGTTACGACCTGTCGTGTCTCCGCTTGTGCGTCTCCGCGGGCGAGGCGCTACCCGAGGAGCTCTACCGGCGCTGGCAGGAGCGCTTCGGGGTGGAGATCCTCGACGGGATCGGCACCACCGAGATCCTGCACATCTTCCTCTCGAACCGTCCGGGGCTCGCCCGGCCCGGATCAACCGGTTTGGCAGTCCCGGGGTACGAGGCGATGGTCGTCGATGAAGAGGGCCGCCCGATGGCCGCCGGGGAGGTCGGCAACCTCCGAGTCAAGGGCGACTCGATCATGGCCTACTACTGGAACCAGCACGAGAAGACGAAGAACGCGCTGCTCGGGCACTGGATGCAAACCGGCGACAAGTATTACCAGGACCCGGACGGCTACTTCTGGTACTGCGGGCGCGCCGACGACATGCTCAAGGTCGGCGGCATCTGGGTCTCGCCGATCGAGGTCGAGAACACCTTGATGGGCCATCCCGCAGTCCTGGAGACGGCGGTGGTGGGGCAGGCGGATACCGACGAGCTGATCAAGCCGAAGGCCTTCGTGGTGCTGAAGGAGGGGCACGCGGCCTCCGCGCCCCTCGAGGCCGAGCTCAAGGCCTTCGTGAAGGACAAGATCGCGCCCTACAAGTATCCGCGGTGGATCGAGTTCGTGCCGGAGCTGCCCAAGACCGCGACCGGCAAGATCCTGCGCTTCAAGCTGCGGTCGTGACGGGTCGCTAGGCCGGTCGTGCCGGGCGGGCGAACGGAGAGGGCTCCTCGAGCACCTCGCGGACCTTGTCGTTCAGGACCTGTAGGCTGAACGGCTTGCTGAGGAACGCGCGTTCGGACTCCGCCACCTCCGACATCGGGTATGCCGACATGAGCAGGACCTTGGTCGACGGGCTCGTCGCGAGCAGCTTGGTCGCGAGCTCCGGCCCCTTCATCACCGGCATCACCACGTCCGAGAGCAGCAGGTGAATCGGCTGCTCGCCCGCGAGGCGGAGCGCGTGCTGCGGATCGCCGGTGTCGAGGACGGTGTACTCGTCGGACTCCAGCATGTCGCGCACCACGCTCCGCACCACTTCCTCGTCGTCCACCACCAGGATCGTCTGCACGGAATTCCTCCTCCACTCGAGTCTACGGCATGAGCGGTGATTTCCAGGCCTTCCTCGACCGGCGCCTCGAGACCCTCGATCCGGAGGCCCTGCGCCGGCACCAGTGGGCCCGCGTCGAGGCGCTGGCCCGGGCCGCGGTGCCGGCCAACGCGTTCATCACCGCCCAGTGGAAGCGCGTCGGTCTGGCCGGGCCGGCCGATCTCCGCGGCTGGGACGATCTCCGTCGGCTTCCCCTGACGCGCAAGAGCGAGCTGGTGGCGGACCAGACGGCGCATCCGCCGTTCGGGACCAATCTCAGCTATCCGCTCGACCGCTACGTCCGCGTGCACCAGACCTCGGGCACCACCGGCGCGCCGCTCCGCTGGCTCGACACCCAGGAATCCTGGGACTGGTGGGCGCGGTGCTGGGGCTTCGTCCTGCGCGGCGCGGGCCTGGGGCCCGGCGACCGGGTGTTCTTTCCGTTCTCCTTCGGGCTGTTCGTCGGGTTCTGGGCGGGCTTCGAGGGAGCCCGCGCGCTCGGCGCCCTCGCCATCCCGGGCGGCGGGCAGGACTCCGCGCAGCGGCTGGCCGCCATGGAAGCGCTGGGCGCCACCGCGGTGTGCTGCACGCCCTCCTATGCGCTCCATCTGGCCGAGACCGCGCGCGAGCGCGGCGTGGCGCTCGACCGGCTCGGTGTCCGTGCCACCGTGCACGCGGGCGAGCCCGGCGCGGGGATTCCCGCGGTGCGCGCCCGCATCGAGGAGGCCTGGGGCGCCCGCGCCTACGACCACGCGGGCATGACCGAGATGGGCGCGTACGGGTTCGAGTGCGCGGCGCAGGCCGGTCTCCACGTGAACGAGGCCGAGTTCATCGCCGAGGTGATCGACCCCGCGACCGGTGCGCCCGCGGACGAGGGCGAGCTCGTGCTGTCGAACCTGGGGCGACTGGGCTCGCCGTTGCTCCGCTACCGGACGGGTGATCGGGTGCGCGCGGTCCGGACGCCGTGCGAGTGCGGCCGCAGCTTCCTCCGCCTCGCGGGCGGCATCCTGGGGCGGGTGGACGATATGCTCATCGTCCGCGGTGTCAACATCTTCCCGTCCGCGCTGGAGGGCATCGTGCGGCGCTTCCCGGCGGTGGACGAGTTCGTGATCGAGGTCTACCGGCGCGGCCAGCTCGACGAGGTGCGCCTGCTCCTCGAGGTCCGCGGCCATGCCCAGCCGGTGGTCGCGGCGGTGCAGGAAGCGGTCCGGGTAGACCTCGGCATACGGGTCGAGGCGGTGCCCGTCCCCGGGCAGAGCCTGCCGCGCTACGAGCTCAAGGCCCGGCGCCTGGTGCGGCGCGCCAGCGAGTAATCAGCTACTCTACGCGCGAGCCCCCCGGTCCGGATGTGTTGACCGGCCCGCGGCGGGCTGGTACTGATTGAGGGCCATGCCGTCCGCGGGAGGCAGCGAAGAGACCTCGGCGCTCATCACGCGCATCGCGGCGGGTGATCGCGACGCCTTCAGCCGCTTCTACGATCTCCTCGCCCCCACCGCATTCGGCCTGATCCGCCGCGTGCTGCGCGATCCCGAGGCCGCCGCCGAGGTGCTGCAGGAAGTGTTCTGGCAGGTGTGGCGCGAGGCCCCCCGGTACGACCCGAAGCGCGGCAGCCCCGAGGCGTGGCTCGTCATGCGGGCCAAGACCCGGGCAATCGATCGGCTCCGGTCCATACGTAGAAGAGATAGGACCTTCGTGGGGCCGGTGGACGAGTCCGTGGCCCGGTCCGACGATGGGCCGGGCGAGAACCCGGCGGTGGCGGCGGAGGACCGGGGCCTGGTGGAGACCGCGCTGGGCCAGCTCCCGGAGCCGCAGCGCCGGGTCATCGAGCTGGCGTTCTTCGAGGGCCTGACCCAGTCGGAGATCGCGATCCGGCTGGGCGAGCCACTCGGCACGGTGAAGACGCGCGCGCGGCTGGGCCTCGAGCGGCTGCGGGGAGCGCTGAAAGGGGAGAGGTTGTCGGCGACATGAACCGCGAAGAGATCGGCGAGCTGGCGGCGGCGTACGCCCTCGGCGGCCTGGAGGCCGCGGACCGGGCGCGCTTCGAAGTGCTGCTGCAAACCGGCGACCCCGAGGCGGTGGCCGCGCTGCGCGACTTCGAGGGCACCCTGGCGGACCTGGCCGCCGCGGGGCGCGAGACGCCCCCGCCCGCGGTGAAGGCCGCGCTCATGGAGCGCATCGCGGCGGCCCCGCCGGCGACGCGGGAGCCGGCGCGTCCGCTGCCGCGTCGGCGCCGCGCGATCTGGCCGGCGATCCTGAGCGGGGCCATGGCCGCCGGGCTCGCCGCGATCGTGGTCGGCTGGTCGGTCTCGTCGACCTACGAGAAGCGCCTCGACGCCCTCGCGCGCGACGCCGACCAGCTCAAGGCGGAGCTGCGGAGCCAGCAGACGGTCATCGCGATCCTGCGTGATCCGGCCACCCAGGTCGTCGCCCTCGCCGGCCAGGCGCCGGCGCCGACCGCGCGCGCCCGGATGATGTGGCACGAGAAGGCCGGCGGAGTCTTCGTCGCCACCGG
>Ga0187892_10010102_pt1 | contig 12104 bp, 10 predicted proteins | sample MA1701073metaG_FD_139345 | JGI IMG/M metagenome (GOLD analysis project Ga0187892, IMG submission 139345) | Bio-ooze microbial communities from a basaltic lava cave in the Kipuka Kanohina Cave System on the Island of Hawaii, USA - MA170107-3 metaG ...
CAACGCCGCGTCGGAGCGCTCCACCGTGAACGCCCCGTCACCCACCACCTCCGGGATCGAGCTGGTCGCGACGGCCACGGTGGCGCAGCCGCTCGCCATCGCCTCCGCGATCGTGAGACCAAATCCCTCGTACTCCGAAGCACTCACCGAAATGGCCGATGCCGCGTACAGCAGCGGAAGGTCCGCGGCCGGGATCTCTCCGAGCCATACGACGCCGCGCGGCCGCGCCTCGATCCACGCCGGGCGATACCCGGGGCGCAGGCGGCCGGCCAGCACGAGCTGCCAGCCGCGATCGGCGAGCGCCGTCTGCACGAACGCCTCGATCACGCGTTCGACGCGCTTGCGAGGCTGGACGGTCCCGACGCAGGCCACCAGCGTCCGGCCGAGCCCGTGGCGTGCCCGCCAGGCCTCGACGCGCCCGGCATCCGCGACGGCGTGATACGCCTCGGCCACCCCGTTTGGCACGACGGTGACCCGCGCGCCGTCGACGCCGAGACGCAGCGCGAGGTCGTGCCGCGTGTGCTCGGAGACGGCGATGACCCGCGCGGCGCGGCGCACGCTCGACGGCACGGTGAGACGGAAGTGCCAGCGCTGCGGGAGCGCGAACGTCGCCGGATGCGTGTAGACGGCCAGGTCGTGTACCGTCACCACGCCGGGAACGCCGAGCCGCCAGGGCAGCACGTTCTTGGTGCCGTGATAGAGGGCGACGCCGCTGCCGGCGACGAGGCCGGGCAGACGCGTGTGGTCCCAGGTGAGCTGGTGATACGTGGTCCGCAGGGGCACGCGGACGGTGCGCACGTCGTTCGCATCGAACGCGTCGGGCTCGTCGGTGAACACCACGTACCCGTGCCGGCCGTCCGCGACCAGGCCCGCCACCAGCTCGCGCGCGTAGGTCGCCGGCCCGCCGGTCGTGCCAACGAGCGCTCCGAGCCCGATCCGCATCTCACCTCCACGCCGTCGGCGCGCCGGCGGGTACGACGGGCGCACCCAGCGCCGCGCGCAGCCCGGCCGTGGTGCCGCGCGCCAGCGCACCGACGACGTCCCGTCGCCCGCGGGCGAGGTAGATCGCGGCGCTGGCGCCGATCATCGCCGTGCACGACGGCACGAAGGTGAGCCACGCAAGCGGACCGCCGTGGCGGCGGAGCAGGAGCCACGGATTGCGTGCCTTCAGATACGCCGCCCACGGGGTCAGCCCCGACGCGAATCCGCGCAACCCGTCGTGGCGGACGACGGCGTCGGGCGCGACCACGATGGCGAAGCCGTGGGCGCGGGCGCCGAGGCAGAAATCCACGTCCTCGTAGTACACCTGGATCTGCTCGTCGAAACCGCCGGCCGCCTCGAAGCACGGGCGCGTGACGAGCAACGCGCAGCCCATCACCCCCGAGACGCGGTAGGGACGATCGCGCCGGCGCCGGTAGCGCAGCAGCGTACGGGGAACGCACAGGAGTGCCAGGACGTGGCGCTCGCCCAGGCTGAGTACGCGGTCGGGCTCGGCGAGATCGCGCACGCACGGCCCGCTCACCCCTGCGTCGACGTCGCCGTCGAGCGCCACGCCGAGGCGGGCGAGCGCGCCCGCTTCGAGCACCGTGTCGTTGTTCAGCAAGAGGACGCGCGCCGCGCCGGCACGAAACGCGTGGACGGCGCCCGCGTTCATGCCGCCCGCGAAATGCCGGTTCTCGTCGAGCAGCAGCAGCTCGACGCGTGCCTCACCGGCGAAATCCCGCCCGAGCGCCGCGCGCTCGGGGAGGCCCGATGCATTGTCGACCACGATCACGCGCTCGACGGGAGGAACCTGCGCCAGCAGCGAGGCCACGCACCGACGGGTGGCGTCCCCTCCTTCCCAGGTGACGACGACGGCTGCCGTCCGTGCCGCGTCACCCATGGGACCGCCGCCGCGCATCGCGGACCGCACCCGGAGCGCATGCCGCGAGGAGCGCGCACAGGCGTTCACCCTGCACGACGGGCCCGAGATACTCGAGGACACGGCCGCGTGCGGCCCGCCCGAGGCGTGCACCGAGCGCCGGATCTCCGAGTAGCCGCTCGATCGCGGTCGCCAGCGCCGCCGCGTCTCCCGGTGGACACGCGAGGCAATGCGTCTCCGGCTCGAGGATCTCGCGTAGGCCGGGACCATCTCGTGTCACCAACGGCCGCCCGACCGCGGCGGCTTGGTAGACCTTGTTGGGAACCACCATCGCAGCCTTGTGGCTCGTCCCGAACACGCCGAGCACCACCGCGGCCTCGGCCAGCTCGCGCGGAAGGTCCGCGAGCGGGATCGGCGCCCGCCAGGTGATCTGCGCCCCCAGCGCCCGCGCGCGATCCTGGATGGACGCCTGTTCGGGCCCATCACCGATGGCGACGAACTCCGCACGCGATCCGAGGCGGGCGGCGGCGGCGACGACCGTGTCGAGTCCGTGGAGCGGGAGAAAGCGACCGTAGTAGAGCACACGGTTTCCGGTCTCTCTCGCGGGCTGTGCGGGCAGGAACTCAGGCTCCGCACCCAGGTACCACACCGCGACGTGCTCGGGTCGTGCGCCGAGTCCCACCAGGTAGGCCGCATGCGCCGCCGTATCGGCCAGGACGAGATCGGGCACCCCGAGAGTCACGCGATCGAGCCGACCGAGGGCGCGCGCGGGGAGGCCGCCGTCTCGAAACACGCGTCGGTCCTCGACCAGGGTCTCGGTCAGGCTGACGAGGGGCGCGAACACCAACGCCGCGCGCGGGCGGCAGATGCGGTGCGCGAGCAGTACGTCGAGCTGTCCGCCGAATCCCACGAGCACGATCGGCGGCGGGCCCCGGCGCGCCCGCCAGCGCCGGGCGAGTCGCCGCGCGGTTCGCGCGTACCGCCCCGCGAGGCCGGCGAGCGATGCCGCGCCGAAGTACCGTCGGTCCTTGCTCGCCTGCCGCTCCCACAACGGCTCGTGCAGCTCCTCGAGCCGCGCGCCGCCCGCCTCGACGGCATGGGCAACGAGACGATTGGCGCTGTGTCCCCGGTCGTAGGTCCCGAAGAAGCAGACGTTCATGAGGAGCGGGCTTGCTCTCGCGCGGTGGCGACGGGCTCCCCGAGCCGCTCCACGTCCGGCCCCTCGCCGAGCCTCAGCTCGAGCTCACGCACCCGGAACAACGTATCCTCGACCAGCGCGCGGCTGCCGGCGATCAAGTCGGCGAGCAGTCCGATCAGCATCGTCTGGAAGCCGATGATCAGGAGAACCGACGCGAGGATCAGGCTTTGGATGTGCCCTTCGCCGCCGTAGTAGAGATAGTCGACGACGAACCGCATGCCGATCAGAATGCCCGCGCCGATCGCGAGAGCACCCAACGCGCCGAAGACGCGCAACGGCTCGTACATGGCATAGATGCGCACCATCGTGCTCGCCGAATGCCGTAGATACGTCAGCACGCTGGCGAAGAGACGGGACGGCCGTGTCTCGGGATTGGTGCGGATGGGGACGTGGGTGATCGGGATGTACTTCTTGCCCGCCTGGATGATGGTCTCGAGCGTGTAGGTGAAGTTGGTGAGCACGTTCAGCTTGAGCGCCGCGCGCCGCGAGAAGGCGCGGAAGCCGCTGGCGGCATCGGGAACCTGCGTGCCGGAGAGCTGGCGCACCGCCCAGCTCCCCACCCGTTGCAGCCGGCGCTTCACCCAGCCGAAGTGCGCCAAGCGATGCGGCGCCCGATCCCCGATCACCATGTCGGCTTCGCCCGCGAGGATGGGCCTGATCAGCGGCCGAATTTGATCGCCGGGATACTGGCGGTCGGCGTCCGTGTTGACGATCACGTCCGCCCCGAGCTTCAGCGCGGCGTCGAGCCCGGCCGAGAACGCCCGTGCCAGCCCGAGATGCACGGGCATGCGCAAGAGGTAGTGGGCCCCCGCGCGGCGGGCCACGTCCGCCGTGGCGTCGGTGGAGCCGTCGTCGATGACCAGCACCTCGATCGCGTCGATCCCCGGCAGCTCGTGCGGCAGGTCGGCGATCGTACGTTCGAGCTCGGTTTCCTCGTTGTAGCAGGGGATCTGGATGATCAGCTTCATGGACGGCGCCCGAGAGCGGTAGCTTACCCGGGGCCCGGCCGAGGTACCAGCGAGGTCGGCGGCGACGCCGGCGCCACGTGGACGTCGAAGCGCATCACGGCCCCGAGCGGCCCGATGTTGCCGATGAGCACGCGGCCGGGCGTGCCGTCGTAGGGGGCCATGCCGGGCGTCCAGGGCCCGCAGATCGCCGGCCGTGGTCGCACGGCGGCACCAGCGAGGACGAGCGCCACGCCGAGGAGCAGCCGCGCCGTGACCGCGCCGAGGCGCGGTGCGCGCGCGAGGCGGAAGATCGCGCTCGCCGTGGCGAGCCCGCCCCAGAGCACGAGCAGCGCCGGCAGGAATCGACGCAACCGCGACGCACCCACCCACGGATCGCCCGCGTCGCCGCGATTGCCCCCGCCGCCCGTGCCGCGGTCGAGGTCGCCGCGACCGTCGGCGTCCACGAGATGCAGCAGCTTGTGGCCCGGGGCGGCCTGCGCGAGCCGAAAGCTCTGGCGGCGCTCGTCCACGTGCCACACGAGCAGTCCCTCGCCCGGGAGTCGCTCGTCGGCGCCGATGCGGCGGCGATACTCGAGCAGGTAGTACTCGTACGGACGCTCGGCGACCGCCGGAATCTTCACGACGCGCGGTTCACGCTCGACCGGTGCGAGGGTGACCCCGCGTCGCGTCTCGGTGATGGTGTCCGCGTCGACCCATCCGAGGCGCAGCTTCGACCACGCCTCCAGGTGCGGCGGATGACCGCCCCGTCCGACCCACGTCCCGTGCCCCATCAAGCCCCAGACGCCGATGCCTTCGTGCGGTTTGCCGCTCGGGGCATACAGCTCCGGCAGCCCGAGCAGGTGACCGAACTCGTGACAGAGGACGCCGAAGGACGACAACGCCTCCATGTGCCCGTCCGGCGCACGCGTCTCCTCCGACTCGGCGACCACGATCGTCTCGGAGAACCCGTGCTCGGGCGGCGCGAGCGACGTGTAGTTCGACCACGGGTCGCCCCTGCCGCCGGCGCGCGCGTGCGACTCCTGTCCGACGCCGGCGAAGAAGACGACGAGCGCGCCGCCGCGCGCCATCGCGTCCCGGTCGGCGTCGGGGGCCACGGCGGCGAGGGCACGCACCGCGTCGCGTGCCAGCGCCTGCGGTCGCTGGACGTATCGGCCGCGCGGCTCGGGGAGCACGACCACGGGCTCGGCGACGTGGGCGTGGAGCCGCAGCCGTCCGCTCGAAACCTCGGTCCAGTACGCCACGAACCGATCGACCAGCGCCTCGGGCCGTCCCGTGAAATCCTCCCGCGGCCGCGCCATCGCCCGATCCGGAAACCGCGCGAGCACGACCAGGACGTCGAGGTCCCCCTGCGTGGGCACGGCCCCGGCGCGCACCGGCGCGAGCGCCAGCACGAGGGCCGCAAGGACGCCAAGCGGCTGCAACGACGCACAGCGCCGCGAATTGACAGGTTCCCCGTGGTTTGTGAGAATCCCGCCGCAACGTCGACGCCTGGGAGGGCACATGATCCTGATGCGGTCAGCCATCGCGTGCTTTGTGACAGCCTGCTTCATCTCTGCCTGTGGAGGCGAAGGTGAAAAGTCCGACGCGTCCAAGGCGCCGACGGCTACGGTCCCTCCGGCCGCTGCTCCTGCGGCTCCCGCGCCCGCGACGCCGCCCGGCGCGGCGGCCACGGACGACGAGATCGCGCCGCTCCTGGCGTGGGCCGACTCCGACGTGGACGAGGGCAAGGCCCCGCTCACCGTGAAGTTCATGGCCGACGTCGAAGGCGGCAAGCCGCCGCTGACCTACAAGTGGACGTTCGGCGACGGCAAGGAATCGACCGAGCCCAACCCGGTGCACGTCTACGAGAAGGCCGGACGCTATCAGGCCGACCTCGAGGTGAAGGACTCCTCCGGAGACGAGGACGCGGACTACCTCGAGATCGAGGCCGAGTAGCCCGCTCACCGCTCGAGGCTCCCGCACACCTCGCGCACGGCGCGGATGCCGCGGCGCCGACACCAGCGTTCGATCTCCCGCGCGACCCGCACCGGCGCCGTCGGATCGTAGAACGTCGCCGTTCCCACCTGCACGGCGCTGGCTCCGCACGCCAGGAACTCCAGGGCGTCCCCCCCGTCGCGGATGCCTCCGATGCCGACGACCGGGACCGTCACAGCCCGGGTCAGTGCGTAGACCATGGCCAGCGCTACCGGCTTGATCGCGGGCCCCGAGAGCCCGCCCGTCGTGCTCGCGAGCGCCGGACGCCGGGCCTCGAGGTCGACCGCCATGCCGCGCAGCGTGTTGATCGCGCAGAGCGCATCCGCGCCCTCGGCGGCGGCCGCGCGGCCGACCCCCACGATGTCCGCGGTGTTCGGAGAGAGCTTCACCCAAAGCGGGCTGCGCACGCGCGGCCGCACGGCGCGGACCACACGCGCCAGCGCCGAGGGATCGGCCGCGATGACGCCGCCCCATTCGGGTCGATTCGGACTGGCCGCGTTCAGCTCGAGCGCGACGACGCCCGGCGCCCCGTCCAGGCGCTCGGCGCAGGCGGCGAATTCCTCCGGGCTGTCGCCCCAGAAGTTCGCCACCACCCGCGCGCCGGCGCGCACGAGATCGGGTAGACGATCGCGCACGAAGGCATCGACGCCGATGTTCTGCAGGCCGATCGCGTTCAGCATGCCCGCGGGCGTTTCGATCAGGCGCGGCGCGGGCTTGCCGTCGTACGGCCGCAGCGAGAGCCCCTTCACCGCGATCGCGCCGACGGCTCCCAGCGGTACCAGACCGGCGAACTCGGTGCCGTAACCGAACGTGCCCGAAGCGGCGATCACCGGGTTCGCCAGCTCGACCGCTCCCACGCGCACGCGGCTGTCGACGGCGTCGGCCGACATCACCCGCCCTGCCGCCACTCCATCAGCACGCCATCCTGCCCGGGCCCGTAGTACCCGCGACGGATCCCGGTCGGACGGAAGCCCAGGCCGGTATACAGTCGGCGCGCGCCCAGGTTGGCGACGCGGACCTCGAGCAGGACGGCGCGGGCGCCACGCGCCGCCGCCTGCCGCAGCACCTCACAGACCAACGCCTGGCCGACACCCTGGCGTCGTCGGGCCGGGTGCACGGCGACGTTCAGAAGCTGGACTTCGTCCGCCACGTGCCAGGAGCACGCGTAGCCCACCACACGCTCCCCGGCGGGACCCGGCTCGACGGCGACCATCGGCGCCGCCCAGGTCGTCACCAGCTCGGTCTCGAACGCGCGGCGCGACCACGGGCTCGGATACGACACGCGCTCGATCTCGAGGATGGCCGTCAGATCCGTCTGGACCATGCGGCGCAGCGCGCAGCCCACGGTCGAGTCCGTTGCGGCCGGGGTGTTCACCACCGCATGAGCGCCGCGGCCCACGTGAAACCCGCACCGAACGCCCCGAGACACACCAGCGCACCGGGCTTCACCAGCCCGGCGTCGCGCGCTTCGTACAGGGCGAGCGGGATCGAGGCCGCCGTCGTGTTGCCGTACCGCTGGATGTTGTTGAACACCTTCTCGGGCGGCAGCTCGAGGACGCCGGCCACGAACTCGCTGATGCGGAGATTCGCCTGGTGGGGGATGAACACGTCGAGATCGCTCGCCGTATAGCCGTTGGCCGAGAGCGCCTCCTGGACCACCTCGGGAAAGCGCGTCACGGCATGCTTGAAGACGTAGCGCCCCTCCATGCGCGGCCAGAGCCGGCTACCCGGATCTTCGAGCATCTCCTCGGTGACGCGCGGCCACGAGCGGCTGGCCGGCGCCTCGACCATGAGCTTTTCGGCGTATTTGCCTTCGCTGTGCAGATGGGTGGAGAGGATGCCCTTCTTCTCGTCCGGCTCGGGGCCGAGCACGGCGCACGCGGCGCCGTCGCCGAAGATGACGGCCACCTCACGCCCGCTCGTCGTGAGATCGAGACCCGTGGAATGCGTTTCCGCTCCGCACACGAGCACGTAGCGGGCCCGGCCACTACGGATGAAGGCCTCGGCCACGGCGAGCGCGTACACGAACCCGCTGCACTGGTTGTGCACGTCCATCACCGGCACTCCGCGCACGCCGAGGTGGCGCTGCAGGATGGCGGCGCTGCACGGGAAGTCGATGTCGGGCGACAGCGTCGCGAGCAGGATGAGGTCGATCTGGCTGGCCTGGATGCCGGCCTCCGACAGGGCGTCGCGCGCCGCCGGAAGGGCGAGATCCGCCGGGCCGGCGTCTCCGGAGATGAAATGCCGCTCGCGGATGCCGGTGCGCTGCTGGATCCACTCGTCGCTCGTGTCCATGAGCCGCGAGAGCGCGTCGTTGGTCACGACCCGCTCGGGCACATGACGTCCCAGACCCAGGATGCGTGCGTTCATACCCGCAACACCCCGGCGCCCCACGCGATGCCGGCACCGAACGCCGTGCAGCACACGAGATCGCCGCGGCCGATGCGACCCGCGGCGCGCGCCTCGCTGAGTGCTACGGGCAGTCCGGCGGACGCGATGTGACCGTGCGCCTCGGCCGTCGCCACGGTGCGATCCGCGGGCAGCCCGGCCAGGCTCGCCGCCTCGTGCGCCACCCCCGGGTCGACGTAGTGCATGAGGAACAACGCCACGTCGCCGATCCCGACCCCGGCGGCCGCGAGCGCCTCGCCCGTCACGTCAGCCATCGTCGCGCGGGCCTGCGCGGCCAGCGCGGGCGCATCGTACACGTAGTAGTGGCGTCCGGCCAGGAAGCTCTCGCGCGTCATGCGCGCCGGGAAATGGCGGCTGGCGGGAAACTCGCACCAGAACCGCTCGAAGTCGGTCGGATCGTTGTGCAGCACGCAGCTCCGCACGAAGTCGGGCTCGCCCGGGCCGATCAACACCACCGCGGCCCCGTCGCCGAAGCGCGGCGTGACGCCGACGCCGCGGGGCGAGTAGTCGAGCGCCGACGAATGGACTTCGGCGGTGCAGACGAGGACGCGCGCGCTCCGACCCGCGCGGCTGAAGGCCTCGGCCACGGCGAGGGCGGCGAGGAAGCCGTTGCATTGCGCGCGCACGTCGAGCGCGCCCACCGTGTTGCATCCGAGCTTGTCCTGCAGGAAGCAGCCCGCGCCGGGAAACGCGATGTCCGAGGTCATGGTCGAGAACACGATCAGGTCGACGGCGTCGGGGCCGCAGCCGGCTTCCGCCAGCGCGCGGGTGGCAGCCGCGGTCGCGAGACCCGATGCCCCCAGCCCCGGCTCTGCGCGCCGCCGCGTGCGCACGCCGGTCGCGCGCTCGAGAGACGCGGCGTCGCTACCGAGCGGCCCGGCGAGCTCGTCGTTCGTGACGACGCGTGCCGGAAGGTCGACGCCCCATCCGAGTGCGACGGTGCCCGGCACGGTCCGCCTCAGGCCACGGCCTTCGGCAGGATCACCTCGAGCATCTTGTCCTCGTAGCGGTGGCGGAATCCCGTGACCGGCTCGCGCAGCGCGACGCGCGTCGTGAACTCGCCGGGGAATGCCGGGGCGACGCCCGTCAGCTTGCGAACGTCCGGGTCGATGACCTTGGCGTGCACCTCGAAGGTCCCCTCGCGCAGCGCCAGGGCAAAGTCGTAGTCCGGCATCTCGTCCGGCAGGCCGAGCTGTCCGCCGAGCGACGTCGGCGGCACGCGCCGCGGGAACTCCACGCGCAGCACGTACGCGTCGTCCCGCTCCTCAAGCTTGTAGACGTCCCCGTAGCGACGCGCGCGCTCGAGCTTCTCGTCATAGCGTTCTTCGCCGGCGGAGAAGCCGTCGAAGCCGACGGCGCTCGCGGCGCCCCGACGTCCCGCCAACGCCTTCGTCACCGCGACGAGCGGGAGCACCAGCGGACCGTAGAACGCGCCACGGAGCCGCGTCTCGGCGAGGGGCTGCCCGCGGAAGAAGCTCTCCCGCAACCGCCACGCGGCCTCGGCCCCCGCGAGCACGAGCCCGAGCGCCACCCACCAGCGCAGGTCGGGCGTGAACACGCCCGCACGCCCGGCGACGACGGCAAAAGCGCAGCAGGCGATCGGATAGAAGAGCAGGTTGGCGAACACGTTCGCGGCCACGGCCAGCTCGGCACGGAAGTATCGGTGATCGCTCACCGCCTCTTCGAGCGAACGCAGCGTGGCGCCCGACGCCGCGCCGTACAGCCCCTGGAGCGCCGCGATGATCAGGAGAGGAATGCGGCGCAACCCGCGTGCGCCAAGGCGGCGCGGCGTGCCCAGCGCGGCGGTGAGGGCGTCGTACTCGAGCGGCAGCTCGCCGGGGAACGTCCGCTCGACCCGCTTCACCTTGGGCTTGCTCGCCGCCTTCTCGACCTTGCCGCGCGGCGCAGCTGGCGTGGCCGCCGCGGCCGGCACGGGCGCCGCCGGGGCGGGCGCGGGCGCCGCCGGGGCGGAAGACGGCGCGGCGACCGCCGAGGCGTCGGCTGCCCCGTCTTTCTTGAAGCGCGAGGGGGCGTCGTCCGGGATGCTCGTCTCGGGATGCAGTGTGCGGGCCCGCCCGAGCAGCACGTCGTGCGACTCCACGATCTGCGGGTTCGGCACGCAGCAATCCACCGGGCACACCGCGGCGCACGCTTCCTGGTCGTGGAAGCCCACGCACTCCGTGCACTTCTCGGGGACGATGTAGAAGATCTGGTCGTCCAGGGCCGGATGCATGGCGCCGTCGGTCCCGAGCCACTCGACGCCGCCCTGGTAGATGGCCGTGTTCGGGCACTCCGGCTCGCAGGCGCCGCAGTTGATGCACTCGCTGGTGATCATCGTGGCCATAAAATCCAGCGATTCCTAACGTTTCAGGGCGGGACCGTCAAACGAGGTGGGGTTTCCATTGCGCGACGCCGGGGAGTGCCCGGGGGGTGCCGCGCCGAGCGATTATCGGGGAGCGAACGCGGCACCCCCTGGGCCTTCCGCGCCGCCGAACGGAACGAACACGTGCGAGCTATCGCCGCTCGTCGATCGGAACCCCTTCGAAGTCGGTCGCGCCGGCCCGCCCTGCCCCCGTCTCGCGCACGCGATGGCGGCTGCGCATGGCGTCCTGGAGCTGGCGGAGGCCGTCGATCCGAGAGCTGAAGTCCTCGGTGACCGAGTCGGCCTCTTCGCGGTTCAGGATCACGTACGGCGTGATGGTGATCAGCAGCTCCGTGCGGTTGTTGATGTTGCGCTCCGAACGGAAGGCCCATCCGAGCACCGGGATGTCCATCAGGTAGGGGATGCCGCCCCGCGTGTGCGTGATCTGGTCGTCGATGATGCCGCCGATCAGCACGGTGGCCCCGTTCTGCACGACGAGCGTCGTCTCGACCTCGCGCGTGCTGAAGGCCGGCGACCCCGTCTCGCCGAAGCTCGTCTGCGCGCCGTCCTGCGTCTCGAGCACGGCGCTCACCTCCTGGCGGATCTGCAGGTTCACCAGCCCCTTCGAGTTCACCTGCGGCAGCACGCTCAGGATCTTGCCGGTGTCGCGGTACTGGACGGAGTTGGACGTCGTCCCGTTGCTGTTCACGAAGGTGGTCTGGTTGGTCAGGATCGGGATCGATTGTCCCACCAGGATGTACGCCTCACGGTTGTCGGCGGCGATCACGTGCGGCGCCGCGAGCATCTTCACGTTGGTGCGTGCCTGCAGCGCGTTCAGGAAGATCTGGAATTGATCGCTGTGGTTGATGACGGCGAACGCCCCGGCGCCGGGAATGCGCTGTGCCGTGCCGATCAGGCCCGAGACGCCGTCGAGCACGTCGAACAGATCGTTGCCGGTCGTGTCGGGGAGAGGACTGTCCGGGTCATCGTCGTCGTCGTCGGGGGTGGTGCCCGCCGGGAGCACGTTGCCGAGACTCCCGTCCGAAAAGGCGTACGACACCCCGAACTCGAGTCCCTTGCCGAGCACGACCTCGGCGATCATGACCTCGAGGACCACCTGGCGCGGGACGACGTCGATGCGGCGCAGCACGTCCAGGATCAGCTGGTAGTCGCGCTTGGTGGCGAGCACGACCAACGAGTTGGTCACCTCGTCGGCGACGATCCGGACCTCCTGCTTGAAGACCGGCGGCGGTCCAGGAGGACCGCCGAGCTGGCCAGGGCCCCCGAGGACCCCGCCCGCGCCGCCTTGGGCGGCCTGTGTCCCTCCAGGCA
>Ga0187892_10010103_pt1 | contig 12101 bp, 4 predicted proteins | sample MA1701073metaG_FD_139345 | JGI IMG/M metagenome (GOLD analysis project Ga0187892, IMG submission 139345) | Bio-ooze microbial communities from a basaltic lava cave in the Kipuka Kanohina Cave System on the Island of Hawaii, USA - MA170107-3 metaG ...
AGCCAAGACTTGTAATGAGTCACTGTCGCTGAACCGTGAGCCATTGACGTACTCCCGTCAGGAAACTTGACGTTCTTGTTCCGATCAGCTGAGGCCGTTCTTTTCCAGCTTGAAAATTTGCCGATGCTGTTAGATTCGGGCGGAGAACCTAAAAAGCCTGTTCAGTGACTAAAATGGACCGCTATTAGACCTCGATCTTGAGGTGCATGTTCATCGGAGGCAGTTTCCCGCGGAGTGTGCCTGGAGGTGATTGCGGGGCTGCCAAATCTGGAAAGATTCTCTGGCGGGCTTTTGGTCACGCCGAGTCAATTCTCTATGAGATAATCCATTGCATTTGTTTCCGAAAGTACTGGATGTCACGATGGCGGTCCTTTCCCGACAAGGGCATCTGGAACTCTTTTATGAAAAACTCCTGATCTTACTCACTTAACTGGCACGTCAGTTCGGCATTCATACCAGCCACTCCGTTTGTCTGAACCACTCGTGGGCTGCAGAACCTTACTCCCAATCTTTCCCATGAGCGCGCTCCTCGCCAGGATCATACTCGCAGCTTAGGAAAAAGAAGTCCTCACTCTTGGATCGCGCTGGCGGGATATTAATCTGCACATGAGAAAAGCCACGAGCTACCCATGTGCAAAAGCCATCTGTTTCCGAGCGGGGGACCGAATGGCCATTCATCCGCAAATCAGTTACTCGTGCTTTGGCAAAGGGAAGACGCAATCGAAGCGAAAGGCCATGCTCGATTGGTGAACTCTCGCCTACCTTTGCGGTCCCACCTTCTAAATAGAACTCTGCCTGGGGGCCCCACTCACCTGGGCCGTCAGGATAGCCCTTAAGAACACGTTGAAGGGATTCAGTATTGACGCGAGGATGCTGCTTGAGATTAGCTTGCAACCCCCTAAGAGTCTTGTCGGTAAGCCATCTTTCTGCGGTAGTCGGAGATGTGGCACAGACACAAAGCATCATTCCCACCGTCGGCGGCTTAATCCAGCCATGCATAATCTGCGCCTGTTTGTTCCACAGTTCCACGCGGCTGCGGCGGCGCTGAGCAGCAGTCTGCCCATACGCTGTGACCATGTGAATGTAGTTCTTCATCGCAACTCGAGTGGGGTATCCGGGATAGTATTCTCCCGGCCAAACTTCATTACCTATTTGAAATAGGCGCTGGTGGCGAAGCAATCCACCTCGTTCCCACGAGGTGTGGGTCATGATACGGATGGTGTGGTATCGATTGTAGCTATAAGTTCCGGGGTCGACGCTTGAGCCTTCCTCTTTCCCCAGCTTTTCACGCATTATCCGTAGCTTGTCGGGATTGCCTCTCATCCGCTCTACGTCTTGCGAACTATCAGCTGGATAACCTCCAGCCAAGGCGGATTCATCGAGCAAGCGGCTGATCTCTGAACGATAATCACTGCTTGAGCTATCAACCATAAAATAGCTCCCAAAAGTCATCTCATGCCCATGCAGGTCTGTCAGTACTTCGGGCTGATACTGATCAACCAGCTTCTGGATCGCAACTGCCTCTGGTGTCTTGTCTGGCTCCTTCGGGCCGTCGATTGTCCAGGCGTAGTGTGGATCAATTTTGAGAGAGTTAAGGTGCATGCCACCTTCATAACCGTCGGGGTTAACTACCGGAACACAGACAACGATTTGTCGTTTCAGAATTTCACGAGCCAAAGGATCGGTGGAGAGCAGCCAGCTCATCGTAGAGAGAACAGTGGTTGCCCCTGAATGCTCCGCTCCTGCGTGTTGAGCAGTCATAACGACATGCTCTTTTGTTTCTGCGGGCACACTTTGGTCGGTTAAAGTGACAGCCAGGATTGGGCGCCCTTGCGCTGTATTTCCCATCGTGTTTAACTTTACCAGTGTCGGATGCCGGTGCTGCCACTGCTCCAAGCGCGACTGGACCTTCTTGTAACTTGGCCAGGTGGGCGAAACTGAGCCATAGTCCCGCGCATGCAGTATCCTATGAGCGCTTCCGATCTTCAGATGATCTAGAAATGACAACGCACTCAACGATGCAACCGCCTGAGGAACCTGTTTTAGAAAAGCCCGCCGATTCCAGCGGTCTGTTTTATGACTCTCATGGGCTGAACTGGTGTTCTTCATGAGAAGTGCTCCTTATCGCGTTCAAGTGGTGTTCAACTGTGAAAGACTCGGTTCGACATTTTTCTCACCAGCTATCTATCAGCTTTCTTGGTTCGGTTTCTTGATTCTGCCGCTGAAAAAACTGGCTTATGACCCTTCGTGGCCGGAATAATTCGTGACGGTGAACAAGATTCCCCGATGGCCGCTCAGGTCAGCATTCTTCGGTTCATCTGAATTGTCCCAGTTCTCATGAAGATCTTGAACATGACAAGTAGATCTGCATGAGAGAGTTCTCATGCTCGAAGAAATGCTTCGCCAAATGGGCTGTTACGAGTGGGTAGTCTACAATCGGGCAACCAGTCGAAGTCAACGCGAAACCTGCGAGGGTTCTGTCTAGCGGAACGAAAACGTATCACGTTCTGCGGTGGGGAACAGCGATGTGAAGATTGGGCTAGATGGGGGGTTTTCGAAATACGAAGGCGCTACGATGGTCTAAAATCAAGCTCCAAGAACGACTCCTTTATCGAAGACCAACGTTAGACGCTAGAGTGGATCCCCGCAGTGCCAACAGATCAGAAAGGCTAAACGTTTCCAGCCACCATCCTTCCTAAACGTCCATAAATCCGTTGCATTTCTCTGCAGCCGGTTAACACTCGAAGGTCCCAGTGCTGGAATCACCTTAGAGTCTCTCATTGCGTCTGCACTCCTTGGCGTATTTGACCAAAGGTCATAGGCCATAGGGCCTTCGGATGCTCTTCGCTTCGTTCCTTAGAGTAGAACGGCCTTTGTTTTCGTTCCGGTAGGCAGAACTAAAGGCACTTTCGCGTTGACACTATCGCCCGTATCCCTGAACTTTAATACATCGAAGAGACGAATGTTGATAGTTACTCCGCGACAGTTGTCGCTGGGCAGGTAGTGAAAGCAATCTGCGTTGAAGGAATCAAAGGATCCGCAAACACCTACCCTTCGACTTGGACTTTCAAAGGATCATCCTAGGTCAATGCCGCGCTCCCGCATTGAAATTTGGGAAAGAAGAATAGGGGAACTTAATCGAGAAACTGGAACAGCTTGGCTCCTCTCCGGTAATCCCTCACTGCGTGGGGAAGGTGACAGGAAGTTTTCACATCAATGAGTCAACCGAGACAATAGCATATGAGGAAGCTCATGTTGGGAACAACAGGCAGAGTGCTTATGTTCTTGCCAATGCTCTGGCTATTGAGAACGGAAGCCGCGAAGACTCCTCGCTCTGTTTCTGAAGTTGCAACAACGTCTGGGCTTGCACGTTCTCATTGCCGCGTTCCATTAGGTAAGCCAGACGAATATGGAAGCAATTGGGCGCAAGTTCCTCAACTCCCTACACCACTCCTAGTTTCACAAGATCGTCGACATCGAGACCAAATCGAAGTTCGGGCGCTCGCTAGTAGCCAAGCATTGCATCTACGGTTCGACTCTTCTGTTGACAACCTTGCTCGATCGAGAGAAGCACCAAATGAGCAGGTTTGGGTTGACTTATATCCCCAAAATGACCCGACCGAGCGGCTGAGATTTTGGGCGGACTTCAAGGGTGAGCGTGGAGTTTCGCGGCATCGCCGTATTCTGGGTGAGAAAAGCCTCGGCGCCATTCCGGACCGCTGGCAAGATGAGCCAGCCAGCAATCTTTCAGTGCTGGGCGATTTCATGTCCCCGCAGGGCTGGGGTACCTACCATGGCCTAGACCACATGACATGGTGGGTCGAGATTGCCGTGCCTTGGCGGGATCTCGGACTTTCACAAAGACCGGTGACGATAGGATTGGCTTACGGTTTCGCTTCTACATCAAATAGCGGTATTGCGAATTCGGGAACAGCTTCTTGGCCTAGGATAGCAACAAACTCAATCACGGCATCGGAACCCGAACCTGGCGAAGCACTGATCGGCCCAGACGCGGGAGCTCCCGCAGGATTCGAACTGACTTCTCCTAGATTTGGCAAGAATGTCGGGCGACTAGTTCTGGGACAACAGTGGCCTCTCTACCCGAACGAGCTGCGAATTAAGACGGCGGTGCCTGGGGAAGAAGCTGTGCACGAAGAGACGGTCGCTATTGTAAAGAATCAAGGGATCGTCGAATTTAATTACTGGCTGAATCGGTCGCTCTCTTCTCACGTTGACGTTTACTCAACTCAGCGCCTTGTGCTAGAGCTTCGGGAATCGAGCCGCAACGTCGCTTTGTATACAGTCTCTCGACCGATGGATCGGCATTTGGGGGTACTCGTAGACGAACCTTATGGAGAAAGTGGCAAGCAGCAGACTTTCTCAAGCTCCACGCACACACGCCGTGATGCTTGGCTTGATCGAATAGTACGGCTCCTCCCGCGACTGCACCGCCAGACCACAGCCCAGGGGGCACCCTCTGACTTCTGCTTGATGTTACCAGACGGCAAAGTCGCTGCAAATCTCATGGCAGATGATGTTTGGAGTCGTCTCGCTGCTTTGGTCGAGGATCGCTTCGCTACTGTTGAAGAACGTCTCGTTGGAGCTATGGCGTTGGTAGGTCAGAAATCGGTAACAAATCTTCTTCTTGACCCAATGTTTTTCAACGCGTCGGGACATTGGTATCACACTGCCTTACACGAACTAATGGGACCTCTCTCCATCTTGCGTTATGGAGGCGGTCCAGCAGTCAGCCGAGCAGCAGTTCTAGCACGACTACTACAGCACGTTAAGGATCCCGCTACGGGTAGCCCTTTTGTGACCCGGGTCATTTCTCTCACTGAGTCAGGTGGGCCGAAACAAGTGACGCGACGGTACGCAGCATATCCCCAATTGGCTCCGTTTGTTCAACAACCTGGGCGTATCGGTGCCGTAGCGGTGAATTACCGTTCCAGCCAGACACTGCTGGATCCCACTGCACTGGCGTTCTTTATCAACCTCGAGGGTAGAATGGCCACGCTCGAGGAAATGCTTGCGAACGAATCGTTACGTCGCGACGGAGCAGGTCGTCTTGCACCGATCTATGGGAAGGTTGATCCAGCAGAGGTTCGACGACAGAAACCAGATCGCCTCCTTAGCAAAGGTGTTTTCCCTGAGCTCTGCCCCGACGAGTCGGGAGAGAACCAGCCTTTTGATTTGAGAGAGAGGCAAACTCCCCGTTGGTTCATTGCACGGAAAGACTATGAATCATCACAGCAGGAGGGTTTCCTTGATGTCTTTGGGAAGCCGGGACAGCGTAACGGCGCGGTCTCGGTACGCTGGACAGAACGAGAGCTGATGGTTCGAGTCACGGTGGACGGCGTCTCCATGAGCTCGCTTGGAAAACACGATCGTGCAGCAGAGCGTGTCCATTTGGCAGTTGATTCCACTCACAACCACTTGCACTTTTACCATTTCTCAGCGGCGATTGCCGGAGAGCGTAGATTGTGGCAGGAGTATGCTAGCGGTATCCAGACTCTGTTCAAACACGTAGCAACAGAACAATGGATTGAAGATAGGGAGATAGTAAATTCCTCATGGACAGCAACTCTCAAGCCTCTGTCGAAAGGTTATGAAGTGCTGTTTCGGGCTCCCTGGCAAGTGCTCGGAGTCGACGAGATCCCGCCAACGATCGGCCTCAATGTTTGGGTTGATAGCCGCGCTCCGCACTATGAACAGGTCATTTTCGCACCTCCACGAAGGCAGCTGCCGGTAGATCCGTTTACTTTCGCCGATGTATATCTGGCGAAATCCCCTGCCGCCATCCGTGAAATCGATTTGGATGTGATTACCTGGGGCGAAAACATGGGCAAGGCTATTGTTGTCAACACCTCGGAGGAGCCAGTTTCGATTGCCCTGAAGGCCGAAAATCGACTTGGTATGCGTCGCTGGTTGACGCGCTCGCCCGAAGTAACGGCTACCGTTCCCGCTGGAGCTGAGAGCATCATTCGATTTCCGTTCTTCGTGAATCCAGAGGAAAAGATGGGAACTGGGCGCAATCAGGAACTACGCATTGAGGGAAATGCTGACGGCAAACCATTCTTCCGAGGTAATTGGTCGGTTGCTTACCATCACCCGGTAAGCGCCTACCAGCGCTATGGGAGTGCACTTGGCAAAGTTGCCAAGCCGCGACCGGGCGAGGAAGATTTTCTAAACAAGAAGATTCGTTACATTTGTTCCCGTCTTCCCCAGTTCAAGATGCTCACGACACGAGACGGTGCTGCCAGTGACTTCGTGTTGCGAGCTGAGGACGGGTCGGTAGAGTTCAATCTGATGCAACAAGGCGTACTTGATCGGATCGGCGAATATGTTTCAGGCCTCTACGACAACGATGTGGATCGGATCTTAGGAATCTATTTTCTCAGCTATGCGCCTTCTGTGGGACGCCACAATAGCGCTGGTCACCGCATTCTGAACGGCGCAGGCCCTTTGTCAATTATTCGCGGCAACTTTGCTGGAGGCGGGGGCAACTGTGGCTATCATGCTAGGCTCTTTGCAGGAATGGCTAACCACTTGAGAATTGGTGGCAAGCCCCTGGTTACGCAACCCGTGGAACTTTGGGGGCATGCCGTTACAGCTCTGGGTTGGCGAGGCAGCCAAGTGGTGATGGATGCAGATGTCGGTCATTTCATGATGAAACCTGATGGTACCGATCTAGCGACAATCGAAGAGTTTCGATCCGACCCTTCGATCCTATCTACTGCCGGTCCTGGAGAGATTGGCCGATACTGCACCTTTCGCGATGACGCCGTTCGCCGTCCAGGCAGAGAACAAATCTACGAAGGCGTCTTCCCACCTGGAGCTCCCGTGGAGTGAGCGAAGAGATCTTTTGTACGCCAGCGGGCCTAGCGGGAGAGAGGCGCTCGCAGGGAGAATTGTGTGTCTATCGATACGGAAGTCAAGAGCTGATTGGGCTTAGGGTCCCTCTGCCGGAAACCCAAGACGGCAATGGACACAGCTCCTCATGAACGACACTGGCCGAATGCGAATCAAGTCGTCATGACGGACCTCAACTGCGATGCAGGCTTGATTGCATCCGTGGCTCAGCGTGCATCTCAGTAACTCCGGTGCTGGTGAAACGAAGGACGATCCTCGAGCGTAAGCTGACACAGATCCACTAAGTAGTTGGCTGAACGCCTTTAGGTCTCCTCACGTCAGGGTGTCCAAGCAGAGTGTATCGGGTGCACCTGAAATGGCTTCAGGGTCCTGATGGCATGCTGTAATGGTCAGCGCCATGAAAATCTCGGCGTCGCTTCGCAGCGTCCTCCCCTGCTCCTGTTCAAACATCGAACCACCAACGATGCCAACCATACGTCACCGCGGACCAGTTTTTCACGTCTTTTGCGGATACCGATGCTGAAGGAATAGATCAATGTTTGGCTTGACGTTGCTGGATCTTCTCGTGCTGGTCACCTATTTTGTTCTGATGATTGCGATTGGTTTTGGCTCTGCGCGATTGGTCAAGAACCGCGAAGATTTCTACATGGGCGGCCGCCGATTTGGGAAGTTTCTCACAGCGTTCTTTTCGTTTGGTGCGGGAACTCACGCGGACCACGCAGTCGGCGTGGCTTCAAAATCCTACAGCGTGGGGCTTTCTGGGATCTGGTACCAATGGGTGATGCTTTTCACTTTGCCAATTTACTGGTTGTTGGCGGTGATTTTTCGCCGAGCCCGAGTGTTGACCACAGCCGACTTCTTTGAACTTCGCTATGGTTCTCAGTTCATGGTTCTCTATTCATTCTTTGGTATGAGCGTCTGTGTCATTCTTGGAGGTGTAATGCTTTTTGGCACAGCAAGGCTCATCGAGGCTTTAACGAACGGAGGTATACCGCTGGCCACCGCCATATTGCTCATGGCTGTTGCCTCATTGCTGTATGGCAGCTTGGGTGGTTTGATAGCTGCCGTGTGGAACGATTTATTCCAGGGTATTCTGACCATTGTAATGTCCCTCCTTCTCATCCCATTCTTTTGGTTGAAAATTGGCGGACTGGGTGGGCTTCAGGCATCAATGCCAAACCGGGAAGCTGTCTTCCGGCTGGTGATGGACAACGACATTACAGTCTTCTGGATCTTCATGATGTCGATCAACTCCCTGATGAGCATGGTAGTCCAGCCTCATACTATGTCCAACGCCGGATCTGCTCGAACTGAGATGGATAGTCGCGTTGGATTCGTAAGCGGTATGGTCCTGAAGAGGTTGATGACCGTACCCTGGGCACTAACCGGAGTGATGGCTGTGGCTTTGTACGGACAAGGAACCATTCAAGGAGATCATGCATTCGGAACGATGGCCCGAGACCTTCTGCCCGCAGGTTTCGCTGGGCTAATGATCGCCTGCGTCATGGCTTCCGTGATGGACAACGTTTGTGTATTCATGCTCTGTTTCTCCGGACTGTGGACTAACAATATCTTCAAGCGCTTCCTCGTACCGACTAGTGACGAGCGTACGCTGCTTAGAATCAGCCGCATCGCTTCGGCAGCGTTTGGTGTCTGTTCCGTCGCTTTGTCATTCTCTTTCGGGGACGCACCAAGCGCCCTGCGGTTCACGTGGCAGACTGTACCGCTGATGGGGATCTCTTTCTTTCTGGGCCTATATTGGCGCCGAGCCAATCGCTATGGAGCTTTCGCGAGCTTCCTTACTGCGCTAATAGCAATGTTGCTTAGCAACGGTTTGTTCAGATGGAGCGGCGATGCTGGTCTACCACTGACCATCAGTTTTTTCCTGGGTACAGGTCTGGTTGCTGGAGTGGTAGTTAGCTATCTTACCCCGTCCGAGAGCGAAGAGAAACTCGATCGGTTTTTCTTGACCATTAACACGCCAATTGGACAAGAACACATTCTGCAAGAGTTCGAGCTGGAAGTTGCCTCGAGAGATGCCAGTGTCGAACGAGGGCAAGTCCTGTCCCAGACGATCGTGGCAGAAAGGACGAAAGTTGCGACACGAACAAAGCTTCTGCCTTTCCAGAATTGGGAGATTCCGGTTCCCAGTCGCCAAGCGTGGGTCGGATTTCTCGTCTGTTTGGGTCTTGTCCTATTGATGCTCAGCGGGCTTCGTCTATTAGCCGAGTGGCTAGCACATGGCTAACACGGTGAAGAAGACGTTGCCAAACCTATGTTTATCGTACGTCTTCGGATTTGATTTCAGGCACTGCTGGGACAAGGGGACGTCCACGACTGAAGAAACACAACACCGGAGAAGACGGCGAGACGGAAGGAACTGTCTGATTCCTAGGCATCGATCACTCACGGAGCTTCAAAAAAAGCCGGAGGCAGCCCAAAGAGCATTAGATCTCGGGATTTTCAGAAGGCCTTTGCAGAATACCAGGGACTAAAAATCGTACTTCATTAGCTGGCTGCACCCGGACATCGAACAGTTGCAGCGCTTCCGCGAGTATTTGCGTCGGCAAAATGGAGTGAGATCCCTCGAAGTCTGAACATAACATGACATCATCTCGGTCGAGCGACAATCTTCCGGCCACCGTGTGCCCCCAGCCGAACAACGTAACACCAAGGATGGACGACCGAAATGGTCTGATCTTTTTCATATCCCATTCGCTGATCTATCTTGCCGCTCCCGTGGTTTACGTTGGCGTTGTTCAAGCAGCCTTGTGCGATAGCCTCGGCGCCGGAGCAACGATTGCAGCCTTGCCGGGATCAGCATATCTCCTCGGAAGTTTTGCTCCGATTTTGTTTTCACAACGGATCCCTCTTCGGATGGAACGCGCCGTCCTTGTATGGTCAAACATTTCCACAGCTCTCTTGCTATTCCTAGTTTGTGTCACTCTGGTGCTGCCCATACAAAACTCCATTCGCATCGGAGCGGTAGTCAGTCAAGGATTCATCCAGGGATTGACCCAGTCCATTTCGAGCGTCTATATGATCCAATGCCTCAGCCGAGGAACGACGTTGGAGGGCAGGGCCAAAGCCTTCAAGTGGACTTTCGGTGTGGGTCCTCTTGCCGCAGTCGCAGGCTCGTTAGGTGCGCAATTCGTCCTCAATCGAGGAATTCCTAGCTTGGTCTTTCCGTTCGATTTTGCGCTGCTTTATCTCGTTTCTTTGCTCTGCATGGCTGGAGTGGCTTTCATCAATTCTCGTTATGAGTTGCCACCACAGAACGAAGAACCTAGACAGCCATTTCTCAGTGAACTATTTAGCAGCATCCGATCCTTTGTTGAAGTGCGGCCCTTAGTGCTGGTTTGGCTCGCCTACACTCTGTGGTACTCCACGCTCTCCGCCATGCCGAATCTGTCACTCTACACGAAGCAAGCGATAGGTAGGGACCCAAAGGAGTTGTCGGGCCTTGTCATGGCATTACGGTTCGGATTTAAGTGCGTGGGTGGCTATATATTGGGGGTCGTTATCTTGAGATGGGGTATCCGTGCGCCTTTGATTGCCACCGTCGCACTGCTTGGGAGTGCAACTTTGTGGGCCTCGATTACACCAGGATATTTGTACCTCCTGGCTTTCGGCATGATGGGGGCAGGAGAATTAGGTGGGACTTACTTCCCAAACTATGTCATAGCGTTTTCTTCCACCGCCGCAGGCGCACGCAATCAATCTTTGCTTATACTTGCCACGCCTGTGGCAAGCCTGTCGGCTGCCCTCCACGGGCTTCTCACAGATATCTTCGGATTCTCGGGAAGTTTTTGCTTTGGCATGTCCACAGCTCTACTTGCGCTCTGGCTGGTTCTGAAGTTACCCAAAGGATCAAAGCTCAAAAGTGCTTTAGCAGTGACCAAATAGGGCTGCAGTCTTTTCGTGCATCGTTGATCGATTAAGAGGGCCGTGGCTGCGGAAGCGGCAGACCTGCCGAAGTGATCCTAACTCTCAACGTTGGCTTAAAGGATGGAATCTAAACGCCATGCCAGCCCAGTGACCGGCTCCCGGCCTATTGTTCGGCCGACAACCCTGGGGGTAATTAGTACAGTATCACGCTAGCAGGGAGTAGGTCTCACTCATCAAAGCCTCCATACGACAATCAGATCGAAAGATGACCATGACCATTTTGCGGAGTGCTGAGGACCTTCTTTACGGGCCACACTACAAGTGGATTCTAGTCGGACTACTGTTCGTCTCCGGGTTCTTGAACCTGGAGGACCGCGTGGTCATCTTTTCAATCATTCCCCTGGTACGGAGAGAGCTTCATCTCACGGACATGCAGACTGGGGCATTGATGACAACGTTTCTTTGGACCTATGCAGCCTTCTCGCCATTTTCTGGCTACTTCGGTGATCGTCTCTCGCGACGTCGGGTTCTTATTGCGAGTGTTTGTGCTTGGAGTGTTGTAACTGTTTTCGCTGGCCTTGTCACCTCGACGGCACAACTGTTCACAACGCGTGTCTTACTTGGCTTTACGGAGTCCTTCTACCTTCCGACGGCGTTGGCCATGCTGGCAGACTGGCACACCCCAAGTACCCGAGGAAAAGCCGTTTCAATCTTGACTCTGGGAGCAAACCTGGGCCCCATCTTAGGAGGTACTTTCGCAGGATATGTGGGAGACCACCACGGCTGGCGAATGGTTCTTTACGTCTTGGGTGCTATTGGTGTGGCTCACAGTTTTGTTCTTACTGGATTACTACGAGAAACCCGGCAAGGAACCACCGACGAAACTGGCGAGACTCAGCCGAACCACGGGTTTGGATTTGTGCTAGGGACCTTGCTGAGTACACCTTCTTTCCTTTGTCTTGGTCTCGTCAGTGGTATCAACGCGTTGGCTGTCTTCATGCTCAATACCTGGCTCCCCGTTTTTCTTTACGACCACTTCAAGGTCAATCTCACACAGTCGGCTTTCTTGGGAAACACCGCAATCATGGGTCCCATGATGGCCGGCGTTTTCATTGGAGGGATCTTGTCTGATGTCTTTGGCTCCAAGCAGGCGAAGTATCGCTTCCTGTTTTTCAGCGTGGCTATGGCCTTCGCAATTCCCTGGCCCCTGTTGTTCTGGTGGGCTGGAAATCTCACTCTAGTTTTGACCGCGGTGGCGTTGTTCGGACTATTTCGATCCTTAGGAGAATGTAACTGGCACCCCGTCATGTACGAACTGGTTACTCCCCGCATGCGCTCCA
>Ga0187892_10010104_pt1 | contig 12101 bp, 8 predicted proteins | sample MA1701073metaG_FD_139345 | JGI IMG/M metagenome (GOLD analysis project Ga0187892, IMG submission 139345) | Bio-ooze microbial communities from a basaltic lava cave in the Kipuka Kanohina Cave System on the Island of Hawaii, USA - MA170107-3 metaG ...
CAACAAAAAGTGAATATGGTCAACTTTTCTCTTGATTTTTTCCATAGTATCTCCGACCGAAGGGAGGCTGCGCCCGTAGGGAATCTTTCTGAAGCAGATTTCTCGCTGCGCTCGAAATGACAAGTTTTAACTTACTCGTTGCGGGTTGGAATGTGAGTCATTGCGAGGCGTTTTTTGCCGAAGCAATCTACTGATTTTAAAAAGATTGCTTCGCTGAGAAGCGCTCGCAATGACCGTTACAAAGTAACCCTTAATGAGTATAACATTGTCGAGTTAATTTTGCCCATATAAAAATCAAACCCCATTCCGATTCCTTGGTTGAAATCTTTAAAGGGAAATCGGGGTGCATCAAATTCATCAACCTCATTTGACGTGAACATGCGCTTACCCAAACTCGCTCTCTACAACAAAATTCTGCTGGGCTTCGTGCTCGGCATCGCCGCGGGCGTTGCCGCCAATCAATTCGGCCAGGCCGCCTTCTTCAGCAGCTACATCAAACCCTTCGGCACCGCGTTCATCCGGCTCATCAGCATGGTCGTCGTGCCGCTGGTGTTCGCCTCGCTGTTGGTGGGAACCGGCACGCTTTCCGACGTTCGCCGGCTCGGCAGAATGGGCTTCAAGACTTTTGTCTATTATCTCTTCACCACGGCGGTGGCGATCACCATCGGCTTGGTTTTGGCAAATCTATTTCAGCCCGGCCGCGGCCTGCCCACCGAAACCAAAGAGCAACTGCTCGCCAATTATCGCGCCGAGGCCGCCGAGAAAATCGAGCAGGCTTTGGAGAAGCCGAGCGTGACCGACGTGCTGCTCGACATCATTCCGACCAATCCGGTCCGCGCCTTTGCCGAAGCGGAAATGCTGCAAATCATCTTTTTTGCGCTCGCCTTCGGCGTCGTGCTCACCCTGCTGCCGCCGGAAAAATCCCAACCGGTTTTAAAGTTCTTCGACGGCGTCAACGAGGCCATGCTGAAGCTGGTGATGATCATCATGGAAATCGCACCGTATGGCGTGTTCGCGCTGATCGCCGCCATGATCGCGGAATTCGGCCTCGGCATTCTCAGCGCGCTGGCAAAATATTCGCTGGTCGTGGCTTTGGGGCTGCTCATCCACGCCGGCGTCACCTATCCGGCGCTACTCAAAATTTTCACCCGGCTGCCGCTGCGCAAATTTTTCGGCGGCATTCGGCCGGCGCAGCTTATCGCCTTCAGCTCGAGCTCCAGCTCCGCAACTTTGCCGGTGACCATCGAATGTGTGGAGGAAAATTTGGGCGTCTCGAAACCCGTGGCGAGTTTTGTCTTGCCGCTGGGCGCGACGATCAACATGGACGGCACGGCGCTGTATCAGGGCGTCGCCGCCGTCTTCATCGCCCAGGTTTTTGGTTTAGGATTGTCGTTGACACAACAAGCTTTGGTGGTGCTAACGGCAACGCTGGCATCCATCGGCGCAGCCGGCGTTCCCGGGGTCGGCATGATCACGCTCGCGCTGGTCTTGAAAACCATCGGCGTGCCGCTCGAAGGCATCGCCCTGATTCTCGGCGTCGATCGCTTGCTCGACATGTGCCGCACGGTGGTAAACGTGACCGGCGACGCTTCGTGCGCCTCGGTGGTGGCGGCGACGGAGGGGGAAGAATTGGCCGTATGAAGTTTAGCGCGCGAAGCTTGTATCAAGCCAGAGACGAGGACGAACCGAATTTTGCAAGTCTCGGCATCAGCACACGGCGCAATGCCCAGGTGTTGGCTTGTCGCGCGTGCCCCAGCCAGCTCATCAACGATTGCCGGATTTCCGGCATACCAACTTTTCTGCCCGCATGCTTTTTTTGAAGCCGCCTCATGCGCCGGGCAAAGCGCCGCACGTTTTCAGGCGCGAGAAGCCGATGGCTCGGAAACACTATTTGCCCTAAGAATCTTTGCCCGCTGCGCGCCGGACGAATTTGGCATTTTTCAAAATACAGCTTCAGCCGAAAATCATCGAGACGAGCTTGCAGCCGGGGCAAAAGCGATTGCAGAAAAACCGGCGAATCATCAAGCAAAACCGCGTCATCGACGTAGCGCAGATAGAAACGGCAGCGCAGTTGTTCTTTCACGAAATGATCAAAAGGGTTGAGATAAACATTGGCGAAGAACTGGCTGGTCAAGTTGCCGATGGGCAGGCCGCGCCGGCGCTCGAAGGGCGTAAACAGATCGTCGCCGGGGAAATACCAATTTGTTTCCACCTGCGGATTGCTGCCGTCGATGATTTTGTCGATGAGCCACAGGGCCTCTTCGTCTGCAATGACGCGGCGAATCTCGCGCTTCAAAATCTCGTGATCAATGCTGGGAAAGTATTGCCGCAGATCGATTTTGAGGACGTATTTTGCCTGCCGCATGAATTGCTGCAACCGGCGGATGGCCGCGTGCGTGCCCTTGCCGGCGCGGTTGGCGTAGCTGTCAAAAATAAACCGGCGCTCGAACAGCGGGCCGATGACGTTGATGAGCGCATGATGAACGATGCGGTCGCGGAACGGCGCGGCGCTGATCAGGCGTTTTTTGGGCTCGTAGATGAAAAAGGCGCGATAGTCGCCGGGCTGATACGTTTGGGTTTGCAGCTCGCGCAAGAGCTGCAGCGTGTTGCCTTCGAGGTCATTGAAAAAAGCCAATACGTCCGAGCGAAAACGCTTGCCGGCCGCGGCTTGCTTGGCGGCTTGCAACAAATTTTCGAATGAGCAGATTTGGGCGTAGAGGTTTTTGTGGGTTTGCATTGATAACTCCGATAGGAGTGAGATGTTTATAGATCGATCCCAAAAGTTCATGCAAACTCCGTAGGAGTGACATGTTGGTCACCCGTCATATACCACTCCTACGGAGTTTTACAAAATCCGAGAATCTGAAAACTATAAACATTTCAACCCTACGGGTTTTACGGCTGTGCAAATTTTGGACGCGGCGGCGCTTTCGAACCCGCAAGCCTACTCACGCCGCTACGCCCGCACCGGCCACACCGGTGGAGAAGCCGGCGCAGCCGGACTTTGTTTGTGTGCCGCACGCTCACTTTTCATGCGGCCCAGCCGGAGGGAACCTTGTCATGTTCAGTCGTCGCCGAGTCCGTAAACGCGGCGCATCGCCGGCTGACTCGCCGGTATTGATTTGAACGTGATTCGACGGCGACGCACACACGAAACCCATTGTTGTCGTTCCCTGCGGGCGTAGCCTGTTGTCGGGATTGTTCCTGTTGCGCCGCCCGCCACGAAGGGCTTTCGGCTCCACCCCGTTTCTAATTCGTAAAGACGTAATGCGTAAAAATGTGATAACGCGCCAGAAAGAAAGAAGATTAAGGCGCCGGTTGTTTCTTTATTAATCCGCCAAGCAACCGGCCAAGCTCATCGAGGCCGTTAGAAGCGAACTCATACGAACCGGTGTTGATGAATTTCTTGGCATGGCTGAAGCGCACCAATAGCCTCAAACGAAACAATTGTTCGTCGGCCTTTTGCAGCAGCGGCAGCCTGTTGCGGCGGTAGTTGGCGAGCGAGACGGTTTCGAGAAAATCCAGAAAGACATTTTCGAGGCGCACCGCGATGGAAAACCGGCTGCTCTTGGGGAACTTGTTGGTGTGATCGAACATCCAGCCGCATAAATCATAACTTTTCTGTACCAACTTGAGCTCTTCGGCCACGATAAGACCTCCTTGCATTTTTAAAAAATTTTTCGACCCCGCTTCGCGGGGTTCAGTTTTTCAGGGGTTCAGATGGTCAGGGATTCAGGTATTCAAAAGCTTCATGACTCGACGGCGACGCACACACGAAACCCATAGCCGTCGAGCCAGTAGCCGGGATCGTACCCGTGGCGCCGCCCGCCACGAAGGGCATCTGCATCAGAATAATAAGCTCCACCACGTTGAACACGTCCCCAACTTTCCTTTGTGCAGAACGGATTTTTCACCACACCTTTTTTCTTGCATTCAGCATAATACTTTTCATCATACCAGTCAAGGCACCATTCCCACACATTGCCGGCAAGGTCGAAAATGCCCTCCGGTGTGGCGCCCAAATGATACATGCCCACCGCCGTCGGGCGGCTAATCTGCGATTGATCATAATTCGCGCGCTCCGGCGTCGGCTCGTCGTTTCCCCCTGCGGGCGTCTGCCACGGATATTTTCGCCCCTCTTTGCCGCGCGCCGCAAACTCCCACTCTGCCTCAGTCGGCAGACGCACAATTTGCTTTTTGCTACTAGCCACTTGCAAACTTGCCGACTTGCCACTTGCCAATTGCTCCGTCAACCAATTGCAAAACGCCTCCGCTTCAAACCACGAGACGCCGACCACGGGTTGATTGGGAAGATTGCTTTCTTCATCATCCCAATAACGCGGCTCTTCCCGATTTTCTTTTTGACGATATTCCCAACCTGCTTTGCTCCACCATTTTTCATTTTGATAGCCGCCGTCGTTCATAAATCTTTCAAACTGCGCGTTGGTGATGGGATACTTGCTGATTTTGAACGGCGACAACTCGACTTCGTGGGGCGGTCCATTTTCTTTATCACCCATTGTAAAACGGCCGCCGGGCAATTCCACCCAAAGCGGCGGCAAGGTACAGACGCCTTCACGCGGGTCGCCGAGCTGGCCGAGCACGAAACCGGCATCGGCGCGCTCGCGCGGCGGCAAAAGATTTTCCGTAAAAATGCGAATCAAGCGTTGGCGCAGGCGCTCCAAAAATGCCGGCCCACCTTCGGGCAGGTCGTCTTGCGCAATGCGGGCTAAACCGATCTCCAGCGCGAAATGGCCGGCCCAGAGCGCGCCGCGCCAGGCTTTCTCATCCGCCGGCTGTACAGCCGCCGGCGGCAGCTCGTGCGGCGGGCAAAGCCAATAGGCCACATCCATTGCCGCGCCGTCGTTGTTGTCATTATACAAAAACTCTTCAATGCCAAGCTGCGCGGTGAGCCGCCAGTAATCGCCTTCGGCGAGCAGCTTCGCCAGCTCGTTTTTAAAATTGCGGCTGCCTTTGGCGAGATGGCAGCCGGCGAAATATTCCTGAAACGTGCGATGCGGAAACGCATACACGTTGCCGCTGGCCCCGCCGCGGCCGATGAGCAAGCCCGCGGTTTGATCGACGAAATCGAGAAACTCGCCGGCGGCCACCAACGGCTTGTCGAGCGGCGCAAAATGCCTGGTCAAAATGTTGATCGCCTCGGTTTGCGGAATATCAGCGGCCGCCTGCCCGCGCTCCGACTTCTGCGCGAAATAACCCAGCTCCCACAAGGCGCGATAAATCTCCTTGTCGCTTTGCAAGCCGAGCGCTTCGATGAGCGAAACCTTGCCGGCTTTGTGCGCCTGCCAGCGCTGCAAGAGCAGGGCGCTAGCGTTTTTATAAAGCTTGATGCGCTGGCGCGGCAGCTCGAGACTGTTGGTGTGCATGTTGGCCAGCGTGGTGAGCAGCAGCGGATTGCGCACCAAATCCTGCGGCAGGCGCTGCACGGCCTCCCGCAAATCCGCCTTCTTCGCCGCTGCCTGCTCCGCGTTGAATTTCTGCGGCAGCGCGTCATACCAGTGCGCGATGAAGCCGGCGATCTGTTCATTATCAAACGGCGCGAGGGTGACGGTTTTGAATGATTCGAGACAGGCTTTGCCTTCATACGAACGAATGCGGCACGTGAGCAGGCTGCGGTTGCCGGGGTGGCTGGCGCAAAATTCTTCCACCGCCAGACGCACCAACGGCCGCTGGGCCGTGGCCGCTTCATCCAGGCCGTCGAAAACGAGCAGGCAGTTGCCGTTGGCAATAGCCGTCTTCAGCGCCTCGGCAAAATCCGGCGCGTCGTAATCCGCGAGGTGTTCGGCAATATGCTCGTACACGACGCGGCTCAACTCACGCCGCCGGGCTTCAGCGCCGAGGTTGAGAAAATTTTTCGCGCCCTTCTTTTCGAGCGAGACCGCCAGCTCGCGCAGCAGCACGCGCACCGGCAAGAGCGGCCCATGCGGCCAATCCGGCGGCAGTTCGTTGCCGGGCTGCAACCGCTTCGCGGCAAGCACGAACATGAGATGATTGAGAAAAGAGCTTTTGCCGGAGCCGGGATCGCCGAGAATGACGAGTGCCGGATGTTGCGCCGCGGCTTGCAGCGCGGTGTAGGGTTGCAGCTTTTCTTTTTCCTCGCGCTCGGCAGCCTGGCGCTGCGCCCGCATTTCGTGGGTGACCACCTTGCCGGTTTTATCCACAAAATCCGTGGTGTTGAGATTGATATAAACCTGGCTGAGCCGGAGGCGGTTGCCGGAGGAAGAATCGGTCTTTTCATCCACCGCCGCCAGCGGGAGCAGGTCGCAGTAGCCTTGCAGCTTTTTCAGGTAGCGGCGCTGGAGGGCTTCATCGCTGGCGCGGGGCGCGGGAGATTTTGCAGCAGGCGCTGCCGGTGGGCGATCTTCTTTTTTATAGGCCAACAGAAATTGCTGCAAATCCTGCCGCACGGCGTCTTTGAAATCTTCCGGCGTTTGATAGGTATGGTAATAGCCGGGATGGTTCGCGTGCGGGCCGAATTGAGCGAAGAAGCTTTCGACTTTTTGTAGCGCCTGAATTTGCTCGGGTTTCAAATCAAAGACATTCACCGGCTGTTTGCTGCGATAAAAGAGAATGCGCGGCGCGCCATGTTGATGCCAAAACGCGTAGGCGCGCGAAAATTCTTCAATACTGCCGGATTCAAATTCCTTGCCGGTTTGCGGATCGACCTCGCCCGTGGGCGAGCCGAAGCGCTGCCAGAGAATGCCGATGAAAATATCCCATTTATCCGGCGGCAGTTGCGTAAAGGTCACGCCCTGCGGCCGGCCCATGTCCGGCGCCACGTGCGTGTCGTAGCCGATGACTTCGAATTGAATGCCGCGGCTATCCGCCAGGCCGCTGCCGGTTTTGTTCAGCTCGGCCACGACGCTGCGAACCGCCTCGCGCTCTTTCGCCACGTCGCCCGGCGAGGCGAGAAAGATGCGGAGCTTTTGGTAGTTTTTTGCATCAGGCATGGGTTAATCCTCCGAAATTCAAGCTGCTCCAACACAGGCCAAAACTCTAAAATTTTGCCGTACCTAAAGCCGTTTTTAACACGGAGACGCGGAGCGCGCGCGCTGAGAGAGCACGGAGATCAACTTATTTTTTAAAGCTTTTCTCCGTGAAGCTTCCTACGGGCGTAGCCGTAAACTCAGCGGCTCCGTGTTGAAAAAATCCGTGCGAATCCGCGTTCAAAAGCTTTTAAACGCAGACAGGCTGTCTGCGTTACTTTTTCTTCGGCGCGACGCTTAAAATTTTTTTCATGCCGGCATCGTCCACCTTCAACAAATCCACGCCGGGCAGGCGCGGCGTCAATTCGGCCCAGTTGGGATCGCCGGCGAAAACTTTTTTGAACAGCGGCAGCGACTCGTCCAGCCGGCCGGCGTTGACGAGCGAGACGGCGGTCCAATACGTCATTTCGAGATTGTCGGGCATCATCTTTTGCGCGGCGCCGTATTCGGCCAGGGCTTTGTCCATGTCGTTGTGCTCGATCGCGAGATCGCCGGCGTTCATGTGCTGATAAGCGCGATGGACATACACCAAGCGCCGCAATTCTTTGAGCGGCTCGGGATGATCTTCGACGCGCAGCTCCATAACGCGATCAACCCACGGCCGGCCGGTGTTGGCGCCGCTCACAATCAAAATGGCGGCGGATTGCTTGCCGCGAATGTCGCCGCCGGCGGCCTGCGCCGCATCCATCGCGGCCATCATTTTGTCGGCGAGATCGCCGCTGGTCTTTTTGTACGCCTCGGCCATCGCCGGCCAAACTTTGTCGTTGAGCATGAGATTGGCCTGCACGGAGAAATTGTCGCCGGTGATGTGGCCGGCGCCGGGGATGCACTTGCTGCCGGTGTGCACGGCAACATTGCCTTTGGCGTCGATCATGGCAACTTGCCGCACCGCCTCGCCGGGATCAGCGGCGATCAAACCCGCGAGCGCCTGCGGCGCGGTTTTGCCGGCGCGCAACAAATCCAAACCCAGCGGCCCGTAGCCGGGATCGATAAAAGATTGCGTGGCCACGGCGCCGACGCCGGCTTCGGCCCAGGTGACGAGCGAGCCGACGGAGAACCAATGCGATTGCACCGCGACGCCCATCTGACCGGTGGCCGGATCGCGCGCGACGATGGAGTAGGTGTGAATGGGACGCGAAGTTTCCTGCGCAAAAGCAAAAGCGCCGAGGCCCCAAAATAAAAAAATAAAAACTTTTTTGAACATGACGGCTTTCTCCTTAATCTATAGGTTTAAAAGCAAAAATTGAAGCTCAAGGAATTGAACTCTCACGGAAATAAATGTGTTTAAAAAGCTTTTCTCCGTGATACTCCGTGAACTCCGCTACTCCGTGTTTAAATAACCTCTTGCATCACATGCTGTCCCGTTGAACGGGACTTCGACTTTCAGCCTGGCAAAATAGGCCATGACTCGTGCAATATAATATTTATTTTGTTTTTTGTCAAATCGGAATTAAATTAACTTCATCAATCAATTTCATTAACCCTGAGGAGGAGACATGCGACTTTTTCAGAAGTGCCTGTTGGCAATCGTGCTGTGCGCGCTCGTGGCGCTGCCGGCGCGCGGCCAAACTTTTGCGACTGAGGACAGCGTTTTGCAAAAAATCTGGCAGGAGGCGATGGAAAACTCACAACTGGAGAAGCTGGCGCACGAGCTGCTGGACGTCATCGGCCCGCGGCTGGTAGGAACGCCGCAGATGCAGAAGGCGCACGATTGGGCGGCGGCAAAGTACACCGGCTGGGGCATGATCGGCCGCAACGAGCAATGGGGCAAGTGGCGCGGTTGGGAACGCGGCGTCACCCACGTCGATCTGCTCTCGCCGCGCGTGCGCACGCTGGAAGGCACGATGCTGGCGTGGAGCCCGGGCACGCCGAAGAACGGCATGCAAGCCGGAACGATCATTCTGCCGGACGTGGCGGATTCGGTGGCGTTCAAGAATTGGCTGCCCAACGTGAAGGGAAAATTCGTGCTGGTCTCGATGCCGCAACCCACGGGCCGGCCCGACAAAGATTGGGAGGAATTTGCCACCAAAGAATCTTTCGATAAAATGAAAGCCGAGCGCGATACGCTGCGCAGCCGCTGGCAAGCGCGAATCAGAAAAACCGGGCTCAATCAGCGGCGGTTGGCCACTGCACTGGACGAGGCCGGCGCGGCCGGCATTATCTCCTCGAACTGGTCAAACGGCTACGGCGTGAACAAAATTTTCGGCACCACCACCAAGAAGGCGCCGGTCATCGATCTCAGCCTCGAAGATTACGGGCTGGTTTATCGCCTCACCGAGAACGGCGGCAATCCGCTCATCCGTCTCGTGGCCGAGGCGAAATTTCTCGGCGCGGTGCCGGCCTACAACACGATCGGTGAAATGCGCGGCGGCGCCAAGAGTAACGAATACGTCATGCTCTCGGCGCACTTCGATTCCTGGGACGCCTCGTCCGGCGCGACTGATAACGGCAGCGGCACGATTCTGATGATGGAGGCGATGCGCATTCTCAAAAAAGTTTATCCCAATCCGCAACGCACGATTCTCGCCGGGCATTGGGGCAGCGAAGAGCAGGGCCTCAACGGCTCGCGCGCGTTCGTGAAGGATCATCCCGACATCGTCGAAAAGCTGCAGGCGCTGTTCAATCAGGACAACGGCACCGGCCGGATCGAGCGTATGTCCGGCGGCGGTTATCTCGACGCCGGCGAGTCGCTCACGCGTTGGCTGGCGCGCGTGCCGAGTGAAGTGACGCAACACATCAAATTCGACTTCACCGGCATGCCGTCGGGAGGCGGTTCCGACAATGCTTCGTTCATTGCCGCCGGCGCGACGGGCTTTGGCGTCGGATCGAATAGTTGGAATTACGGCACGTATACCTGGCACACCAACCGCGACACGTATGACAAACTCGTTTTCGATGATTTGAAGAACAACGTCGTGCTCGTCGCCTCGCTGGTTTATTTGGCCTCGGAAGACGAAGCATTCGTGGGCCGCACCAAACGCGTGATGCCGATCGACAAGACCACCAACAAGCGCCGCGAGTGGCCGGCCGCAAGGGACGCCGAACGCGCCGGCGGTTTGGAGGAGGAGAAGAAGCCGGCGAACGTCCGGCAGTAATCATTTTTTGAACACGGATGACGCGGATAACGCGGATTTTCACGGATTTTTGTTTTTGCTTTATCCGCGTCATAACACGAAAAGCAGCTAACGGATTTTATTCTTGGTCATCCGTTGGCTGCGCCCGTAGGGTCGTTTTTAATCCGTTGGAAAAAATTTTGTCGAGTCAACACTTTATGCCCCTCACCCTCACGCCCCGCGATCACGCCATGCGCCACGGCGAGTTCGGGCCGGCGGCGAAGATGGCGATGGCCATTCTGATCCGCATGGCCGAAGTGGCCGGCGCGAAAGAATTGCTGGACATTGAAGGCGCGCACATCGACAGCACGGTGTACATCGGCGAGGCCGGCTTGGAGTACGCCGAGCGGCTGGCGAGCTTGGGCGCGAAAGTCGCGGTGCCGACAACTCTGAATGTGAGCGGTTTGGACGAGCATCACTGGCGCGAGTGGGCGGTGCCGCCGGATTGGGCGGCGAAAGCGCACCGGCAAATGCTCGCGTATCAAAGCATGGGCGCGGCGCCGACGTGGACGTGCGCGCCGTATCAAACCGAGTTCAAGCCGAAGTTCGGGCAGCAGATCGCCTGGGGCGAGTCGAACGCGATCGTGTTTGCCAACTCGGTGATCGGCGCGCGCACCGAACGCTATCCCGATCTCTTCGACGTGTGCTGCGCCATCACCGGCCGCGCGCCGGCGAGGGGTTTGCACCTCACCGAGAATCGCGCCGGGCAAGTGCTGCTGCGATTAACCGAGGCGCCGCTCGCGCTGCAGGAAAGCGACGAGTTTTATCCCGTGCTCGGACACTTGCTGGGCAAAGCCGCCGGCGATCGCATTCCGGTTGTGGAGGGGATGAAGACCAAGCCGAGTGAGGATCAATTGAAAGCGCTGGGCGCGGCGGCAGCATGTTCCGGCGCGGTCGCTTTGTTTCATCTTATCGGCGTCACACCCGAAGCCCCCACGCTCGCGGCCGCATTTCAGGGCCGCGCGCCAATCGCAGTCATCGAGGTGACGATGGAGATGTTGCGCGCCGCGCGCCGAGATTTGACCCACGGTCCGAGCGAGGCGCTCGACATGGTCGTGTTGGGCAGCCCGCACTTTTCGCTCGATGAATTTAGAAAATTATCGCCGCTGGTGCAGGGCCGGCGCAAACATCCGGACGTCAAATTTCTCGTTACCTCGAGCCGCGCGATGACGCAACTCGCGCAGCAAGCCGGCGTGCTCGATCCCATTCTGGCATTCGGCGCGCAGCTCACGGTGGACACTTGCATTCTCACCACGCCGATGCTGCCGCCGGAGATCAAATTTCTCATGACGAACTCCGCGAAGTTTTCGTATTACGCGCCGGGCCTGCTCGACAAACACATCACCTTCGGCAGTCTCGCGGATTGCGTGCAGTCGGCCATCGCGGGCCGCGTGGTGCGCGAGGAGGGACTGTGGGAAAAATAATTCACGGCAAGCCGGTGATCCGCGGCCGCGCGCGCGGCGAAGTGTTGGCGAGTCACGAGCCGCTCTCGTTTTGGGGCGGCTACGATTGGAAGACCGGCGAGATCACCGACCGCCGCCATCCGCTCTCCGGAAAAATTGCCGCCGGAAAAATACTCGCCGTGCCGTTCACGCGCGGCTCTTCCACCACCACCGCTGTTTTGCTCGAATCTATTCGCGCCGGAACCGCGCCGGCAGCGATTATCACCACCGAAACGGATTTCTTCTTCGCGCTCGCCTCGGTCGTTGCGGATGAGTTGTATGCCAAATCGATTCCTTTGATTGCGCTGCAAGCGGCTGATTTTGCCAGCTTGCAGACTGGCGAGAAAATTGCCATAGCAGACGATGGGACGATTGAGATCTTATTTTGACAATGTTAATTTACCCTCGAACTGTCATCGTATATTGCAAATATCTTTTATTGCCTTTAATTCAGCAAGAGAGATGTGTGTGCAAACTGTATCTGATTCTTTTGGTTTTGACTGCGTTGTTCTTTGAAAACTTTTTGTTGGCTTTTTGAC
>Ga0187892_10010105_pt1 | contig 12100 bp, 10 predicted proteins | sample MA1701073metaG_FD_139345 | JGI IMG/M metagenome (GOLD analysis project Ga0187892, IMG submission 139345) | Bio-ooze microbial communities from a basaltic lava cave in the Kipuka Kanohina Cave System on the Island of Hawaii, USA - MA170107-3 metaG ...
GGTTAAAACTAATTTTGCACGCTGACTTTTTCGTGGCATAATTTACCTCTCAATTGGTTGAGAGGTAATATACGAATCTAAAATTTAATTGTAAAGTTTTTTATGAATCATTATACTAGAGTGGTGCCAGATTTTCTGGTTGAATCTCAACGCAATTTCTCGTCTAGGCTTGCTATTGATGCCAAATACAAACTATATGATGAGCGAAAAATCGCGATAGGAGATATTTATCAAAGCTTTCTCTACGCTTATGCTTATGGCAGCAATCCAGACACAGTATTGCCACATGCCATGCTGCTTTATCCAGCGTCCGGTCAATCGAGTCGTCCGACTTACCTGCATATCCGGAGTGCTGAACGTCAGATCGCGGCAGAGGTTTTGGCGTTTGGAATATCAATTCCAGACGTGCTTTATGAAGTTCGGCATGGATTGCCAGGACCGTATTCCAATGCAATCTTAAAAGTCATTGAGAAAGAAATGGGTAACAAATAACCGTAATTGTCTATGCCCCGAGCGGCAAATGATCGCCACCGTCCGTCATGGTCTGCATGTGAAACACTGCTGATGGAAAAAATCAACCTCACCCAAAAGTTCCGCCTCTTCTCGGATTATTGGAGTCCCCAAATCGTCGGCGAGCTGAACGATTCCCACGTGAAACTGGCCAAGCTTAAAGGCGAGTTCGTGTAGCATCATCACAAAAACGCATACGGCACAGGCAAATCCAGCATCGTCCGCAGGCCGGGCGGCGCGTTCATGATTTTGGGAATGGCGTTGACCAGCGCGGCAATCGTCGCGGTGTCGCCGAAAATGCCGCCGTCGATGCGCATCGACAGCGGCGGATTGCCGGCGATCTCCACGCTGTCGTGCGGCTGTTTCGCGCCGACGTGCATTTGCAATTCCAGCTTGAGGCGCTCTTGCCCGGCGCTTTTGACGCGCATGATTTGATGAATGCCGGTCACCTCTCCCGGCGCGACGGTTAGATACGGGGTCTTCACGCGTTTGTCCGCAATCATCGGTTTGAGACTTTCGTTGATTTCATCCACCGGCCAATTCATCGCGTTCATCACCGCCAGCGCCGATTCCTGTAAGCCGATGTGGCCGAAGGTGCCGGTGGCGGCGCGCTCGCGAAATTCCTTGCGCGAAATGCCGGCGCCGATTTTCTTTTGCAGCGGCAGCCGGCGCTTGCTGGCATCGACGACGCGCGTCGCGGTGATTTTTTTGACTTCGGTGCACACGCCGGTGAGACACAGCGGCAAAACATCCATCGAAAAGCCGGGATTGACGCCGGTGCCGACGACGCCGACGCCGTGCTGTTTCGCCAGCGCGTCGATTCGTTGGCAAAATTCCGGATTGCGTTGGTAGGGATAAAACAACTCCTCGGTTGATGAAACCACGTGGGCGCGGCTTTTGATGATCGTCGCCAACTGATCCTCAATGCGGTTGAGAAATGACAGCGTGGTATGCACGACGACCTGCGGCTGCCATTGCGCCAGCGCCGTCTCGGCGTCGCCGCGAACCGTGACGCCAAGTTGATTTTTCAAGCCGCACACCTCGCCGAGATCTTTGCCGATTTTGCCGGCATCGATGTCGATGCCGCCGGCCAGCTCGATGCCGGATTTTTGCGCCAACACTTTCACGCAAGCCTGGCCGATGGGGCCGAGACCAAATTGCACGACGCGAATACGATTCAAGTTTCCTCCTCTGAATTTAAAATGCTATTGGATAAGAATAGTGTCGATTGGCAATTGCAAATCTTGCAGCTCGAAACTGAAACGAAAGATGCGACGAAGCGGCAGGTTTTGCCTCTCGCGCAGAAAAACATAAGCCCGGCCGCTGGTCAATTGCCCGAGGCTCGTGCGCGGGCGCGAAACTCGCACAACGAACTGGCCGCGCTGCAGGATGGAATTGGCGCGCCATTCATAAATTTCCGGCCCGTAGCCGTTGGCATCTTCCAAGATCAAACTGCCGTCAACGCTGTCACCGCGAGCCGCGACGGAAATAACTTGTCCCCGCGGATTCAGAATTTCCAAATTGAGATCGACCGGCTGATCCCAAACCAGCGCCACGAGAATATCCGACTTGCGGCCAGTGAACGGCACTTGTCGCGAGGTCTCGCCGCGATTTTCCGCGCCGCGATACGCAATCACGCGCACCGGCGTGTTGTCGCCGAATAGCATCACCGGGTTAGCGAAAAGTCCGCCTTTTGGTATCGGAAATTTGACATTGACGCTATCGGCGATGATTTCAATATCGGTCACGCTGGTGTCTTGCGCCTGCCCGTTGAAATTGATGAAACGATTATTGGAGGGCGGGATGGTTGGCGGCAAGAACAGGCTAAAAGCAACCGGCTCGAGCCGGATGTTGGACGTCACCCTTCTGACCTTCTCGTCAAAGCTGATGAAATCCTGGCCGGAGTAAAGCAGGACGAGTCCTTCAAACGCTTGAATCTGCAAATTGAAATAATTGACGCCGGCATTTTGCAGCGGCACCTCAATGACGGCTCGCAATTGGCGATCATTGCTGAGCCGAAATTCTTTGCGAATGATCTCGCGCTCGAGCGGACGATTTGCGACGGGATCGGTGAATTCGCGCACGACGATGACGACGCGGTCAATCGCCTGCGGCGACAGCGCTGAATTTTCCTTTGGCAGCGCCTGCGAGCTGCCGCCGGCAAAACGAATGTTGACGAGCACTTCGCCGAACGGTTGCGGCTCGGCAAAAAAGCCGCAACTTTGAAAAACGCCTCCGCAGAAAATGATGAAAAAACGCCAGCGTTTCATAAAATACCTTCTTATAAATCAATTTCCTGGATTTTGCAACGAAAAGAGAACTGCAACGAAAAGGCGATTCGATTTGTTGAGACGAAATCGTGAAATCAAAATTGATAAATGAGCCCTACTTTTACGTCGCCGCCGAGAATTTGATTGCCGTCGATCTTGCCGATGGCGAAATGCGCAACGGCCTCGATTTGCAACGGCGGCGCAATCAGACCGCGCCAACCGGGCCCGATGCCGATCACCGCCGCCTCGCCGACGCCATTGTCATTCTTGCCGTAAATTCGCAGAAAAGCCGAGGCCAACAGCGCCGCGTCGCGATTCATCTGCCGCGCCAACTCAGCGGAAAAATCAAATTCGTTGCCGTAGCCGACCGGCAGGCCGCTGCTCAGCACGAAAGGCCTTTTGCGCTTCAAACGATTCTCCAGCAAAAACGCCGCCTGCCATTTTTCCGCGGCCAAAATGCCGGCGAGGTTGAAATAAATTTTCCCTTCGGCAAGCGAATCTTTTTGCCCGCCGAATTTATCTTTTCCATACCACGTGTAACCCACGTCGCCGAAAATGCGGCTGCGCTCGCCCAGCGTCCGGTCGAAGCCGACGGACAAACTGACTTCAGGCCCGGGAAGATATTTTCCCGATCCGGCAATCGGCGTATACCGGCCGTGATAAACGCCGCCGACCGAGCCGCCGAGAATCCATCCGCCCACCTCCAGCGCCGCCGCGAGACTCGCGCTCACAACAACGCCGCCACCGAAATAACTCGTCGGCATCGCCAGCGCGTGCGAGGTGAGCTGCTGCGCCACCAAAGTTTCTCCGGCGTTAAGCGCGGTCGGGCCTGAGGGCGCGCTCACGCCGAAATTGAGCAGCGCGCGCTCCTCGCCGAGTATCAACGCCGTGGAAATTTTCGTGTCGGTAAATCCGGTGAGGCTAAATGAAGTGTCGGCATTATGCAGCCGGGCGTAGGTCGGCGTGTTCATCATGCTGACACTAAACCGCTCGCTCACGGGATAATGCAACACCAGCGGCACGACGATTTCGTCGAGCGTTCGGTTCGCGTTCGCCGTCCAGCGTTGAAAAATCACGCCGGTTTCAAACGCCGGGCGTTTGATGAAATTGGTGGCCGGGCTTTGGCCGTAAACCGTTGCCGCCAAAATCAGCGCAAAAATATTGAGGTGGTGTTTCATGCAAGCTCGCTCAGGGCACTTTGATATCGATGAGAATTTCGCCTTTGACGCCGAAAGCGCTGCGGCCTTCGAGCAGCGGCTGGCGCAAATCTTTTGCATTCGCCGGCACCGCGCCGCGCGATTTCGTGGGCGCGAGATTTTTATTGGTAAAGCTAAACGCCGGATTGCCGTTCAAAGCCGCGCGGATCAATGTCAATTTGCGTTTTTGCGCGGCGGTCAAAGACGCGCTTCTCGCCGGGCCGCCTGTCGCCCGCAGCTCGCGTCGCGTTCTTTGCGACAGGCTGACTTTTTCAAGCTGCGTTCTGGCCGTGTTAAATTTGGGATCGATCTTGATCGCCTGTTGAAACTCCTGCTGAGCTTTGGAAAAATCGCCGCGGTCGCGCGCCTCCAGCCCGCGTGAATAGGCGAGAAACGCCAGCAGATTTTCCGTTGGAATCGTGAGAATCGCCTTTTCTTCCGCCTCGGTAAGCGTGATGTCCAACTCGTCAATCACTTTGAACACGAGATTTTTTTCCAGGCGAAAAAAACGCGCCAGCTCGCCGGAGGTTTCGCCAATCGGCTGCGAAGCTTTGGCGACGGCGTCCGCAAGATTGGCGTCCAGGCGCAGCCGGCCGCCGGCGAGATCGAGAAAGCTGCCCTGCAAAACTTTTTTGACGCCAAGCAGTTGCCCGACGCGCGGCGCGGTTTGCTCGTCCACCAAGCCGCTTTGGCCGAGGCCCATTTCCTCGAACAACGCTTGCATGCGGCTGCGCTCGATCACGGTCAGCGCTTTCACCTGGCTGAGATCGGTGATGACCATGTCGGCAAGGCCTTTGGCGAGCGGATCGAAACCGGCGTTGCCGCCGAGATTGCGAAAGTTCAGCACGGCAAGGGATTTTTCTGGAAAGCTTTGCGGATCGATGGCGCTTTCAGCGGCGAGCGCCTGGCGGGCTTCGAGGCGCAGCTTCGTTTGAATGGCGAGATCGAGGCGCGCTTCCAACTGGCGGCGGTAATCGTAACTGCTCACCTCGGCATAACCGCGATACAGCTTGATGGCGTCGTCGAGCCGCCCGGTTTTTTCGTAGGCCATGCCGAGATAAAGCCGCGCCATGCCGTCTTGAGGCATGCGTTCCACAGCCTTTTCCAAAATCAGCGCCGCGTTTCGGTAACTTTGCGTTTCGAAGAGCGCGACGCCGAGATCGCGCACCGCCAGCGCATTCAGCGGATTTTCTTTCACCGCCAGCCGCAGCTCGGCGAGGGCTTTTTCATAATCATCTTTATCCAACGCCTCGCGGCCGCGATTGTAATGCGTGGCTGGCGAACATGAGATCAAGCAAAAGGCAAAAAGCAAAACGCAAAAAGAAAATGGCTTCATGGCTTAGATTTCTCCAAAACGGCCAAGCGTTGTTGGGCTTGGATAAAATTTTTGTCTTCGGCGAGGGCTTCGCGATATTTTTTCCTGGCGTTGTTGATGTCGCCGCGGTCTTCGTAGGTTACGGCTTGCGAATACAAGAGCACCGCCGCAAATTTCACATTTTTTAACTGATCGAGTTTCGCCATCTCGGCGGCGGAAAGGCGCAGCGCCAATTCCTTGACGAGTTTTTTATTAAGAGCCTTGACCATGTCGAAAATTTGGCCTTCTTTGCCGGTTTCTTCGCCGGCTTTCAACGTGCGGCCGGTTTCCACTTCGACGATGCGCGCGTCGATACGCATTTTGCCGTTCGGCAAATAAACAAATCCGCCGAGCAAAAGATGCTGCGCGCCCACGAGCTTGCCGACTTGCTGCGCGGTTTTTTCGTCGATCATGCCGGCTTGCGCGAGCTGCATTTCTTCGATGACGCGGCGCAGATCGGCGCGCTCGACCAAATGTAAAGCTTGCAACTGGCTCAACTCGCTGCTGAACATTTGCGCCAAACCTTTGCGCAACGGCTCCAAACGCTGGCGGTCGGCGAGGCTGTTGTTGTCGAAATCCAAAACCCCGATGGTGGGCTGGGCGGGAGCAGAAAAAAAAGAGAAAAAGATAAAAAGAAAAAACGGCAATTTTACAAGGCGGAGGTTCATAACGTCCTTCCTAGTTCAAAGTTGCAAGCTCGTGGACGATCCTACTACCTTAATTTTCCACATATAAAAGTCAAACCCCGATTTCCCTTTTGTTGCTAAAACCCATTTGGTGGCGATTTTGAGCATAAAATGCAAGATCGGGGTACCACAACCGGAACGTGGTATTTTAAAATATACGGCATAATTTTTAATTTTCAATTGAAAATTTTAAATTTCCGTTAATCGGTGAGTAATCTCATACGCCGCAATCCCGAATGCCACGGCGACGTTGAGCGAGCTTTTCATGCCGCGCATCGGCAGGGAAATCGCGGCATCGCAGCGGGCTAAAATTTCCGGCGCGATGCCGTGAAATTCATGCCCAACGACGAGCGCCAGCGGAAACCGGTACGCCATGCGGCGATAATCGACACTCGCGGGTGTGTTTTCGAGCGCAATCAAAGCATAGCCGTCGTTTTTTAGTTTCTCCAAAGCCTCCGCAGTCTGCTTGCAATATTCCCACGCCACCGTTTCTTCCGCGCCCAGGGCGGCTTTGCGAATCTCCTGGCGCGGCGGCGCGCCGGTCATGCCGCAGAGATAAAGCTTTTGCACGCCGGCAGCATCGGCGCTGCGGAAAATCGAGCCGACGTTGTGCAGGCTGCGAATGTTGTCCAGCACGGCGACGAATTGGATTTGGCTCAAAGTGTTACGAATTTAAGATTGCAATAAAAAGGGAACCGCAACGAAAAAAGCTTTCTGGCATACCTCTTTCAAGCTATTGACCGGTCGCTCTCAGCGACCGGTCAATTCTTTATACCCCAAGCTTTATGTCGCCGGCGCAAATCCTTCCATTGGCCGCTCGCCTGTAGAAGTTGTCGGAACAGATGCCGGCTCGGCGGCGCGACGGCGATACAAATCCAACTGACTCGAGTACGTCGTCAATCGCAGCGTCATACGGAAGAGCATATAAATTTGCTGCCAAATGAAAAGCATGAAAACGATCATCGCATTCGGCGCCGAAAGGCTGTTGGCAATCGGGTTGTAAACCACCAACGCCGCGGCGCCAATAGCCAGCAACAAAAATGCCAGGCCAAAAGTTTGTAGAAAATTTCCGAAAGCGAATTTCAAGACTTGCACGAGCGAGACGCGCATTTTCTGTTCGTCATTCAGCACTGCATGAATTCGCGCGTAATCGAGAACCATCGCGAACAACAGAAAGCCGAACTGCCGCAATCCCACTTTGATCCAGCCGCCCCAATAGGTGATATTTTGGTACGGATCGCTGCCAAAGATCAATCGTTCCACGCCGCTTTCAAGATATTGCAAGCAAAACAGAACGGCGAAAACCGGCATGCTCCACAGCGTTAATCTGATAAAGCGGCCAAAATATTTCGCGGCGTTGCCCCAAAAGAAAGCAGCATTATATTTCCCGCCGCCAACAAAGGTGGCAAACGCGCCGCCGGACAAAAACAGCGTGAAGAGCCAATTCACCGCCGGCACGATGAGAATCAATCCCATAAACGCCGGAATCACTTCGTCTTTGTGTTTGAGAAACTCAAAAAGAAAATTCATATCCAGCGGCCCGCCAAGTTTCTCGCCCATCTGGCTGTTGCCGATAAAATCACTCAGAATCGAGCGCAGCGGCAGCATGAGCAGCAGGCCGAAAAAAAGATTCGCCAAATAAAACACCAAAATCAAACGCTTGTTCGCCCGCACTTGCGCGAAACCGGATTTCAGGCTGTTCAAAATCATGGGCTTTGTTCCTTGATCGAATGCAAAAAATTCTTGGATGAAATCAGAAAATTTCGTTGACAGCGGAAAACAAATTCATAAACTCCGGTTGATCCAGCAAAAATTGCATCCAAAACAGCCAGCGCGCCGAGAGCTTGTTGACGCCGAGACCGGAGCCTTCCACTGCTTTGCTGTTGTTGGTGTAGTTGAGATCGAGCGGGATTTTGTTTTCCGGATCGACGGTCGCCGAAACCAGTTTATTCGGTTTCACATAGGTAAATTTTTTCCACAACTCCTGCCCGTCCCATTTTTCGCGCACTTTTTCGCCGTTGCCAAACGTGGCGACCATTTCCACCGGAAATTTGAACGCGCCGATCCGCCGAACGTTCACGCCGCTTTCGTATATCTTCGGCTTGGCCTCGGCGTCAACGGAGTCGTTCAAATCGTTTTGCCCATTGCTCATTGTCGAGTCCGGCGCGGCGGCGGAAAAGTCAAAATCATATCCTTCGCCCGGCTTGATCTCGCGGGTGAAAACGCGATCGACGCTGTAATCGAGCATCGCATTGGAAAAAAGCGCTTGATCAAAAAACCAATTCAAATTTTGCCCGGCAACGTCGTTGGCGACATCAATAAAATCCTGCGTCTTTGGATGCTTAAAGCGCCACCGCGCGGCGTAAGCGCGCATGACCTGCTGCATTTTTTCTTTGCCGAGATAATTTTGCAGCGTCGTCAACAACACCCCGGGCTTGGCATACGAATTTACGCTGTAGCTGTTGCCGGAATAAAAACCCCAGGCGTTGCGCGAGATCGGATCGAGATCGGCGAAAAAATTGTATTGGCCGCGATGAAGCTGCAATCCGTTGATCTTGACGCCGAGAAAATCGATCACGTCACCAGCCGGCCCGTACTTGTCGTTCATGATCTGAATTTCGGTGTAGGTGTTGATGCCCTCGTCCATCCAGCTTTCTTCAAACTCATTGGACGCCAGCAAATGATACCAAAAATTATGGCCGAATTCGTGAATGATCACGGCTTCGACGCCGCGAATGCCCTCCGGCAAGCCATAAGCCGTGCCGGCGGTGATCAGCGTCGGATACTCCATCCCGCCGGAACCGCCGGCGCCGCGGCGCGGATCGACAACGGTGAGATTCGGAAACGGATAATCGCCGTACCAATTTTGAAAATACTCCACCGCCGCTTTGGCCGCTTCAAGATGGCGCGGGCCTTGATAGGCGCGGTCACGCTGCATCAACACCCGAATGTCGACGTCTTGTGTCTTGCCGGTAAATTCGACAAAATCGGGACTCGTCGTCCAGGAAAAATCATGCACGTCTTCAGCGTGATAGAAATGCGTCGCGGTGCCGTCGCCGTTGTTTTTCACTTCGACCTGCAGGCCGGTGGCGCCAACAATGTTCTTTTCCGGCACGGTCATTCGAACGTTGTACACGCCGTAGTCGGCAAAAAATTCCGAGTTGGCGTGAAATTGATGGCAATTCCATTTGCCATCTAGATAAACGCCGATCTTCGGAAACCATTGGCCGACAAAAAAATATTCTTGCTTGGCGCCGGTGCGCGCAAACGGCGGCTGCGGCAGCTTGGCGGTGAAATCAATGTGAACAACAATGGAATCGCCGGGCCGCAGCGGTTGCGTGAGCGGCAGGCGGAACACAGTTTTGTCGTCGGGATTGCCGTCGTCAGGTTGAATGAATTCCATGCCGCCGGTCAAATCTTCGCCGGAAGCGAGAGTAATCTTATCAACGTCGATGAATCCCCAGCCGTCCTGGTCGATTTTGTTGCCGCGGCTGACGCCGCCGGATTCTTTCATGAACGTCGACCGGCTGTTCCGAAAAGCGTTGAGATAAAGATGGAATTGCAATTCAGCAATACTATCATTAGATTGATTATGCCATTTCAACGTTTCGCTGCCGTGCAACATTCTTTTCTCGGCGTCGAGCCGCACGTCGATGTCGTAGTTGGCGATGCGCGGGCTGAGCGGTTTGGAAAAAATAACCGGTTGCGCCAGAGCAGGCGCGCCGCTGATCGCGAACAATCCGAGCACGATCATCTTGCCAAGACGAAGATTTTTAGGCATATTCTCCCTCACAGAAAAGTTAGTTCTTAAAAAGTCAAAATTCGTTGTGAATATATAGAAAAATTTTCCTCGTCATGCAAGCCTTATTTTTGCCGCCGAATTTTAGTCAGCTACAAGTGAAATCTTTTCAAAAAACAAAGCCTTCCCTTGCCGCAGGTTGGGGAAATTACACGCGGATGAAAAATTCACACGGATTTATCAGCGTGAGTTCTTGATCCGTGCGGCACTTTTGGGTGGCGGCTCGCATTAGTTTCTCCAAAGTGAAATCTATGCAAAAAAAGAAAAGATTTTCGCCCACAGAAAAAAATCCCACAGAAATGTTTTTTGATTTTTAATTCTGTGGGAGTTCAAATTCAGTGGGCGGTGATTTTGCCTCTTTGGTTCCGGCTCGTCCGGCTTATGATGTTGGGCACAATCCGCAACTGCAAAATTTGCGGGTAAGCATTAGCAAATATTATCAGGAAAACACATGACGTCATCCAAACTCGCCGGCCTGCTGCTGGCGTTTACTCTCATCGCGGCGGCGGCGCTGCGGATTTATGGAACAGCCGCAAAGGACACTTTTTCCGAAGATGAAAACTTCTCGCTTTTATATGCAACCGGACACGCGAGCGAATATTACGATACGCTCGAGGAAAAACCTCCATTCGGCGTCTGGGTGCCGGCGGCGGAATGGAAAAAATTCACCCAACCCGACCGGCTGTTTTGTTTCAGCAAAATCACTCGCGATATGGCGTTCTTCGATATTCATCCGCCGTTTTATTTTTGGTTCTTGCACGTGTGGACTTTCATCGCCGGCGTCAATTTGTGGACCGGCCTGACGCTGAATCTTTTGATCAGCTCCGCCGCGATTTTGAGCCTTTATGGTTTGGGCCGTTACGTTTTAGGCAGTCCGGTCGAGGCGGCGCTGGCGGCGTGCGTCTGGGCGCTCAGTCCCGCGGTATTTCAAATGGCCTTCGAAGCGCGGCAATATGACATGCTGATTCTGATGACGATTCTCTTTGTCTGGCAATTTCTTCGTTACCTTGATGTCAACCGCGCGCCGCGGTTATTCGATTTCATTTTAATGGCCGCCGTCACCACCGCCGGCGCGTTGACGCATTTTCATTTCTCGATTTTAGTCGGTGGCTGCGGCTTGTACGCGCTCGCCAAGCTTTGGCGCGAGCAAAAAAATCGTCTCGCCGCCGTGTCCGGCGCCGTGCTTTTGGGATACCTCATCTTCTTCTGGATTACGCCGAATTTCTACCGCTCTTTTGCGAATGCCGGAGAAACACTGAACATCTTCAGTTACGAGGCGTTAATGATTCGAGTTGCAAACATCGTGAACTCCTGCCGGCAATTTTTCCAGAATCCGCTGCCGTTTGTGCCGGCGCGCTATACGCTGCCGATTTTGCTCGTTGCCGGCGGCGTTCTGGCGTATCGCCAACGCCCGGCCATGCTCCTCAAGCATGTTCGCGATACAAATTGGAACGGCGTTCATATTCTTTATTTCGGATTGTGGATGATCGGCGTGCTCATCGCGCTTTATCTAGCTTTCTTGACACCGGTGCAATCCATGCTGCCGAAACATCTCGGCATGGCCTGGCCGTTTTTTGCCTTCCTACCGGTGTTCATCTTGCGCCTGTTGCCAAAATATAAAAATCATCTCGCCGTCGTAGGCTGTGTTTTGGCTTTGCTGCCCGGCATCAACGGCGCAAAAGCATTTCGGGAGTATCTCATTGCTCAGCCAAATCCCACTGCTCTTTTAGCTCAAGCACCAGCCGTAGTGATGGACAATGTTTCCATCGGTTATGTGCCGCGCGTGTTGTGGAAACTTTCGGACGACACGCCGGTGTTCATCGCCAGCCGCAGCTATCTATTGCAACATCAAGCGCAATGGCTCAATCGCCTCGACAGCGGCGCGGTTTATATCAGCATTCATTCCGCTGAGCATTTTGCCGGCAACGCCAAGAGCGGGCGGGAGCAGCTTTATGAGTTGATTAACCGGAACTGGGAAAAAGAATTTATGAAAGACGCCGTCTGGGGCTTTGGCGATGCGATGCTGCTGCGAAAAAAACGCTGAAAGTTTTTGCTCACAAAAATTTTTTCTGAAATAGGCCATACGGTGTTCAAACTCAAAAAAAATTCTGAAAGTTTAATCCCCCGCCGATTGAAAAACCCCACTGATGAAAGCTTTATCTGTGGGATTCTTGGAACGAGTTACATACTGCCCGTTTCGCCAGAAGCGTGGTGAAAATTCATTATGGCCCGCATCCGCGCCATGGCGAAGAGGCCGAAGTTTTCTTGTCGTACAAATGCGGTGA
>Ga0187892_10010106_pt1 | contig 12100 bp, 12 predicted proteins | sample MA1701073metaG_FD_139345 | JGI IMG/M metagenome (GOLD analysis project Ga0187892, IMG submission 139345) | Bio-ooze microbial communities from a basaltic lava cave in the Kipuka Kanohina Cave System on the Island of Hawaii, USA - MA170107-3 metaG ...
TGCGGCGTAGTAAAAATGCATGCGCACCTGATCGCCCTCGTCGAGGACCAACCGTTGCGCCAGCACACTGGCTGCCGACAACGCTTGCGCGAGCCGCGCCTCAGCACGCCGGAAGAGCTCGTCGGAAAAGCGTACGCGCGGCATGACGACGATGACGAAGATACCGCGGCCGTAGACATCCGGTCGCGCCACCACCGTGATTTCCTGGCTGCCTTCCGTGCCGATGATGGTGCGAATCTCGTCGGCGAGCTCCGGGACGGAACTGGCCAGCAATTCGATTCGCGGTAGGCTCCCGAACACCGTGATGATGGCGCGATAGTCGTGCGAGTCCTCGACCGCGCCCGCCATGTCCAACACCGCCCGCAGCTTCGCGCGCAGCAGCGGCACCTCGGTCGGATCCTCAGCGTATGCCTTGGCGGTGTAGAGTCCGAGCAGGCGCCGCTCACCAACCAGCAGACCAGCCGCGTCGATCTCTTTGACCCCTACGCAATCCATGTGGGCCTGGCGGTGGATAGGGCTTTCCGCATTGGTGATGGAGACGATCAAGACCGGCGGCTCGTTGAGACGCCGCCGCACGTCGGCGTCGAGCGTCCGAGGCTTTGCACAGCTCGACCGTGTTTCGTCGCGGAGAATGCCAAGCCCCGTGCGCGGACGCACGGTGATCGTGCGGTCCGCTCCCTGGCCGGTGAATTGGTACTCACGGTATCCCAGGAAGACGAAACTCTTCTGTGACAGCCAGCCCAGGAAGGCGGCGACCTCCTCTTGATCTTCGCTCCAGGGCCGCGGCAGCGGTCGGGTTCGTAGCTCTTCGGCCAGCTCGCCAATCTTCGCACGCATCGCCTGATAATCGTCGGTTGTCAGGACGACATCCGTGAGTCGACGCACGAGCAGACGAGCAAGGCCGTCGGGATCCGCCACCCGATCCAGCTCGACGTGCACGAATGATTCGTTGCGCCCCGGCGCGCCGGGCGGCGCCACCGCGAGCAGCGCACCGCGGGTGTCGCGTTCGAGTGACACGATCGGGTGCAACAGGCGCCGCACGTTGGCACCCGCTTGTTGTAGTGCTTCACGCAGGGTGTCGACGATGAATGGCCGGTCGCCCATGAGCGTCTGGACGACAGTGCAGGGCGTGTGCCACCCGCCGTTGACGAGATCGGGATCGAAGACCCGCACGCGCGGTTCTTCGGTGCGCCGCTCAGACACGAACCGATAGGCGCTCGTGGCGATACCGACCAACGTGTCAGGATCGAACTCTTCGAGGATATCGCCAGCGTGATCGAAGAGCTGCCGCACGAACGCTTCGGCGACGGGTCGCTCACCCGGTATCAGACTGGCGCGGACCCGTTCGAGCACTTCGCGCAGCTGCGGCGGGTCGACCTCGCCGGCCGAGGGCTGGCCGCGGTCGCGCTCCTCCATGAGGCGCGCGATGGCTTTGGTCAGTTCGGCCACGATCCGGACTCCGCTCCGTCAGTCAGCCTGCAACATGTCGACGAAATGCTCTCCACATGCTTGCCACCCGGCCTTCTGGAGAAGCCGGCGTGCGGCAGGATCGCCGGAGACGGCGCAGTCGAGGAGCCCGCAGCCACGTCGTTGTGCGCGCGTCCGCGCGAATGCCAGCAGCGTCGATCCGACGCCCTGGCGGCGGTGGCTCGGATCGACCAGTAGTAGATCGAGCGTCGCCCGGGCTGGGCGGGTAAGCTGCCGCGCATACGTCACATGTACGCAACCGACCAACCTGCCGTCAACCAACGCCACATACAAGTCGGCGCCTAGATCCGCGACGATGTTGCGAAAACGGCGCAGCGTGGCGCGGTCGGGGGGCGGCACTGGAAGCGCGCTGGCGGCGAACAGGCTCATCACAGCGATGAAGTCCATGCGCCGACCCCGACGCAGGTGAACGCGCAGGGCATCCATCAGGGACAGTCCCCTTACAGAACAAGTGGGCCCGACACAAACGCAACCTGACTCGCAGGTCTGTGCCATAAAGTAGTTGTTTTTTTGGGTTGATTTCGATGCGGGGCACATTTACCATCCGCATCGGTTGTGGGGATGAAGACCGGCCTTCGACGCGTGAGTATCTGCGTCGCCGCGTTGATCGGCGCGCTCTGTAGTTGGGTCGCACCCACGGCGGCGGTCCCGCCGGCGCAGCGTGTGCCGTCCGCCTATCTGGTGTTTCCGTTCATCGAGTCCACCGGGTTCCGGGACACCCGCATCCAGCTGGTCAATCTGAGCGGTGATTTCCAGACCGTTCATTGCTTCTTCGTCAATGGTGAGTCCTGGCTGGAGATCGGCTTCATCGTGTCGCTGACGCCGTATCAACCGTTGTCGTGGCTGGCATCCTCAGGCCTCTTCGACAACACCAGCGGCACCGCGGCCCCGCCATTCTTCGGCCAGGGTGAGCTGAAGTGTGCGGTCGCCGCGCCACGGCCGGAGTTGCAGTTTCACAACACGATCCAAGGACGGGTGACGGTCTTCGGGTTGGACGGCCAGACGGTCTCGTACGGTGCGGTTGGCTTCCAACGGTTGACCGACGGCGACTACACAGGGGTCTTGGCGCTCAACGGCTCGACGTACGCGCAATGCCCGCGGCGTCTCCATTTCGACGTCGTCACCGAGAGCCCGATGTCGAGCAGCGAGATCATCCTCGTGCCTTGCCCGCAGGACCTCTTGTTGCAGATTCCGACAACGACCACGGTACAAATCCTCATCATTAACGAGTTCGAACAGCAGTTCTCAACGTCCTATAGCGTCACCTGCTACGACCGGCGGTCATTGAGTGAAATCGCCGACACGCTGAACCGCTCGACGGCCGGCACGGATACCGCCCAACTGATCGTGCGCGGCGTCGGTGCCCCGGTGTTGGGACTGGTGATCGACGGTGTGTCGCTCCTAGGAGGCTTTGGTACAGCGGGCAACGAACCATCCTTCGCCGGCGGGCGGTCCGCAACGGTGATACTCCCCTAGCTGCCATGGCTGAGCTCTTTCGCGCACTCGGCGCGTATCTCGCGCTGCTCTATCAAATGCTCGCCCAAGGGCCGCTCGGGCCTACGCCTGTGGTGCGCACACCGACACCGACCCGGCCAGCGTTCACCGCGACGGCCACACTCGCGCCGACCGCGACACCCATACCGAGCGACACGGCAACTGCGGCGCCGACATCCACGCCCAGCGCGACGCTGACGCCGCCGCCGACTGCCACTCCATCGCATACCGCGCTCCCTAGCAGCACGCCGTCGCAGACGCGTACCTTCACGGCGAGCCCGACGAGGACCCCTACACCATCATTCAGCCCGACGGCGAGCGTCACGCGCACACCGACATTCACTCCGACGCCGACCCGAACGCCAACCGACACTCCGGTGCCGACCAATACGCCCGTTCCAACCAACACACGCACCCCCACGAGCTCGCCGGTGCCGACGAACACGCCGACCCAGACGTTGACGCGCACTCCGAGCGCATCACCAACCCCGACACACACGCCGCTGCCGACGCGCACGCCGACGTCCACAGCATCACCCATACCCACGGCGGCTCCCTCGTTCGAAGATCCAACGGGATTCCAAGTCGTCGGGCAGCCGCCGGCGCAGAAGCTGCCGTCGGCGTTGATCGTCTATCCCTTGATTCAAGCGTCGGCGACGCAAGAGACACTCATCGAGGTCCTGAACCTGTCCGATGGCTTCGTGTCGGCCCACTGCTTCTTCGTAAAGTCCGATACGTGCAGCGAGCTGAACTTCTTCCTGCGGTTGACGCCAAACCAGCCGCTTTCGTGGCGTGCCAGCACCGGCCGCACCAGCGACAGCGTGCGCGTCGCCCCACCGTTCATCGGCGAAGGCGAGCTCAAATGCGTCGTTGCCACGCAGTCGACGAGCCCCAGTTCCCATAACGTCCTGCAGGGCCGTGCCATCGTACAAGACACCGCTGGCCTGACCGTCGGCTACGCGGGCATCGCGTTCCGGCGTTTGAGCCCGGGTCCGTACACCGGCCTGGTGCGGCTCGACGGCATCGAGTACGAGCAGTGCCCCGACCGTTTGCACTTCCAGGCGCTCACCAGTCGATCGGGCTCGGATAGCGAGCTGGTTCTGGTGCCGTGCTCGGAGGACCTGCTCAATCAAGTGCCGGCGTCGACACCCATTCAGTTCAGCGTCATCAACGAGTTCGAGAACGTCTTCTCCGGTTCGATCGGACTCCAGTGTTTCACCCGCCGCCGCTTCAGCACCATCCCGGTGCTGCGTCGCACCACCGTTGGGACCGACACCGTGCATGCCATTCTCCGCGGCGTGGACGTCCCGGTGATCGGCTTGGTGATCGACCGTTTCACCGTGCCGGGCTCCAACGCCGTATCCGTGTCGAGCAACGAACCGCACCTCGAAGGCGGCCGCTCGGCGACTGTGCTGCTGCCGTAAGTACACCCCGGTTTGCGATCTGACGCGGGAGGTCCGCTGTGCAGACCACTAGCGCACCGGGGACGCCGACGTTGACTCACCGATCGGCTCGTGAGCGGATGCGAGTGCGGAGGTGAGGCCATGCCCGAAGCGACTCCGGTCATCGACATGTGGGCGCCCGTGGTGCCGTCCCACGAGATCATCCAACACATGATGGATCACTTCCCCGAGGCGCAGCTCGGCTACGTCCGCGTGTTCTTCAAGCGCGCGCCCACCGCCGACGCCTTCCGCGAGTTTGCACGCCTGCTCGAAAGCGATGACGAGGTCATCCTCGCGAGTCTGGACGCCGCCGACATTCGGCATGCGTTGATCACCGGCTTCGACGAAGCCAGTACCGCCGGCTCGACCTTCGTACCCAACGAAGCGGTGGCGGCGATCGCGGCCCGTCATCCCGGTCGATTTCTGCCCTTCGTCGGCGTCGACATCATGCGCGGCGCGGCGGGCGTGCGCGACGTCGAGTACTGGGTCCGCCAACGCGGCTTTCGCGGCGTCAGCCTGCGGCCGTTCATGATCGGTTTGCCGGCGGACGATCGGCGCTACTACCCATTCTATGCCAAGTGTGTGGAGCTACAGGTGCCGGTGAGCATTCACGCATCGGCGAATTGGACGACGAGCCGCCCCAGCGATCTCGGCCACCCACGGCATTTCGATCAGGTCGCCTGTGACTTTCCCGACTTGAAGCTGATTCTCAGCCACGCCGGGTATCCGTGGGTCCTCGAAGCGTGTTTACTTGCTTGGAAGCATCCCAACGTCTACCTCGAGCTGGCGGCGCATCGGCCGAAGTACTTCACCGCGCCCGGCGCGGGCTGGGAACCGCTGATGCGCTACGGCCAGAGTACGATTCAAGACAAGATCTTGTACGGCACCGGCGCCTTCTTGCTCGGCATCCGACCCGAGGATCTGCTGCGCGAGTTTCGCACCTTGCCGTTGCGCCCCGAGGTCATGGAGAAGTGGTTGTGGAGCAATGCCGCCGCAATGATGGGAATGACTGCCGCGAGAACCTCGGCTGTCGATTGACGCGCGGGTGGGGAGGTTGCGGCAGCGCGATTCGTAGCGTGGCGCATCTGCAGGAACCTCCTCTCCACGGGCGTGGACGGACTACTGCGCAACCGAGGTCGACAGCGCCGCTGGGGAGACCGTGGCGGTCGGACGCAATAGCTTCACTCGCCGGCGGCGACGGAGATGGGTGAACAGGATGTCTCCTACAATTGCCGCCGCGGATACCGCGAGCAGACCATCCAAGGCCCAAATCATGGGCAAAAGCGACGTAGTAAGATCAATGGTGTTCATGTTACGCACCTCCGTGAGCTTGCTCTGCTGACACAGCAAAGCGCGCACCACTCGTGCGGAGACCGTCCCAAGCCCGCCGTGGCCGCGTGGCTGCTAAGAAAACCATGCGTTCGACTGCGGTCTCGTGCATGTCGAAGATTGCCCGACCAGCCTGAATCGGCGGGCCTTTCCGCCACGATTTTCTGTAATGCTGCCGTGCGAAGGGGGACGGCGCGAGAGAAGGCCAGCAACCTTCGATGGCTCGCACCGTATCAAGCGTTATCGGTGCAAACGTCTATTAGCCTGAGCGGCGTGAGTAGACAGTTGCGCCGGTGCTCGTGCTCCGTGCAACCTCTTGCTGGACCGTTGGGCGTGTGCGCGGACGTCAGGGTGCGGACGCGACCGGGGCTTCAGTGTCGCCTGGCGACCGAAGCGCTCCGACGATCAACGGATGTTTCTGCAGTCCCAGCTCCTCGAGGATCGCCGGCTTGAGCAGCCCGGCGCGCCGAGCGCTCTTCAACAGATGAGGAACGCGCTCGCCGGTGCTTGCCTGCGTGATCTCGCGGGTGTTGATCTCGCGCTGTTCGCGGAGCATCTGGTCACCGAGTTGATGCGCGTTGTCGACACCAGCCTCCTGCAGGCGCTGCAGCAACCGGGTGAGCATGATGGGGCCGGGCTGATCGGATACGATGCTCAAGATCTGCCCGAGCCACTGACGCGCAAATGCAACCTGATCCTCATGAGAGTGGCGGCGCATCCACTCGGCTACGTACAAGATGCCGAACCCCATGTGACGGCTTTCATCTCGGGTGATCAACGTAATGATGTCCTTCAAGAGCGGATGCCGTGCGTGCCGCTGGATACGTTCGAAGATGCTCATCGCCAAGCTCTCGAGGAAGAACTGTTCGGTAGCGATCAGGGTCAGCGGATCGTTGGACGCCAACAACGCATCGAGGGTCATCTCGGTGCCCATGTCGATGTCCTCGACCTCTTCGTTCATCTTTTCGATGAAGCGGCGATAGGCGAGATGGTGCCGTGCTTCGTCCATCGCTTGGGCGACGGCGTGGTTGCGATAGTCCTCTTCGCGCACCACCAGGGCAATCTTGGCGCAGACATCCTGTGCGACGCTCTCACCAACTTGCAGAATATTCAGGATACGACCCAAACCGCGACGCGTGGCGTGTGTCTTTGCATTCTCGGGGAGTGCCTGAAACGTCGGTGTCTTGGCGAATGCGCCCCATTCGTGATCGACCAACGGGTCGTCGGCATCGATCGGCAGCGACCAGTCGACGTCGCGCTCGATGTCCCAATCCGCCGAATGCGCCTTGGCAAACAGCGCGTTGATCCCTTGATGACCGGTGTTGTGCAGTTTCAACAGTTCACGCGTCCTCATACTCACTCCCCGTAAGTAGATCAGGGTTACACCGGAGCCGATCGTCAGGCAACCAAGACCGTAACACCCAACAGCCTAACCCCTAACACCCTGTCCTTTTGCTACCACTTCTCGTACTGCACCGCGCGCCGTTCATAGCCGGCGCGTCGCAAGGCGTCACGGAGCTGTGGAACGATGTCACCCACGCCGCAGATGTAGAAATGGCGGCTGCGATCCGTGTCGGCCGCCATGTACCGGTCCTCGATGACCGCCGCCAACGGGGCATCGAGGACGGGCGTGAACGCAAAGCGGGGGTGGCGGCGGGCGATTGCCTCGAGCTCGTCTCGATACAGAAGGTGCGGGCTACTGATCGCGGCGTAGTACAGCCGGACAGCGTGTGGCGACTCGGTTGCCAGAACTCGCTTGAGCATTGGCCGGATCGGAGCGATGCCGGTCCCGTCGGCGATGAAGATGCATTCTGCCGCAGGGGGTTGGCTCAGCACGAACGTTCCCCACGGTCCGGTGAAGCGGAGCGACGCGCCGACGCCGAGGCTGAAGAGGTAGTGCGACCCGGGGCCGCCGGCGACGTGGTTGAGACAAATCTCCAGCAACGGATCTTCTGGATCGGAGGCCAGCGAGTACGGACGGATGACCTCTCCGCCGCCAAGTGGCAGCAGGCAGGACAGGAACTGCCCCGGCACGAACGTGAAGTTCGTTGCGGGAGGAAGGCGCAGGTAGAATGCGCGCGTTTCGGGGGCCAGCTCGACGATGCGTTCGATGGTCGCTTCGTACGGTATGGGCTTCGATGCGCTCACGGGGAAAGTCGAGAGTTGAGAGTTGAGAGTTGAGAGGCAGACGGGAAGGGTATCATGATGCCGCGGACTCTCAACTCTCAACTGTGAACTGTCCAACTGCACTACTTCAGATTGATCGTAAAGCGCGGTATCAACACCGTGATTTCCGCGTCATCTTCGACGACCGACTGGCAACCCAGACGCGAGGTCGGTGTGAGACCCGGTGCCTTGTCGAGGAGGTCGAGCTCGTTCTCCTCGGCTTCCGACAGCTTGTCGAAGCCTTGTTTGACGATCACGTGACACGTGGTGCAGGCGCAATTGCCGCCGCAGGCATGCTCGAGATGAATGCCATTGGCGAGCAACACGTCGAGGATCGACCCCGGTCGACCATCATGCTGGAAGGGTGCCTTCGTCGGATCGAATTCGATCACTCGCTCAGGATCACCATTTTCAAAAAGTACGCGCAGTCTCGCCATGCAGCACCGGGCGCCAATCGGGTGCCCTTGAGTGCTGTCTTAGCGTTATCCCAGTCGCGAAAGAAGCGTTGTCGTAAAGGGGGTTGCCATCCGAGGCTCGCACGGGCAGATCTTACAGAACGTCCGTGCTCATTGCGTTGGACCCGACCGCGTTGACACGTGAATTGGCCGCGACTAAGGCTCTCGCATTGATGAAGCCCGCGAGAGTCGGCGATCTGCCAACCAAAATCAACGTTGCATCCACGCAGAACAGTCCCACCAAACCTACTGCTGCCGAGTTGGTGGCGTGGGACCATGCCCACCTGTGGCACCCGTTTACGCAGATGCAGGATTGGCTCGCCGAAGAGCCATTGATCGTTGCTGACGCGCAGGGGTCGTACCTCGTTGACGTTGACGGTCAGCGTTACCTCGACGGTGTGTCGTCCTTGTGGTGCAACGTCCACGGCCATCGGCGCCCTGAGCTCGACGCGGCGCTCAAGCAGCAGGCCGACCACGTGGCGCACTCGACGTTGCTCGGTCTCGGCAACGTCCCGTCGATTCTGCTGGCCAAGCGACTGGCCGGGATCGCCCCAACCGGGTTGACGCGCGTGTTCTATTCCGATGCCGGCGCCACGGCAACGGAGATCGCCATCAAGATGGCCTTCCAGTATTGGCAGCTCCGTGGGGCGACCGAGCGCTCGCAGTTTGTCGCGCTCGCCGAATCGTATCACGGCGATACGCTGGGAGCGGTCAGCGTCGGATACTCCGAGGCGTTTCACCGCTTCTTCCAGCCCTTGCTGTTCCCGTGTCACAAGCTCAACCCACCCCACGTGTACCGCTGGCAACGCGGCATGAACGAGGCCAACGCATTACGGGCCGCGCTCGATGAAGCCGAAGCGTTCTTCGCGGCGCACGGTCGCACGCTTGCCGCGTTGATCATGGAACCGCTCATGCAAGGCGCAGCCGGTATGTGGGCGCACCCTGTGGAGTACCTCAGCACGATGCGTCAGCTCACCCAACGGTATGGGACACTGCTCATCTGCGATGAAGTGGCCACGGGCTTCGGGCGTACGGGCAAGATGTTCGCTGTCGAGCATGCCGGCATCAGCCCTGACATTCTCTGCCTGGGCAAGGGTATCAGCGGCGGCTATCTGCCGCTTGCCGCAACCCTCGCCACCGATGAGATCTTCGAGGGCTTTCTCGCCGACTACGCCAAGCTCAACACGTTCTTTCATGGCCACACCTACACCGGAAACGCACTCGGCTGCGCCGTGGCACTTGCCAGTCTCGACATCTTCGAGCGCGAGGACGTGGTGACGCGGGTTCAACAATGCAGCGAGCGAATGCGAAGCCACCTGGCCGAGCTCTTCATACCGCTCAGCCACGTCGGCGACGTGCGGCAATGGGGACTCATGGTGGGCATTGAGCTTGTCGAAGAGCGCAGTTCACGGCGGCCCTACGCGCTGGACGCCAAGACGGGGGTGCGCGTGATCCGCGAAGCCCGTCGGCGCGGCGTGATTCTGCGGCCGCTCGGCAACGTGATCATTCTCATGCCACCGCTCAGCATCTCGGACACCGAGTTAGAGACCTTGTGCTCTGTCACTCGCGAAGCCATCGTCGCGGCCACGGAGCGTCAATGAGATGACGAGCCGGTAACGCATCGACGCCCATTCAAGAGTCTGTGGAAATTCTTACAGACCCGCGCAACAGGCGTCACCACCACTTAGCTGTGGCATTTCCGCGAGTTCCCATTCTGAAGCCTGCGAGGAGACGCATCATATGCCTGGCACGGTGGGCGTTGATGCAAAGGCACGGAGGTTGCTGCTTACTCCTTCCGGAGGGTAACCATGCACCTCACGTACGATCAGCTCCACCGCTTTACTACCGAGGACGACCTGTCTCCAGATCAGACGCGCGAGATTCCGTTCTCCGGGTTCGTCAATGGCGCTCTCATGGGCGCTGGGCTTTGGGTGCTCATCGGTTGGGCAGTTTGGGCCCTCGTTGCTTGAGGCCGTCCGTCAAGCGCGCCGTTCCTTCCAGCAATCCGCACTGATATTAGAGGACCCGTTTCTGCGCGACGGGTCCCATGCGATTCAAAACACTTCTCATCACGGGGACAGATACCGGCGTTGGTAAGACCACGGTTGCGTGCGGCATCGCGGCAGCGTTGCACCGCAGGCACTATGCGGTCGGTGTCTTCAAGCCGGCCGAAACCGGTTGTGTCGCCTTAGCCGATGGCGCGCAGCAGGCGGCTGACGCAGAGCAGTTGCGATTCTTTTCGCAAAGCCACGCGGATCGCGCGCTCATCTGTCCGTATACATTTCGTGATCCCCTTGCGCCTTGGGTCGCCGCACAACGCGAAGGGATGACGATCGATGTCGACCACGTCGTCGAGTGTTGCGAGCAGATCACCGCGACGCACGATCTCACACTCGTCGAGACGGCGGGGGGATTGCTGGTTCCCTTGACCGCGACGGTCAGCTTCGCCGAACTGGCGCCGCGCCTTGATTGCAGTTTGGTGGTCGTGGTGGCCTCGCGCCTCGGTGCCATCAATCATGCGCTCCTCACCGTACGACACGCCCACGCCCTGGGCCTCGAGGTGAAGGGCTACATCGTGAACCTGCTGACCGCTGAGCCCGACCTCGCGGCGCAGACCAACATTGCCGTGTTGACCGAGCTGTTGGGCCCGCCAATCGGCGTGGTGCCGTATCTCGCCAACATCGAAACCACGGACGAGTGCCGCGAGCGGCTGGCTGAAGTGTGTACCACGGCCCTCGATCTCGACCGGCTGCTCGAAGCGAACTGAATCGGAAGTCGACGCGACACGGGCAAGCCCTCAAGGCCCCAGGCCCTTTAACAGCCTGTTGAAAAATGCGCAGAACCCAGAGCCCAGATCACAGAGCACAGACGAATGCTCAATGATTCCGATGAATCCGTCTGGGCTCTGGGTTCTGTGCTCTGTGCTCTCATCAGTTTTTCAACGGGCTGTTAAGCCCAGCCTTTAGCGTCGGGGTTTAACCGCGGACACGGCCGCTTGGTAAACGAGCTTGATGGGTATGTGCCGTTCGAGCGCCACGCGCTTGCAGTCCTCATACTCCGGAGCAACGTTTTCGTGTCCGTCGGGACCAACGGCGACCTTCACGCGAACCGGCCCATACGGAGTGTGCACCTCACGGATCTCGCGCGACAGCACCATACGGTGCACTGGGTAGTAACGCACTCCGACCGTCGACGTTTCGCTGAGCACGATTCCGGCGAGGGCGGCGCGATCAGTCTCGGCGCAGAGCACACTGAGCATGATCCCCGGACGGTTCTTCTTCATGTGGACCGGGGTCAGGTACACGTCGCGCGCGCCGGCCGCGAAGAGCCGATCCATTACATACTCGAAGAGCTCGGGGTTGTAGTCGTCGATATTGGTTTCGATTACGACGAGCTCGTCGTGTCCCACCGTGCCCACGGTTTCGCCGAGCACCAAGCGTAGAACATTTGGCCGGTCGGGGAGGACTCGCTCGCCGCTGCCGTAGCCAACGGCCTCGATGCGCAGCTGCGGGGCCGGGCCGGACGTGGCCAGGGCGGCCACAATTGCTGCGCCGGTGGGAGTGACCAGCTCACTCTCGCCATCCTGACGCGTCACAAAACCCCGCAGAAGCTCGACGGTTGCCGGACCGGGAACGGGAATGGGTCCGTGCTGCGAACGCACGATGCCGCTGCCGAGAGGCAAGGGCGACACATACGCGCGCTCGACTGACAACCAAGTCATCCCCA
>Ga0187892_10010108_pt1 | contig 12099 bp, 8 predicted proteins | sample MA1701073metaG_FD_139345 | JGI IMG/M metagenome (GOLD analysis project Ga0187892, IMG submission 139345) | Bio-ooze microbial communities from a basaltic lava cave in the Kipuka Kanohina Cave System on the Island of Hawaii, USA - MA170107-3 metaG ...
CGCACCCCGGTAATCAAACCGTGGTAGAGTAGCAATCGTCGCCAACTTGAGTTGAACTATCCGTTTGAACCGACAATCCCAAAGTCCACCGTCTGGAGGTGCAGTATGAACGAAGCATCGGGACGCGCATGGCGCGGAAATAGTCGTGATTGACGTTGCGTATATCAGCGTGCGGGCTTTGCCCGGGAGCTGGCTCCGGGCGGCCCTCGATTTTGAACATAAAGTCAGCGGATTGTCTGGCCAGAGGAAGCTCTGTGACCAGACCGACAGCTTCAACGCCAGGCAGCGCCGCCACGCGCTGTTGCAATTGCTCGAAAAACTGTTTCTTCTTCTCCGGCTGTCCATACGGGTTTGGAATGTCTATTCGCGCCGTCAGCAGATTCTTTTCGTCGAAGCCGGGGCTGACCTGTTGCAGGCGAACGAAACTGTTGACGAGCAGTCCCGCGCCAACCAGCAGCACCATCGCCAGAGCCACCTCACCGACGACCAACAAATTCAACGTGCGATGGCGCCGCGCGCCGGCGCCCGCGCCGCTGCCGCCCTCCTTGAGCGCCTCCGTCAAATTCAGCCGCGCCGCATCGAGCGCCGGCGCCAGCCCGAAGAGCAGCCCCGTGAGCAACGCGATGGCCAACGTGAAACCGAAGACCGGCGCGTTGACCCGGACTTCGTCCGCGCGCGGCAGATAGTTGGCGCTGAGCGCCACGAGCAGCTTGACGCCCCACCGCGCCAGGAGCGCGCCACCCACGCCGCCTGCAAGCGCGAGCGTCAGACTTTCGGTGAGCAGTTGCCGCACGACGCGCCCACGGCTGGCCCCGAGCGCCGCGCGCACAGCGATTTCCCTTTGACGAGAGGCAGCGCGCGCCAGCGACAGGTTCGCCACATTCGCGCACGCGATCAGCAACACGCAGCCCACCGCGCCGAGCAGCGTGAGCAGCGTCAATTTGATATTGCCCACCAGCCGCTCCTGCAGTGGCATGAGAAACAGGCTCTTGTTGGCGTTGGTCTTGGGATAGAGCGTTTGAAGGCGGCGCGCGATGGTCTCGACCTCCGCCTGCGCCTGCGCCCTGCTCACGCCCGGTTTGAGCCTGGCGATGGGGCGCAGGAAGGGCAGTTCGCGGCTCCGAAACGCGCCTTGCTGCGCGGCGGGAAAACCGAATGGCTGCCAAATCTCCACGCCTGGCGGATACTGGAATTGTGGCGGCATCACGCCGATGACGGTGAACTGGCGGTTGTCGAGCGTGATCTTCTGATTGATGATGGCGGAGTTGGCGCCGAAACGCCGCTCCCACAACGCATAGCTCAGCACAGCAACCAGCTCGCCCCTTTCCACTTCTTCGGCGACGAACGTTCGTCCCAGCGCCGGCTTCACTCCGAACACGTCCGGATAATTGGCCGTCACATACCCGCCCTTGAGTCGTTCAGGTTCGCCGCTGCCCGACAGGTTCATCGCTATCCCATCGGAGACCGAAGCGGCAAGCTGCGTGAAGCTCTGGCTCTGTTCGCGATAGTCCAGAAAATCAGCCGGCGTAACGCCTTGCTCCTTGTCGTTACCCATCCAACCTCCGAACCACAACAATCGCTCCGGCTCGGCGAAAGGCAGGGGCCGCAGCAACACGGCGTTGACGACGCTGAAGATCGCCGTGTTCGCGCCAATGCCCAGGCTGAGCGTGAGAATCGCAATCAACGTGAAGCCTTTGTGCGTTCGCAGCATTCGTAAGCCAAAACGCAAGTCTTGAAACATCTCGTCCTCCAATCTTTTGGGTTGTAGCAGCAACGCATCCCGGAAGGCGCCCAGGCTGCGTCGCAGCAAATCCAGTTTGCTTCGCCAGTCGAGTTTGTGCCATTCGGCCAGCAGCATTTCGCGGTAGCGCAACTCCGCCTCCCACTCCTGCCGCCAATCGGCGCGCAAGCGGCGCGGCACGATCACGCCGATAAAAGCGATCAGCCATAGATGCAGCTTCAAATGAGATCTTCCGTTATTCCGCATTCCGTACTCGAATCACTCACGCCGTAGCGTCACCAGCGGATCAACTTTGGTCGCCCGCCGCGCCGGGAACACCATGGCGGTCAACGTTACGGCGATTAATAAAATGGCGGTCAGGGCGTAGTTGAGAGGGGCTTGGACATTGACGGTGAATTCCGTGTCTCGCAGTAACGGCGCCACCGCCGACCAGGTGGTCATAGTGATTGCCAGCCCAAGCAACAACCCGATGGCGATGGGGCGTCCGCTCGTTCCCAAAATGGCGCGATAAATGTCTTTCTTTTGCGCGCCGAGCGCCAGGCGAATTCCTATTTCTTTGATGCGCTGGCTGATCGCAAAGGCGACTACGCCATAGATGCCGATGACTGCCAGGAGCAGCGCCATTGCGCACAGGAAGACGATCAGTTGCATGTGTCGCCGAATAGTTCCCATCAATTCTTCCCGCCTTGATTCGATGGTTTGCGCTTCGACGATAAGTTCAGGAGCCAAGGCGCGGACGGCGGCAGTGATGGCATGCGCGAGCGTCGCCCCATCACCCGAAAAACGCACGAACGGGTGCGGCGGGTAAGCCCCGATCAGACTCAACGGCTGATAGATCATTGGGTCATCCAACCCGCCCAGCCGCGTACTGGAAATGTCAAGAGCGACGCCAACCACCTCGAAGGAGGCGCCGCTTGCATCTCGCAGCGTCTGGCCGAGCGGATTCACATTCGGCCAGAACTCACGGGCGAGCCCTTGTGAAACCACTACGGCGCAGCTTGTTCTGCTTACAGACTTTTCACCGGCAGCCTTTTCACACGGAAGATCGTCTTCCCGCAGCGCGCGCCCGCTTACGATGGGAATCCCCAGCGTGGCGAAGTAATTCGGCGATACTTGAGTGCTGTCTGCCGAGCGCAGCGTCTGGTCTGCCGTCTGGACTGACGTCAGACGCGCTCCCCTGAATGGGTAGCTGTATGAATAAGCAACCGCTTGCACGCCCGGCAACGCAGTGATGCGCTCCGTCAGTGTGCGTTGCAAGGTTTCCCAGTTACGCTGCTCCGTCCCTCGTCTTTGTACAAACAGTCCCGTCTCAAGCACCTGCCGCGTTTCAAAGCCGGGTTCGAGGGCGGCGGCTTGCCGGGCAACGCTCACGAAGAGGCCAGCGCCATGCAACATAAAGAAACTCAACGCGACCTGCGCCCCGATCAATAGCCCGTAAAGCCTGGAGCCGCGCACGCCGCCGGGCATGCTCTGACGACCGTTGAGCATCTCCGAGAGATTTACTTTCAAAGACTGAAGCGCCGGAGTCAGTCCCGCCATCACCCCGGTCAATACCGTGACCAGCGTGAGGTAAACAAACACGCGCCAGTCCGGAGTCAGGGAATAATCCGTGGCGCCGCCCGGATTGGTGAGCCAGGAATCCAGGATGCGGGGAAGGCGATAGGCGAGATAACAGCCAACCAGTCCCGCCAGCGAGGCCAGTAGAAAAGTTTCGGTGAGCAGCATCCTGACCAGACGCATCTTGCCGGCGCCCAGCGCCAAGCGCACGGTGATCTCCTGTCGCCGCGTCGCCGCCCGCGCCAGTAACAGGGTGGCGACGTTCAGGCACACAATCAGCACAAAGAAAATGAGCGCCGCCAGAATCACGCCGAACACCCACTTGATTTCGGGAGAGTCCGGTTCCTGTATCCACGAGCCATCCGTGACGGTCAGCATCGTCGTCCGCCCCGGATGCAACCGATCCTGCTGGCTGGCTAAGAGCTTGAGTTCTACGGCGGCGTCCCGATGCGAGAACCCCGGATTCAAGCGGCCTGCCACGTTGAGCCAGGTCGCTTCGCCCGGCCGCTGCAAGTCTTCGCCGTGTTTGAGATAGGTTTCGAGCGTGTAAGGGAACCAGGCCTTCGCGCCATTCACCATCCCGGCGAACGTCGGCGTCACGCCCACAACCGTCACCGGCTGGTCGTTGAAATGCACGGCCTTTCCGACGATCTGTGGGTCTGCGGCAAACCGATCGCGCCAGAGCCGTTCACTCAGCACGACTACCGGATTTGCGGCGGCGCAGTCTTCCGGCTGTAACGCTCGGCCCAGCAACGGCTGCCTCAGGCCATAAAGCGAAAAGAAGTTGCAGGTCACCAGCAGCGTGCGCACTTCGACCGGATTGTCTTTGTCGAGCGGCGTTGAAAACTCCGCATACGCCGCCAGATTGCCCAGCGACTTCGCCCCGTCGCGCAAAGCCAGGTAATCCTCCAGCGTCGCTTCTCCGGGACGGCCCGGGCGCAGCGGGTCTCTGGTGTAAGCCGCATAAACTCGCGCAAAGGAATCGAAGTCCTGATCCAGTTTGGCGCGCAGGAATTCAGCGTTATAAAAGGCGAAGACGCCTGCGCTGACGCCAATCCCGAGGCTGAGCGTCACGCTGACGATGATGGATAGCAGCGCATGTTTGCGCAGATTGAGTAAAGCAAAACGCAGGTCTTGAAACATCTCATCCTCCAATCTTCGTGGTTGCAGCAGCAGCGCATCCCGGAACGCTCCCAGGCTGCGCCGCAGCAGATCAAATTTGTTACGCCAGTTGAGCCGGTCCCATTCGGCCAGCAAAATTTCGCGGTAACGCAGTTCGGCCTCCCACTCCTGCCGCCAATCGGCGCGCAATCGGCGCGGCACGATTACGCCGATAAGCCGGATCAGCCAGAGGTGTAGCCTTAAAGATCGTTGCTGACGGTTGTCAGACATCAGTGTCTTCTCACAGTTGCAGGGCCATGATGTTCTTACGGTCGCGCAGGTAGAGCGTCCTGCCAACCAGTGTAGGCGCCGTCCACGAGCGGCTCGTTAAGATTTCGATCTGGGCATGCACGGTCAGGCCACGATCTGTAGGAGTAGCCAAGCCCAGCTTGCCGTCTTCGTCCTGGATGATGAACTTGCCATCCGCATAAACGAAGCTGGCATGCGAAAAGCGCCGGTCTTGCCACAACACTTTGCCGGTCTTCACGTCAATCGCCGTGAAGAAGGCCGGCCCCAGGTGGCCGGTTGAGGCGTAGATCACGTCGCCCAGCCGGATCGCGTTCTCCTTGTGAACGCGCGTGCGCTCGCTCTGCCACAATTCTTTGACGATTGTCCCGCCGCCGCTGCGGCTCAAATGCAGCGCGCGCCCGCCGATGCCGTATGCCGCCGACGCGAACAACAAATTGCCCGGGCCCCAGACCGGCGTACTGATGTTGTAGTGGAAATCCCACTGAGCCTTGATGGGGTGCGACCACAACAGCGCGCCGTTGTGCGGGTCGGCGCCGATGATCGCATTGTGCATGTACGCCACGATCTGCTCCTGCCCGTCAACGTTGATGAGGATCGGTGACGAGTTTGAATTCCGGAAGTTCAGCGCCTGCCAGACGACGCGGCCGCTGCCGAGGTCAAAAGCCATCAAACCGCGTCCGCTGCCGCCGGCCTGCACGATCAGCATGTTTTTGTAAGCCAGCGGGCTGCTCGAATAACCCACGTCGATTACCGCTCCTGGGTATCCCTGCCACAGGTCGTGGCTCCAACGCGGCTTGCCTGTCGCTTTCTCCAGGCAGAGCAGCTTGCCGGTTGCGCCGATGGTGTAGAGCAACTGGCCCGCGATGAGCGGCGTCGAGTGTGGCCCGGCGCCGTAAGAGAAGTTCATCTTAGGAAAATAAGGCGCAACGTAGCTGTGTTCCCAGATTGTCCTGCCAGTCTTCGAGTCGAGCGCGATTACCACCTCTTTCTCGGCCTTGCCGTACATCGTGTAGAGCCGCCCGCCTTCGGCCCCACCCTCAGAGATGATCGCCGAATGGCCTACGCCCAGGCTCCGGCTCCACAATCGCTTCGGGCCAGTGGCGGGCCAGCGGTTCGCCAACCCAGTCGCGCCGGATTTGAAATCGCGGCCAGGCCCGCCCCACTGCGGCCAGCCTTGGGCGAGCGCCGGAAGACAGGCCAGCGCGAGGCCAATGACCACGCGGAGCGCGCAATTGAACACACTGACCACGAGGGGTAACTTGATTGTCAGGGCTTCCATCGTTCAGCCTTTCTCGGGAAACTCTGGCGGCTTCTTCTCTGAGTCTCACGTATGAGGACATCGCCTGGGCGCTGTCACAAATTCCATTTCCTCAACCTCAAGTATGAGATAGGTCGTTTCCTTGTTTCCAGACTTACAGTTCCGTCACTTTCTAAGAGTTTTTGGAAATGACGATCTCCAGCCGCGTAGCGGCTTTTGAGCGTAGCCCGGGCTACGCTCAAAAGCCGCTACGCGGCTGGAGAATCGAATTTGAAAATCCCCGATAAAGTTACCAGACCGTAAGTAGATACTTTGTCGCTAATCGTGGCGCAGCGCCGCCAGCGGAGAAGTCCGCGCCGCGCGCCGCGCCGGAACATAACAAGCCAGCAACGCGACGCCCGCCAGCAACAACGCGACCACCGCAAACGTCAGCGGGTCAGTCGCGCTCACGCCGTACAACTGGCTCTTGAGCAGCCGCGTCAACGCCAGCGCGACTGCCAAACCGCAGGCCACGCCCACTGCCGCCGGTCTCAGCCCTTGCCTGACAATCAACCGGATCACATCGCGTGGCTCCGCGCCCAGCGCCATGCGCACGCCAATCTCGCGCGTGCGCTGCGCCGTGGCGTAGCTGATCACGCTGTAAATGCCCACCGCCGTCAGCAGTGTTGCCAGCGCCGCCAGCGCCATTGAAATGTCGAGCGTCAGGCGCTGCACAGACATCGAATCGCTGACGATGCGCCCCAGCGTTTGCGCATTGAAGATGGGTTGGGTTGGCGGCACGGACCAGACCGCGCGTCGAATGGTCGCCAGCATTTGCTCCGCCGGTTCTGTGGTTTGGACGAACAATCCCATCACCGGGCGCGGCGCGCGGTGATAAGGCACGAACAGCATCGGCTTGGCGGGTTTGTCCAATCCCACTTCACGCACATCGCCGATGACGCCGATGATTTCAGACCAATCGTAGGCGCGCGCGTGAATGCGAATGCGGCGGCCGACCGGGTCTTCGTTGGGCCAATACTTCCGCGCCAGCGCCTGGTTGATGATGACTACGGAGGGCGCGGTCACGTTGTCGTTTTCGGTGAAGCCGCGCCCTCGGACGAGCGGGATGTTCAGCGCGCGGAAATAATCGGGGCTGACGCGCCGCCATTCTTCGCGCGGCGACGCGCCCGGCTGCGGTTGCGGGCGGCCTTCGATGGTGAAGCCTTCGTAATCGTCTTCGTTTTGCAGCAGGATGTAATCGTTCAGCCCCACGGTTTGCACGCCGGGCACGGCCTGGACGGCGCGCACGACTTCGCCGTAATACCGCTCGCGCTCGGCTGGGCCGAGTTCGTGCAAGCGCCCGATGTTCATCGCCAGCACATTGTCCGGGCGAAAGCCCGCATCAGTTCGGATGAGCGCGTACACTGTGCGAACCATCAATCCGGCCACGATCAACAAGGCCGTGGCGAACGCGGCTTCCACCGCGATCAGCGTGTGGCGCGCGCGTTGTTGGCTTTGATCGCCAGTGGTTTTCGTGGCGGCGGCTTTCAATGCGGCGTCAATCGGGACGGCGGAAGATTTCAGCGCGGGCAGCGCCCCTGCCAGCAGCACGGTCAACGCCGCCAGCGCTGCGCCGAAAGCGAGCGATGCGCCGTCCACGCCAATCGGTGGCAGCGTGACCATTGCGGCGGAATCGGCGATAGCGATCGAAGCGGGCAGCGCCTGGCGCAGCCATCCTACAATCCACACGGCCAGGCTAACGCCGAGCAATCCCGCCAACGCCGCCAGCAGCGCGCTCTCAGTCAGCATCTGTCGAATTAACCGCGCCCGCCCAGCGCCCAACGCCGCGCGGATCGCCAGTTCCCGGCTGCGCTCCACGCCGCGCGAGAGCAACAGATTCGCCACGTTCACACAACCGATCAACAACACCAGACCGACCGCCGCCAGCGCCACGAGCAGCGCGGGCCGCACCGGTTCGACCAGCGTTTGCTGCAAGGGGTTCACCGTGACTTCCCAATTGCGCAGGCTGGGGAATTGCTGAGCGAGGCGGCGCATAATGGCGTCCAAATCCTGTTCGGCCTGCGCCACGCCGGGGCCTTGCTTCAACCGTCCCACCACCCAGTAGTAATAATGTGTGCGCCCTTCCTGCTCCATCGCGTCCGGCGTGAGCGGCGTGACCACATCCGGTTTGACGGCGAATTGAAAGTCGGGCGGGAGCACGCCGACGACAGTGTGCGGCTGGCCCAGCAACGCCAGCGTCTGTCCGACGATCCGCGGGTCGCCGCCGAACCTGTTGCGCCAGTATTCGTGCGCCAGCAACGCGACTTGATTGCGGCCAGGCAAGCCATCATCGGGTTCAAACGCGCGTCCCAGGAGCGGCTGCGCGCCCAACACGGAAAAGAACTCCGGCGTGACTTCCAATCGCGGGATCACGCCGACGCCTTCTTCGTTGCGAACGGCCATCTCAGTGACGGTAAAAGCCGCCAATCGCTCGAAGGTCGAGTTCTGTCTTTGCAGGTCGAGGAAATTCGGCCCGGAGACCACATCGCGCAACTGCCCCGCTTGCTGATTGGTTCCCCAAACCAACGCGAGCCGCTCCGGCGCCGCGTAAGGCAAAGGTCGCAGCAGAATCGAACGAACCAGACTAAACACAGCCGTGGTCGCGCCAATGCCCAGCGCCAGCGTGAGCACAGCCACAGCCGTGAAGCCGGGGCGCTTGAGCAGCATCCGCATGCCGAAGCGCAAGTCTTGAAACATCTCGTCCTCCAATCTTCGTGGTTGCAGCAGCAACGCATCTTGGAACGCGCCCAGGCTGCGTCGCAGCAAATCAAGTTTGGCTCGCCAGTTGAGATTGTCCCATGCGGCCAGCAACATCTCGCGGTAATGCAATTCCGCTTCCCATTCCTGCCGCCAATTGGCGCGCAACCGGCGCGGCACGATCACGCCGACGAGCGCGATCAGCCAGAGCCAGAAACGAAAGCGAGTTGTGCGCGTCGCATCAGCCATCAGTCCCAAGCCCTCACTTCTTTGGCAGTCCAGCCAATAGTCTTGTAACGAGATCAGTGAGATGCCGGGTCGAATCCCGTGGGCTGGGTCCCAACCGCACCACGACCGCGTCGCGGGAGCGGATGACCACGGTGTGCTGTCCCATAAATCCGGAGCACATAAAAGTGTCTTCGGGCAAGCCCTTCCAGGCTCCGCCGCGATTGAGCCAGAACAACCCGCCATAACCGCGCGAGCTGTCGGCGGGCGCCGGCGTTGAGATGAATTCCACCCAGCCTTCAGGCAGGACGCGCTTGCCCTCCCACACGCCGTCCCACAAGTGCAGCAGGCCGAAGCGCGCCCAGTCGCGCGCCGAGCCGTAGTCGTAGCCCGTCATAATGAAATTGCCCCAGGCGTCGGTTTCGAGCGTGAAATTGCGCGCCCCGATGCGATCGAACAACGCGCGTTGCGGAAAGGTCAGATAATTCTCGCCGCGAGCTTCAACCATTTCCCTGACGATCCTGCCCAGGATGAGTGGATCGCTGTTGCGGTAACGCCATTGCGTGTTGGGAGGAATCTCCAAGGGTTGATTGACAGAGTGCTCGAAGACGTTCAGCCCGTCGAAGTAAATCCGCATGTGTTCGTTTTCCTGCGTGAAGGAGGCTGGCCCCGTCAGCCCCAGGTTGGCGAAGTCGAGGCCGCTGCTCATTCTGAGCAGATCGCGGATGCGAATCTGGCGGCGCGGATCGTCTTTCCCCTGCCACTCTTTCACGGGCGCGAAGTCGTCCACCCGCAGGCGGCCTTGTTGCGCCAACACGCCGATCAGCGCGGCGGTGATGCTTTTTCCCTGCGACCAACTGATCTGCGGCGTATCTTTTGTCCAGCCCGGCGCGTATCGCTCCCCCACGATCTTGCCGCGATAGACCAGGACGATCGCTCGCGTGTTGTGTTCTTTTTGCGCCATGCCCCAATCGAGCGCGGCTTGAGCGGCCGTGGCGTCCACTCCTTCTGGCGTCGGCGTTGTGGCGTTCGCGTCGCCCGTTGGCCAGGGCTGGGTCGCGGCGTCGGGCAATTTTCGCGGCGCGCGCGCCGGCTTGAAGTAAATGCCGCTCGCGCCGCGAGGCAGGATGGAACAACCTTGATCGCCGTTGAATTGCGCGGTGCGCGGCGGAATGCCAGGGCCGCTGACAGTGACGCGGCGGCGCTTGGCGTCAATTGTGTATTTGAAGCTCTCTTCCCAGCCGAAGGCCGCGAAGGGAGCGATGTCCTGGGCCAACACCTCTTCCGGCGCGCGCGGGTAAACGCGCCCGACCACCCATAAGCCGGAGCAGAGGTGGTGAGCGCCCATCGCCGCGCGCGATTCCCGGCTGTAGTCCGCATTCTGTTGAAAGCTGCCCGACGTTGGCTGGGCCAGCGCAAGCAGCGCAGTGAACATAACGATGATAATTCTTTGCACAACAACCTCCTTGTGGATGTGGTGTGGGCAAAGCGACATTGACACCTTCCCCAATCGCCTGCTAGCTTTACGGTAAAGTGTAAAGGAGTAAATTATGCAAACCAGCAAGCTTTCAAGTAAAAGCCAGGTAACTCTGCCCAGAGAAGTGCGCGAGGCGCTCGGCGCCAAGCCCGGCGACACGATTGTCTATGAGGTCGAAGGCGCCGTCGTTCGGCTTAAACGATTGGAGCCGTTCGACGCGGCCTTCCACAAGTCGCTCTCCAACACGCTCAGTGAATGGGCCAGCGACGAAGACGAGGAGGCGTTCGATGCCCTCTAAAAAATCGGCCAGACCAGCCGCTCCTCAAGCCGCAGATCAATGGGATGTCGTCATCGTCCCATTCCCATTCAGCTCGCAGCCGGGTAACAAACGCCGTCCCGCCCTGGTGTTGAGCAAACGCAGTTTCAATCAGCATGGCGCCACTGTGTTGGCGATGATCACCACCGCCGGGCATCATCCCTGGCCGGGCGATGTTCATCTGACCGATCTCAAGGCGGCAGGATTGAACACGCCCTGTCTGGCGCGGCTCAAACTGTTCACCCTCGACAATCGCCTGGTGGTCAAAAAAATCGGGCGACTGGCGGCGGCCGATCAGCAACAGGTCAGCCAACAACTTCAAACTTTTCTGCCCTGGTGAAACCTGCTCACCGCGGGTTTTCAGCCACGGCGCCTGTCCCATAAATCCGGAGCGCATAAAAGTGTCTTCAGGCAGGCCCTTCCAGGCTCCGCCGCTTACTCGTGCCGGATCGCGATCAGCGGATCAACTTTCGCCGCTCGCCGCGCCGGCAGATAACAAGCCAGCAGCGCCACGCCCACCAGCAGCAACGCCACGGTCACGAACGTCAACGGATCGAGCGCGCTCACGCCGTACAGCAAATTCTTCATCAGCCGCGTCAAGCCGAACGCCGCCGCCAGCCCGATGCCCACGCCCACCACAGCCAGCTTCAGTCCCTGACCCAAGACCAGCTTCAACACGTCGCGGCCTTGCGCGCCGAGCGCCACGCGAATCCCAATCTCCTGAGTGCGCTGCGCCACCGCATACGACACGACGCCGTAGATGCCTGCGCTGACCAGCGCCAGCGTGACCAGCCCGGACAGGCCGAGCAGCAAGGTTTGAAAGCGCGGCTGCGCGACCACGTCCGACAACCGCTCGTTCATCGTCTGGACCTTCGGCGCCGGCAGGTTCTTGTTCAGCGTTTTGACTTCACTGTAAATCATCGCCGCGAAGTTGGCTGGATTGCTTGCCGTCCGCACCAGCAGCGTCGGCGTCTGCATCGGCCATTGCCAGTACGGGACGTAGATGTTCGATTCGACTTTGGGATCGAGGTTGAGGCTCTTCACATCCGCGACCACGCCGACAACCTCCGTCCACAACGACACGTTCGTCCACCGATCAGGTTGCGGCGCCTGGCCAGGATTCAGCTTGCCCGGATAAATTCGTTTGCCGATGGGGTTCTCGTTGGGAAAGCAGCGACGAGCCAGCGTTTCGCTGATGATGGCGACACGCGGCGCTTCCAACGTGTCGCTCTCGCTGACCGTGCGGCCACGCAGCATCGGGACAATCACAGCACACTACCCCCTCTTTCCAATCAACTTCGGGATTCGTAGTCACCATTACGCATCCCGCTCATCCGTTACGAGGCCAACGAGTCGAGGTCATTTACGTCCGCCGCGGC
>Ga0187892_10010109_pt1 | contig 12099 bp, 8 predicted proteins | sample MA1701073metaG_FD_139345 | JGI IMG/M metagenome (GOLD analysis project Ga0187892, IMG submission 139345) | Bio-ooze microbial communities from a basaltic lava cave in the Kipuka Kanohina Cave System on the Island of Hawaii, USA - MA170107-3 metaG ...
ACGCGGTCGCCGCGCTTGGTGTTCTGCGCGAATTCCTGCCAGGGGTTGGCCTTGCACTGCTTCATGCCCAGCGAGATGCGGCGCTTGTCTTCGTCGATCTCGAGCACCATGACTTCGACCTCGTCGCCCAGGGACACGATCTTGGAGGGTGCGATGTTCTTGTTCGTCCAGTCCATTTCGGAGACATGCACCAGGCCTTCGATGCCGGGCTCGAGTTCCACGAACGCGCCGTAGTCGGCGATGTTGGTGATCTTGCCGAACATGCGCGTGCCTTGCGGGTAGCGGCGGTTCACGCCCATCCAGGGGTCGTCGCCCATCTGCTTGAGACCCAGCGACACGCGGTTCTTCTCGGTGTCGAACTTGAGGATCTTGGCGGTGATTTCCTGGCCGGCGGTGACCACTTCGCTCGGATGGCGGACACGGCGCCAGGCCATGTCGGTGATGTGCAGCAGGCCGTCGATGCCGCCCAGATCCACGAACGCACCGTATTCGGTGATGTTCTTGACCACGCCCTGCACGATGGAGCCTTCCTTGAGGGTTTCCATCAGCTTGGCGCGCTCTTCGCCCATGCTGGCTTCGACCACGGCGCGGCGCGACAGCACCACGTTGTTGCGCTTGCGGTCGAGCTTGATGACCTTGAATTCCAGGGTCTTGTTTTCGTAAGGCGTCAGGTCCTTGATCGGACGGGTGTCGATCAGCGAGCCGGGCAGGAAGGCGCGGATGCCGTTGACCAGCACGGTCAGGCCGCCCTTGACCTTGCCGCTGGTGGTGCCGGTCACGAATTCGCCGGATTCCAGGGCTTTTTCGAGCGCCATCCACGAGGCCAGGCGCTTGGCCTTGTCGCGCGACAGGATGGTGTCGCCGTAGCCATTCTCGATGGCGTCGATGGCCACCGACACGAAGTCGCCGACCTGGACTTCGATTTCACCCTTGTCGCTCTTGAACTCTTCGATCGGCACATAGGCTTCGGACTTGAGTCCGGCGTTGACGACCACGAAGCTGTGCTCGATGCGCACGACTTCGGCAGTGACCACTTCGCCGGCGCGCATCTCAGCGCGTTGCAGCGATTCTTCAAACAGGGCGGCAAAAGATTCAGACATGGAGTTTCCTCAACCACAGACAGGGTTCCGACAGCGGGATTGCTATCGTTTCTATAGCTGAATGTGGCGGTTTGGTGCGGACTTTCCGCGGGTTAAGTTGTTGAACCCGACAGCCTGTGCGCCTGCGGCGCGGTGGGGGCTGTTGGGGCCTTCAGTCTTTTGAGTGAGTCCCAAAAGGCTGTTTGCCCTGCCACCAGTCCAACACCTGGTTGACCGATTCTTCAATCGTCATGTCCGAGTTGTCCAGCAGCAAGGCATCTCCGGCCGGCTTGAGAGGCGCAACGCTGCGGGAAGAATCCCTTGCATCACGCGCTTCCAGGTCTGCTCGAAGACTATCCAGTGTAGTCGAAAAACCCTTTGAAATCAATTGCTTATGGCGTCGTTCGGCGCGCTTGGCGGCGCTCGCGGTGAGAAACACCTTGAGCGAGGCTGCGGGGAAGATGATGGTGCCCATGTCGCGGCCGTCGGCCACCAGGCCGGGCAGTTCCCGGAAGCGGTGCTGCAGCGAGACCAGGGCCAGCCGCACGGCCGGCAGCGCCGAGACCTTGGAGGCGTTCATGCCGGCTTCTTCGGTACGGATGGCCTCGGTCACGTCGACGCCGTCGAGCAGCACTTTGCCATGCTCGAAGCGCACGGGCAGACGCTTGGCCATCAGCGCGATCGCGGTTTCATCGGCGCTGCTGATCGCGAGGCCGGCCCGCGTTGCGGCCAGGGCTGTCACGCGGTACATCGCGCCGGAGTCCAGAAAGTGGTAGCCCAGCCGCTCGGCCACGGCGGCGGCCACCGTGCCCTTGCCCGAGGCGGTCGGGCCGTCGATGCAGATCACCGGGATGCGCTCGGTGGCGGTGTCTGACACCGACAGCAGGGTCTCGAAGTAGTCGGGAAAGGTCTTGGCCACGCATTTGGGGTCCAGTATGCGCACCGGCAGCGCCGCCGGGTTGAAGGCGGCCAGCGAGAAGCACATGGCGACCCGGTGGTCGTCATAGGTGTGGATGCTGGCGGCCTTCCAATCACTGAGTGTGGCCGGCGGCGTGACGCGCAGGTAGTCGGCCCCTTCGTCCACGGCGGCGCCCAGTTTGCGCAACTCGGTCGCCATCGCGGCAATGCGGTCGGTTTCCTTGACGCGCCAGCTCGCGATATTGCGCAGCGTGGTGGTGCCGTCGGCATACAGGGCCATGACGGCCAGGGTCATGGCCGCGTCGGGAATGTGGTTGCAGTCCAAGTCGATGGCCTTGAGCGGCCAGGCGCCGCGTGACACCTCGAGCCAGTTGGGGCCGCTCTTGATCTTGGCTCCCATCAGCTCGGCCGCCTCAATGAAGCGGATGTCGCCCTGGATGGAGTCGGCGCCGACCCCCTGGATTCTGATGCCTTTGTGACCCGGAGCCGGCGTCGCGAGGGCGCCGAGCGCGATGAAATAGCTGGCGGACGAGGCGTCGGCCTCGACATGGATGCTGCCGGGCGACTGGTAGCGGCTGCCGGCGGGGATGGTGAAGCGCTGCCAGCCTTCGCGCTGCACCGCAATGCCAAAGCGCGCCAGCAGCTTGAGCGTGATCTCGATATAGGGCTTGGAGATCAGCTCGCCGACCACCTTGATCACGGCACTACGCCGGGCCACCAGCGGCAGCGCCATCAGCAGGGCCGTGAGGAACTGGCTCGACACATCGCCGCGCACCTGAATCGGTGCCTCCAGTTGCAGCGAGGGCGTTCCGATGCGCAGAGGCGGGTAGCCGGCGTTGCCCAGGTAGTCGATCTGGCAGCCGAGCTGGCGCAGCGCGTCCACCAGGTCGCCGATGGGGCGCTCGTGCATCCGCGGCACGCCGCTGAGCTCGAAGTCGCCGCCCAGCACGGCCAGCGCGGCAGTCAGCGGCCGCATGGCGGTGCCGGCATTGCCCATGAAGAGCCGGGCCTGGGCGGTGCCGAGGCGGCCATCCAGGCCCTCGATGCTGACGCTGCTGCCTTGCTGCTCGATGCGGCAGCCCAGCTGGCGCAATGCATCGAGCATCACGCGCGTGTCGTCCGAGTCGAGCAGGTCATGGACAGTGGTCGTGCCGGCGCTCAGCGCGGCCAGCAGCAGGACCCGGTTGGAGATGCTCTTGGAGCCGGGCAGCGTGACGGCGCCGCCCGCGGCGCGCAGGGGCGGAAGATCCAGGAATTCGGTGGTGAACATCTACTTTTGCGGCTTGGATGAAGTCATGCGCCAACGGGCCCGGGTCTGGCTGGCCTGCTCGATCAGGCCTTCCAGGGCTTCGCCGTTGCTGCTGGAGATCATCACTTCCATGGCCTGCAGGTGGCGCTGGAAAATCCTGGACTGCGCCAACAGCTCTTCCTTGTTGGCGATCAGGATGTCGCGCCACATATGGGGGTCGCTGGCCGCAATGCGCGTGAAATCGCGAAAGCCCGGACCGGCCAGCGACAGGAAGTCCTTGCCGCGCTCCTGGTTGGTGATGCCATTCATCAGCGCGAAAGCGATCAGATGCGGCAAATGGCTGACGGCCGCATAGGCCGCATCGTGCGATTCTGGCGACATCCTGAGCACATGGCAGCCCAGGGCGGTCCAGACTTGCGTGGCTTTCTGCAAATGCGCGGTCAGGGTGCGCTCGATCGGCGTCAGGATCACCTGCTTGCCGCTGTAGAGGTCCGGGTCGGCATGTTCCACGCCAGCCACTTCCCGACCGGCGATCGGGTGGGCCGGAACGAAGGAGCCGACCTGCTCGCGCAGCACGCGGCGGGCTGCGTCGACCACATCGCGCTTGGTCGAGCCCACATCCATGATCAGCGTCTGGGGCGTGATCAGGTGCTTGATGGCCTTGAGCGTGGCCTCGGTCGCGGCCACCGGCACGGCCAGCAGCACGATGTCGGCGCCCGAGACGGCCAGCAGGGCCGACGGTGCTTCGACGTCGATCACGCCCAGCTGGCGTGCGCGCTCGGTGGTGGACGGTGATTTGCTGTAGCCGACCACGCGCTTGACCAGCCCGGCGCGCTTGAGCGCCAGCGCAAACGAGCCGCCCATCAGGCCGCAGCCGATCAGTCCCAACTGTTCAAACATGGCTGGATTCCAAACACGAGCATGAGCGCCGCCGGGCCGCCCCAAGGCGCGAAGGCCCCCCGGGGGGGGCAGCGCAGTACACGAAGTGACAAGCGTGGAGGCATATTCACTCGCTCACCGGGTAGGTGCCCAGCATCTTGTAGAACGCGCACAGGCCTTGCAAATCCTTCAGGGCCGCCGCCACATGGGGCTGGGACGGATGGCCTTGCACGTCGATATAGAAGTAGTACTCCCACTGGCCGGAACGGGCCGGTCGGGATTCGAAGCGCGTCATGGACACGCCATGCTCCTTCAGCGGCACCAGGATGTCGTGCACCGCGCCAGGCTTGTTGGGCACCGAGACGATCAGGCTCACGCAGTCCTTGCCCGAGGCCTCGGGCGCGGCCAGCGTCTGCGGCAGGCAGACCACGACGAAGCGGGTGCGGTTGTAGGCATCGTCCTGGATCGCGGGGGCGACCACATGCAGGCCGAACTCGGCGCCCGCGCGCTCGCTGGCGATGCCGGCCCAGGCCGGGTTGGTCGAGGCCAGGCGGGCGCCCTCGGCATTGCTCGAAGCGGCGCGCCGCTCGGCGTCGGGCAGGTGGGCGGTGAGCCAGGCCTGGCACTGGGCCAGGGCCTGCGGATGGCCGTAGACGGCTTCGATGCCTTCCAGCGCATCGGACTGGCGCAGCAGGTTGTGCCGCACCAGCAGGCTGGTCTCGCCGACGATATGCAGCGGCGAGTGGAGGAACAGGTCGAGCGCGCGCGTCACCACGCCCTCCGTGTTGTTCTCCACCGGCACCACGCCGAAGTCGGCACGGCCCGCGGTGGCGGCGTGGAATACCTCATCGAAGCTCAGGCAGGGCACATGCTCGATGCTGGAGCCGAAGAAGCGCACGGCCGCCTCTTCGCTGAAGGTGCCTGCTGGCCCCAGATAGGCCACGCGCTGCGGTGCTTCCAGCGCCCGGCAGGCCGACATGATTTCGCGCCAGATGGTGGCGACGTTGCCGGCTTTCAGCGGCCCGGGGTTGGCTGCCTGCAGGCCGTTGATGACCTGGGCTTCGCGTTCGGGCCGGAACACGGCCGAGCCCTCGGCGCGCTTGATTTCGCCGACCTCGTTGGCCAGCGCCGCGCGGCGGTTGAGCAGGGCCAGCAGCTCGCTGTCGACGGCATCGATCTGGGTGCGGAGTTCGGAAAGTGTCTTGGCCATGGTCAGCTTTGGGTCCTCTCAAATTCTCGCATGTAGTCCACCAGCGCCTGCACACCGGCCAGCGGCATGGCGTTGTAGATGCTGGCGCGCATGCCGCCGACCGATTTGTGGCCCTTGAGCTGCAACAGGCCCCGGGCCTTGGCGCCCGCCAGAAAGGCCTCGTTGCGGGTCTCGTCGCGCAGGAAAAAAGGCACGTTCATGCGCGAGCGGCAGTTCTTCGCCACCCTGTTCAGATAGAACTGCGAGCCGTCAATGAAGTCGTACAGCAGAGCGGCCTTGGCGATGTTGCGCTGCTCCATCGCCGCGACGCCGCTGAGCCCGGCTTCGCGCTGCCGCTTGAGCCACTGGAAGGTCAGCCCGGCGATGTAGATCGCATAGGTGGGCGGCGTGTTGTACATCGACTGGTGGTCCGCCACGACCTTGTAGTCGAACGCGCTGGGGCAGGCGACCAGCGCATGGCCGATCAGGTCTTCGCGCACCACGACCAGGGTCACGCCGGCCGGGCCCAGGTTCTTCTGCGCGCCACCGAAGGCCAGGCCGACACGCGACCAGTCGACCGGGCGCGAGGCGACATGCGAGGAAAAGTCGATCACCAGCGGGGCATCGCTGCCCAGGGCCTTCAGATCCGGCAGCTCGTGGAATTCGATGCCGTGGATGGTTTCGTTGGAGCAGATATGCACATAGCTGGGCTTGGCACTGAGCTCCCACCTTGCAGGCTCGGGCAGGCTGGTGTGGCCGTCGCTCTCGTTGCTGGCCGCGATGTTCACACTGCAGTATTTGCGCGCTTCCTTTTGCGACTTCTGGCTCCAGCTGCCGGTCACGACGAAGTCGGCGCCGACGCCACGCGAGAGATTGAGCGGAACAATCGCGTTTTCCGCCAGGCCGCCGCCCTGCATGAACAGGACCTTGAAGTGGGCCGGCACGGCCAGCAGCTCGCGCAGGTCGGCTTCGGCCTGCTCGCAGATCGAGATGAATTCTTTGCCGCGGTGGCTCATCTCCATCACGCTCATGCCGCTGCCATGCCAGTCGAGCATTTCGGCGGACGCCTGGGCCAGCACTTCCACGGGCATGGCGGCCGGGCCGGCTGAAAAATTGTAGGGACGCTTCATCGCAGTCTTCCAAGCAAAAAAGCCACTAGGCCCTTTTGACAAGGGCGCGAGCAGCTATCAAAACAATAGCAATCAGCCGGCGCTGCCGGGCTCTTCCTCGGGACCGCTTTCGCCTTCCGCGGGATTGGCATCGTTTTCCACGATGCGCTGCAGGCCGCTGAGCTTGGAGCCTTCGTCCAGCCCGATCAGCGTCACACCCTGGGTCGCGCGGCCGAGTTCGCGGATTTCGCTGACGCGGGTGCGCACCAGCACGCCCTTGTCCGTGATCAGCATGATTTCGTCGTCGACATGAACCAGCGTCGCCGCGACGACCTTGCCGTTGCGCTCGCTTTGCTGGATCGCGATCATGCCCTTGGTGCCACGGCCATGGCGGGTGTATTCGGTGATGCTGGTGCGTTTGCCGTAGCCGTTTTCGGTGGCGGTCAGCACGCTTTGCAGCTCGTCCTCGGCCACCAGCATCGCGATCACGCCCTGGCCTTCTTCGAGCATCATGCCGCGCACGCCGCGCGCATTGCGGCCCATCGGGCGCACGTCGTTTTCGTCAAAGCGCACGGCCTTGCCGCCGTCGGAAAACAGCATCACGTCGTGCTGGCCGTCGGTCAGCGCCGCGCCGACAAGGTAGTCGCCCTCGTCCAGGTCGACCGCGATGATGCCGGCCTTGCGCGGGTTGCTGAATTCGTCGAGCGCCGTCTTCTTGACCGTGCCCATCGAGGTCGCCATGAACACATAGTGGTCGGCCGGAAAGCTGCGGAACTCGCCGGTCAGGGGCAGGACCACGTTGATCTTCTCGCCCTCCTGCAGCGCGAACATGTTGACGATGGGGCGTCCTCGCGAGCCGCGCGAGCCCTGCGGCACTTCCCAGACCTTGAGCCAGTACAGCCGCCCGCGGTTGGAAAAGCACAGGATGTAGTCGTGCGTGTTGGCGATGAAGAGCTGGTCGATCCAGTCGTCTTCCTTGGTGGCGGTGGCCTGCTTGCCGCGCCCGCCGCGCTTTTGCGCGCGGTATTCGCTCAGCGGCTGGCTCTTGATGTAGCCGCTGTGGCTGAGCGTGACCACCATGTCGGTCGGCGTGATCAGGTCTTCGGTGCTCAGGTCGTAGGCGCTGTGCTCGATCTGGCTGCGGCGCGCGCCCAGCTTGGTCTGGCCGAACTCCTGCTTGATCGCGGTGAGCTCGTCGCCGATGATGGTCGACACGCGCTCGGGCCTGGCCAGAATGTCGAGCAGGTCCTCGATCTCGGCCATGACCTCCTTGTACTCGGCCACGATCTTGTCCTGCTCCAGCCCGGTCAGGCGCTGCAGGCGCATCTGCAGGATTTCCTGCGCCTGCGTGTCGCTCAGTCGGTACAGCCCGTCGCCGCCCATGCCGAATTCCTTGTCAAGGCCTTCGGGACGGTAGTCGTCGGCATTGACGACGCCGCCGTCGGCACGGGTGCGCGTGAGCATTTCGCGCACCAGCTTGCTGTCCCAGGGCCGGCTCATCAGCTCGGCCTTGGCCACTGGCGGCGTGGGCGACTCGCGGATGATGCGGATGAACTCGTCGATGTTGGCCAGCGCCACGGCCAGGCCTTCGAGCACATGGCCGCGCTCACGGGCCTTGCGCAGCGTGAACACGGTGCGGCGCGTGACCACTTCGCGGCGGTGCTGCAGGAAGACGCTGATCAGGTCTTTGAGGTTGCACAGCTTGGGCTGGCCGTCGACCAGCGCCACCATGTTGATGCCGAAGGTGTCCTGCAGCTGGGTCTGCTTGTACAGGTTGTTGAGCACCACTTCGGGCATTTCGCCGCGCTTGAGCTCGATCACCAGCCGCATGCCGGACTTGTCCGACTCGTCCTGGATATGGCTGATGCCCTCGATCTTCTTCTCGTGCACCAGCTCGGCCATGCGCTCCTGCAGCGTCTTCTTGTTCACCTGGTAGGGAAGCTCGTCGACGATGATGGCCTGGCGCTGGCCTTTGTCGATGTCCTCGAAGTGGCATTTGGCGCGCATCACGACCTTGCCGCGGCCGGTGCGGTAGCCGTCCTTCACGCCGTTGATGCCGTAGATGATGCCGGCCGTGGGGAAGTCGGGCGCCGGGATGATTTCCATCAGCTCGTCGATCGAGGCCTCCGGTTGGCGCAGCAGGTGCAGGCAGGCGTCTACCACCTCGCCGAGGTTGTGCGGCGGGATATTGGTGGCCATGCCCACCGCGATGCCGCCCGAGCCGTTGACCAGCAGGTTGGGCAGTTTGCTCGGCAGCACCAGCGGCTCTTTTTCGCTGCCGTCGTAATTGGGGCCGAAATCAACGGTTTCCTTGTCGATGTCGGCCAGCATCTCGTGCGCAATCTTGGCCAGGCGGATTTCGGTGTAGCGCATCGCCGCGGCGTTGTCACCATCGACCGAGCCGAAGTTGCCCTGGCCATCCACCAGCATGTGACGCATCGAAAAGTCCTGCGCCATCCGCACAATGGTGTCGTAGACCGACTGGTCGCCGTGCGGGTGGTATTTACCGATCACGTCGCCGACGATACGGGCTGATTTCTTGTAGGGCCGGTTCCAGTCGTTGTTGAGCTCGTGCATCGCAAACAGCACGCGCCGGTGCACCGGCTTCAGGCCATCGCGCGCATCGGGCAGGGCACGGCCGACGATCACGCTCATCGCGTAGTCGAGGTAACTACGCCGCATTTCCTCTTCAAGACTGATGGGCAGGGTTTCTTTGGCGAACTGGGTCATGAGAAGGGGATTGGCGGCGAATGAAACTTGATTTTACGGGCAAGAGCCTGTCGCAAAGTAGCAACATCTGCGCGCAATTGCGCTTTTGCAGGCTGATGTGTGGCCCGATTTGGCCGGGATTAGCTAAGGACGTATGGCACAATCAATTCAACGTTTTTGGTGATGGTCACTGAAAGCGTCCTGTTTCGCAGCGCGGCTGCGGCTTTTTCCCCCCAAGAGGAGAACCATGAAGAAACTGAACAAAGTGGCGATGTTGTTTGCCTCTGCAGCGCTCGCAACCGCCGCCGGCGCCCAATCCATGGACAACTGGCGTGCTGCCGATGGCACCGCTTGGAAGAACGGCTCCAATGAATTCTGCTGGCGCGATGCCAGCTGGACCCCGGCCACGGCGGTCCAGGCCTGTGATGGCGCCCTGGCTCCGGCACCCCCGCCGGCACCGGCGCCCGTCGCTGCGCCCGCCCCGGCGCCGGCTCCCGTGGTCGCTCCCCCGGCACCCGCTCCCCAGCCGCCCGCCGCCACCAAGGTGACCTACGCCGCTGACGCTTTCTTCGATTTCGACAAGGCCGTCCTGAAGCCCGAAGGCAAGGCCAAGCTGGACGATCTGGCCGGCAAGGTCAAGGACGTGAACCTCGAAGTGATCATCGCCGTGGGTCACACCGACTCCGTGGGCAGCGATGCTTACAATCAGAAGCTGTCGGTCAAGCGTTCCGAAGCCGTGAAGGCCTACCTGGTGTCCAAGGGCATCGAGAAGAACCGCGTTTACACCGAAGGCAAGGGCGAGAAGCAGCCCGTGGCCGACAACAAGACCGCCGAAGGCCGCGCGAAGAACCGTCGCGTGGAAATCGAAGTGGTCGGCACCCGCGCCAACGGCTCCAAGTAAAAACAGTCCCTCGGGACTGCTGCAAAAAGCCCCGCGAGCCCAGGCTCGGGGGCTTTTTTTATGGTTTCGGGGAAAATGAGCGCATGACTGACACACTGAACGCCGACCCGGCCGAACTGGCCAAATTCTCCGATCTGGCGCACCGCTGGTGGGATCCAGACAGCGAGTTTCGCCCCCTGCACCAGATCAACCCCCTGCGGCTGGACTGGATCAATGGCCTCGCGCCGCTGCAGGACCAGCGGGTGCTGGACGTGGGTTGCGGCGGTGGCATCCTGGCCGATTCGATGGCCCGCAGGGGCGCCCAGGTGCTGGGGATTGACCTGGCGACCAAGGCACTTCGAGTCGCCCAGTTGCACGCGCTGGAGGCGCAGACTCCCAATGTTGAGTATCGCGAAGCAAGTGCCGAGGCATTGGCCACGGAGCAGCCGGGCAGTTTTGACATGGTCACCTGCATGGAAATGCTCGAGCATGTGCCCGATCCGGCTTCGGTGGTCAAGGCCTGCGCCACGCTGGTCAAGCCTGGTGGCTGGGTGTTTTTCTCCACCATCAACCGCAATCCGAAGTCGTTCCTCTTTGCCATCGTGGGCGCCGAATACGTGCTCAACCTGCTGCCGCGCGGCACCCATGAATACGCCAAGCTGATACGCCCCAGCGAACTGGCTGGCTATTGCCGCGCGGCCCAGCTTGAGCTCCAGCACACGCGCGGCATGGAATACAACCCGCTGACGCGCCGTTACTGGCTGAGCGCCGACACCAGCGTGAACTACCTGTTTGCCACGCAAAAGGACGGCTGAGAAGGACGGACGCAATTGTTCAAAGACATCCAAGCCGTGCTGTTCGACCTGGACGGCACCCTGATCGACAGCGCCCCCGATCTGGGCGCGGCTGCCGACAAGATGAGAACCGACCGGGGCCTGGCTCCGCTGCCGCTGGAGCGTTACCGGCCGATGGCGGGCGCCGGCGCGCGCGGCATGATCGGCGAAGCCTTCGGCCTCACACCTGATGACCCTGACTTCGCGGCCCTGCGCGAAGAGTTCTTCCTCAACTACGAGGCCTGCATGACCCAGCGGACCTTTGCGTTCGAGGGGGTGGTGGCGCTCATCGAGCAGCTGGTGGCGCGCCATCTACCTTGGGGCGTGGTCACCAACAAGGCCTCGCGTTTCACCGAACCGCTCACCCGTACCATGCCACTGTTTGCCACCGCGGGTGCGGTCGTCAGCGGCGACACCACGCCTTACACCAAGCCTCATCCGGCGCCGCTGATCGAGGCAGCGCGGCGTCTGGGCATCGCGCCGCAACGCTGCCTGTATGTGGGCGACGATGAACGGGATGTGGTTGCGGGGCGGGCCGCCGGCATGGGAACCGTGGTGGCGACCTACGGCTATCTCGGCAACGGGGCCGACTCCACCCAATGGGGGGCGCAGGCTGCGATCAGTTCGCCGCTGCAGCTTCTGCAGTTGCTGCCCAGTGCGTGAAGAGGCGGGTCGCAGCGCAAGCTGACTTTTGCACCGACAAAGCCAAACGAGGCGGCCGGAGCTAAAATAAGATACTTGGGGCTGCATTGGTTTCGACGTGGGTTCGGAATCGCAGCGGGGCATGTCGAGGTTCAGTCACCTCGTAAAACAGCTGAAACAAAGTAACTGCAAACGACGAACGTTTCGCACTCGCTGCTTAATAACCAGTGAGCCTTACAACAGCAGGCCGATGGGCTGGGCAAGGGGTTCTGGCGCAAGCTGGAGCTCCCGGCTGTAAGGGCATTCACATCGGCTGGCTCTGAACCGGGTACCTTGGTTCGGGGCGAGACCATAGGGTACTGGCGGCCCGTGTAGCGTGCGACTGTGCGACACGGGTGGCGAGACTCAAATCAGACCGCTAAACATGTAGATCTGCGCGAAGAAGGCTGACGGACGGGGGTTCGAATCCCCCCAGCTCCACCAATATCGATGCCCAACTGTGTATGCAGTTGGGCATTTTTCTTGTGCGCTCGCGTGTCTGCGAGGGTTCGTGCGGATTCCTGCGGACTTCGGCGTTCCGGGTGTCCGCCGAATTCTGGCCGTTTTCACTCT
>Ga0187892_10010110_pt1 | contig 12098 bp, 14 predicted proteins | sample MA1701073metaG_FD_139345 | JGI IMG/M metagenome (GOLD analysis project Ga0187892, IMG submission 139345) | Bio-ooze microbial communities from a basaltic lava cave in the Kipuka Kanohina Cave System on the Island of Hawaii, USA - MA170107-3 metaG ...
GCCACGCCCGGACCGTGGGGCCGTACCGGGCGGCCACGCCCGGACCGTGGGGCCGTACCGGGCGGCCACGCCCGGACCGTGGGGCCGTACCGGGCGGCCACGCGCGGACCGTGGGGCCGTACCGGGCGGCCACGCCCGGACCGTGGGGCCGTACCGGGCCAGCTGGTACCGTGAGCGCTGCTGGGGCTGTAGCTCAGTTGGTAGAGCGCCTCCATGGCATGGAGGAGGTCGCCCGTTCGAGTCGGGTCAGCTCCACCCGTCGCCGACCCAGGCCAGGCCCCGGCCCAGGTGCCCCAGGCCCCGCCCCCAGGCCAGGCCCCGGCCGGCGGTCGTGGTCACGGGCCGGGGCATGGCCCTCGCCGGCGACGATGCCCGACCCCGGTGGCCGGCGGGCGACGGTGCTGCCACCGTGGGGTGAACGTCGGGCGAAAACCTCGCCATCGCCGGGCTCGGCGGGCGTCACCGCCCCGGGTTGGTTATCGTGCCGACCAGGGTTCAGCATCGTGCGGTCAGCTTCGAGCAGTTCCCTTACCGGTCCCAGACCGGAGGCCACCCGGTGCTCGACGCCGGGCCTAGGCCGAGAGAGGAGGGATTGCTTGTGGCTACTGGAACCGTGAAGTGGTTCAACCCCGAGAAGGGCTATGGCTTCATCGCCCAGGAGGGTGGTCCTGACGTGTTCGTGCACTTCAGCGCCATCGAGGGCTCGGGGTACCGGAACCTCGAAGAGAACGACCACGTGGAGTTCGAGATCACCTCCGGCCCCAAGGGGCCCAACGCCGCCAACGTTCGCAAGATCTGAGCGGCTCCCAACCGCCGGCCCCGGGCCCCCTCCGAGGGCCCCGGGGCCGGCGCTCCCTTCGACGCCGGCGGCGGCACGCCGGCGGCGTGTCCCCGCGCTTGGCAAGCTGGCGGGATGGGCCACCCGAGCCGAGCCGACCTCGAGGCGGCCGTGGCCGACATCGACGCCTCGCCCGCCGACCACGGCCGGGTGGAGCTCATCGTGTGCCGGCCGGCGGTCGACGAGCGCACCGAGCTGGCCGAGGCGGTCCTCGACGAGGAGGCGGGCCTCGTGGGCGACGACTGGGCCCGGCGGGCGAGCGCCCGGAAGGCCGGCGCCGGCCCCGACGGCGAGCGCCAGGTCACCGTGATGAACGCCCGGGTGGCCCGGGCCGTGGCCGGCGGGACGGGAGGGTGGTCGCAGGCCGGCGACCAGCTCTACGTCGACCTCGACCTCGGGGTGGCCAACCTGGCGGCGGGCACCCGCCTCGTCGTGGGCACGGCCGTGCTCGAGGTGACGGCCGAGCCCCACCTGGGGTGCGCGAAGTTCGCCCGGCGCTTCGGCCGGGAGGCGCTGGCCTTCGTGAACTCCGCTCCCGGGCGCCGGGGCCGGCGCCGGGGCCTCAACGCCCGCGTCGTGCGCGGTGGCCGGGTGCGGGTGGGGGACCCGGTGCGCAAGCAACCCGGGGGCGAGCAGGCCTGGGCCGGCCCCTCAGCCCCAGAGCCGGGCGAGGGCGTCGTCGACGGCAGCCACGCCGCCGGGGCCCGCCACTGAGGACCCCGCCCCCGCCACTCCCGCCGGGCCCGGGGTGGCCGCGTCGTCGGCGAGGGCCACGACGGCGTCGCTGAGGAACCGGCTCCGGGGAGCGCAGGAGTGGAGGTCGCCGGCGGGACCCCGCCGGCGCCGGCCCCGGTGGTGGTGGTAGCGCAGCGGCACGTTGACCTCGAGCACGTCCCGGGCCCGGGTGACGGCCACGTAGAAGAGGCGTCGCTCCTCGGCCACCCCGGCGGCGTCGCCCGTGGCCAGGTCGGAGGGGAACATCCCGTCGGAGGCGTGGACGAGGTGCACCACGTCCCACTCGCCGCCCTTGGCCGAGTGCACGGTGGAGAGGACGAGCCAGTCGTCGTCGACCGTGGGTGCGCCGGCGAGGTCGCCGGAGCCGGCGGGAGGGTCGAGGGTGAGCTCGGCCACGAAGGCCGCCAGCGATGCCGAGGCGACGGCCAGCTCCGCCAGCCGGGCCAGGTCGCCGATGCGGGCCGGGGCCTTGTCGTAGCGGCGGCCGACCACCGGGTCGAGCCAGCGCCGGAGGGTGTCCACGGGGACCCGGCCCGAGGCTGCCTCGTCCCGGGCCCGGGCCAGGGTCCGCCGCAGTGCCCCGAGCCCGGAGGCGGCCGCCCCGGCCGCCGGGGGAGGGGTGGCGAGCAGGCGGGCCAGGGGCGTCGGGGCGCCGGGGTCGGCCCCGGGGGACGGGCCCGACCCCGGCAAGCCCGGGGGGTCGAGGCCGAGGGAGGTCATGACCGCCCGGGCCGTGGCCGGGCCCACCCCCTCCACCGTGCGCAGGGTCCGGAACCAGGCGAGCTCGTCGAAGGGGTTGTCGAGGATCCTGAGCAGGGCCAGGAGGTCCCTGACGTGGGCGGCGTCCAGGAACCGCAGGCCGCCGTACTTCACGAACGGGATGCGGCGCCGGCCGAGGGCGAGCTCGAGCTCGGCGGCGTGGTGGCCGGCGCGGAAGAGCACGGCCTGGCGGCGGAGGGCCACGCCGTCCTCACGGTGGGAGAGGACGGCGTCGCACACCGCCTCGGCCTGGGCACCTTCGTCGGCGCAGGTCCGCACGAGGGGGCGGCGCCGGCCCGGCCTCGTCGAGCGCAGCACCACCGCCGGGGGGTCCTCGCCTTCGGCGAGGACCTGGTTGGCCAGGGCCAGCACCGGGGCGGTGGACCGGTAGCTCCGCTCCAGGGCCACGACCTCGGCCCCCGGGTAGCGGCGGGCGAAGTCGGCCATGGCCGCCGGCGAGGCGGCCCGGAACCCGTAGATGGCCTGGGCCGGGTCGCCGACCACGGTGAGTCCCCGGCCCCCGGGGGTCAGGCTGGCCACGATGTCGGCCTGGAGGGCGTTCACGTCCTGGTACTCGTCCACGAGCACGTGGTCGAAGAGGCCGGCGAGCACCGGTCCCCCGGGACCGTCGCGGCCCAGGGCCCGCAGGAGCAGGAGCAGGTCGTCGAAGTCGCAGAGGTGCCGGGACCGCTTGCGGGCGGTGTAGGCGGCGAAGAGGGTGCGGATGGCGGCGAGGTGGTCGGCGCTCGCCGGGTGGGACCGGGCCACGACGTCGACGAGGGGCTCCTGGGCGTTGGCCACCTGCCCGAGCAGGTCCACGAGCGTGGCGGCGGTGGGGAAGCGGCGAGCCCCCGGGCTGGAGGCCAGCCCCGACTCCTGGCGCACGAGGCCCATGAGCTCGATGGCATCGGCGGCGTCGAGCACGGTGAAGGAGGCACCGAGCCCCACCATGGCCCCGTGGCGGCGCAGGAGCTGCTGGGCCACGGCGTGGAAGGTGCCACCCACCACCCGCCGGGCATCGGCCGTCGTGCTCGCGCCGGCCCGGGCCAGCAGCTCGGCTGCCGCCCGGCGGGAGAACGTGAGCAGGCACATCCGGCTGGGCTCGGCCCCTCCCTCGAGGAGGTGGGCGACCCGGGCCGCCAGGGTGGCGGTCTTGCCGGTGCCGGCGCCGGCCACCACGAGCAGCGGCCCGCCGTCGTGGCTTACGGCCCGGCGCTGGGCCTCGTCGAGGACGGGACCGGACGCCGGGGGTGCCGTGGAGGAGAACATGCGTTCCCACGCTAGCCTCGGCGCAGCGTCGCTGGCAGCACCGGCCGGCCTGGGCCAAGATGGGCCCCGATCACGACCCGGATCTCCCGGCGGCACCCCCCTCCCAGCCCGCCGCCCGGTGGTCCGCGGGGGTCGTCCTCAGCACCTTGACGAAGACGCGAGGACGGTATGAGCGAGACGAGGCTGGGGGTGTGCCGGCGTTGCTCGGCGGTCGTGCGAGCGCGATCGGAGGCGCCGTGCGGCGCCGGCGGCCGCCACCGGGTTGCCCCGTCTGCCGGCCACTACCTCCTCGACGACCGGCCCCTCCCCGAGGCGTGGCAGGGTGACTGGCAGGTCTGCGGCGGCTGCGAGGCCCTCTGGCACGTGCTGGGCCAGGCTCGGCCCTGCGGGGCGGGCGGCCACCACACCGACCCCGGCGGTCCCGACCTCGTGGTGGCCCGTAACTCCCAGCCCCCGGGATATCGGGGGGGCTTCCGGTGGTGTGCCGGCTGCCACGAGCTCTGGCTGCCCTCGGCCGGCGAGGGGCGATGCCCGGCCGGCGGGGACCACGACGGGGCGGCGTCAGCCGCCTACGCCCTTCGCACCGCCTCCGGCGCCGCAGGGTGACGCAACCGCACCGCCCGCCGACCCGCCCCTGCTCCTCGGCCCGACCCACCGTGGGCCCCATCGCCCGGGCCCCTCCCGCCGACCCGTCCGTCAGCCCGGACGGGTCGGCGCGCCCCGATCCGCCTGCGGTACCGATCCGCCTTTCACCATGGCCACGGCGCTCGCCACGACCCAGCCCTGGCCGCTGAGGAGTCCGGCCCGCTGGAGCAGCCCCGGGGCCACGGGACCGGCGGCAGCCAGGAGGAGGATGGCGGCGCCCACCGCCGTCCCGAGGGAGGCCCGGGCCGCTGCCGCCCGACCCTGGCGGGCCAGCGCCGGGGCGGCGAGGGCCGGCGTCGCCGCCAGGCAGGCCGAGCCGGCGATGGCGACGACGGCGTGGAGGCGGTCGACGGCCTCGCTCGATGCCAGCGGGGCGGCGGCGGCGCCCAGGGCACCGAGCCCCGAGGCCAGGGCGGCCACCCAGGCGGCCCCCTCAAGGTCGTCGCGCAGGGCCAGGGCGTAGCCACCGAGGCCCAGGCCCAGGGTCACGAGTCCGGCCGTCATCACCGGTCGGGTGGAGGCTCCGTGGGCGGCCAGCCGGCTCACCGTCGCGGTCACCGGCGAGGCCTCGCCGGTCAAGCCGGCGGTCACCCAGGCGGCGGTGAAGCCCACGGGCCCGGCGATGCCGCCCAGGGCGAGGGCGCGGCGGGTCGTGGACACGCCCGGAGTCCACCATGCCCGGAGTCCACCGTGCCCGCGGTCCACCGTGCCCGCGGCGGCGCCGCCCGGGACGGCGCCGCCCGGGACGGCGCCGTCCACGGCGGGCCCGCCAACCCCCCGACGTCCCCGCCCCGCGGCCTCGCCGACCGTGCCGCGTCCCCGGGGTGGGGGGGTGGCTGCCACACTGGCGCGGGTGGGTCGCCGGTCCGCCCTGCTCGCCGCCACCGCACTCGCCCTCGTCGTCGTGGCCGCACTGGTGGCCCAGGGCGACGACGAGCGCGCGGGCACGCTGGGTCCCGGCCTCGACGAGCGGTGGGCCGCCGAGCTGCGCTTCGCCGGCCCCGACGCCGTGGGCGACGACGTCGCCGTGGGCATCACCTCCGCCGGCGTGGTGGTGCTCGTCGAGGCTCGCCACGACGACGGCTTCACCGTGACGACGCCCTGCGGCAACGAGGGCCGCGTGGCCGTGCTCGCCCCCGTCCCCCCGGGCACGGTGGTCGTGGATCCCGGCCACGGGGGCAGCGACCCGGGAGCCATCGGGCCCAACGGGCTCACCGAGGCCGACCTCGACCTGGCCGTGGCCACCGAGGCGGCCAACCGGCTGGCCGAGGAGGGGGTGGCCGCCGTGCTCACCCGCACCGGGGACCACGCCGTGAGCCTCGAGGTCCGGGCCCGGGTGGCGGTGGCGCTGGCGGCGCCGGCGTTCGTGTCCGTGCACCACAACGCCGGGGCCACCGACCTCAGCGACAGCCCCGGCACGGAGGTCTACCACCAGGTGGGCCGCCCCTCCTCGCAGCGCCTCGGAGGCCTGGTCTACGAGGAGGTCACCGGAGCCCTTGCGGGCTACCCGGTGCGGTGGCGCACCTTCGGCTCGGGGGTGACGTGGCGCACGAACGACGCCGGCGAGGACTACTTCGGGGTGGTCCGGGGTGCGGGCGAGGTGCCGGCTGTGCTCGCCGAGCTCGCCTTCCTCGACCACCCCGAGGAGGCCGACCTGCTCGCCCGCCCCGAGGTCCAAGACGTCGAGGGCGACGCCGTGGCCCGGGGCGTGCTTCGCTTCCTCGGCAGCGACGACCCCGGACGGGGCTTCGTCGACGGTCGGCCCCTGGGCTCCTCACCCGGCGGTGGGCCGCCGAGCTGCGTGGACCCTCCCCTCGGGTAGGTCCGGCCGGGTCCAGGGGTGCTGGCCATGGAACGCCATGAGAACTCACGGGAGCTGGGCCCGGCGAGTAGCATGAGGCCATGCCTGATGACGAGATCCGCTGGATGAGCACCGGTGATGCTGCCAAGCGCCTGGGGGTGACGGTGCGGACCCTCTACCGCCTCATCGACGAGAGCCAGCTCCCGGCCTACAAGTTCGGCCGGGTCATCCGCCTCCAGCAGTCCCAGGTCGACGCCTTCATCGAGGCTTCCCAGATCGAGCCTGGCACGCTCGAGCACCTCTACCCGGAGTCCAAGAAGGAGATCCCCGCCAGCGACGCCGACGGCACCGGCACGTAGGCCAGCCCGGCCCCGTCGTCGAGCTCCACCACGGCGAGGTCCCGGCCCACGGCGCTCAGGGTGCCCGTGAGGGGGCGGGCGCCGTCGGTGCGCATCGCCACTCGGGGTCGGAAGCCGCTGGCCTGGGCCAGCACGTCGAGGAGGGTGGCCCCGGCGTCGAGGACAGGGTCGCCGGGGCGACGCTCGGCCCGATCGGAGCCCGGCCCGGCGGGGCCGGGTCTGGGACGGGGCCCGGGGCCGGGCCCCGACGACCCCTCGCCGGCTTCGGGGCGGCGCCGGCGGCGGGGGGTGGCCCCTGGCTCGGTCACGGCGGCGATGGCGCCGGCGGGTACGAGGGTGAGGTGGCGGTCCCGCACGGCGAGGAAGTCCTCGCCGGCACCGGCCACCCTCCCGCTGATGCGATCCCCCGACCGGGTGAGCACCGTCACCGCCGCCTGGCGCTCGGCGAGGTCCCAGAGCACCTCGGCGAGGCGGGCCTCCTCGCCGGCCTGCGTGCGCAGCCAGCGCTCCCGCACCCGGGCCCGGGCCGCCTCCCCCGCCCGCCCCTCGGCGAGCCAGCGCTCGAGGTCGCTGGGCTCGACGTCCTCGGTCACGGCCGGCGACGGTACCGGCCCGGCGGCGGGCCCACTACCGTGGCGGCAGTGCCGGAGTGCCTCTTCTGTCGGATCGTGGCCGGGGAGGTCCCCTCCACCGAGGTGGCCTCGACCCCGACGACGTACGCCTTCCGCGACATCGAGCCGGCCGCGCCCGCCCACGTGCTCGTCGTGCCCCGGCGCCACGTCGACTCGGCCCACGCCGTGACCGCCGACGACGGCGGCCTCGTCACCGAGATGGTGCTCACGGCCCAGGAGGTGGCCCGGCGGGAGGGCATCGACGAGCGGGGCTACCGCCTCGTCATGAACGTGGGCGACGATGCCCGCAACACCGTGGCCCACCTCCACCTCCACGTGCTGGGCGGGCGGCCCATGGACTGGCCGCCCGGTTGAGCGACGGGCCGGTCCGGATCCAGGTGCCGGGCAACCACCTCATGGTGGAGCTGCTGGGAGAGCGCGACGAGCTCCTGCGGGCGGTGGAGGCCGCCTTCGCCGACGTGAGCATCCTCGTCCGGGGCAACGAGATCGCCATCACCGGTCCCGAGGCCGACCGGGTGGGGCGGCTCTTCGACGAGCTCGTCGTGCTCCTGCGCCAGGGACACCGCCTCGAAGTGGTCGACATCGGCCGCACCGTCGACATGGTCAGGGCCGACGAGCGCCCCTCGGAGGTGTTGGCTACCGTGCTGCGCTCGGCCCGGGGCGCCTCGGTGCGCCCCAAGACGAGCGGCCAGCGCCGGTACGTCGACGCCATCGCCGCCAACGTCGTCACCTTCGCCATCGGTCCGGCCGGCACCGGCAAGTCGTACCTGGCCGTGGCCCTGGCCGTGCAGGCCCTCCAGGCCCGGGAGGTGGCTCGCATCATCCTCACCCGCCCGGCGGTGGAGGCCGGCGAGCGGTTGGGCTTCCTGCCCGGCGACCTCCTCGCCAAGGTCGATCCCTACCTCCGTCCCCTCTACGACGCCCTCTACGACATGCTGGGCCCCGAGGGCGCCAAGGGCCTCCTCGACGGTGACATGATTGAGGTGGCCCCGCTGGCGTACATGCGGGGAAGGACGCTGAACAACAGCTTCCTCATCCTCGACGAGGCGCAGAACACGACGCCCGAACAGATGAAGATGTTCTTGACCCGCATCGGGTTCGGATCCCGGGCGGTGGTGACCGGCGACGTCACCCAGGTCGACCTGGCCACGGGCCGCAGCGGGATGGTGGGGCTCGAGGCGATCCTCTCGGGGATCCCCGACCTCGGCTTCGTCCACCTCGATTCCCGGGACGTGGTCCGCCACCGGATCGTCCAGGACATCGTGGACGCCTACGAGCGGGTGGCCACCGGGGGCCGACCTCCCCCCGACCGGTGATGGCCGACACCGCCGAGCGGGAGGTCTTCGTGGCCGACGAGCAGGCCGCCGAGGCCGTCGACACCGGGCGCTGGGCCCGGCTGGCATCCGCCGTGCTCGATGCCGAGGGCGTGCGCGACGACGTCGAGCTGTCCCTCCTCTTCGTCGACGAGGAGGCCATCGCCACCCTCAACCTCCGCTTCCTCGACCGGGAGGGGCCCACCGACGTGCTCGCCTTCCCCATCGACGACGACGTGCTCGACCTCGCCCGCCTGGCCCAGGTGTCGGGCCCGGCGCCCTGTCCGGGCGGCGGTCCCGACCCCGACGACTTCCCCGGGCTCCTGGGCGACGTGGTGATCTGCCCGGCCGTGGCGGCCCGCAACGCCGCCGAGCGGGGCCGGTCCCTCGACGACGAGCTCGCCCTGCTCGTGGTGCACGGCATCCTCCACCTCCTGGGCATGGACCACGTCGCCGATGCCGACGCCGAGGCCATGGAGGCGCGGGAGCGCGAGCTCCTCGACCGCTTCCGCGGGGCCGGGGGGGAGGCCGGGGGCCCGGAGGGCGGGCGTCCGCGGGCAGGCGAGGCGTGAGCGACCCCGACCATCGCCCCTCGGCCCCGGGGCACCAGTGAGCTCCGAGGTGGTGCTCGGGGCCGTCATCGCCGTGCTCATCCTCGTGAGCATGCTGCTCGCCCTGGCCGAGACGAGCCTCGTGCGGGTGAGCCGGGTGCGAGCCATCGCGCTGGCCGAGGAGGGCCGCCGCGGCGCCGAGCGCCTGGCCCAGCTCGTGGAGCGGCCGGAGCGCTTCCTCAACCCCGTGCTGCTCCTCGTGCTCGTGTGCCACCTCGTGGCCGCCACGCTCGTCGGCGTGCTCGCCGAGCGCACCTTCGGCCCGGCCGGGGTGGCCGTCGCCATCGTGTTCGAGATCGTCGTCATCTTCGTGGTCGCCGAGGCCGTTCCCAAGACGTTCGCGGTGCTGCACCCCGACCGGGCGGCGTTGTTCAGCGCTCCGTTCGTGTGGGCGATCGTGCGCTTCCCCCCCATACGGCTCCTCTCGACGCTGCTCATCTGGGTCGCCAACGTGCTCGTCCCCGGCCGGGGCCTGAAGAAGGGCCCCTTCGTCAGCGAGGAGGAGCTGTTGGCGCTGGCCGACGTCGCCGAGGAGGAGGAGGTGATCGAGCGCCAGGAGCGCAAGCTCATCCACTCCATCATCGAGTTCGGCGACACCGTGGTGCGCGAGGTCATGGTCCCCCGGACCGACATGGTGACGGTGGAGGCCTCGGCCCGCCTCGGGGAGGTGATGGAGGTCTTCATGAGCGCCGGCTACAGCCGCATCCCGGTGTACGGCAACGGCGTCGACGACGTCATCGGCCTGGCCTATGCCAAGGACCTCATGCGTGCCCTGCGGGAGGGCCAGGCCGACCACCACGTCCGCGACTTCGTCCGCCAGGCCCGCTTCGTGCCCGAGACGAAGCGGGTGGCCGAGCTCATGCCCGAGATGCAGCAGCAGCAGGCCCACATGGCCATCGTGGTCGACGAGTACGGGGGCACGGCCGGCCTCGTCACCCTCGAGGACCTCATCGAGGAGCTCGTGGGTGAGATCGTCGACGAGTACGACGTGGAGGAGGCTCCGGTCGAGCCCCTGCCCGGGGGCGGGGCGCGGGTCAACGCCCGCATGCCCATCGACGAGGTCAACGAGCTCCTCGGGGCCGAGCTGCCCCAGGGCGACTTCGACACCGTCGGGGGCCTCGTGTTCAACCTCCTCGGCCACGTGCCCACCGAGGGCGAGTCGGTGGACCACGACGGCCACCGCCTCATCGCCGAGAAGGTCCAGGGTCGTCGCATCGGGCGGGTGCGCATCGTGCGCTTGCCCGAGCCGGCTCCCGTCGAGGAGTGAGCGCGCTCCGCTCGGGGTTCGTGACCCTGGCCGGGCGGCCCAACGTGGGCAAGTCGGCCCTGCTCAACCGCCTCGTGGGCACGAAGGTCTCCATCGTGAGCGACAAGCCTCAGACCACCCGGCGGGAGGTGCGGGGCATCCTGTCGGTCCCCGCCGCCGGTGACCGGCCCGAGGCTCAGGTGGTGCTCGTCGACACCCCCGGGGTCCACAAGCCCCGCACGGCCATGGGAGAGCGGGCCAACGCCGCCGCCGCCGCCGCCCTCGCCGAGGTCGACCTCGCCTGCCTCGTGCTCGATGCCACCGCCCCCGTGGGTGCCGGCGACCGGTTCGTGGCGGCGCGCCTGCCCCCCGGCTCGCTCTGCGTGCTCAACAAGGTCGACCGGGCGTCCCCCGCCACCGTCGCCGAGCGGTTGGCGGCGGCGGCCGGGCTCGAGCTCGCCGAGTACCTCCCGGTCTCGGCCCGGACCGGGGAGGGCACCGAGGCGCTGGTCGAGGCCATCGTCACCCGCCTCCCCGAGGGTCCCCGGTGGTATCCCGAGGGGACGGTGGGCGACACCGGCGAGGACACCTGGGTGGCCGAGCTCGTCCGCGAGCAGCTCCTGGCCCGCCTCCACCAGGAGCTGCCCCACTCGGTGGCGACCCGGGTCGTCGACCGGGACGAGCCGCCGGGGGCGCCGGGCCCCAGGGTGAAGGTCGAGATCCTCGTCGAGCGGGAGTCGCAGAAGGGCATCGTCATCGGCCGCGGCGGCTCGGTGCTGCGGGCGGTGGGCTCCGCCGCCCGGGCCCAGCTCCCCCCCGGCACCCACCTCGAGCTCGTCGTGCGGGTCGAGCGCGACTGGCAGCGGCGCCCCGGCGTGCTCGACCGGCTCGGCCTGTAGGGCGGCTTCGGCGTCGGCGAGGCGGTCGAGCCGGCCCGTCGGGGCGGGCTCGGTCCGCTACGCGGGACGGCCCCGGTCGGGGTGGTGGGCGAGGGGTGCCCGGTCGCCCTCGCGCCAGGCCCGGGCAGCATCGGCCCGCATGCCCCCCGCCGGGGTCTGGCGCAGGGAGGCCAGCGGCTGGCCGTCGGCGTCGACGACATCGAGGCGGAGGACGTCGGCGCTACCGAGCACCGCCTCGGTGGCGGGCTCGTGGCGCACCCCCACGGTAACGCCCCGCTCGGCGGCTGGTTCGCGCTCGGCGCCCTTCTCGGTCTCGGCCCCCCCGAGGATGAAGCCCACGGTCGAACCGGCCGCCGCGCCGACGAGGGCGGCGGCGAGGAGCCCCGCCCCCAGGGGCAGGCTGCCGAAGAGGAGCAGGGCGAGGGGCAGGGCCAGCACCGCCCCCACGGCACCGAAGACCAGCGTGCCGGCCCCCGCGCCCCGGGCCGACTCCTTGGTGGGCCTGGTCGTGGTCCTGCCGGCACCCCCCACCTCGGCGCGCATCTCGCCCTGGAGGGCGCCGATCCGGTCCCGCTCGTCGCCCACCCGGATGGCCCCGGGCTCGATGCCGGCATCGACGAGGCCGCGGACGGCGGCCTCGGCCTCGGCGTCGTCGGCGAAGAGCGCCACGAGGCGCCGGGCTCCGGGGCGGTCTGTGGGGGGATGACCTGGCGTGCTGGCCATGGGAACCTCCGGGTTGGGTCGGTCGGGATCCGGTCGTCGGGTCGGGACGGTCGTCCTCGCGGACCTGCCCGTCTACCCCGGGCGGCAAACGGCCCCCACTGCGTCCGAGCCCGTGGGGGCGGCGCGACCGCGCCGGGCTCGGGCCGGGCTGGCGCCCCGCTCATCGGGCTCGAGGCCGGCCCGGCTGCGTGCGCGAACGCAGGGCCCGGCTGCGTGCCCGAACGCAGGGCCCGGCTGCGTGCCCGAACGCAGGGCCCGGCCGCGTGCC
>Ga0187892_10010112_pt1 | contig 12096 bp, 8 predicted proteins | sample MA1701073metaG_FD_139345 | JGI IMG/M metagenome (GOLD analysis project Ga0187892, IMG submission 139345) | Bio-ooze microbial communities from a basaltic lava cave in the Kipuka Kanohina Cave System on the Island of Hawaii, USA - MA170107-3 metaG ...
CCGGCAGAATGCGCGGGCCCGCGTGCACCAGAATCAGGCGCATGTCCGCAGCCTTCAGGCGTGGGTAGTGCGGCAGCGCCTCATGGACGAAGTCGTTGATCGCCGCAATGGTCTCGACCCCCGCAAACCCGCCACCCGCCACCACGAACGTGAGCAGCGCCCGCCGCTCCACCGACGCACACTCGTTGTCCGCCTCTTCCATCTTCTCGATCAGCCGGTTGCGCAGCAGGATCGCATCGCCCAGCGTCTTCATCGTCAGTGCGGTCCCGGCGACGCCGGGTACATCGTAGAAGTTCGTGATCGCGCCCAGCGCCAGCACCAGATGGTCGTAGGCAAGCTCGTGATGGTGGTGCTCAGCGCCGTGCGACACCGCGACGCGGCGTCGCTCCAGATCGATGTGCTCCACTGTTCCCACGAACAGCCGCGCCCGTCGCACCAGTTTCCTCAGCGGATTCACGATGTGCGTCAGGTCCAGATCGCTCGCAGCCACTTCGTGCAGCATGGGTGTGAACAGGATGAAGTTTTCGCGGTTGACCAGCGTGATCTCCACCGCTGATTCCGCCGGCAGGCGCCGCTCCAGCTCACGGACCACGGACACGCCGGCAAAGCCACCGCCCAGGACCACGATCCGAATGGGCTCCTGGCCTGCGTTACCCGCCGTCCGCTTGCCGCCTGTCCGCTCACGCATACTGTCCTCGACCTCGCCACGCTCGCCCGCGTCACACCGGGCTATCAGGAAAACCGGCCGGCGCATCCCGGCACCAGGGGCGAGAACGCTTGCGGGCCGCAAAGGGTTCCCGGCTAAACGCTCCGCGCCTCATACGGGTACTGTCCCCGGCTTGCTGTTCCCATTTACGAGAAAGGAGTCCTCATGCGGTCCACGATGGCAGGTCTCTGCCTGATTGCGGCCTGTTCGCTGCCCGCCGCCGCTCAGCAACACGTCCATGCGTCGCCCTATGCCGGGCAGCATCGCAGCGAGATCCCGTCGCTGTCCCCGGAGGAGCTCGAGCAGCTACGGTCCGGCGACGGCATGGGTCTCGCCCGCGCTGCCGAGCTGAATCATTTCCCGGGCCCGTTGCACGTCCTCGAGCTGGCCGATTCGCTCGCACTCACATCACAACAGCGCCAGCGCATCACGGCGATCCGCCAGCGCATGAGCGAAGCCGCCATCCGCGTCGGCAACCAGATCATCGAGAAGGAGCGCGAGCTGAACCAGCGCTTTGCGCACGCCCACATCGATGCGGAAACCCTGAAGCAGATGACGGCCGAGATCGCCCGGCTCCAGGGCGAGCTGCGCGCCACACACCTGCTGGCCCACATCGAAACAACCGCGGTGCTGCAGCCCGCCCAGATTCAGGCGTACGACCGGCTGCGCGGCTACACCGATCGGTAGAGCAACGCTGCGCCGTGGAGCGCCGGCACCCGCCTTGCCGCCGGCGCTCCCCACCCACTTGTCCGCGCGCATCGCATCGCCCCATCATCCGTGCCATACCGGTATCTCCTCGAAAGGCACGAATGCGATCGAGCCTGCTGTGCGCCTTGTCGCTCGGCTTCCTGGCCTGCGCCGCGCCGGACACCGAGTCCGCAAACCTGCCGGCGCGACCCAGCGACCGCTTCACGTTCACGACGGACGAGAAATTCGATGCCGCAATCATCCCGGCCTACGCCGGCGATCACGCCGACGTCTACGCCTGGATCGACCAGCACCTCGATGAGCACATCGCTCATCTCCAGCGCTGGCTGCGCCAGCCGTCCATCAGCGCGCAGAACGTCGGCATCCAGTCGATGGCCGAACTCGTTCGCAATGATCTGAAGGCGCTCGGTTTCCAGGAGGTTGAAATCGTGCCCACGGGCGGCCACCCCGGCGTCTGGGGCTATTACGATGCGGGCGCAGAAAAGACACTGCTCGTCTACATGATGTACGATGTCCAGCCCGTCGAGCCCGCCGACTGGCGATCGCCTCCCTTCGAAGCGCAACTCGTCGATTCCGAACACGGCACCGTCGTCATGGCCCGCGGCGCCACCAATCAGAAAGGCCCCGAGCGCGCGTTCCTCAACGCCGTCGCCTCCATCATCGCGACGCAGGGCAAGCTGCCCGTCAACTTGATGGTCACCGCTGAAGGTGAAGAGGAGATCAGCTCCGTCCATTATCCCGAAATCGTCGACAAATACGAGCAGCGGCTCCGCACCGCCGATGGCGTCATCTTCCCCTTCAACTCGCAGGCGCCCAATGGCGACTTCGAAATGAGCCTCGGCGTCAAAGGCATCCTCTACCTCGAACTCGAAGCCGCCGGTGGACCGCAGGGCGGTCCCAGATCCGCCGAGATCCACGGCTCCTACAAGGCCATCGTCGACGCGCCCGCCATCCGCCTCGTGCAGGCGCTCAGCTCCATCACTTCGGCCGATGGTAACACCATTGTCATCCCCGGCTATTACGACGCCATCCGCGCACCTACCCTCGAGGAACAGCGTCTCATCAACACGCTCGCCGTTTCCTGGGATGACGCGCGCATGCAGCAGAGCTTTGCCGTCGACAAGTGGATCGATGGCGTCTCCGGCCGAGCCGCCATCATGAAATACCTCTATGACCCAACCTTCAACATCGATGGCATCTGGGGCGGCTACACCGGCGAAGGCTCCAAGACCATCCTGCCCCACAAGGCCACCGCCAAGGTCGATTCCCGACTGCCACCGGATCTCCGGCCCGATTCCGCTCTCGCACTGATCCGCAGACACCTCGATGCCAACGGCTTCAACGACATCGTCATTCGACAGCTCGGCGGGTACCCCGCCGCGCAAACCAGCGTCGATGCACCGCTCGTCCGCGCCGCCATCTCCGTCTTCAACAAGCGTGGCTTCACGCCTCGCGTCTCTCCGCGTCTCGCCGGCAGCGCCCCCTTCTATCAGTTCACCGAACGGCTCGGACTGCCCCTCGTGTTCACCGGCCTCGGCCACGGCGCCGGCGCACACGCGCCCAACGAATACATGCTGATCCATCCCAGGCCCGGATCGCGCGTCGCTGGCCTGGCCGAAATCGAAAAGGCCTACGTCGATCTCCTGTTCGCCCTCGCGGCAACAGCCAACTGATGGGAACGGAACAGATGTGAGCGGAACAGGAGAAGTGGGGATCGTGGCGATGGTGTCGATCACCGATTCAGCGGCCATCGCGGTTTCCCGCCTCAGGCTCCGGAAATTGCGGTAAACGGACAACAAGCGTACCCGCAACACGGCGCTTGCGGCTCCCGTTTCGATCAACGTCAACGAAGCCGCCGCCAACTCGGTGCAGCCGAGGCCGGCGTCTCCGCCGTCGAGCCAGAACTCGACATCGGCCGTCGCCATTCGGCTGGATGTCGAGTTTGCGTATGTTGAACGCCCCAAACTCGACATGCGCCCCGGCCGTCGCCGCTCGATGTAGACTTTGGTCTGTTCAAGCGCATGCTTCTCGACATCGGCCTGATCCGCGTCCGCCAATGTCGAGTTTTGGCTTCTGCAACGGCGCGCCGCACCTTGTACCCAGCGGCAACATCAGCGTCCGCCTCGCCGCCGGGGCTCCGAGCATTTCGCGCCTTGCTTCAGAACCGTGGGGCTCCGCCGACATTCTGAGCGTCGCTTCAAGGCCGCGGGTACACCGAGCATTTCGCGCGTCGCTTAGAGCCGTGGGGCTCCACGCAATGCCGGGCGTCGCTTCAAGGCCGCGGGGCACCGTGCATTTCGCGCGTCGCTTCAGAGCCGCGGACACTGCCTTTGTGGATCCCGTCAACTGCGCCCTTACATCCAATTCCGGTTGCACCGCATGAGACATCGCCGCGATCGCCATGCCATCGCCACCATCTCCTGTTCCGTTGTTCCGTTGTTCCGTTGTTCGGTGAGAACCGTTCTCAACTGAATGCCATGTTGCGACTTCGCGTCGCGGCACGCATTGTTGCGCCCGAGATTCTGGAGGGGGATGAAGCGGATGCGACGACTGAGTCATGGCCTGGTGCTGGGACTGTTAGGGGCCGTGCTGCCCGCGGAAGGCGCACGGGCGCAAGCACCGGCGCGGGCGCAGGACAGCGCGTCGCGAGCGGGAGCGGTAGCGCAGGACACATCGGGCAGGGCGCTATACGGCGCGGGCTGCGCGAGCTGTCACGGCGTGGACGGTGCGGGCGGCGGTCGTGGTGGAGTGGCGTTCACGATTCCGGTGCCGGACTTCACGGACTGCAGTTTTTCGTCGCGGGAGCCGGACGCGGACTGGATCGCGGTGGTTCATGAAGGCGGGCCGGTGCGCGGGTTCGATGCGACGATGCCGGCGTTTGCGGAGGCGTTCACGCCGGAGCAGATGCAGCAGATTCTGGACTACATCCGGACGATGTGTCCGGACGCGAGCTGGCCGCGCGGCGAGCTGAACCTGCCGCGAGCGTTGTTCACGGAGAAGGCGTATCCGGAGGATGAGGCGGTCACGACGTTGAGTGCGGCGCTGGAAGGTCCGGGCCGCGTTGTAAACGAGATGTTGTACGAGAAGCGGTTCGGCTCACGGAATCAGATCGAGATTGCGGTGCCGTTCGGTGTTGCGGAGCTGTCAGCGGGCGCGGGCTGGGAAGCCGGGCTTGGCGACGTTGCGATCGGTTTCAAGCGAGCGGTGTGGCACAGTTTTCGGAGCGGTTCGATCTTTGCCCTGGGCGGCGAAGTGGTGGTACCGACGGGGCGTGAGTCGGCGGGTCTGGGCAGTGGCACGTGGGTGTTCGAGCCGTACGCGTCGTTTGGGCAGATCGTGGCTGGCAGTGGATTCCTGCAGCTGCAGGGTGCGTTCGAAGTGCCGGCGGATTCCGACAAGGGCGAGAAGGAAGCGTTGTGGCGTGGCGTAGTGGGGTGGACGTTTGCGCAGGATCGGGGATTCGGCCGGACGTGGACGCCGATGGTGGAGCTGCTGGGTTCACGCGATCTCGAGGAGGGCGCGACGGTCGCGTGGGACCTTGCGCCGCAGATCCAGATTTCGCTGAACACGCGACAGCACGTTCTGGTAAACCTCGGCGTGCGGCTCCCGCTGACCGACACGGATCTGCGGAGCAGCACGTTCGTATTCTACCTCCTTTGGGACTGGTTTGATGGTGGACTCTTCGCGGGCTGGTAGGGGATGCGCATGAAGCCGTGGATAACGCGTGTGCGCGCTGTGCGCACGACCGTCATCGCTCCGGTTCTTGCCGGTGCTGCACTGCTGGTCGCCGCCGCCGCGCGCGCGCCGCATGCGCGCACGGGCTCCATCACGGGCATCGTGGATGTGGCCGGCACAGTCAGCATGAGCGGGACGGTGGTAGCGCCGACGGCCATCGACATGTCGGGCGATGCGTACTGCCAGCGAGTGAACAGCGGCCGGCAGGTTCTCGAACGAAGCGTGGTCGCGGACGGCCAAGGCCGTCTCGCGGACGTCGTGATCTATGTGAAGGAGGGCGCGCCGCGTGCCGCCGCACCGTCGGCGCAGGACTCGGTCCTGCTGGACCAGCAGAACTGCATGTACACGCCGAACGCGGTGGCTGTCCGCACCAACCAGGCGCTTGTGATCCGGAACAGCGATGAGACGCTTCACAACGTGCACGTGAAGCCATCGAGGAATCGCGAGTTCAACATCGGCCAGCCGCTCCGCGGCACGCGCAGCCGCCGCACGTTTGGCACGCCGGAAGTCGGCATCGCGGTGGTCTGCGACATCCACGGCTGGATGCACGCGTCCATCGCGGTGTTCGACCATCCGTGGTTTGCGATCACGCGCGAGAACGGTACATTCACGATCGCGGACCTGCCGCCCGGCGATTACGTCCTCGAGGCATGGCACGCCACACTCGGCACCCGGCAGCAGCGAGTCACGGTGACGGCAGCCGCCTCGGCCCAGGTGTCGTTCACGTTCGCGGCACGCTGAGCCGGCGCGTCAGTTCCTCGATCGGGTAGACCACGCCGCCCCGCAGCACGGTGCGCACCTTGCGCGCGTCCTTGATGTTGCGCAGCGGATCGCCATCGACAATGACCAGGTCCGCGAGCATGCCGGGCGCTACACGACCCACATCGGCATTCAGCGCATCGGCGGCCCAGCTTGTCGCCGTACGCAGCGCCTCGAAGGGCGAGAGCCCGCCCGCCACGTAGTATTCGAGCTCGGCGTGCAGGCTGATCGCAAAGGGAATGATCGGCGCATCGGTCCCCGCGATCACGCGGCCGCCACGGCTCACAACCTCACGGACCGTGCGGCCGAGTCCCGCCAGTCGCTGGGCCTGAACGCTGAGGTCGCCGGCCGTCGCGTTCGTGCGCGCGCGAAGCGACGACTCGACGATCCAGCTCGGAAACAGCGCGCGGAACCGCGGATCGTCCAGATACGTCGCGTCCCGCGCGGACATCAGCTGGAACGTGCCCTGGATGCCCGTGGTCGGCGTCAGCGTCATTCCTGACGCGGCCAGCAGACCCGTGAAGTCGCCATAGCTTCGATTCAGCGCCGATACCTTGGGCGAGTACCCGCGCCGGCTCGTGCCGCGGATGTGCTCGACGCCGTCCGCGCCATAGGCCATCGCCGGGTAGAACTCGTGCGACGTGACCCAGAGTCCGTGCGCGTGCGCGGCTTCCACGGCTCGGGCCTGCAGCGGGTCCGGCAGCCGCACGTACGTCTTGGCTACGTCGAGTCCGAGCGATGCGAGCCGCTCGACCTCGCGCTCGAGTTGCGGACCCGTGCCGATCGAGGTGGATCCCGAATAGTAGATTCGCGAACCGTCGAGCGTGTAGCCGGTCGTGAAGATGCGCGGGCCCACCCGCACACCGGACTCGATCGCTTCTCGTCGCTCGACAGCGCGCCATGGATTGCCGGCCGGCTCGCGCACGCTCGTCACGCCGTACGCCAGCCACAGCTTGCCCAGCGGTTCTCCGTAATCATCGCTCATGTGCGTGTGCATCTCGATGAGGCCGGGCATGACGGTGCCCTGCCCCGCATCGACCACGCGGCCGGCATGCAGCTCCGCACGATGGGCTTCGATCCGGGCAATCCGGCCGTTCTCCACTACGATGTCGACATTGCGGCGGACGTCGGGGCTCACGCCGTCGAACACGCGTGCGGCATGCACGACAACGCGCTCCGCCATGGGCGGCCGTTCCCAGTCGAGCGCCAGCGCAACGTCAGCTGTGCGACCGTCGACCACCGAGATCAGACGGAGCCCGCGTGCGCTCTGATAGAGGATCCGCTGCGAATCACCCGTCCAGCTGGGCGCCTCCGCTAACTCATCGGTCAGCCTGTAGGGCGCACCCGCTGGCGTGCCGTCCCGCTCGACCGGCAGCACCCACAGCGTTCCATCCATCACGAACGCCATCTTGCTGCCGTCCGGCGACCACACGGGACCATCTTCCTCGCGCCTGCCGATCGAATGGTGGGGCACCGGATCCGCGCGCCGCTCCGCGCCTGTCTCCACGTCGACGTACAGGATCTGGCTCGTGCCTTCGCGGAACCGCGTGGAGTAGCGTTGCAGCGCCGTGAACGCCACGGTCCGGCTGTCCGCGGACCACGTCGGACGGCCGGGTGCGAACAGCGTGGGCGCCGTCTGTCCGCGGTGCAGCGGCCGGACCGCCCCGCTTGCCACTTCGACGAGTGAGATGCGGCCTTCGTTGTCCTGGAACGCCAGCCATTTCCCGTCCGGAGACCAGCGACTCCGCACTTCCGCCGTCGCCGCATTCGTCAGCTGGCGGTCGGTGCCCGTTCTCAAGTCCCGGATCCAGAGGTCGGGCGTGCCGGCACGATCCGAAGTGAAGGCCAGCTGCGTGCCGTCCGGTGACCACGCCGGATCGTTGTCGACAAACGCATCCTGCGTGATGCGCCGCGGCGCTCCGCCCACGGGCATCGTCCACAGATCGCCCAGTGCGCTGAATGCGATCGTTCGTCCATCGGGCGAGATGACCGGTGCCACGATGCCGCGCGCCGGTTGGCGGCCTCGTGCATCCGGTTCCGGCTTCCGGCGCTCGTACGGCACGCGGTCGAACGCGACGCGTGCCGAAAACTCGACGAGCGTCGATGCTGCGGCTCCCAGCACGCGGCGCTTGACCTTGCCATCCGCTGTGTACAGAATCTCTGTCGGCGAGACCCATTGCGCGCGGAACGGGAACACATCCTCGTTCGCGACCACCACGTCCGCGCCGCGCCGCAGCTCGGTGCGGCCGGGCAAAGCTGCATGGAAGACGACGGTCGCACCGTCCGGTGTCCACGCCGGCGCACTCAGCGTGCCGTCCGCGTTCGCCAGGCGGCGAGTGCGACCCGTCGCGTCCAAGGCCAGGATCCCGCCATCCGTCGCATAGGCGATCTCCGCACCGTTCGGCGACCAGGCCGGACCCCACTCGTTGCCTTCGGCTTGCGTGACCTGCCGCAACGCGCCGGTCTCCACGTCGAGTTCCCAGATGTCGTAACTGCCGCCGCGGTCGGACGAGAAAGCAATGCGCCGGCCATCCGGCGACCCGTGCGGTTCGCGGTCGTCGAACGGCCCGAAGCTCAGCTGCGTGGGCGGCCCACCCGATGCCGGTACGCGCCAGATGTGCCAGTTGCCATCGCGGTACGACTGGAACAAGATCGCGCGGCCGTCCGCCGACCACGCAGGCTGCCGCGCGTCGCCCATCTCGTCCGTGATGCGCGTGGCCGCGCCTCCCGCCGACGGCATCGTCCAGATCGCGCCCAGAAGGTCGAGCGCGATCGTTCGACCATCCGGCGATAACGCCGCGGCTACGTTCGTGCCCTCGGCCAGCGCAAGGTCGACCCGCGTCCGCGACTGCGCCGCGCCGGCCTCTGGCAGCAGCACAAGGCCCATGCCGATGAGAATACGGGAAGCCGCGCACATGGCTGGCTCCAGTTGTGATAGGTAGGTCTTCGGATGGTCAGGATTCGGCGCGCGGGCGCCGCCGCAACCGGCTGCGTCGCCGCCGAAGCTCGATCAACTGCGCCCGGCTCCGCGGCACCCGCTCGATTACCAGCTGGCTCTTCACCAGCCGCACATCCTTCACGTTCCGCGCGATCCGCAACGCGCGGATTCGCTCGCGACGGCTGCGCACAATCCCTGACAGCGCGACAGCGCCGTCACCGATCTCCTGCACGTCGAAGTTGCGGCGGCCCACGATCTCATCGCCCCACAGCGCATCGAGCACGCGGTCCTCGAGCCGCGTCCGCCGCCGCCCCTGCCACGCCTCTCGAACCAGACGCCGTCCGCGTCTCGAGATCAACAGCCCGCTCACGATCGCGCCCAGCCCGATCGCTCCCGCAATGCCGAGTTTCAGCGCTACCCCCGGCCGATCCGGCTTCGACTCCTCCGCGCCGCCCGGCCCCGCCTCCATCTTCACCGGATACTCGTTCGCTCCCATCCGCCTGTCAGCTCCCGCCCGATGACGTCCGCGTCTGGATCGATGCGATCACCCGCTGCACCAACCCGTCCTCGGCCGAGCTCTGCAACCACCGCGCCACGATCACCAGATCGTGCTCCGGATCGCAGTAAATGATGTTGGCCCCATTCCCCAGGTGCGACCATGCGCTCGCCGGCGCGCTCGCCAGTCGCGCCTTGTTCGTATTCAGGAAAAAGTTCATGAACCCGTACGTCTGTTGCGCACCTGTCGGCGTCCGGGCCATCCGCAGCCACTCCTCCGACAGGATCTGGCGGTCACCCCACCGCCCGTTCCGGAGCGTCAGCAGCCCGAACCGCGCCTGGTCCCGCGCACTGATGAACATGCCCCCGCCAAAATGCCCGCCGCCGCTCACCGACTGCACCAGCTTCCCGTCCAGGATGATCCACGACGTGTCGTAGCCGTACCAGCGCCACGTCGGCGACGCGCCGATCGGATCCATCACGTATTCCCGCAGCACATCCGGCAGCGGCCGCCGCCACACGTTCAAGGCCGCCAGCGCCAGTACGTTGACTCGCGTGTCGTTGTACTCGTACGCGCTCCCGGGCGCCTTCCGCTCCCGCGTCCACCACGTCGCCGCCTCGCCACTCGGTCGATCCGCCCACTCCGGCTTCCCCCACAACGTGCCTTCCCAGTCGCTGACCTGCCGCAGCAGATGATCCCACGTGATCTTCCGGTTGTGCTCCGTCGCAAATGCATCGATCGGACGAGGCGCTCCGAACGGACCCACACTCCGCTCCGCATCCCGCATCGACGGCGAGGCCGGCAACACCGGCGCCATGTACGCGTACACCAGGTCATTCACATTGCGGATCAGCTTCCGGTCGTACGCCAGACCTACCACCGTCGACACAAAACTCTTCGTCACGCTGAACGTCATGTCCACCCGCTCGACATCGCCCCACTCCGCAACGATGTAGCCGTTGCGAACGATGATGCCGCTCTGCGGACCCCGAACCTTGAACGGACCCACCGCATCGCCAAACGGCTCCCGCCCGAACGACTGGTAGTGCGCCTCCTCGAGGTCTCGCGCCGATCGCGATTCATTCGCCTGCGCAAACGCGATCGCCTCCTGCAGCTTCGACCCGTCCATCCCCACCTGCTCCGGTCGTCGCCGCTCCCACTCCCCGGCAGTCGGCACGTACGACCGTACCGCCTGGCCTGCCGCCGGCGCCGACATGACCAGCGCCACCAGCCAGAGCAACCACACCGGCCTCCCGGCTCCCGCTCGCTCCCGGTCACCCCTCGAAGCCGCGCCTACCTCGTGCATCGCTGCCTCCTCGCTCGCGCCGTCCGCCGCCCTCGCCTCCCCGCCAACATCGCCGCCGGCCCCGCCCCCGGCAAGCCTCGATCCCGTCCCGCTTGACGCGCCCGCCTTCCCGTTGTATCCCTACAGTAGAACAAAAACAGGAGAGGCCGTGACTGCGCACAACGAAGAACTGCTCAAGGGCACGCTCGACATGCTCATTCTCAAGGCGATCGAGCGCACGCCGCTGCACGGCTGGGGCATTGGCGAGCGGATCGAAGCGGTGTCCGGCGGAGTGTTCCGACTGCAGACGGGCACGCTCTATCCGGCGTTGCATCGACTGGTGCGGAAGGGGTGGATTGCGGCGGAGTGGCGGGTGACGGAGAACAACCGGCGCGCGCGCTACTACCGTCTGACGGCAACGGGGAAGCGGCAGTTGAGTGCGGAACTGTCGACGTGGGCGCGCACGAGCATGGCGGTGAATCGCGTGATCGAGGGGATGAACTGAGCGACCGTTCCGGCGTGCCGCTTTGTTGTGGAGATGCCGCGATGAAAGAGGATGAGGCGATGGGTGTCGAGCAGGGAGCGTTCGCCACATCCACCGTCATTCTTGCATCGCGTCAAAGGGGCGTAGGCGAAAGAGACAGCCGACGAGCGAGGTGTGATGTCCATGTGGTCCGCGATCCGGCAGCGCCTGCGCGAGGTTCTGCGCCGGTCCGAGGTGGACGCCGAGCTGGACGACGAGCTGCGTCATCACGAATCCCTGGAGACGGCGCGCCAGGTTGCGGCGGGCGCCAGTGCGAGGGAAGCGGTGCGCCTCGCCCGGCAGCGTGCGGGCGGCATCGAGCAGGCGAAGGAGGCGGTGCGGGAGGAACGAAGCGGCCGGTTCTGGATGGATGCGGGGTCGGACGTGCGTTACGCCGCTCGCGGGCTGCGCCGGAATCCGGGCTTTGCGCTTGCGGTTATCCTGTCACTGGCGCTGGGGACGGGCGGTACGACGGCCATTTTCAGCGTAGTAAACGCAGTGTTACTGCGGCCGCTGGCGTATGGGGATGCCACGGAACTGTACGATGTGCGCGTGTACTGGGGCGATTTCAACGCGCGCCTGTCGCCCGCCGACATGACGGGGCTGCGTGAATCCATCGGGGATCTTGCGGGGATCCGTGGCGTGAGCGGCTTTTCCTTCCCGAATGACGGATTCACGTGGTTGACGGCGGGCGGTCCGGAGGTGCTGCGCGGCGCTCGGGTGCTGCACGATCTGCCGCAAGTTCTGGGAGTCGCGCCGATGGTGGGAGCAGGATTCTCGGAGACGCGTGATGCGCGCGAGGTGCTGATTGCGGAGACGCTCTGGCGCGAGCGGTTTGGCGCATCGCCCGAGGCCATTGGGACGGCGATGGACCTGGGCGGCGACTCGTTCGTGATCACCGGCGTCATGCCGTCGGGATTCAATGTGCCGGGCCAGCGTGATGGCC
>Ga0187892_10010114_pt1 | contig 12094 bp, 7 predicted proteins | sample MA1701073metaG_FD_139345 | JGI IMG/M metagenome (GOLD analysis project Ga0187892, IMG submission 139345) | Bio-ooze microbial communities from a basaltic lava cave in the Kipuka Kanohina Cave System on the Island of Hawaii, USA - MA170107-3 metaG ...
AAGGTTGCCAAGAGAGTCATGAAGTACTTGTCCGCCATGACCGCCGCCATATACTACTTATCGGACCGCCGTGGCGGAAGCCATTAGAAAAAGTAAAAGTTATTGTTTGAAGAGCCCTAAGCGGCGCGCCGCTCGTCCGCATCGCCCAGGATGGAACCGTGGCCCTGTTCGACACACTACCGGGCTCAACCACGATGCTGTCCGTCGCCATCGATAGCTCCGGAGATGTGTTCGTGCTCGGTGCCGAAGGCAGTCAGCAGCAGGTCTATCGGTATCCGGGCGGTGATCCCGCCGCTCGCGAGTTGCTGCTGGACCAAGACTTCTTGCTCGCGGCACGGACATCGATGACGCTCACGCTCGACGAATCGTCTGTCTACGTCGCCAACGCGGGTCGATTGTTCTCCATCGACGCAGTCTCAGGAGCGCTATCTCAACTAGCAACGATCCCGATGTCCGCCTCGGCTGGGGCCGGGATCGCCGTGTATGTTCCCGAGCCCGGCGGGCTGGCTATGCTCCTCGCGGGAGCGGCAGCCCTGTGCCGACGAGCCCGCAAATGAGCCGGCGATCGGATCTACGCTGTGGTGATCAGGAATGCAGGCCGACTGGCGCGGTCTGTTGGCAATCTTGTCGCGCGAGCAGCGCCAGCACGCCTCGCGCAGTTGAAAGGAAGGTTGTTTACGATGTCGGCTCACGTAAGACGCATACCCAACGCGGCGCTCTGCATCTGCGCCGCGGCAGCCCTCTGTCAGCGCCTCCTGGCGGAAGACTGTGGCGTTGTCGGCCCTCCGAGTGAGGCTGGTTTGTGGGTGCCGGCGACGGCCCAACCGATGGAGATCACCCAGCCCGACCCGGGCGACCCGGAAGGGACCATGGCGCCTACACACAGTATCATGCTCAATAACTTAAAGGTACTTTGCATAGACTTCTTGAACCAGCATCCCGACGAGCCAGGCGTTTTGCTCTTCGATCCTTCAGACTACAGCGTGAGTCTGGTACCCGACCCACCGGATCTGGCCAATATCTTCTGCTCTGGCCATGTGATTTTGAGCAACGGCGACGTGATGTTCCGAGGAGGTGAATCGTTCTACAAGGTCACGCTATACAGGCCCGATCCGGTCGGTGTCGGTACGTGGCTGGAGGGTCCTGAGGAAGTCTGGGAACTCACGCCCGGTGGCATGTTGCACGCGACGTATCGTTTCTACCCAACTGCAACGCACCTTGCTAACGATGACGTGCTGATCACCGACGGTTTCCACGGCTGCCCTTTCGGGCCGTCCGAGAGCATCATCGGGAACCCGAACATCCCGGTCATCTACCACCCATTGTCCGGTCCGCCCTACGGTGAATGGACGCCGCTGTACGACGCCGAGTATCACCCGCTGTACAACGACGCTGACTGCGAGCCGGGCGTCGACGACAATTTCGCCATCGGCTGGTATCCGTTCATGTTCCTGGCCAGCGACGGGCGCGTGTTCTCGCTCGGAAACTCGGACATGCTTGACTATGCCGGCTTCCCACCGGGCGTGGTGTGTGACGCCGATGCTACCTGGCACCAGGGCCGCGCGCTCGATCCATCGACGCAGACTTGGACGGACGTTGGAAGCCCGGTGTTCGACAGCGGCTCGGCGGTGATGTACCAGCTTGACCAAGTGCTTAAGCTGGGCAGCACGACTGAGTACGATCAGGTACATGAGGACCTCATCTGCCTCGAGCCCGCCACGACCGCCGTAAGTCGACTGGACCTTTCGGAAGCCAATCCCCAATGGAGCTCAATGACCCCCGCCCTCAACGCCCGGGCCAACTTCCTGTTGTTTGCACTGCCGGACGGAAAGGTCCTGTCGGTGGCCGGGGCTTTTCCGTACCTCAGCCTCTTCTACAAGAAGCCGGATTTGTACAATCCGTACACCAACGCCTGGACCACGTTGGACGCATGTGCCGACGTCATCAGAGGCCATCATTGCACCGGCGTGCTGCTTCCAGACGGGTCCGTGTTCACGGCGGGAAGTGATGGTCAAACAGAACAGGAAAGTTGGCAGATCTACCAGCCGCCGTACTTCCACCGTGGCCCACGGCCGCAGATCGATTCCAGCCTCACGCCGTCGACGATCTACTACGACCGCAGGTTCATGGTCACGCTGACCAGCGATGACGCCCAGGACATCACCAAGGTGCGCCTGATTCGGCCGGGCGCGAATACGCACCACTTCGACCATGAGCAGCGATCCATGGAATTGGACGCCTGCCCCGTGCTGGGTACGGACGACCAGTTGCTGGTCACGGCTCCGCTGAACGGCCATCACGCTCCGCCAGGTTACTACATGCTCTTTGTCGCCAAAGACGATCTGGAGCTGGGTCCCGAGGACACCGGCCCGCTGCCGTCGAAGGCGCATTGGGTGCGGCTCATTCAAGGCGAGCCGCGCCCGGACCTGGTCGAGGCCAATCCGCCGCTGACGTTTCCGTTCTGGCAGCCGCAGCTCTACTACCATGACCTGCTGGATACCGGGGACGCGGCGCCGCTGACGCACGGGATCGGCGGATCGGGCACGCCATCCGAAGGCGACATCGATTACGCGCCGATCCGCGTGACGTTCAGCGATGCGCTGGTACTGGCGCCGTGCGATGTCACGGTCACGTGCACGTACACCGGGACGCCGGCGGGCGCGACGCCTTGTCCGACGGTCACTGTAACGACCGACGTCGGCAACAATTCGTACGATCTGATGCTCAGCGGGCCGATCCCGCCCGGCGGCTGCACGACGTTCACGTTCGGCGACGCCGCGCCGGGTACCATACTGCGCTACGCCTCGATGCCCGGAGACGTGAACATGAGCCTGACCAGCAACACGCAGGACCTGCAGCACTTCGTCCAGGCGCTGAACAACGGCAGTGCCCAACTGCCCGAGAACATCCACCGCTACGACGTCAACCGCAACGGTGTGGTCAACAATCAGGACACGCTGCGGATCACGCAACTGCTCAACGGCACGCTCACCACGCAAGCCTGGAACAACGTCACGCTGATTCCGTGCGACTTCGAGGAAGGGGGCGGCGGTGGCGGTGGCGGCGGTGGTGGCGGCGGCTCGGCCCCCATGATGGGCGGCGGCTTTGCCGAAGGCATGATGTCCAGTCCGGCCGAGGCCGAAGACGAGCCGGTCGACCTGTGCGCCGCGATCGAAGCCGCGTGCGCCGAGTGGAACTGGCCCGCGGCCGACTGCCAGCCGCTGCTCGACTTTGTGGCTGGTCTGCCGTAAGCCGAGAATCTTCCGCCTGACGCGCTGTTGTGGTGTGGCCGTCTCGGCTGCGCCGGCAGGCGGGACGCTTGCACGACAATTCCCGGCCCCGTCACGCCGATTCTGTCACGGACCCCAATCCGCGCTGCGGGCCGGGCGTCGATGGACCCGCGCGACTCAGGATGTACGATGTCGATGTGAGCGTCGCTGCCAGACAAACCCGATCGCGCTCGGCTGAGCCTGCCTTGGGACGCTCTGCGCCGGGTTCTCGCTGGTGGGGCGTCGGCATCGGGCTGCTCGGGGCGTTGAGCTACGCCAACACGCTGCCCAACGACTTCGCCTATGACGACGAGGTGGTCGTTGTCCATTCCGAGCGCATCCGCAGCCTGTCTAACTGGCGCGAGATCTGGCTGGAGGACTGGTGGCAGGTCGACAAGCAGTCGTACTCGGACCGGCACGGCGATCGGCTCTACCGCCCGCTGCCCGTGTTCACGTACGCCCTGAACTTCGCGCTCAGCAGCAATCCAAACGAACTGCACGCCTTCGACTTTCATCTCGTTAACGTCGTGCTGCACGGCATCGCCAGCGGGCTCGTCTGGGTGCTGGTGCGGCGGTTACATGCGGTGATGCTCTCGGCTGGATCGGGCGAATGGATCGCCGTGGCGGCGGGACTGCTCTTCGCGGCCCATCCCATTCACGCGGACGCGGTTGCCAGCGTGGTCGGGCGGGCCGACGTGCTGGCCGGCGCGGCGGTGATTGGCGGGCTAGCCTGCTCGCTCAGCGATCGGGCGCGGCCGCGCTGGTCGACGCGCCTGGCCACCGGCGGGCTGCTGGGTGCAGCGCTGCTTTCCAAAGAATCGGGCATCATCCTGCTGCCGTGGATCGCCATCTGCGACTATTGGCTGCCGCGTCCATCCAACGGGCCGGACGAAGCCCGTCAGCGGCGGATGGGGCTCGTCAAGCGCTATGCGGTGCTGGCCGTCGTCTTTGCGGTCTATGTCGTCCTACGCGGGATCGCCTGTAAATGGGCATTGCTACAGACGTCGGGCACCGGGGCGCTGGACAACCCGCTGACCGACGCGACGCTCACCGAGCGCGTGTGGACGCCGTTCAAGATCCTGAGCGTCTACCTTGGGCTGATCGTCTGGCCGGCGACCTTGTCGGCCGACTACTCGTTCAACGCCATCCCGCTGGCGGACACGCCGTTCGATCCGCTGGCGCTGGCCGGCATCGCCATCGTCCTTCTCGCCGTGATCGTCGTGGCGCGCGGCTGGCGTCGCCGAACGCCGGCCGCGCTGGCCGTGCTGCTCTTCGCCGGCAGCTACCTCATGTTCGCGAATGGGCCGAAGCTGCTGGGCACGTTCATCGCTGAGCGGCTGTTCTACGTGCCGTCGCTTCCGGTGTGCTGGCTGGCGGCGCAGCTCCTGGTGCGCGTCGGCCGCGCGTGGACTTCGCAGCCTGCCGGTCAGCCGCTGCGGCGCTGGGTGTGCGCTGGCGCATTGGCGGTCGTGGTCGCGGCCCTGGCGGTTCGCACGATCGTGCGCAATCGCGATTGGCGGACCACAAATACCCTCTTCTGGGCGGCGCTCGACGCTTATCCCGAGTCGGCCCGCGTGCAAGGCGGCATCGGCAAACAACTCGTGCGCGAGGGGCGTGCGGCCGAGGCGCTCGAGTATCTCAAGCGCGCGATCCGGATTTTTCCCAACTCAGCGAGCGTGTACAACGACCTGGGGCTGGTGTACGAGGCGCTCGGCGAGCTGGAAGATGCCGAGCAGGCGGCGGCCGTCGCCGCCAGCATGAGTCCGGGCAATCCCATGTTCCATCGCAACCTGGCCCACATTCGCAAGCTGCGCGGCGTGAACAGTCCGTTCGCGCCCGAGCGGTCGCTGGACGAGCTACTGGCGGCGGCCGAGCAGAATCCCGACGACTTCCAGACGCACTACCAGCTCGGGCTGGCTCAGATCCAAGCCGGCGAACTGCCCAAGGCGGTCGAGGCATTGGAGCGAGCGCTGGCGATCGATCCCGACCACGTTGACGCACGGCTCGACTACGCCATTCAGCTCTTCGCGACCGAACGTCAGGCCGAGGGTTTTGAGCAATTCAAGAAGGTGCTCGACCTCGACCCGGACAACTGGCGCGCCCACACGAACATGGCCGTCTGCCTGGCAATCGGCGGCGATTTTGATGGCGCCCTGCGGCACGCCGAGAAGGCCCGCGACCTGGCCCCGAATCAATTCCAAACGTGGATCAACCTGGCGCAGGTCCACGCCCACGCCGATCGCTTCGACGAGGCCATGGCCCTCTACCGGCGCATCCGGTCGGGACTTCCTGAGAAGGGCGCCAACCGCGCCATCGTCGAAGGCTGCATCGAGGAGCTCCACCGCAGACGCCGCCAGGCCGGGCGTTGAGTGTAGGGTTGCGCCCCATCATGCGCAGCGAGCCCCGATCGTGCTCGAGTGAATCAGGAGAACCGATACGCGTGGTGTCCGGCGACGGATCAAGTAGCGTGGGCTACGCCGCGCTCTTGCCGTGACACTGCTTGTACTTCTTTCCGCTGCCGCAGGGGCAGGGGTCGTTGCGGCCGACCTTCGGTTGTTCGCGGCGGATCGTTTCGACCACCTTGGTCTCCTGCCCCTGGGCGCGCATGGCGGCCTGCTGGTCGCGGGCGGCACTGGCGAAGGCGCTGGATGCTTCGTCGTGGCGCATCTGCATGACGCGGGCTCCGCTGGTGCCGGTGGTGGGCACGGGGGCGCCGGTCAGCTTGACCTTGAAGATGATGTCGGTGACGCGCTCGCGGATGCGCTCCCACATCTGGTCGAAGAAGTCGCGGCCCTCGATGGCGTATTGACTCTGCGGGTGCGACTGGTCACCGCCCATCGGCCGCTGCATGATGGCGTGCTTGAGGTGGTCCATCTCGAGCAGATGGTCTTTCCAGGCCTGATCGTAGATGCGCAGCAGCACGAAGTGCTCCAGCCGGGCCAGCTCCCAGCGGAGCATGTGACGGCCCTGCTCGCGCACGGCCTCGCGGAGCAGGCTGTCCGGCGGGGTGGGCTCCGATCCGTTGATTTGTCCGTTGGCGTCGGAGCTGATCCGCCGTCGCCACCAGCGCTCGTTCCAAGCCCGCCCGAAGCGCTGCCGTGCCCAGGCAACGACCTCATCGGCGCTCTTGCCGCTGACCGCCGCGTCGATTTCGGCGTCGAGCTTTCCGTTGGTGGCGAAATCACGACTGAGTGCCAGCAGCTCGCTCTGCACCTGCTCGGGCGTCTTGGCCTGCACGCTCTCGACGGTCCAGCCGGCGTTGAACTTGCCGTTCGCCCAGCCGGCCAGCAGCGGCGCAGCGGCCAGGAAATCGCCGCCGGTGTCGGCAATCGCCCGCTCCAGGCACACTTCGACCGGATACTCGACCTCGCGCTTCTCGTAGGCCTCGCGCACCATCGTGCGCAGCTTCTCAGTGACTTCGGCCGGGGGCATGCCGGCAATCTCGTCCTCTCCCACCTCCAGGCCGTACTTACCCTTGAGCCATTCGCACAGCGCCCGCCGCGGATAGGCGGCGTCCATGAACAGTTCGACGCCGTCCAGGTTGACCTCGTCGAAGTACTTGACCGCGGCCTGGTCGAGGGCCTCCTCGATCTCTTCGGGCGACATTTTTCGCAACTGGTTCTGGCTGATGGAGACCTTGTAGGCCCGCTGTGCCCAGCCGAGCAGCCCGCCCAGGTCCCATTCGCTGGCCGGCTCTTCCGGATCGATGTACTCGCCCAGCGACGTGCGGATGGCCTCGCGGGCTTCGTCCTTGCCGTGCTCACGGATGGTCTGCTGCACGTCGGCGAGATCCTCGTCGCTGACCTTTGAGGGGGCGATCTGCAAGTCGAGGTTGGACTTGCACCAGTTGGCGATGCAGCGGGCGTTGTAGTCGGGTGCCAGGTATCGCCGCGTGGCATCCGAGATCGAATCGTCCAGGATCGAGAAGATCAGGTCGCGCAGCCCGTCGCCTTCCAGAATTCTTTGCCGGGCCGAGTAGAACCCCTTGCGCTGGAAGTCCATCGGCTCGTCCCATTCCAGCAGGTGCTTGCGACTGGAGAAGTTGCGCTCTTCGACCTTGCGCTGCGCCCGCTCGATGCCCTTGTTGAGCCGCTTGTCTTCAAGGCTTGTGCCCTCGGTCAGCCCCAGCCGCTCCATCATGCGGATCATCCAGTCGGGCATGAACAGCTTGAGCAGATCGTCTTCGAGCGAGAGAAAGAAGCGGCTCGAGCCCGGATCGCCCTGCCGGCCGGAACGCCCGCGGAGCTGATTGTCGATGCGCCGGGCCTCGTGCCGCTCGGTGCCGACGATGTGCAGTCCGCACGGCGCGTTGATGGAGCAGACGTTGCGGCCCATGGCCGGAAAACGCGGATCGAGCTTGGGCTTGTAGCAATGCGCGCAGTTGGTCGCCGGATCGTATTCGTTGCAGTGGATGCAGCACTTGGTCGAGCCGGGCGGGTACATGACATTCGAGACCACTGGGAGCGCGACGGATTGCCGATTTCCGATTTCCGATTGTCGATTGTCCGAATCCGGATGCTGCTCGCCATCGACTGAATCGCGGTCGGAGACCGCTCCTACGCCTGAACCCTGAACCCTGAAGGGGACCCCCAACCCTGAACCCTCGAAGGGCACCTTGCACTTCTCATAGACGACGCCGGCTTCGAGCTTGATGTCGGTGCCGCGGCCGGCCATGTTAGTGGCGATGGTGACGTTGCCGCGCTGGCGCTTGTCGGGCCCGCGTTCGGGGACGTGGCGGTGGCCGGCCTTGGCCACGATGTCGGCCTCGCGGGCGTGGTTCTTGGCGTTGAGCACCTCGTGCGGGATGCCGTACGTTCGCTCGAGCAGCGTCGAGAGCTTCTCTGAGTTTTCGACGCTGGTCGTGCCGACCAGCACCGGCCGCCCGCGGGCCAACTCGTCGCCCATGGCCTCGTCGTACACCTCGCACATGAAGCGGATGGTGGCCTCGTCGCCATACTCGGCCTCGTTGAAGCGTCGCAGGGCTTCGTCGAGCTTCGACGTGTCCTGCCCGGCCTGCTCCATGATCGGGCGCAGCCGCTTGAACACGTCGGCCAGCAGGAACGGATCGGCCGGCCGGCCGCGGCGATGGACCTCGTTGATCTCCTCGACGATCGAGCGGTACTTCTGCTCGATGCTGCGATAGACCTTGTCATTGTGATCGAGCCGGTTGACCGGGCGGTTGGTCGGGATGGCGACGACATCCAGCTTGTAGATCTTCATGAACTCGTCGGCCTCGGTCAGGGCCGTGCCGGTCATGCCCGCCCGCTCCTTATAGAGCTTCAGGAAGTTCTGAATGGTGATCGTGGCCAGCGTCTGCGTCTCTTCCTTGATGGGCACGCCTTCCTTGGCCTCGCACGCCTGGTGCAACCCGTCGGACCACTGCCGGCCGTGCATCAAACGCCCGGTGAATTCGTCGACGATGATGACCTCGCGGTTCTGCACGACGTAGTCCTTGTCGCGCTCGTAGACCACGTGCGCCCGCAGGGCCTGCTCGATAAGGTGCGGGCGGTCCATGTTGGCGCCGACGTAGAAGCTGCCGATCTTGGCCTCGTCCTGGGCGGCCTGGACGCCCTGGTGCGTCAGATGCGCGCTCTTGCGTTCGCGCTGCACGACGTAATATTGCACGTGTCCGAGCGACTCGGCTTCGTCTTCGCTGACCATGAGCGGATCGATCTTGAAGCGCTTGACCGCGTCCTCGAACTTGGGGTGCTTGGCATAGTCTTCGGGCGGGTTGTCGCCCCATTCGCGGATGCGCTCCAGCGTGCGCTTGTCTGCTTCGTGCTGCTTGCGCACCAGGTAACGGGCCAGGTTGTCGGCCCACTTGTAGCGCGTGGTGTCGTCTTCCGAAGGGCCGGAGATGATCAGCGGCGTGCGGGCCTCATCGATCAGGATCGAGTCGACCTCGTCGACGATCACGTAGTCGAGCGACCCCTGGCACTGCTCATCGATCGACACCTTCATGTTGTCGCGCAGGTAGTCGAAGCCGAACTCACTATTGGTGCCATACGTAATGTCGCAGGCGTAGGCACGCTTGCGCAGCCCTTCGCGCCCGCCCGGATCCTGCTGGGCCTGGATGTAGCCGACGGTCAGCCCCAGCAGCGCAAACACCGGCATGGCGAACTCGGCATCGCGCTTCACCAGGTAATCGTTGACCGTGACGATGTGCACCTTCTTGCCGGCCAGTGCCTTCAGATAGGCCGACAAGTGGCAGACGATGGTCTTGCCCTCGCCGGTCCGCATCTCGGCCACCATATTGTCATGCAACACCTTGCCTCCGACGAGCTGACATTTGAAATGACGGTGGTTCTGAGCGCGGCGCGACGCCTCGCGCAGCACGGCGAAGGCTTCGGGCATGATGTCCGCGACGCCCTCGCCGTTGCGCAGCCGGGCCTTGAACTCGCCCGTCTTGGCCAACAGCGCCTCGGGCGAAAGGCCGATCATCTGCTGCTCGAGCGCATCGATCTCGTCGGCCGTGCGCGACATCCGCTTCACCAGCCGCTCGTTTCGAGAGCCGAAGAGCTTCCGCGCAACGCGACCCAGAATGTCTATGGCACTCATGATTCACATCCAAGTCTGGTCGGAGCACTGCCGGGCGGCGATGGGCCCGCTCGTCCCGATTCCGACGCTGTAAGCGATCTTTCGACCGCGACACTGATAGTCGTTGAACGCAAAGAACGTGAGCGCGGCGACGACGCGTGGCAGGACCACGCCGCGCGCAGACCTGCCCAGCGTACGCTAGGGCCCGTACAGCCCGCCGAAGCGGGACAGGACCACGCGCCGGCGGCACCGAACCGCGGTTACCAGCACGACGATCGCCACCAGCAGAACCGAAAAGGAGGTGACCAGCTCGCCCGGCGACGTGACCGCCGGTGCGGCGACGACTGCGTTGACGGTCGTCGGCGCCGCCGCCCAGACTGCAGCCTCATCCGCCCCGAATCCAGCCGCGCCGGCCCGGACACCGTGCGACGTCGCACACAGCACGCCGAACGCCGCGGCTGCGCACAGCGCGCCGCGCAGGCGCACCACGACTGCGCTCGGCGCCGCGGGCTGCTCCTCGTGGGTATGGCTGACGGGTACGTTATCCACTGCTGGAGAGCGTATCCACGTTGACGGCCCAAGTAAAGCGACCCGGCTCACGGGGTGCATGAAGGTGGCGAAATCTGGATGCAACATGGCCTGACGGGGGTCGGGTGGCATGGTCAAGCGAAGCGCGGCCATGACGTGACGTGGCGTGACTTCATGCCCGCGCTGCGTCTCGCCGCGGCAGTGCCGCGCGACGGGACGCTCCGGCAAGTCAAGGCAATGAGGCGAACGTCGAGCGCACGTGCGTCGGACTTTCACTCTGAGTCATCGCCGGTCAGCTCCCCGGCCTTCTGCTTGACCTGTGCGGCGTCTTGCTTGGCCTTGTCCGGGTCCACGGTCAGCGTCACGTCGACTTTGTTGCTCTCCACGTCGCGCGTGCCGCTCGACACTGAGAACCACCCTCTCCAGAACCCCAGCAACGCCAAGCAGACCGCCAGTACCAGCAGTATCTTGATGATTCTCATGGCTCAATTCCTGTCACGGTGGCCACGCTATCGCCAGTAGACTGGGTCAACGCCCAGCCACGCTTCGTCGGCACCCGTTCTTCATACTGACATGGCATTATATCCTGCTTCGTCAAGGCCGTCGCTCGGATTGCCGTTGGCCCATTGGCCCCACCGAGCGCCGGCTGTCTTTACCACCGGGCCCCCTCTGGCTCAGTCGTGGATTGGCCGCTCGGTTCTGCAAACCTACTCGGGTCGCTCCGCGTAGCGTCGCAGCGCCCGAAGGAGTCAACGCAATGGACGACTGCGTGAAATTCCGCTATGCTGTTCGCCGAGTTGTCCGGTTTGGCCCTTCTCACGGACCAATCGGTCAGATTCCACCGGCGGACCGCGATCCCGGCGAACGAGGCTAGTCGCGAAGCACGACGCATGAGCACCCAGGGAGAAATGGAGGCCGCCGTCTGCGACGCGATGCGCCGCTTCGAGCAGGAGTACATGGGCCGCGGCCCCAAGGACATCCGCGCCTACCTGATCGGCGATCTGCTCGTCGTCCGGCTTCATGGCGTGTTGACCGCGGCCGAGCAGCACCGGGTCAAATCGCTCACCGGCGAGAAGGGTCGCGACCTGCTCAAGCAGGTCCGCGTGTACCTGATCGAAGCGGCCCGCCCGCTCATGGAGGCGATGCTCCATGACGTCACGGGCGTAGCGGTCGTGAGCCTGCGCCACGACATCAGCACCGTGACCAGTGATGAGATCGTCGTGTTCACTCTGGCCGAGTCGCCGCTGTGTCGTGAAGCGAAGAGGAAGTAGCGTCGCCATCGGCGACGTCTGGGGCCTGCCGAACGACTGCTCGATCCGATTGATCCCGGATGGCGCGGCGCTCGAGTTTCTCCGCGGCCCGTGCGGTCTTCCTCGCCTGGCGCTCGCGTTTGGCGATTTCGCGCTGACGTTTCTGAACGGACGGTCGTGCTTTTGCCATACTAACTTCCTCGCAGTCTGCCGCCGAATCAGCGCGGCGACGCTGCCACCATCGAAGCCGGCGCCGCCCCGTTGGCCCGCCGTCCGCGGGATCGGTTCGGCATCGCGCCGAGCCGCACCCGCCTCACATACGGTCGGCATGATCGCTGAATCTGGCACGCAGGCCGATTCATCGACCGCATGCTTACGCCGCGCTAACCCGGATTATTCATGAGCGCGCCGGCTTTGGCAGCGCAAGTTGCGTGCGTGGCAGCGCTGGCGCGCGTTTTTCGGGCGTTTCCGTGCGAGACACTCTGTCGCAACCCCAGCCCGAAGCGCGCC
>Ga0187892_10010115_pt1 | contig 12092 bp, 10 predicted proteins | sample MA1701073metaG_FD_139345 | JGI IMG/M metagenome (GOLD analysis project Ga0187892, IMG submission 139345) | Bio-ooze microbial communities from a basaltic lava cave in the Kipuka Kanohina Cave System on the Island of Hawaii, USA - MA170107-3 metaG ...
GACACCCGGCACCTAGTACTTAGGAGGCAGGCTCCGGTATCGCTCGAACAGCTCCGTCTGCCTGCTGCGCAGCGGGATCTCACGACCGCGGATAAACACGTGCTCCACGCCGGTCGCGAGCTCGAACGGATCGCCCGACCACACGACCACGTTCGCCACCTTCCCCGACTCGAGCGAGCCGTAGCGCTCGGCCACGCCGAAGATGTCGGCGGGCGCGAGCGTCACGGCCCGCAGCGCCTGGTCCCACGACATCCCGTACGACACCGCGTTGCCCGCCTGCTGCCGCAGGTTGCGCGCGTTGTGGGTGTCGGTCTCGAGCAGCGCGACCTTGACGCCCGCCCGTGCCAGCCGTGCGGCGTTCTCGTAGCGCACGCCGAGCGCGTCGTACGACGGGATGTTGTCGAGCGGCTGCACGAGGACGGGCACGCCCGCCCGCGCGATCCGGTCGGCGATCATCCACCCTTCGGCGGTGCCGGCGAGAATCAGCTTGAGCTTGTACTCCTGTGCGATCCGCAGGGCCGTCTCGATGTCGGAGCGGCGGTTGGCGACGACGATCAAGGGACGCTGGCCGCGCAGCACCGGCAGCAGCGCCTCGAGGTCGGCGGCCGGGGCGGCCAGCTCCTGCATCTGGGCGCGCGTGTACTCAGTCCGGCGGCGGCCGTACTCGAGCGCGTCGTTGAACACGCGCCGCAGCCGCGCCGCCGCGCCCGCGCGCGACCCGCCACCTGCCTCCTTGGAGCTCTCGGACAACTCGGCCACGACGCCCACCGACCGCCCGATGAGCATCGCCTCGACGGTCTCGCCCGCAAGGTCGATCAGCACCGGCTGCCCACGGATCAGCGCGTTGCCTCCCGGCGCGGCAAGCGCCGTCGTCACGCCCTCGATGCGTGTGATGGCGATCAGGGTCGAGGCCGGGTTGATGCCCTCGGCCACATTGAAGGACGCCGCGACCTCGTTCCCCTGGAGCCGCTGGTCGTTCGTGCCCGGAGCCAGCCCGATCTCGGTCAACCCCATCTCCGTACCGCCGTCGATCAACCCGGGCGTCACCCACTTGCCCGAGGCATCGATCCGTACCGCATCGGCCGGCACCGTAAGGTTCGCACCCACCGCGGCGATCCGGCCGTCGCGGATCAGGACGGTCGCGTTGTCGATCTTGGGCCCGGAGACCGGATACACGGTCCCGCCCGTGATGGCGATGGTCTGCGCCAGCATGACGGCGATCATCGGTCGCTCCCCGGTGCGAGCACCTGCCACAGCTCGAAGTCGGTGCGCGGCTGGTGCGCGGGGTCGTTGCGGTCGTACACGAGCCAGCCGTCATTGTAGACCTGGACGGCCTTGGAGTAGACGGAGAACGGGTCGCCCGACCACATGACCACGTCGGCCATCTTGCCGGCCTCGAGCGAGCCCACGAGCGAGTCGAGCCCCAGCACCCAGGCCGGGTTCAACGTGATCCAGCGCAGCGCCTGGTCGCGCGTGATCTCGATGCCGGCGCGCTGTCCATAGTGCATCGCCTTCGCGGCTTCCTGGTTCAGCCGCTGGATGCCGCTCGGGCTGTCGGAGTGGATCACCGGGCGGGCGCCCGCCTGCTGCACCAGCGCCGCGTTCCCCTGGATCCCGTCCATCGCCTCTTCCTTGAAGCCGTACCAGTCCGCCCAGATGGAGACGGCCACGCTGTCCCGGGCCAGCAGGTCGGCGATCTTGTACGCCTCGACCGCGTGGTGGAACGAGCGGATCCGGAATCCGAACTCCCGCGCCAGGTCGAGCATCAGCGCCATCTCGTCGGCGCGGTAGCAGTGGTTCTGCACGTAGATGTTGCCGCGCAGCACCTCGGCGAGCGTCTCGTTGCGCAGGTTGCGGTCGGGCGCGTCGCCCTTGTGATCCTTGTTCCAGGCGTCCCACTTGCGCCGGTAGCGCTCGGCCTCGATGAACGCGGCGCGATAGCCCGCCATGTTGCCCATGCGGGTCGAGGGCCCGCGCTGGCGGTACACGCGCTTGGGGTTCTCGCCACACGCCATCTTCAGGCCGTAGCGCGCCCCGGGGAACTTCATCTCCTGCACCGTGCGCGCGGGGATCAGCTTGAGCACCGCGCTTCGCCCCCCGATCAGGTTGGCCGAGCCGGGGAGGGCCTGGATCGTCGTGATCCCGCCGGCGATGGCGAGGGGGATTTGCGGGTCCTGCGGCCAGAACGAGTGCTCGGCCCAGACCTCGGCGGTCACGGGGTTGGTCGCTTCGTTCCCGTCGCTCTCGGCCTGGGTCCCCGGCGCGGCGTACACGCCGAGGTGCGAGTGCGTGTCGATCAGCCCGGGCGTCACGTACTTGCCCGTCCCATCCACGACCACGGCGTCGGCTGGCGCGTCCACCGTCGGGCCCACCGCCACGATCCGGCCGTCACGCAGCACGATCGACCCGTTCGCGATCTCCTGACCCGCGGCCGTCATGATCGTGGCGTTGCGGATCACGACTGGCGGATTCGTCTTCCGCTGGTAGGTGGACGCATACTGCGCGCGGCTCACGCTCGTCGTCTCGGCAGCAGTGGGTGCCGTTCCGGGCGCCTGACTCGGTCCCGCGCCTGCCGAGGCACAGGCGGTGGCCGTGAGTGCGATCGATAAGATTCGCTTCATGCGATACGCCTCCCCTTGCCGTGGGCCGTCCTGGGCCGTCTTGGGCCGTCCTGGGCCGTCCTGGGCCGTCTTAGGCCGTCCTGGGCCGTCTTAGGCCGTCCCGGGCCGTCTTGGCTACCGCACCAGCTCGAACGCCACCGGCTGCCCCACCACCTCGATCCTCACGATCCGCCGCGGGGTCTCCGTCGTCACGTGCATCACGGCGGGCGCCGAGCCGCCCGAGACCTCGATACGGTAGGCCTCGAACGTCCCGGCCGGCACGGTCACGCTCTCGGCCGCGCCGACCTTGAAGCTGTAGACCTTGGTCGTTCCGTCCCCCGAGGAGAACACGCTCAACGCGATCGTGCGGCCCGCCTCGAGCGGCAGGGCGGGGAGGATCAGGTTGAGCGCGTTGTCGTCGTACGTGCCGGCCGCGAGGGTCGTGTCCACGGTGTAGGTCTTGGGGGCGCCGCCGGGCTGGAGCGCGGCCCCGCTCCCCGACACGCGCCCCGCGGCGTACTTCAAGTGGACCTCGGCACGCTGTGCGCCGGCCTGCGTCACCTGGTCGGTCCGCCGCATACTGAGGTCCCGACCGTCGAGCGCCACCGTGGTCTGCTGACCGAACCCCATCACGGACGACTGCTCCGTCACGACGATCGAATCGGCCGTCACCAGCGTGGTCGACAGCGAGCCGCCGATCGCGTTCCCCTGGACGACGACGCGGAGGCTGTCGCTGCGCGAGACGATCTGCGCGCGGTCGAGCGTGGGCGCGCCCGCCTTGGGGCTCAGATCCTCGGGGGCGATTGGGTCGCCCTCGGCATCGACGATGCGCACGGGTGCGATGGCCTTGAGCGGCCCGTAGACCTTGGCACCGTCGCCCACGACCACGATGCTCAAGGCGTCGCGCCGCAGGATGCGCCGCGCGGCGGTCCGTGCCTGGGTCGCGGTCACACCGTTCAACCGGTCGCGATACGTGCGGAGGTAGTCGCTGCCCAGGCCCAGCCGCTTGGCGTTCGCCACCTGGCTCGCCACCTGGCTCGGGGTCTCGATCGTGAGCGGGAATGATCCGACGAGGAAGCCCTTGGCGTGCGCCAGCTCCGAGTCCGGGACGACCTCGGTGCGCATCCGGTCCACCTGATGCAACAGCTCGACCAGGGCGCTGTCGGCCACCTCAGTACGTGTCTCGGCCGTCGCCTGCCAGTAGCCCAGCCCGCGGTAGCGCTCGAGGCCGGCGTACGCGCCGTAGGTCCAGCTCTTCTGCTCCCGCAGGATCAGGAAGAGCCGCGAGTCCGGCCCCCCGCCCAGCACGTGGGTGGCGAGCCGCGCGGCGTAGAAGCCGGAATCCGTGGGCAGGAACGTGGTGTTGCCCACGACCACATTCGACTGCACGGAGCCCGGCCGGTGCACGAGCACGATGTCCGTGGTGGTGCGGCTGGGCGGGGGCGCCACGGGGGCCGTCGCTGGCGGGCCGCCGGTCCACCCGGTGAAGGACCGGTCCACGAGCGACCGGACGCGCGCCGGGGTGACGTCGCCCGCGACGACCAGCAGCGCGGCACGTGGCCGCAGGCGCGCGGCCGCGAACCCGCGTGCGTCGTCGCGCGTGATCGCCCGGTAGCTCGCCGCGCTGGCGCGACGCCCATACGGATGCCGGCCGTACAGCTCCCGCGCGAACGCGCGGTCGGCCAGCCCCTCGGGCGTCGAGAGCTGGAGCTGGAGCGTGGACAGGAACCGTGTCCGGGCCAGCTCGAGCTCGGCATCGGGGAACGAGGCGCGGCGCACCACATCGACCAGCAGCGCGAACGTCAGGTCGACGTGCTCCGCCAGTCCGTCGGCCGAGACGGTCAGGAAGTCCCGGTCGACGCCCGCCGTCAGGGTGCCGCCTACGCCCTCGATCGTGGCCGCGATCTGCTCGGCGCTGCGCGACGGCGTGCCCTTGGTGAGCAGCTCGGCGACGATCTCCGCCAGTCCCTCCTTGCCCGCCGGATCGTGCATCGCTCCCGCTCGGAACGTGAGGCTCATCGAGACGGTCGGCTGCTCGTGGTTCTCGATGACCACGAGCGTCAGGCCATTGGGCAGGGTCACGTCCTGGAACGGCGGGAACCGCACGGGCCGGAGCGGGGCTGGGGCCGGGGGACGGGAGGGGAAGGAGTCTTGGGCGGATAGGCGGATCGGCGGATAGGCGAATAGAACGACCGCTACCACCGCGACCACACGCCAGAGCGAGCCCACCATCCGCCTATCCGCCGATCCGCCTATCCGCCTCATGGCGCCCCCGCAGGCCGAATGATCAGGACCACCGCGTTCGCCGGATCGAGGTAGGTCGTCGCCACCCGCCGCACGTCCTCCCCGGTCACCGCGAGGTAGCGGTCGAGGTCGGTGTTGATCTCGTCCAGCGCCGCGTGGAACATGCGGTAGTGGTGCAGGGCCTCGGCCTTGTCCAGCGTCGTCTCGCGGCTGCGAATGACGCTCGCGCGCAGCGAGTTCTTGGCCTTGGTCAGCTCATCGGCCGTGACGCCGTGGCGCCGCACGCTGTCCAGCTGCGCCGCGATGAGGGTGTCCAGCCGCTGCACGTCCACCCCCTGGTTCACGATCCCGAAGACCGTGAGCGTCCCGGGGCCGCGCCGCGGGCCGAGCACGTTCATGAACGTCGCGGCCGCCACCGCCGCCTGGTCGCGCCGCACCACCGAGACGTTGAGGCGCGAGCTTTCTCCCTGGCCCAGGATGACGTTGAGCAGATCGAGCGCCGGCGTGTCCGGATGATCGTGCGGCGGCGTGCGGTAGAACCGGAACGCCCCGTCCAGGTTGGCGTGCTCGTCGCGAATCTCGTGCCGCCGCGCACCGGACGAGAGGCGGGACTCGCAGGCCACCGCCGGCGGCGTCGGGCGCCGCGGCAGATCCCCGAAGTACTGCGCCACGAGGCGCCGCAGCTCGGCCGGCTCGAAGTCGCCGACCACGACGAGCGTGGCGTTGTTGACGGCGTAGTAGGTGTCGAAGAACTGCTGCACGTCGGCCAGCGCGGCGGCGTTGAGATCGTCCATGGAGCCGATCACGGTGTGCGCGTAGGCGAAGCACGTCGTGCTGTCGAACGGCCACGTAATCCCGTCGAAGAACCCGCGGGCGTAGGGCCGGTTGTCCACTCCCAGCCGTCGCTCCTCCTTCACCGTCTCGCGCTGGTTCTCGAAGTTCGCCTGCGTGATCGCCAGCGAGCGCATCCGGTCGGCCTCGAGCCACAGGCCGAGCGCCAGCTGGTTGGAGGGCAGGGTCTCGAAGTAGTTGGTCCGGTCCTCGGCGGTGCTGCCGTTCATCGTGCCGCCGGCGCGCATCACGAGCTGGAAGTGCTCGGCCTTCTTCACGTGCGCCGAGCCCTGGAACATCATGTGCTCGAAGAGATGGGCGAAGCCGGACCGGCTCGGGCGCTCATTGCGCGACCCCACGTTGTACCACACGTCCACCGAGACAACCGGCGTCGAATGGTCCTCGGAGGCGATCACCCGGAGCCCGTTCGCGAGAGTGAACGTGTCGAACGCGATCCGCCCCGCCTGGGCCCGCGCAGAGGTCGCGAACGCGAGCACCAGTGCCAGGGATACCAGTCCCTTCATCAGCATCGACGTCCTCCGTCCCTCTCCGGCTTGCCCGCCCTCGCCCGCCCTCGACCGCCTTCGCTACTCCGGAAACAGCCCCAGCGCATTCCCCTCCAGGATCGCCCGCTGGTGCGCGTCCGAGAGCGGGAGGGTCAGGAACTGATCGATGTTCTGACGCAGGTCCCTGACGCCGGGGCTGGGCCAGTCGGTGCCCCAGAGCACGCGGTCGGCGACTTCCGCGAGGCGGGGAAAGTACTCCAGCAAGCGAGCCGGCGGAATACCGGAGACGTCGAGCCGCACCGCGCGGTGGCGTCGCAGAATGAAGAACGCCTCCTCCATCCACAGGGGCCGCCCGCCGTGCGCCATCACGATCGTGAGATCGGGGAAGTCGATCGCGACGTCGTCCAGCTCCATGGGGTTGCCGTACTTCGAGCGGGCGCCCGGGAAGATGCTCGTTCCGGTATGCACCATGACGGGCAGCCCGCGCTCCTCGCAGCGCCGGTAGATGCGCCCCAGCGCCTCGAGCCCCTCGCCGTACGCGTTGGCCGGAAACACCTGATGCGACGGATGGATCTTGAGGAGCCGGATCCCGAGGTCGATGAGACGGTCCACGTCGCCCGCGGGATCGCGCGCGTAGCGGGGGTGGACCCCGCCGTAGGGCAGCAGCCGCTCGGGGTTCGCGCGCGCATACGCCGCCGCGAATGTGTTCGTCGTCTCAGTGAAGCCCATCACGTCCGGGCTCGGGTAGTTCACCAGCCCGCAGCGCCACACGCCCGCCCTATCCATGATCTCGAGCAGGGCCGCAGGATCGTCCATGATCGCGAGCAGGAAGTCCCAGTGATCTTCCTTGCCGCGGCGCATCGCTTCTTGCACCTGGGGCTTGAGATCGCGCCACGGCTGGATGTGGATATGGACGTCGGTGATGCGGTACGGGGCCGGTGCCGTCATATGCGGTGCCACGTGTCAGGTTTCCGGTGTCACAGGCGCCGTGTCTGCCACCCGACACCGGGCACCCGACACCTGTGATTCATTCATTCCACTCATAAAACCCTCTCCCCGTCTTCTTCCCCAGCTCGCCGCGGGCGACCTTGTCCCGCAGGATCTTCGGCGGCTCGTAGTGCGGCAGCTTGAGGGTGCGGTGGAGGTACTCCGCGATCGCGAGCCGCACGTCCAGTCCCACGAGATCGGTGAGCCGCAGCGGACCCATGGGGTGGTTGTAACCCAGCTCCATCGCCTTGTCGATGTCTGCCGGCGTCGCCACGCCGGACTCGACCATGCGCATCGCCTCGAGACCCAGGACCACGCCCAGGCGGCTCGAGGCGAACCCCGGCGAGTCGTTGACCACGATCGGCTCCTTGCCGAGCGCGCGAGCCAACCCCACCGCGCGGTCCACCGTGGCGGCGGGGCTCGCTCCATGGCGCACCACCTCCACGAGCCGCATGAGGTGCACCGGATTGAAGAAGTGCAAACCCAGGACCCGGGCGGGGTCTCGCACGGCGCCCGCGATCGCCGCGATCGAGAGGGACGACGTGTTCGTGGCGAGCAGCGCTTCCGTCGGGGCGAGCCGCTCGACTTCGGCGAAGAGCCGCCGCTTCACGGCCACGTCCTCGACCACCGCCTCGATGACCACGTCCGCGCCCGCCACGGCGGCGCCGAGATCCGGCTCGACGCGCAGCCGGCCCGCCGCCGCCCGCCGGTTGGCGGGCGTGAGCTTGCCGCGCGCCACCGCACCGTCGAACAGCGCCTCGAGCTTCTGGCGCGCCGTCGCGAGGGCGTCGGCGCGGGTGTCGGTGAGGGCGACCGTGGCCCCCGCCAGGGCCGCCACGTACGCGATCCCGTGGCCCATCGTGCCCGCGCCGATCACGGCGACACGGCCGGGAAGGGGGACGGGGGACGGGGGACGGGTCATGGTGCGGCGTCCACCAGGCGCCGGGCCACGTCGGGGAAGTTCGTGCAGATCGCGTCCACGCCCAAGGCCAGGAGCCGGCGCATCTCGTCGGGCTCGTTCACGGTCCACGCGATCACGCGGGCGCCGGCACCGTGCACTGCGTCCACCAAGCCCTGGTCGACGAGATGGCGCTCCTGCCACAGGTCCGAGGCCCCCGTGTCCTCCAAGACCGCCAGCGGGCGGATGGCGTACGACGCTGACAGGACCCCGCGCCGCAGGACGGGCCGCCGCGCCCCGAGGCGCCGCACGATCCGGTGATCGAAGCCGTGCACCGCGTATCCTCCCGGGTTGGGGCCCTGATCGAGCGTGTCGAGCAGGACGTCGTCGAGCCGGGGATCGAGGCCCTTCACCTCCACGAACGCGCCGAGCCGCGGGCCGACGGCGGCGAGCGCTTCAGCCAGCGTCGGGACGGGCTCGCCGTTGGGCAGCCGGTGCGCGCGCACCGTCGCGGCAGTCTGGCGCGCGATCGCGTGTCGCCCGTCGACCGTCTCGTCGTGATGCACGACCAGCGCGCCGTCCGCCGTGCCGTGTACGTCCAGCTCGACGGCGTCGGCGCGCATCGCGCCCGCGGCGCGAAAGGCGGCGAGGGAGTTCTCCACCTCGTAGCCCGACGCGCCGCGGTGCGCGATGACGAGTGCCCTCACTTCAGCAGGCTATCGGCCTTCTTGGGCTCGATCCAGTCCGGTTGCTTCTCGACCGCGTGCACCAGGTCGTAGTCCTCGGCCCGGGGCAGCACGCTCGCGAGGTAGGCCTCATAGCGCTTGCGGTCGTCGATCGGCTCTCCCTCCGCCGTGTACTGCTGGTGCGCGTACTGGCCGATCCGGCGGTTGAACTTGAGGTCGGGCACCCGGAGCTGCCGCTCCCGCTCCGGAATGAACATGTTGAGCCGCTCGATCAGCTTCACGATCTCCTGGCGATACAGGCCGCGGCTCAGCTCGTTCAGCTTAGCCTTGTCCGGCTCGGCCTGGCTGTCGCGCTCGTCGTACCGTCCCTTCAGGCCCCACACGTACGCCCAGTGGGCCGAGGACGAGTTGTCGGTGCCGAACAGATCGAAGGCCGTGGGAATCCACTTGTAGAAGAAGCGCTGGATCGCCTCGGGCGGCATCTTGCCCGCCTTGACGATGCGCAGCAGGCCGTTGTTGCCGGTCCCAAGGTGAAACGACTCCTCCTTGAGCATCGGCCCCATCGAGCGCGACAGCGGGTCGAAGGCCGAGGTCGCCAGCATCGTGAGCTGGAACTTGCCGTCGCGGTCGATGAACTGGGTGTAGGTGAAGAAATCGAGCCAGTTGTCCACCAGCTCATTGAACGAGCCGAGCAGGCGCTCCCCTTCGTCGGCGCGGCGCTCCAGCAGCTTGGCCGCCTCGCGCCGCCCCTCGTCGCCGAAGTACTCGCACAAGAGGTACGACATCTGCCAGCCGTGCCGCATTTCTTCGGTCATCACCCGCATCAGCGACAGCAGGTCGTAGTCCGAGGGCGCGTGATGCAGCAGGCTGCGCTGCTGCTCCACCGACGCGAACTCCGTGTCGCCCTGGTACACGATCAGATTGAGCAGCGCGTCACGGATGCGCTGATCGGGAATGTGCATGACGGTCGGCCATTTGCGCTGGCCCTTGTAGTGACCGAACTCGATGTGGGGCACTTCCTGCTCGCCGAACTTCGCGTCGAACGCGAAGTTGCGCAGCTCGGCGGCCTCGAGCCCGATGGACTCCTGCCAGTAGCGGAAGTAGTCGATCCAGTCGTCGAAGTTGCCCAGCTTCCGGACCATCAGCGACTCCTCGCGATCAGGGCTTGGCCGATGCGCGCCCGCGCCTCGGGGGTGGCGAACAGCTCGTGTTGATGCGCGATCTCGAGATCCAGCATCGCGGCGAGGCTGCTCCCCTCGCTCGCGTATATCGCTTCCTTCGCCCGGCGGACGGCGAGCGGCGGCTGCGCCGCCCACGCCGCCGCGAGCGCCTGCGCCTCCGCGGCCAGCCGCTCGTGCGGTACCACGCGGTCGAAGAGCTCCAGGGCCAGCGCCTCGGCGGCCTGGACCATCCGGGCGCTCCAGACCAGCTCGAGCGCCCGCGAGACACCGACGAGGCGGGGCAGGAAAAACGCGCCGCCCCAGTCGGGCCCGAGTCCCAGGCGGTGGAATACCTGCCCGATCGACGCCCGGTCCGACGCGATCCGATAGTCGCAGGCGAGCGCGAGGTTGGCCCCGCCGCCCGCCGCCGCGCCATTGACGACGGCCAGCACGGGCTTAGGCGCCCCGCGGATCGTGAGCGCCAACTCCTTGCCCGCGCTCACCAGCACTTCCCCGCCGCCCTCTTCGGCCAGCACGGCGAGGTCCGCGCCGGCGCAGAAGCCGGGGCCCGCACCGGTGAGCGTGATGACCCGCACCCCGTCCGCCGCCGCCAGCATGCGCAGGGCCGCCAGCAGCTCGGCGCAGAGCGCCTGATCCACGGCGTTGCGCTTCTCGGGCCGGTTGAGGGTGACCGCTCCGATCCCGCCGGCGATCTCGACCAGGATCCGGTCGTACGCCGCCATCAGACGCGCTCCACGATCACGGCGATCCCTTGGCCCACGCCGATGCACATCGTGGCCAGCCCGTAGCGCCCCTGCGTGCGCCGCAGCGCGTGCACCAGCGTGGTCAGGATCTTGGCGCCGCTCGCCCCCAGGGGATGCCCCAGCGCGATCGCGCCGCCGTAGATGTTCACGCGGCCGGGATCGAGCTTCAGCTCCCGGATGCAGGCGATCGCCTGCGCGGCGAACGCCTCGTTCAGGTCGACGAGATCGATCTGATCGATGGTCAGTCCGGCGCGCTTCAGCGCCTTCTGGGTCGCCGGAATCGGCCCCAGCCCCATGCAGGAGGGATCGACGCCTGCGACGGCCGTCGCGACGATCCGAGCCAGGGGCGTCAGCCCTCTCCGTCCCTCTCCGTCCCTCTCCGTCCCTCTCCGTCCGGCGGTGAGGAGCAGGGCGGCGGCCCCATCGTTGATCCCACTCGAGCTCGCCGCCGTCACGGTGCCGCCCGACTTGAACGCCGGTTTCAGCTTCGCCACCGCGTCCAGTGTCGTGCCGGGGCGGGGATACTCGTCCTTCGTGAAGCTCGAGCCGTCGGGCAGCGGGACGGGCACGATCTCGTCACCGAACACGCAGTCGGCGAGCGCGCGCTCGGCCCGCCGCTGACTCTCGACCGCGAACGCGTCCTGCTCGGCCCGCCCGATGCGGTAGCGCTCGGCCACGACCTCCGCCGTCTCGCCCAGCGCGATCGTCCATTCCTTCTTGAGGCGCGGGTTCACGAACCGCCAACCAACCGTCGTGTCCGCGATCTCGGGCGCGCGGCGGCTCCACGGATCGGCGGCCTTGAGCATCGCGTAGGGCGCGCGGGTCATGCTCTCGACGCCCCCGGCGACGAACACCTCGCCCTCTCCGGCCTTGATCGCGTGCGCCGCGCTCGCCACGGCCTGGAGGCCCGACCCGCACAGCCGGTTCACCGTTTGTCCCGGGACCTCGACCGGGAGCCCCGCGAGCAGCGCGGCCATGCGGGCGACGTTGCGGTTGTCCTCGCCCGCCTGGTTGGCGCAGCCGAGGATCACGTCGTCGATCGCGGCGGGATCCACCCCGGAACGCTCGACCACGGCCTTGATCGGGATCGCGGCCAGATCGTCTGGGCGTACGCCCGCCAGCGCCCCGCCGTGTTTCCCCACCGCGGTCCGGACAGCTTGGACGATGAATGCCTCTCTCATCCCCGCCACCACGCCCGGGGAGCAGGGAGCACAGAGCAGTACCTTGCGGTGCGAGCCGTGCCCTCGGTTTGCACCGCGCAGTACTGCTCCCGGCTCTGTGCTCCCTCTCTCGTCACAGCCCCACCCACACCGTCTTCACCTCGGTATAGCCGTCCAGCGCTTCGCGTCCCAGGTCCCGCCCGTACCCGCTCGCCTTGAATCCACCGAATGGCGCGGCCGCGTCGTAGGAGTTGTA
>Ga0187892_10010116_pt1 | contig 12091 bp, 10 predicted proteins | sample MA1701073metaG_FD_139345 | JGI IMG/M metagenome (GOLD analysis project Ga0187892, IMG submission 139345) | Bio-ooze microbial communities from a basaltic lava cave in the Kipuka Kanohina Cave System on the Island of Hawaii, USA - MA170107-3 metaG ...
CTCGCCGTCTTGGCGAACGAAGGGTCGCGCAGGTCGACGCAGGACGCGAAGTGTCCGTGCGCGGAGGCGATGACGCCCTGGGCGTTGGCGGTCGCGTTCGTGCCGGCGTAAGTAATTTCGCCCGACCGCCGTTCCTTTCCGTCCAGGCTGATGCGAAGGACCGCGCCTCGGTCGCCGCTGGTGGCGAGGTAGACCTTGCCGTCGCGTCCCGCAGACAAGACGGAGCTTTCGCAGTCGAAGTACGGATGTTCCCTGGAGATGATCTGCTCCAGGGAGACCGGCCCGGAGGGCGCGGCCTGACCCAGGAGCGAGAGAATGGCAAGTAAGGCTCTGGACGTCATCGCTCACCCCCACCCTTGTCAGGAGGAACTCTTCCCTTTCTTGGCAGTCCTGGGAAGAGTTTCCGACAGAAATGACAAAATGGTGCGGCTATTTCGTCATTTCCGGGGGCCGCCCTCGGTGGCGACGTCGAGGGGGCGGGTGGCGCGGCGGAGGAAGAGGATGGCGAAGCAGGTGTCGATGACCGGCCCGAAGTGCTGGTCGCCGTTCGTCCAGGACCCGTCGGCCTTCTGTTCCTTCAAGAGCACTTTGGCGCCTTCGGCATACCACTCGTGGCGGCCGAAGTACTCCGTGCCGTACAGCATTCCCGCCCGCTCGATGGCGTAGAGATAATAATAGAGGATGCCGCTCGGCGTGAGGCCGACGTCGCACGTGCCGCAGTTCTCGTTCGGCTTGAAATTCTGCGCCAGCCAGGCGATCCCGCCCAGCACCGCCGCGTCCCGCGTCCAGGACTTTCTCTTGCCCTCGTCGTTGTCGAGAATGTAGTCGTAAATCGCGAGCGCGCCGATCGAACCCGCCGTCAGCGCCCCGCATTCTCCCCCGCCGCCGTATCCCCAGGAGCGTGGCGGCGCGTTCGGAACTCCGCCGGTCGCCGTGTTGTTGTTGGCGGACCCGCCGCCCGAGCAATTGTCCGTCCACCACTTGTGGGCGAGCCGGATGACCGCTTCGGGGAGCACGATCCCCGCGTCGTGGCAGGCGCGCAGGCCGAGCGCGGCATACTGGGAGTTGGAGTTGTCCCCCGATGCGGGGCCGTCCCGGCGCTTCTTGACGGGGATCAACCGGACGGGCTTTCTCTTCCCGGGCGGGTCGAAGTCCAGCGCGGCCCTCTTGCCGCTGCCGCTGGCGACGTTCGCCTTGACCGGCGTGCCGGTCGGGACGTCCTTGAGGAACGGCGTCGGCTCCCCGTAGGTCCACTGTCCGTTCGCGCCCTGGTTGTCCACGAGGAACTGGGCGCACTGCCAGAGCCGCGCCTGGTATTTCACGCGGTCCAACTCTTCGAGGGCCATCGCCGCCAGGGCCACGCGGTACGTGTTGGTCAGTTCGTTCGTCAGGACGGCGTTCAGCCCCTGCTGGAGCTGCGGGTCGTTCTCGGGGACGAAGTCGCGGCCGGCGTGGATGAGGGTGAGAAGGACGAGCTCGTCGGAGCCGCCGCCTTTCAGGAAGGCGACGCCCTTCTTGATCGCGCCGTCGACTTTCGCCTGGAACTCCGCCTGGAAGTCGAGCGCCCCCTTTTTCTTCTTGGGGTCCTGCTGGCCGCGAGCGAAGCCGGCGAAAGGCAGCGTCAGGAGGATCAGGGCCGCCAGGGCTCGCCGCATCATAAACCCTCCGGTTTTCCGTAGCCGGCAAAGAGGGAGATGGCCGAGAAGGCCGTGTATTTTATTTGGCAACTTCTTATCTTCTCAGGTGCCGTTTTCGCGCAGGAGTTTCAGGAAAAAAGATGCGGGGATCGGTGTCCGCCCTCTGGCTCATTCCGCTTCTTGCGGGTTGTGGTGACGCTCCCGGGGGGCGCGGCAGCTCGGGGCTCGAGAAGGGTCGGTTCCGCTTCGAAGCCTATTGCGCTCCCTGCCATCAACCGGAAGGTCTGGGGATCGAGGGCGGGGGACCCCCGCTGGCGAAGTCGTCGTGGGTGAAGGGGTCCGAATCCCGCCTGATCCGCATCGTCCTGCACGGGGTTCGCGGTCCGATTACGGCAAGCGGCGTCACGGTCGACCGCGAGATGCTCGGGTTCGGGCCGATCCTGACCGACGAGGAGATCGCGTCCCTTCTCACGTTCGTTCGCGCACAGTTCGGGGAGGCGGCCCAACCGGTCGAGCCGGATTCGGTGCGCCGGGTGCGGGAGCAGACCCGCGATCGGGCGGACTACTGGACGGTCGCCGAGCTGCTCGAAATCCCGTGAGGGTTTTCAGACTAAGTGTGTCACAGTGAAAAAGTAAAGACTCGATTCACCACAAAGGCACGAAGACCACAAAGGAAGAGCGGTAGAGCATCTCCGGAGCGGGTTCCTTTGTGCGCTTTGTGCCTTTGTGGTGAAAACCGTCTTTGTTCTAACGCTCCGCGTCACGGGCGCGCGAGTTCCCTCAGCGATTCGAGGACGCCGGCGGCTTCGGCCTTGAGGTCGAGGCCGTCGGGTCCCGGGGCCCTGTAGAGGAGGACGCCGAACCGGAGGCGGAGCGTCTCGCCGGGCTTCACCTCGGTGCGCGCGGCGTCGCCGGCCTTAAACACCTTGCGCCCGAAGGGATTGAAGACCAGGACGCCGTAGTCGCGCGCGTGCAGGCGCGAGGGGAGCGGATTCGTCGGGTCGGCCACGACGAATATTCCGGCCCGCCGGCCGTCCAGGATGCCGCTGTAGTCGCACCACTCTCCGGGCTTGCCCCAGATCTCCTTCTCGTTCGTGCGCCCGGCGTTGTCGCGCATGCGGCCGCCCGCCTTGACCGCCAGCGGCGTCGCGACGCGAACGCCCAGGCCCATTTCCTCCTGGTCCCCAAAGGCGAACGGTTCCGGCCCGGAGAAGGCGCTGTCGAGAACGAGAAGGAGTCCCGCGCCCCGCCGGAGCACCGTGACGCGACACGTCTCCTCGCACACCACCCGTTCTCCCGCGCGGTAGCGGTTCAGCAGGGTGAACGCGCCGCCCTTCGGCTCCTGGACAAAGCGGACGTGCTCCACGGCGGCCTTGTTCCGCCAGAAATCCCCGCCCCCGAGGTCGCCGAAGGCGAGCCACACGCCCGGGTGCATCGTCGCGTGGTCCGTCGTGTCCTTCCCCTCGGCGGGCGGGTGGGTCCGCGTGACTTGGGGGCCGCCGGGGACGCGCAGGTTGGCGAGGAAAGGCCGCTTGATCGCGCCGTCGTCGAAGACGTACGCGCCCACCGCTTCGCCGTCGACCCGGATTTCGACCTTGCCTTTTTCCGACCGGAGGTCGACGTCCTGGGCAGGGACAAACAGCAGGAGAAGCGCGACGCCTTTCATCTACAGGTCGCCCAGGATGTCGGAACTGGCGTTCCGGTCCAGGACGTCCTTCAGGTCACGTGTCGCCGGCCGGGCCGGGTCTTCCCACCGCCGCCGGCGGTCGGCGATCTCGTCCGTGTCGTAGAACTTCAGCCAGTCGCGGTCGGCCTTCCGCGGGCGCTCCTCGCCGCGAAGCGCGCGCTCGACGTCGTCGACGTTGTACATGATCTCGAACGCGCCGCCGCCCGCCAGCGACAGGAGGAGCTCCCGGTCTCCCGGCGCCGCGAAACCCAGCAGCTCCAGGGCGGCCCATTTGCGGATGGGCCGCGGTTCGGAAGCGTCGGAGGCCATCGACCGGAAGAGGTCGACGATCCGGTCCCGCGAGGGCCCGTCGTCGGCCCCGAGGTGGTGCAGCGCTTCGAGAAGGGAGATCCGGACCCAGTCTTCCCGGGATCGATTCGAGACCTCCCGAAGCAGGGTGTCGACGGCCGGCGGCCCAAAGGCGGCCAGCAAGGACGGCATCGGGTTGGTGATCCACCGGATGGCGTGGCGGTCCGCCTTCTCGAGCGCGCGGATCATCACGTCCAGGGCCCCCGGGGGTTGCATCGCCGCCAGGAGGTAGGAAGCGTGGACCGGCGCCCACTCGCGGGGCGATTCGAGGGTCCACGAAGCGTCGTCGTCAAGAATCCGCGTGAGGTGAGGAGCCACGGGCACGCCCCGACGCAGGATCTCGTCGACCGCGGCGCGCGGAAGGCGGTCCTCCTCCGTGAAGAGGAGACTGACGAGCTCCGTATCCGAGAGCGCGGCGTACTCTCGAGTCTCTGGCAAACGTCCTCCCCGGTCGCTGCGACATTCTAGGGATCCGCGTGCGAATTTTCCAAGATTTTGGCCTCCGGTGGAGAACTTCTGGAGCATGCGGCGCGCCGCGGCGGTTCTCCTGCTTTCGGGGTGTGCGACCGTCCCGGCTCTTTCTCTCGAACTCGACCTCATCCCGACGCCGCAGCACGTGGAGCTCCTGGGATTTGATGCGACGCTGGCGGAGGTGACCCTCGCCTCCCGCGACGACCCCAAGGTTTCGCTCGCCGCGAGGATTCTCCAGGAGTCGTTGGGGGTCCCGGTCCGACTTGCGAAGGCATCCCCTCACAGTGGCGAGCAGGCCTACACGCTCACGACGACCGCGCGAGGAGAGGCGCGGATCGCCGGGGAACCGCAGGGCGTTCTTTACGGGGCCATGACGCTCCTTCAGCTCGTGAACGGCCGCCGGGTCCCCGGCGTGTTCATCCGCGACTGGCCGGACTTCGAGTTCCGCGGCGCGGCGGACTTCCTGCTCTACACGGAGGTTCACCGCTGGAGCCTGGACCGCGGGCGCGGCTGGGCTGCGTTCGAAGCCCTCGCGCGCCGCAAGCTCGACCAGTGCCTCCGCTACAAGATCAACATGGTCCCCATCGACGGCTTCGGGTGGGGCCTCGCCGAGCGGCCTCCGGAGTACGCGCCCGTCATGCGGGGCCTGAACGCCTACGCCCGCGAGCGCGGCATCCGCCTCATGTTCGGCGGCTACGGCGCCGACTACGAGATGGTCTACGATTCCAACCCGCTCTACCAGCGACCGCGCTACCTGGGAAAGGTCCACCGCACGGACTATTCTTGCATGGGAGCGCCGGGATCGCGACAGAGCACCATGGGCCGGTGCCGCTCGAACGAGGCGCTCAACCGCGAGAAGGCCCGGGAGATCCGCGAGTTTGTCCAGGCGATCGAACCCGGCATGCTCTACCTCCACCACGAAGACTACGCCTTCTACCTCAGGACCGAAGGCCAGTGGAAAAAGCGCTGCGAGCGTTGCCGCGCCCGCTGGCCGAACGATGACTTGGGCGCGCCGGACGGCGGGGCGGCCGCCCTGGCCGAGGGCTACGCCGCCCTCATCCGGGAAGTCGAGTGTCCCGTCGTCCTCGTCTCCCCGGTCTACGGTCCCGAGAACGCTTCGTCCGAGGAGTGGGACCGCGTCCTGCGCCTCTGGAAGAACGTCACGCGCCTCCTCCCGCGTTCTCCGAACGTCATGGTCTGCTTCCGGGAGTCGTTCGGCGAGCGCCGGTGGGTGGACGCCTACAACGCCGCGGTCCCGGACTTCGGCGCCTGGATCTACTTCGCCGGCGGCGGCGAGCACTACTATAGCGACGCCCCGTTCGTCGCCACGCCGATCCTCTCGGCCGCCTTCAAAGGCGCTCGGGGCCTCTACTACCCGAACGGCGACGCGTATCAGGAGCCGCAGCAGCTCCTGAACGCCGAGTATGCCTGGAACGCGCGGACCCCCGGCTCGACGCCCGACCTGGCGACGTGGCGCGCCCTCGCCTCGGCCGACCTCCGCCCGCCCGAGATCTTCGGCGCCTTCCTCCGGCGCGCTTGCGCGAAGCTCTACGGCGCGGCGGCGGCGCCGTTCATGGTCGAATACTTCACGGCCTTCGAGAAATCGCCCGCGCCCCGCCTTTTCGAGAAGGTCTACGCCTCGCCCTGCCTCTGGCGGTCGCTCACGCTCGACCCGAAGCTCCCCGGCCGGTGGGAGGCCGCGGCCCGGATGTTCGAGCGCGGCGAAAAATTCCTGCGCCAGGCGCTCGCCGCATCGCCCAACGAGGATCTCGAATTTCTCCTCAGGAGCACCGAGGTCGCCCTCTCGCTCGCGCGCTACTTGTCGGGCAAGGAGTCTGCCGAGCTCGATCGGGCGGCGCGCCTGGCAGCCGAGTATTTTCCGGAGCCGGTGGACCCCGTCAGCGAGGTCGGTACGGTACGCTACATGATCGACCGGCTGAGGGCCGCCGAACCAAAATAATGCGGGGTCGGCGGCGGAATGAGGGTGATGCGAAGCGATCAGGATCTCCTTCAGGAATACGCGCGGACGCGTTCGCCGGAAGCGTTCGCGGAGATCGTGAGCCGCCACGGCGCCGCGGTCTACCGGGCGTGCCTCCGGGTCCTCCGCCAGCCGCAGGACGCGGAGGACGCGACGCAGGCGGTCTTCGCGGTGCTCGCGGAACGGCCTGGCGTCGTCCGCGTCCCGCTGGCCGCCTGGCTCCACGGCGCCGCCCGCCGCACCGCCGGCAACCTGATCCGCGGCCGCGTCCGGCGCCGCGAAAGGGAGCGGTTGGCCGTGAATGACCCGAGCCCGGATCCGGAAGCCCTTCGCGCCCAGCTCGACGAGGCGCTGGGGAAAATCCCCGAGCGCTTCCGCGAGGCGGTGGTGCTCCGTTTCCTGGAGGACCGCCCCGAAAAGGAGTGCGCCGACCTCATGGGATGCCCGCAGGGGACCGTGAGCTGGCGCGCGACGGAGGGCCTGACCCGGCTCCGCTCGGTCCTCGCCAACCGCGGGCTGGTCGTCGGAGTTGCGGCGCTCGCCTCGATCCTGGCGAAGGAAGCCGCGGCGGCGGCGCCGGTCGAATGCCTGAAGACCGCGGCGATGCTGGGTTCCGGCATGACCCTGGCGGGCCCGCCGGCGGTCCTGGCCAAGGGGCTCGCGAAATCGTTTGCCTTGGTCAAGATGAAGATTGCCGCCGCCGTCCTCGCCACGGTGGGCGTCGCGGGAGCGGGAGCCTATCAGCTCCGACCCGAGCCGGAGGCCTGGACGCTGAGCCCCGACGGGTTCGCGCGGCTCCACGCGCTCTACCGCCCGCGGCCGGGCGAGTCTGCCTGGGCGTCGGTCCCGTGGGAGACGGACGTGGCGTCGGCCCGCCGGCGCGCCGCCGCCGAAGGGAAGCCGCTCTTCGTCATGGGCGCTTCGTGGGGATTGACGCGGAGTATGACGGGCGGCGCCGTCGAGCTTAGGCAGCGGATGACCCCGGAGCTGGTACGCCGCGTGCGCGAGGAGTGTGTCCCGCTCCTCGTGGACGAGCGGTCGGCGCCATTTGCAAAAGACCTGCCTTACCTGAACGGGGCGTCCGCGGGGGTCGTGGCGCCCTCGGGCAAGCTGCTGGGGACGTTCGACGCGCTCGACGACGCCTTGAAGAAGTGGTCGGGACTTCCGGAATCGGAACGTCAGGCCGCGGTCGAGGCCCCGGCGGCCCCGGCGTCCGCGAAGTCAGCGCTGGTCCTCGTCGCGTACTGGCATTACTACGAGGCGAACGGCGACCGGCTGAAGATCGGGCCGTTCTTGCACCCGCCCTACCGGTCGGAGCCCTACCGGGAGTTTTTCTGGGCGACGGACGAGGAGGCGAAGGCGCTGGTGCCGCGCGAGCCCGTCAAAGGGGCGCGTCATCCCGTTCCGGATTCCTTGGCGCGGCGCCTCTGGCGATTCCACGCGGTCGACTTCGTTCGGACCGGCGTCCAGTATTGGCTGCCCGACGAGCTCCGGAGCCACCGGCTGGGAGTCGTCGTCGAGGAGGTCGCCCCCGTCGTTCGGCTCCGGCTGGAAGGCGCGGCCGCGATGGAGGCCACCCGCCGCGTGCCGGGCACGGACGACCGCCGCCGCACGGAGGCGACGCTGCTGGGTTTTGTCGACTACGACCCGCGGCGGGCGGCTTTCACGCGGTTCGACGCGGTGATCGTGGCAGATCACGACGCAGACTCGGTCCGGTCGCCCGACTGGGGCGTCGCGGGCCGCGTCCGGATGGGCGTGTCGCTTGAGCTCGCGCCGGTCGAGGTCCTTCCCTACACGGCCCGGGTCCTCCCGACCGGCATGTGGCTGGAGCTCCAGAGCGCCCACCCCCCGCCCGCCTACTTCGAGTGACGGGCCCGTTTTTCCCAAGATTCGGCCGGCCGGCGGAGAACTGACGGGCGATATGGTGGCTTGGATCGCGCTCCTCGTCGCGCAGGCGCTCCCCAAGGAGCCGGTTGTCGTCATCGGCAAGCCCCGCGAATACCACGGCGAGCATATGCCTCAGGCGGCGTACAGCCCCGACGGCAAGCTGCTGGCCGTCCGCAACGCGCAGGCGGTCGACGTCTGGAGGCTGGGCTCGAAGGAGCATTGGGAGCTGGCCGGCCCGCCGCCGGCCCGGCTGGGCGGCCTCCTGAGCTTCTCGTTCGACGGGCGATATCTCGCCTCCCACTCGCTCCTCGAGGTGAAGGTCTGGGAGATCACGGCCGCCGGGCCGGTCGAGCGGGGCGTCACTCCGATCCCCGAGGGCACAGGCTACCTCTGGACCCAGACGCTCGCGACGCCGCGCGGGAAGGAGCTCGTCGCCTCCGGCCGGCCGCAGAAGCTTTCGGAAACGGCCGTCTGGGAGACGCGGATCTTCGCGCCGCTCACGAGCTACCCGACGCACCTCGAGTTCTCGCCCGACGCGAAGACGGTCGCCTGCGCGAGCCGCGACGCAACGGTCCGGCTCTGGGACCTGACGGGCGCGGAGCCGCGCGAGACGGCGCTCCTCCGCGAGGGGAACCACGTCACGGCGGTCGCCTGGTCTCCCGACGGGAAGGCGCTCGCGACGAGCGGCTGGGGGCCGTACGTCCATGTCTGGGACCTGGCGGCGAGGCGCGTGAAACAGACGCTCGAGGGACACAAGTACCTGGTCAAATCCGCCCGCTTCGCCGCCGACGGGACCCATCTCGCCGCGCTCTCGAGTGACTGGGGCCGCAAGGAGAGCGTGCTCACGCTCTGGGACCTCGCCTCGGGACGGAAGCGGGCGGAGTGGACGGTGCCCGTGGACGCGCACTCGATGACGCTCGCGCCCGACCGCCGCCACGCCGCCGTGGTCGGGGAGAACAGCGTCGTCTACGTCTTCCGGATTCAGGAGGAGCGCCGATGAGAGCCTTCGCCGCCGTGCTGCTGGCCCTAAGCACCGCGGGCCAGGACGTCACGCCCAAGAACTTCGACAAACTCTACGCGACGATCAAGCCGCACGGCGACGAGGTCTGGTGGTCCCAGATCCCCTGGACGCTCGACGGTCCGGAGGCGCGGAAGAGGGCGGCGGCGGAGGGGAAGCCGATCCTCGTCTGGACGATGTCCGGCATGCCGCTCGGGTCTTCCTGAAACGGCGGGATGCATTTCCGAGGGTACTTCGGAAAGGCCCAGGTCGAAACGGTCACGAAGAACTTCGTTCCTCTCGCTTCGGCGGGGGGCAACAACGGTTGGTTCGAGACGGCGACCGGGAAGAAGCTGAGCGTCGGGATTCCGAACTACGCGAAGGCGCTGGACGAGTTCCAGAAGCTCCCCGAAGCCGAGCGCAAGCCGCGGGCCCTGGAACCGGGAGCGCTCGACCTCTTCCAGGACGCGTTTCCCGTGCCCGAGGGCGGGCTCGCGGTGAGGACCTATCTCCGCTACGTCGCGCCGGACGCGAAGGGAGAGCTCCAGCCCGCGCACCAGGTGTGCGCGGCGGAGGAGAAGAGGGGGCCCGGGTACGCGGCCCAGCAGAGCGGGCCCAACCGGGATTTCCTCTACCTCACGGAGGCGGAGTGGAAGGCGCTCGCGCCCCGAGGCGCCAAAGGCGAGCGGCGGACGGTGCCGGAAGCCGTCGCGAAGCGGATCTTCGTGTGCCATCTCTACGACGGCGTCACCGGCTGCGGGCCCTTCTGGAGCCGCGAACACCTAAAAGCCGGAGAGCTCACGCTCACGGTCGACGAGGGAGGGCGGATGCGGCTCGAAGGGTCGGCGAAGCAGTTCGCCGGCGAAGCGCACAAGGCAGACTGGAAGATCCTCGGGTATCTGCACTTCGACGCGCGGAAGGGGGCGTTCGACCGCTTCGATTTCGTCGCGCTCGGCGAGAGCGTCCACAACGGCAAGCATCTCGTCGGCATCGCCGGCGAGCTGGCGCCGGCCGGGTCGCTCGGGGTGGGTTCGACGCCCTACTGGTGCCGGAACGACCCGCAGGGGAAAGTCTATTTCGGGATGAAGGAATGAGGACCGTCGCACTGCTCCTGGCCGTCACGGTTCCGGCCTCGGCGCAGGAAAGGAAGAAGCCCGGCCCCGCGCACCCCAAGGTCAACCAGGCGCGGGTCGACCGGGCCATCGAGAACGGTCTCAAGTACCTGATGGGGCAGGTGAAGAGTCTGCCGTCAGACCTGCCCAAAGGGCTGACCGTGAACGAGCTCGTCCTCTGGACGTTCGTGAAGGGCGGGCTCCCCAGAAGCGACCCGGCGTTCCGGGGCCTGCTCGACGACATGCTGAAGCGCCCCCTGGCGTTGACCTACTGCGTCGCGCTCCAGGCGATGGTCCTGGAGGAGCTCGACCGCGTGAAATATCACGACCGGATCGCCCAGTGCGCGCAGGCGCTCGTCGACGGCCAGTGCCAGAACGGGCAGTGGTCCTACTGGGCCGTTCCGGACAACGTCGACTCGATCTCGAAGCCGGCCCTCGAGCGCGACGTGGCGACGACCGACAAGGGAAAGCAGGTTCCGGTCCTGCGGATGAAGACGCGGGTGACGAAGAAACACCCGGGGCCGGCGACGGGCGACAACTCGAACACGCAGTACGCGGCGCTGGGGTTGCGGGCGTGCCATGACGCGGGGGTCGCCTTGCCCGCGGAGGTCGTCGACCGCGCGATCGCCTGGTGGCGCGAGGCCCAGGAGGCGCCGGAAGAGGCGGGGAAGGGCGCGCCGAACGTGGCGACCGGCGGCGGCGCGTGGCTCCCTCCGGCCGGCTGGGGCTACCAGAAGGGCGAGGCGGGCTGCGGTTCGATGACCGCGGGCGCGGTCGGTGGGCTGGCGATCTACCTGTACATCAAAGATGGCGACGGCGGCCGGAAGGCCAGCTGGAAGCGCGACAAGGACGTGGTCGAAGGCCTCTCCTGGATGGCGAAGAATTTCTCCGTGACGGTGAACCCGGGCGTCTACCACGACGGGAGCGTCAATACGCGTACGGCGCTCTACTGCTATCTTTATGCGCTTGAGCGGGCCGGAATGCTCTTCGGCACCGAGTGGTTCGGCACCCACGAATGGTACCCGGAGGCCGCCAACCTCCTCCTCAACGAGCAGCGTCCGGACGGCTCGTGGGACAGCTCCGTCGTCGACTACGGGTCGATCGACCCCATCGTCGACACGTGTTTTGCGATCCTCATCCTCCGCCGCGGCACCCGCCCCCTGCAGGACGTTGCCAGCGTCGACCGCTTCGTCCCCAAGTAAACCTAACAAAACAAACGGTTTGTTTTGTTAGGCAGTTCACTTTCGCGCACCCGATTTGCCCCCGCGGGCTGATAGAAAGTAACGCCAAAGGGGGAGCCTGAATGTACCGCTTCATGCTGGGAGCCGCGCTCTGCCTGGACCTCCCGGCGGCCCGGGCGCAGAATGGCGACGAGCGACCCCTCCGGCTGGACGTCCGGCTGGACCTGGGCGGCGGGACGCTCAACTCCTCGGCCGTAAAGTTCGCCGCTTTCCCCTCGGGCAAGCGGTGCGTCTTCACGTATACTGGCCCGACGAGCCCGAAGACGATCGGGTTCATGTCCAAGCTGGGCTTCCGCACGACCGTCTATCTCTCGCCCGGGACCTCGGCCGAATCGGTGAAGGCCCTCGAGGACGCGGGCGCCGAGATCGGGATCGGCGGCTACTGGGGCGCGCTGGGCGACTACCACTCGCTCATCGGGCAGAACAGCGTCCAGGAGGCCTTCGACGCGGTGGCGACGAGCGTCCTGGACCTCCGCCGCAAGGCCAGGGGCCCCGTCGCCTGCGGCGCGATCGGCGGCCACATCGGCATCTCCCACTTCCCCCTGAACCGCGACATGGACAGCCCTGTCGGCTACGGGGCGGTGTTCCAGGACTCGAACCTGCTGCTCCTCCTCGACAACAAGCCCTACGCCGTCTACCTCGGGCGGGGCAACCCCAAGCCTCTCGTCACGCGCGACAAGCACGACAACGTGATCGAGACGCGCAACGTCCCGAACGAGCTCGTGTATTACCA
>Ga0187892_10010117_pt1 | contig 12090 bp, 6 predicted proteins | sample MA1701073metaG_FD_139345 | JGI IMG/M metagenome (GOLD analysis project Ga0187892, IMG submission 139345) | Bio-ooze microbial communities from a basaltic lava cave in the Kipuka Kanohina Cave System on the Island of Hawaii, USA - MA170107-3 metaG ...
CCCCGTGCTGCGCAACGACCGGATCTGGAACAACGGGACGGCGGCCCCCTCGCCCCCCGGGACCGAGGACGGCGTGAGGATCGAGTCGTCCGCGGGCACGGGAGTCCTCGCGCCGGTGCTGGTCAACGAGACGATCGTCCTGAACGCGAACGGGTTCGGGGTGAACAACGCCGGCGGGGTGGGGACGCCGGTTCTCTGGAACTCGATCGTGTACGACAACAACGCCGCCGTCACGGCGGCGGGCCCGCCGAAGGACCTGAATGGCTTCTCCTTCCCTGGTCCCGGCGCGACCGGCGGGCTCGTCAACTTCACCGACTTCTGCGGAGCGCCCTGGCTTTCGACGGATCCCGCTTGCGGGACGATCGACGACCCGTTTGCGGCTCACATGTGCATCTCCGCGCCCCCGCAGTTCGGTGCTCCGACGGCGACCCCGGCGAACTTCCAGTTGATCTGCGCGGGAGGCGGGACCCCTTCGCCCTGCTCTCCCCCCTGCTACGTCGCAGGCACTCCGGGGGGCGGCAGCCGCTGCATAGATCGGGCGAGCCCGAGCGCGCCGTCCTACGTCCTCCTGGACGCGACGGGTGCTCCTCGGGTCGGGCTCGTCGCCGCGACGGCGGTCCCCGACATGGGGGCGCTCGAGAAGCAGAGCTGCACGCCGTGACGAGACCCATGAAGGGAGGCGCAATCCTGGTGGCCCTCGCGCTCTCGCAGGGCCTCGTCCCCTCCCCGGTCCACGCCTCCGACCGCTTTCCGCTGTACTGGGTCGCCCCGAGTGGGCAGGGGTTCAAGGCGGCGGCCGGTGACGTCGACGGAGACGGAATGGGCGACGTCTTGCTCGTATCGACGACAGTGGTGTCTCCATCCTCGCCTCAGCAAGCCTTCGTACGGTCCGGACTGAACGGCTCCCTCCTCCACTCATGGACGCCGAGCCTTGCCGGATTCTGGGCGTTCACGACGTTCTACGTCGAACCGGCCGGGGACCTCGACCTCGACGGGTTCGGTGATACGGCTCTGGCGATCGGAACCAACTTTCCCTATCCGCTCAGGATGGTGGAGGTCCGTTCTGGTTTCGACGGATCCGTGATGGCGATCATTCCACCCCCATCGGTCTCGGGCGCCTCGATCATCGGCGGAGTGATCGCGGGCGTCGGGGACATGGACGGGGACGGGTGGCCGCAGCTGCTCGTCCGGGGAGACTACTTCCTGCCCGCCTGCTCCCTCGGCCACGGGGTCTACGACTTCGAGGCACCCGGCTTCGGGCTCCAGTCGTTCGTCACGACGTGGCAATGCGGCCAGGAGTTCGGCAACAGGATCGGCCCCGTGGACGACGTCGACGGGGACGGACTCCCCGACTTCTATGTCGGAGCGCCCGCCACGGACTTCGGAGGCGCTGTCGAAGCGGGCTGGATCGGGATCTTCTCCGGAGTCACCGGCTCCCTGATCTCCTCCCTGAGCGGGACGACGACGTTCGAGTTCCTCGGAGGCAGCGTCGCGGCGCTCTCCGACATCACGGGAGACGGGAAGCCGGAGCTGGGGGTGGTGCGCTGGACGGGACCTTGGAACCGGCTCGACGTGCTCTCGCTCCCGAGTTTTTCCGTCGTGTACTCCCTCCAGGGCTCACCGACTCCGTACCCGGGCTGGGGACCGATCGACGTCGACACCCTTCAGGACGCAGATGGGGACGGGCTCGACGACCTCCTGGTTCGCTTCGGGAGCCTCCAGGGCGAAGGGATCTCGGCTCACTCCAGCGTGGGAGGGGCGCTCATCGGCTCCATCCGTCAATCCATCCCCGGCAGCATCCTTCCTGGGCGGGCCTTGGGGGACATCAACGGGGACGGCCTGGGCGATTTCGCGGCGAGTCCCGGGATACCGACCTGGGTGAATCTCCCCCCGTTCGCCGCTCAGAGCCTCTGGACCCCCTGGACCTGGCCCGTGGGGAGCGGCGTGCCGCTTGGCTCCGTGGCGCACGTCTACGTCTCTCGCAACTTCGACCTCGTGAACGCCGCGACGGTCGGCGGAACGGCCCAGTTCGAGGTCGTCGCGCCGAAGCGCCCGGCGAAGCCCTTTCAGGTCGTCTTCGCGCAGGACTTCGTGTTCCCGGGCATCCCCCTCGGCCCGTTCCTCTTCCCCCTCGCGACGGACAGCCTCTTCTGGGCGAGCTTCTCCGCGGGGATCGGGGGAACCCTCGACGCGACCGGGCACGGCGGCGTCACCCTCCCCATCCCGAACGACCCCGCCCTCCACGGCGCCGTCGTCCAGGCGAGCGGCGTCGTCTACGACCCCGCCGGACCTCTGGGGATCGGCTGCGTGCTCACGCAGCTTCCCGTCCCGGTCCAGTAGGCCCTCGAAGCCGCTGCGGCTACAAGATCGCGCCCGCGTCCCCGGGGAGCAGCAGCGTCCGCAGCACCGGGATCGGGATCGCGCCCCCGCGCAGGAAGTCGTAGTGGAACTCGCCGAGGTGGAACTCGGCGCCCCGCGCCTCGCGCACGTCGTCGCGCAGCTTGAGGATCATGAGCTTCCCGAGGGTGTAGGCGAGGTAGCCCGGATCCGCCGTCCCCCGGCGCGCCTCGCGCTCCGCGCTCGCGGCCTCGAGGTGGGCGCGTTCGACGAAGAAGCGCGTGGCCTCGGGAAGGGTCATCCCCCTCGTGTGGAGGCGGATCCCGACGACGAACCGGCACGCCCGCACGAGCGCGAGGCGGAGCATCGCGAGGCGCCGCGCGGGGTCGCCGCTGCCGAATCCCTGCTCGAGCACCATCTCCTCGGCGTAGTGCGCCCATCCCTCCGCGTTCGTCGAGCAGTGGAGGAGGCGCCGCACGGGAGAGGGGTGCCGCCGCACGTAGAGGAAGTGCGTGAAGTGGCCGGGGTACGCCTCGTGCGCCGAGATCACCGGCATGGAGGCGCGGTTGAAGAACCGGAGCAGCTCCTCCGCCCTCTCCGGCGAGGCGCCCGCCTCGGGGAGCGTCACGTTGTAGTAGGACTCCGTCGCCACGCGCTCCGAGGGGCCCGGCACGTCCATCGAGGCGAACGTGAGGGCGCGGCGGAACGACGGGGTCGGGCGCACGATCGGGGGCGGATCGTTCGGGATCGTGACGATCCCGCGCGAAACGCAGAAAGCGCGCAGCGCCTCGAGCCCGGCCGCCGTCTCCTCGACGACCTTCTCGGCCGCAGGGTGGTCCGCGGCGAGCTGGGCGAGGACCCTCCCCGGCGGCGCGTTCGGATCGATCTCGCGCGCCGTCCGGACGAAGCGCTCCTCGAGCCTCGCGATCTCGTCCTCGCCGAGCCGCAGCAGCCGGTCGATCGAGAGGCTCACCCGGTCCTCGAGGTAGAGCTTGTGGAGGAAGTTCTCCTCCCCGTAGGCGAAGCTCCCGCGGGACCGCCCGAGGAGGTCCTTCCGCAGGAAGTCCCCGTACTCGCGCAGCTCGCGCCGGATCGTCGCGAGGGCGGCCCGGAACGCCTCGTCCTCCGTCGCGCCGAGGGCGCCCGCGGGGAAGGCCTGCGCCGCCTCGCCCGCCATGTACTCGATCGCCCCGTCCGTCTCCTCGATCGCGACCTCGGTCCACACCCGAGGCGGGTTCGAGAGGTTCCTGCGCGCGGCGCCGAGGATGGCCGGGACCTCCCTCGCCCGGGAGGCGACCGCCGCGGCTCGAACCGCCGGCGGCGCGAACTCCCGGGAGAGGAGGGTGAACACCCCGTCCGTCACCCGGTGGAGGTAGAGGTTCGGGTCCCGCTCCCAGCCCTTCCACGCCTGGAAATCGTGGATGTCCGCGCGGATGCGATGGAGCAGGAGCTCCCGGTCGATCCTCCGCTCGAATCCGAGCGTGAAGGGATCGAGTCGATCGAGGTCGGCGGCGAGACCCCGCAACCGCTCCGCCGTCGCCGCGACCGCCTCCCGGGAGAGATCTCCCAGGATCTTGTCGAACGTGTGGACCCCGTTGCGCGTCGCCCGCGGCGGGTCGTACCGGTGGATCGTGTCGAGGTAGATCTCGAAGATCTGGTCGAACCGCGACTCGGGAACGGAGGAGGGGACCGGGCGGGGGGGCTCGACGGAGAGGGCCTCCTCGATGGAAGCCGCGGCCTCGGACACCTCGACCCCGAGGTCGTCCTGGAACGACTTGCAGGCGCTCCAGACGGCGCCCAGGCCGAGGAACAGGGCGAGTCGACCGCGAAGCGTTCGGGGAACGAGAGCCATGGAGCCTCCTCGCCGCGGCGGCCCACCGGGCCCTTTGCGGCGCGGGGATTCTAGGGGCGCGGCCCGAAAGGTCTAGTCGAGTCGCAGGGAGAGCGGAAGCCAGGCGAGGACCGGCTCGCGCATCCTCGAGAGGAGGTCCGAGATCGTTCCCCCCTCCGCCGCCCCGATCGAGAGTCCCCCGATCTCCACCCGGGGGCCCCGCAGCCCGGCGCGTGCGGAGAGGAGCGGAAGCCCTCCTTCCTCGAGGAGGTCCGCGAAAGAAGGGGGCTTCGGGAGCTCGTAGGTGGGGAGGGGATTCGAGGGGTCGAGCCCCGCGCGCTCCATCGCGAGCGCGATCGCCTCCTCGAGCCCGCCGAGCCGGTCGACGAGCCCCAGGTCGAGCGCGCGCCGCCCCGACCAGATCCGCCCTCGCGCGATCGGCTCGATCTCCTCGATCGCCCGGGACCTCCCGGCCGCCACCTTCCCGACGAAGTCCCGGTAGAACGACTCGGAGAAGCGCCGCAGCGCCTCGCGCTCCTCGGAGGAGAACGGACGGTCCGTCGAGAACATCCCGGCGCGCGCGCCGCGCTCAAGGGCCTGCGCGTTCACCCCGATCTTGCCGTAGAGCCCCTCGAAGACGGGCTTCGCGCTCACGACGCCGATCGAGCCCGTGATCGTCGTCGCCTCCGCGACGATCGCGTCCGCCCCCATCGCGATGTAGTAACCGCCCGAGGCCGCGACGTCGGACATCGAGACGACCACCGGCTTCCGCTCCTTCGCGCGCACGACCTCCCGCCAGATCTCGTCCGAGGCGCTGCCCGACCCGCCGGGGGAGTCGATCCGGAGCACGATCGCCTTCACGTTCGCGTCGCCGGCCGCCTCGCGCAGCGCGTCCCGCATCGTCCTCGAGCCGACGGTGCCGCCCCCGCCGAGGAGGCCGCCCCCCTGACTCTTCCCCGGGACGATCATCCCGTTCGCGTAGACGACGGCGATGGCGTCCCCCTTGGGCTTGGGGGTCTGGCGGAACATCTCCCCGAACAGCTCGAAGATCGCCGTGGGATCCTCGAAGTCGATGTCCGAGAGCCCCCGGCGGCCGTACCGCTCGACCACCTCGACCGGCGCTCCGAAGCTCCCGGCGAGGCGCTCGCGGAACTCGTCCTCGTACTCGACGACGTCGACGAGGCGCCGCGCGCGCGCCTGCTCCGCGGTGAGGATCCCCGCATCCATCGCCGCGCGCACGGCCTCTCCCCCGAGACCCCGTCGCGCCGCGATTTCCGCGACGACGTCGCCGTAGAGGTCGTCGAGGATCGCGCCGAGCGACTCCCGCTGGGCATCGGACATCTCCCCGCGGTAGTACTCCTCGAACGCCGTCTTGAACTCGCCGACGTGGACGACGTCGAGGCGGACCCCGATCTTCTCGAGGAGCCCGAGGAGGTAGGTCGCGGAGAAGCGCAGCCCCGGCATGAAGAGCGCGCCGGCGGGCTCGATCGAGATCTCCTCGCAGCCTGCGGCGAGGAGGTAGGAGCCGAGGCCGAGGTTCGAGGCGCGGGCGACCGTCCTCTTCCCCGCCCCTCGCAGGCGATCGAGGGCGCGCCGGAGCTCGGCCGATTTCGCGGGTCCGGCGGCGAAGTCGTCGCACTGGAGGATGACTCCCTGGATCGCTTCGTCGGTCTCGAGCCGGCGCAGCCTCTCCACCGTCGATCGGAGCGTGCCGCCGCCCCCGAAGAGGTCGGAGGGGGCGTCGGGCTGGTCGGGGAGCGCGCCGCGCAGCCGGATCTCGGCGAGGCGGACCACCTCCGCGCGCGGGCCGTTCTCCTGGGCGCGGACGGCGGCGGTCGAGACGGCGAGGGCGAGGACGAGGGACGGGAACCGAAGGAGCGTCGGCGATCGCATCGAGGAGCCTCCGAGAGGGAACAGCGAAGGAAACGCGGCGGAGAGAATACGGGCGAGCGTGCGGACCTTCCAGCCGGGGGGGGACGGGGCGCGGGAGGCGGTCGCGGCCTCGCGCCGCCGATCAGCTCGGCGCCGAGCGGTCCTCGATGGGGAGGAAGCGGCGCTCCTCGGACCCCTCGTAGACCTGGCGAGGCCGGGCGATCTTCTGATCGGGGTCGAGGAGCATCTCCTCCCACTGCGCGAGCCACCCCGAGGTGCGCGGGATCGCGAAGAGAACGGGGAACATGTCGACGGGGAACCCGATCGATTGGTAGATCAGGCCCGAGTAGAAGTCGACGTTCGGGTAGAGCTTGCGGTCGACGAAGTAGCGGTCCTCGAGGGCGATCCGCTCGAGCTCGAGGGCGATGTCGAGGAGCGGGTTGCGCCCGCGCACCTCGAAGACCTCGTCCGCGATCTGCTTGATGATCCGCGCGCGCGGATCGTAGTTCTTGTAGACGCGGTGGCCGAAGCCCATGAGGCGGCAGTCCCCGCGCTTCACCTTCTGGATGAACTCCGGGACGCGGTCCTTCGCGCCGATCTCCTTCAGCATCTTGAGCACGGCCTCGTTCGCGCCGCCGTGGAGCGGGCCGTAGAGGGCGGCCGTCGCCGCCGCGATCGCGGAGTAGGGGTCGACCCGCGAGGACCCGACGGAGCGCATCGCGTTCGTCGAGCAGTTCTGCTCGTGGTCCGCGTGGAGGACGAAGAGGACGTTCAGCGCCTTCTCGAGCACCGGATGGGGGCGGTAGCGCAGCTCCGTCATCCGGAACGTCATGTTGAGGAAGTTCCCCGTGTAGGAGAGATCGGAGTCGGGGTAGACGTAGGGGAGGCCGCGGCTGTGCCGGTAGGAGTAGGCCGCGAGCGTGATCAGCTTCCCGATGAGCCGGTAGAACTGGAGGTCTCGGGACGCCGGATCGTCGATCTGCTTCGCGTCGGGATAGAAGGTCGAGAGGGCGGCGAGGGCCGAGACGAGCATCCCCATCGGGTGGGCGTCGTAGCGGAACCCCTCGATGAGCTTCTTGATGTTCTCGTGGAGGAGGAGGTGGTGGTGGATGTCGAAGGTCCACTGCTCGAGCTGGGGGGCCGTCGGGAGCTCCCCCCGCAGGAGGAGGTAGGCCGTCTCGAGGTAGTTCGAGCGCTCGGCGAGCTCCTCGATCGGATAGCCGCGATAGCGGAGGATCCCCTTCTCGCCGTCGATGAAGGTGATCCGGCTGCGGCAGGAGGCGGTGTTCGCGAACCCCGGGTCGTAGGAGAGGAGCCCGAAGTCGTCCGTCGAGATCTTGATCTGGCGCAGATCGACGGCGCGGATCGTCCCGTCGCGGATCGGGAGCTCGTAGGTCTTCCCGGTCCGGTGGTCCGTGACGACGAGGGCGTCCCGCTTCTCCGCGGGCGGAGGCGCGGGCGCGGGCTTTCCTTCCTTCGCGGGAGGGCGCGAGGGGGCTTCGGGCTTGGGGTTCACGGCAGGTCGTGGTTCGGATCGACGGCTCTCGGCACTTGATACCTCGGGAGAGCGCTGCAGCATACCCCGGGGAGAAAAAGGGGTCAGGCACCGTTTCCCCGAACGGAAACGGAGCCTGACCCCTTTTTCGCGTTACCTTCCCCCTACAGGAAGGTACAGTCCACGGCCGATCCGGAAGCCGGTCGCTCGGACCGGCGTCCAACGGGTCCCGTCTCCCTCCCGTATCTCCCGAGACCCCACCGCATGCTCGCGATCACGCTCTCTCTCTTCCTCGCCGCCCCCTTCGCCGGGGGTCGTGCGGATCGCAACCTCTGCATCGACGGCCAGTGGGGGACCCTCGCGAAGGTTCCGGAAAGCGTGCCGGCCGCGGCGCGCGCTCTCATCGAGAGGGAGCGCTCCTTCGTGGAGAAGAACGAACTCAAGCTCTACACCTCGACGAAGACCCCCGTCGTCGTGATCTCCGAGTGGAACGAGTCCGCGGCCCGTTCCCGCGTCGAGGACGTCCGGCTCGCGATCGAGGCCTTCCGCGAGATCTTTCCCCCCGCCGCCGCTCCGCCGCCCGTCGCGGACGACGAGATCGACAATGTCGATCCCGAGGCGCCTTTCCCCATCTATCTCCTCGATCCGGGCCCGACCTACGAGGCCCTCGTCGACCGGCTCATCGCCGAGCACGAGTATCTCGAGGGGTGGGGGACGCGGGCGAAGACGCTCGGCGGGTTCCACCTCTACCGGCCCCGGATCGTGGCGATCCTCCCCTCGTACTTCGATCCGAAGCACCAGGTGATCCACGACGTCACGCACGTCCTCGCGCACCAGCGCTACGGGCGCCAGCCCTTCTGGCTCGACGAGGGGATCGCCTGGTACTCCGAGGACGCGATGCTGCGCGGGATCTTCGCGTTCTGCTACCGCCACAACTTCCTGTGGGACGCCGAGAAGACGGGGTGGTCGCGGGACTTCTCGAACATCTTCCGAGGGCGCGGCGACCGGCCCACGATCGAGGACCTCACCCGGATGATGCCCGGGAGCTACACGGCCGGAGAGAGCGGGGTGAAGGATCCGCGCGCGGTGCTCGCGTACGGCCTCGTCGCCTTCCTCGTGAACGAGCGCCGGGACGGCTTCGCGAAGGTCCTCGACGCCTTCGCGAACGATGCAGCGGAGACGGGCGAATTCGAGCCCACCTACGAGACCCCCTCGTCGCGCCAGATCGAGATCCTCCGGGCGCACCTCGGCGAGGACCTCGACAAGGCGCTCGCCTCCTTCGCGGCGAAGATCGGCAACTCGATCCCGAAGCCGAAGAAGAGCGCGGCCCGAGCGAACCCCGCGAGCGCGTCGGGCTCGTAGCGGGCGCCAGCGCGCGGAATCCCCCCCTCTACGCGCGCCTCCCTGCGAAAAAGCGGGCATCGCGGCCCGCTTCTTGATAGAATGGGGTTCTGCGCGTGAGGAGCCCCGTGCGCGAAGCCGTTGCGGCAGTTTCAGGGGCTCACGGTTCCAGGCAGGGAGTTTCATACATGAAGCGCACCCTCGTTTTTCTCGCGGCGGCGCTGTTCTCGCTTCCGGCCGCCGCCGCCGCCCAGTCCGCGGCCTGCGGGGCCTGTCCCGCCGTGATCAACCCCGCGACGACGGACTGGTACGTCGACCCCGTCGGCGGCCTCGACCAGGATCCGAACGTCACCCCGGGAGCCGGCTCGAAGTCGATGCCGTTCTTCCGGCTCTCCTGGGCGGTCTGCTACGCCGACGACAACGACCGCATCTTCCTCCTCCCGGGAATCTACTCTCCGACCTTGAACGGGGAGAGCTATCCCATCCAGTTCGGAAGCACCTGCAGCATGTTGAACATCCAGGTGATCGGCGTGGCGGGCGCCGCGAGCACCATCCTCGACGGGGAGAACACTGTCACGAGCGCGAGCGGGATCCTGCGGTTCCGGCTGATGGGAACGGGCGGGCGGCTCTCCGGCGTGACGGTCCGGGATTATGCGGGGACTCTCGCGGCCATCCGCCTCGGCAGCACGACGGCCGGCTTCGAGACGCACGACGTCGAGATCGAGAACTGCGTCATCGAGAACTCGGCCGCGTGGGGAATCGGCACGTTCGGGCCCTCCGGCGCCCTCGGCCCCCTCAAGTTCCACGACAACCTCTTCGTGAACTGCGCCACCGACGGGATGTGGCTCTCGAGCCTCGACGGGACTGGAGGAGGCGTCATTTTCAACAACACCGTCGTGGGGTGCAACAACGGGATCCGCCTCCAGGGCGGGTCGTGGACCCTGATGAACAACAACCTCACGAGCAACGCGGCGTGCGGGGTGTTCGACTTCTGCGATCCCACGGCGACGGCGTGCGCCTCGGACGCGGGGACCGGCTGCCCGCTCACCTTCGCCCTCACGAACGATTACAACAACGCGTTCGGGAACACGGCCGCGAACATCCAGGGCTTCGCCGCCGGCCCGAATGGGCTCTCCGTCGACCCCCTCTACGTCAGTCCCGGCACGGGGAACTACCACCTCCAGGCGACCTCTCCCCTCATCGACGCCGGGACCACGGCGCTCCCCCCGCAGAACGAGACGGACGGCGACCGGGACCCGCGCGCCCTCGACGGGGACGGTAACTTCTCCGCGATCCCCGACATCGGATACGACGAGGTCGCGAAGTACACCTTCGTCCTCTCCTCGGGCGCGATCAAGCAGGGCTCCACGGCGAGCTTCGCGCTCGGCGGTCCCGTCGGCGGCATCGGGAATCTCTTCCTCTCCTGCAGCTCCGGCAATCTCCAGCTCCCGATCTGCGGGAATGTTCTCCTCGGCCTCATCGACCCCTGCTTCTCGTCGTTCGGGACGGCCGTCTCCGGCGGCCCGCCCCTCGTCGTCGGGCCGATCCCGGTGACCCCCGTCCTCACCGGTCTCTTCATCCACACGCAGGCGGTCGTCGTCGACGTCTCGGGCGCGACGATCACGGGCTGCCAGACGACGAACCTCCTCTCGAACCAGCTGTAACTCGTCGTACGGTACCCGACCCGATTCTTCGAGTTTCGCGCGGGGGGCTTCGGCCCCCCGCTTCGTTTCCCGAGGGGTGGCGGCTTCGAGCACCTGTCGTAGAATCGCCATCTCCCCCACGGTTCCGAGGAGTTCTACCGAGATGAAGACCTCTCTCCTTTCCCTCGCCGCGATCGCGCTCTCCGCCCCGATGTCCCTCGCGACGGACTACTACGTCGATCCTGCCTCAGGGAGCGACGCGAACCCCGGGACGAAGGCGATGCCGTTCGCCACGTTGACGCACGCCGTCAGCGTCGTCGCCGGCGCACCGACGCTCGCCGACCGGATCCTTCTCCAGCCCGGAACCTACAGCTTCGCGTCTGGCGAGACCTTCCCGATCCAGATCGGACCCTCGTTCGTATCCCCGATGGCGCACTCCAACCTCCGGATCGTCGGCGTCGGCGGCGCGGCGAGCACGATCCTCGACGTCGTCGGCATGGCGCCGGCGTTCGAGGGAGCGATCCGATTCGGACCGAATGCAGCGGGGGCGCGTCTCGAGGGGGTGACGCTCCGGAACTACCCGGGCACGCTGACCGCCATCCGGCTCGGCAGCTCCGCGGCCGGCTTCGAGACGCACGGCATCGAGATCGCGCGCTGCGTCATCGAGAACTCGGGGGCCTGGGGGATCGGCTCGTTCGGGTCCTCGGGGGCCCTTTCCCCCCTCAAGATCCACGACAATCTCATCTTCGGCAGCGCGACGGACGGTCTGTGGATCTCGAGCCTCCCCGGGACCGGAGGAGGAGACGTCTACAACAACACGATCCTCGGCGGGAACAACGGGATCCGGGTGCAGGGAGGGATCTGGAACGTCTTCAACAACATCATCGCGAACAACACCGCCTGCGGGATCTTCGACTTCTGCGATCCTTCCGCCGTTCCCTGCGCCTTCGACGTCGGCACCCTCTGTCCCCTCAGCCTCGTCTTGACGAACGACTTCAACGACGTCTTCGGGAACGGGTTCGACTACTTCGGGATCGCCTCCGGGTCGAACGACGTCTCGGTCGATCCCCTGTTCGCGAGCCCCGGCACGAACGACTACCACCTCCTGGCGGCCTCCCCGGTCGTCGACGCGGGGACCGCGGCGCTCCCGGGCTACGTCGAGAGGGACGGCGACGGAGACCCTCGCGCCCTCGACGGGAACGCGAGCTTCTCCGCCGTCCCCGACATCGGCTACGACGAGGTCGCGAAGCACTCGTTCGTCCTCCAGTCCGGGGGCATCAAGCAGGGCTCGACAGCGACGTTCGCTCTCACGGGACCTCCGGGCGGGCTCGGGCTCCTGTTCGTCTCCGCGGGGACGACGAACTTCGTCCACCCGGTCTGGGGAAACGTCCTCGTCGACTTCCTGAGCCCCACCTTCTTCCAGTTCGCGACGACGGTCACGGGCGGATCCTCCGTCGTCGTCGGGCCGATCCCGGTCAACCCCGCCTTCAACGGCGTCTTCCTCTACACGCAGGCCCTCGTCCTCGACCTCCCGATCACGGGGCTCGGCCAGTTCACGAACCGCATCGAGA
>Ga0187892_10010119_pt1 | contig 12089 bp, 10 predicted proteins | sample MA1701073metaG_FD_139345 | JGI IMG/M metagenome (GOLD analysis project Ga0187892, IMG submission 139345) | Bio-ooze microbial communities from a basaltic lava cave in the Kipuka Kanohina Cave System on the Island of Hawaii, USA - MA170107-3 metaG ...
CGACCGCCGAGAGCAGCATCGAGGCAAACAGAAAATGCATCCGGTTCATTCCGTTGCCCGAGACGATAAGACGAACACGCTCGCCGCACAACATCGATGTCGCGTTGGATGCGGCGATTGGCCGTTACAAACCTTGACTCGCTCTTTCGCAAAGCTATAGTCGGCGCAACTTTTATGAAATTCCGCCTCGGGTGTGTTCTCTTGTGCGCTGCGACGCCGCTGTTTGCCGCCCCGCCGGCCACGAACGCCGTGCTTTCCAAATCCTCGCTGACGCTCGAAGAGAGCATCGATTACGCGGTGAAACACAACACCGAGGTGCTGAAAGCGAAGGAAGAAATCCGACGTAATCACGGCGTCATCATCGAGACCCGCAGCGACATGCTGCCGCACTTGAGGGCCGCCGCGTCGCTCACCAAACGCGAACCGCAGACGACCGAGTTTTTCGGCAACACGCAGAGCTTCGACAGCTCGGTGCGGCTCAGCCAGGTCATTTACGCGGGCGGCTCGATCCTGGGTTCGACCCGGATCGCCTATTTGAATCGCGAGGCCGCCGTGCTCGGGTTCGAGCGCGTCGTGGCCGAGACCATCCTCGCGGTCCGCACGCGGTTCTACGAAGTGCTGTTCAACGAACAATTGATCAAAGTCCGCGAGGAATCGGTGAAGCTGCTCGAAGAACAGCTCGAAACGACCAAGCGACGCTTCGAGGCCGGCACGGTGCCGAAATTCGACGTGTTGCGCGCCGAGGTCGAGCTCGCCAACGCGCGTCCGCCGCTGATCCAGGCGAAAAACAGCCTGCGCATCGCCAAGATCGAACTCGCCAATTTGATGGCCCTCGACTCGGACCGGAAAAGCGCCGAGGCGTTCCCCTACGTGCTCGTCGGGGAGCTGAACTACCTGCCTTACGAATCCGAACTCACGGATGCCTTGAACACGGCGATGGACAAGCGCTCGGAGTTGAAGGAGTTGGAAAAACAACTCAAGGCGCGCAAGGAAGGCGTCCACGCCGCCCACGCCGGCTACAAGCCGCGGCTCGAAGTGTTCGGGCAGTTCGAGGCGCGCAATCCAAGCCTCGGCGACCGCAAAGTGCAGGTCGATCCCGGCACCGGCACGACGAACGTTCTGACCGGCACCACGTCCGATCTCGATCCGACGATCCGTGGCTATTCGGTCGGCGCGCAATTCAGTTGGGACGTGTTTGACGGATTTCTTACCCACGGGCGCGTGGTCCAGGCCCGGGCGTTGCACAATGGCGCCCGGCTCGACCTCGACGCCAAGCGCCGCGACATCGAGCTCGAAGTGCGGCGGGCGCATTCGCAGCTCCAGGAGGCGCGCGAGACGATCGAGTCACAGAAGAAGGTCGTCGAACAGGGCGAAGAAAGTTTGCGTCTCGCCCAGGCGCGGTTTAACGTCGGTGCCGGCACGCAACTCGACGTGCTCAGCGCCCAGACGGCGTTGACCGAGGCGCGGACCACCTATGCGCAGGCCCTCTACAACTACAACGTCGCCGTTGCCACCCTCGAACGCGCCGTGGGCACCAACACCCGCGTCGCCAATCTCGACGAGTTGCGCAAGACACCCTGAGCCGGCGTTGCTGACGTTCGACGCGCTGTCGCGATTGCCGTTTCTGCGCCACGCGTTCACGCTGCGATTGCCGGGCGCCGCCGATGCTCCACTCTCCCACGGCAAGATCGTCGCTTACCACGAACGGGTGCTCGGCCAACTTGGCACCACGCGCACTTCGCTGGTCACCGCCAACCAGGTCCATGGCAGCCAGATCGTGATCGTGCGCACGCGGCCCCGGTTGCCGATCCCGGACACCGACGGGCTGTTGACGAAAGCGGCCGGTCTGCCGCTGGGCGTGTACGTGGCCGATTGCTGCGCGGTATATCTCGTGGATCGCAAGACACCCGCCATCGGCCTGCTCCACGCCGGGAAGAAGGGAACGCAGGCGAACATCGCCGGCGAGGCCATCGCCTCGATGCAGCGCGCGTTTCAAACCGATCCCGCCGATGTGCTCGCCGTGCTCAGCCCGTGCATCGGGCCGTGCCATTACGAGATGGATATCCCGACGGAGATCGAGCGCCAACTGCGCCAGGCCGGTGTTCGCGACGTCGTCAACCCGCGCATCTGTACCGGCTGCCATCTGGATGAGTTCTACTCGTATCGCGTCGAGAAGGGGCAGACCGGCCGGATGCTGGCTGTGATGATGCTGGCATGAAGTCGGCAGTCGTTCAACGGCAGGTGATTCCCGAGTTGATGGATCAGCCGGACGCGCGGCCCGAAGAACTGCTGGAAGACCTCCACGATCTGCAAAAGCTCAATCGCTTCGGCTGGGGCAGCGGCTTGGTCTGGGAATGCGTCAACGGAGTCGTCCGACGATTTCCATCGCAGAAGACCTGGACGCTGCTCGACGTGGCGACCGGTTCCGCCGACATTCCCCGGCATCTCGTGGATTGGGCGCGTCGAAAGCGCATCCATCTTCGCGTGACGGCGACCGACATCCATCCGGTGACGCTGGCGTTCGCCCGAGAACAATCGCGCGAGTGTCCGGAGATTCAATTTGAATCCGCCGATCTGCTTGCCCTGCCTTACGCCGAGAACAGCTTCGACATCGTCACCTGTTCGCAGGCGCTCCATCATTTCGGGTCGAACGACATCGTCACCGCGCTGCGACAGATGGGCCGCATCGCCCGCCGGGCGGTGATCGTCAGCGATTTGGTTCGTAGCGCCTGGGGCTACGCGTTCGTCTGGTTCCTGGTCCACGTCACACGCGCCAGCCGTTTCGCCAAACACGACGGGCCTGTTTCGATGAAGAACGGTTTCAAGCTGCGCGAGATGGACGCGCTCGCGCGGGACGCCGGCTTGGACGGCGGACACATCTTCCGCCATCGCGGGTTGCGATTCGCGATGACGTGGATGAAAACCTGAAAGGCGAACCCGGACAACATTATCGCGCGTACGCGCGATAATGTTTCCACCCGCATTCCTACGGGCCCCAAGCGTACCCGAACACCTCGCCGCCGGTCACCTCGAAGCGCAGGATCAGGTTTTTCCCTTTCGGCAGGTCCCCGATCTTCCTCTTGCGGAAGCGGACCGACGCGTTCACCGCGTCGCCCCTGATCGGCTCGCAGTCGTTGAACGAGAAGCCGGGCAGGTGGTCGCCTTTGCGCTGTTCGAGATGATAGTGGCTGCTCTGCTCCGCCACCGCCACGCGGATGACACCCTCGCCCCGGGTGAGGGCGTTGATGGACAGTTCGCGGCCCTGACACGGACCAATCTCGACGTCGAAGTGCGAGGTCTGGTTCGATGCCAGGCTCGCGAACCGGTCGCGTTTGAATTTTGCCACGAAGATCCGCACGCGACGTTCCTGGTCCGTCGGTTTGATGCTGTCGTCGATCTTGAAATCGGGTTTGATGCCCCAGCCATGGTCGCGGTTCGCGCCGCCGCAAAACAGCAACGCGTCATCGCCGTGCTCCACGAGGTTGCTGCCCGACGTGATAAAGCCCGCCCCGAACTCACCCGGCGCGCTGGGCTCGATGAAACTCGGCCGCCCGCGCGGATGACGCCAGACGATCCCGTTGTGCGAATAGGCGAGCCGCAATTGCGAGTGGCCGTTCGGGTTTTGGCCCATCAACTGCCGCAACGGCAGCCCGACCATGAACAATGTCTGCACCGCGAGATACAGCGGACCGACTTGATGCAGCGTGTGCGAGTAGTACTCGGCGATGCGATAGCCGTGTTGCGCGGCGATCTGATCGTCGTAGTCGTCGGTCAGAAACGTTTCGTGCCACTGCCGGTAACCGTGATACCCTTCCCAGTGGATCGCGTCCTCGCTCTCCACGACGAGCATTGCCCGGCGCGCGGTGAGGCCGTGGTTCGCGCCCATCTTGTAATAGAGCAGGTAACGCTTCCGCTCGCGATCCACGTGCAGGCACGCCCAATCGCCGTGCTGGATCATCGGGTGCTTGGTGATCTGCTTCCAATGAACCCCGTCGTCCGAGCCGAACAGGTAGCCCCCGTAACCATGAAACTCGAAATCGTGCCGGGGCGCGTCGGGCGTGCAAATGGTCAGCGCCAGAAACTTGAAGCTTGCGCCCGCCAACGGTCGCACGACGCTCATGATGCAACCGGGCAGCTTGAGCAGGTTGTTGCCGGGCCAACGTTCCTGCTCGACGAGCTTGAGGTCTGGTTTGCGCCAATGGATGCCGTCTTCGCTTTCGACGTAGCCGGTGAGCCAGATGTCGCAGTTTTCATCCATGCCGCTGATGCCGGGCATGCAGCAGATCCAGCCGCGGAACTTGCCTTCGTCATATAACACCGAGCCCCACCCTGCCGCGACGCGCGCGTCCCAGGATTTGGGCGGGCCGCATTCGAGGCCGGTCGTCTCGATCCGTTCGGGCTTCGGGAAATTCTGGAACAGATTCAGGTCCCACGCGACGACGTTGTCAATGTCGAGAAACAGATGGCGTTTGGGGTATGTGGTGGGACCAAGGGTTTTGTTGGTGATCATTTTCATGGGGGTATCGTGCAGTCCTCGTCGTCGTCCTCGATGTCTGTTTTCGATTACGAGGCCGATTTGTGGTTACGGAAACTCGATCCTGAATTCGTCCATCATCACGTAGCCTTCGGGCAACCGTGACCGGTCCACCTCGTACTCGTGGCCGGCACGGAGCTTGTATGGATCGCCCTGAATCGGCTTGAGCGGTCGCACGTCGAGCGGAAAGAGCACGAAAATAATGTCGCCGTTTACGTCCCGCAGCAGGTCCGCGATCGGCGCCTTGCCGTACATGTCGGTGCGGTCGTGACGGGATCCGAGGTTCAACCACTGGCTCTGGTCGGGCACGAGATGCAACGTCTGCTCGGACCAATCCTTCGTGATCCGGATCGGCTGCTGGATGAGGACCTGGTTGACCCAGTTCTTCGGTCGGCCGGGCCGCGGAACGTTTCCTTGCGCGTGAAAGAGGCACTGTGCGCCGCACAGGTTGACCTCGCCTTTGATGCGGACGGTCACTTTGGCGTTGGTCAGATTCGTCGGGAACCCGCCCTCGACGTACGGGTTCGGCCCGGCCACGTCGAGCATCTGCTTGGGGAAATTCTGCCCGTGGGACGTGTGCAGCGCGAACAGGATATGCAGATAACCTTCGCCGGGATGACAGTGGTTGAAGTCCACCCACCACGGACTGCGCGAGATGGCCGCGCCGTCGCGCACCTCGACGCGCGTCGCCCCGACCTTTCCCTCCCAGCCGATCCAGCCGCGCGGGCTGGAGTCGAATGTCTCGATGAACACTTTGCCTGCCATAAACGCGCGCGAAGCTAGCCGGGACCGCCTGCCAGACAAGGGCAATCCGATGGCCTTTTTTTCGGAACAAGTAGGTCGGCCATTCCTGGCCGACCTACCGCGGCGGCTCCACCATGCGCAAGGGGAGCAGTTTCCGCAACGGCGGAACTGCGCCTTGTTCGAAATAGCGCACCGCAGCCTGGCAAATCGTCTTCGAGAATTTCTCCAGCGGGTACGGGTAATGGATCGGCAACGGGAACGTCCGCAACTCGAACGAGGTTGCGTTCACCGAAATCACCTCTGCCTGCCCGGGCACGTCCACGCCGCGTTTCATCAACGCCATCATGAGCAACCCCGCCGGCACGGGCGAGTTGGCGAGCAACCCGTGGCGTCCGGCCACGCGCGCCGCCAGCCGCTGCACGGCGAGATTTTGCTCGTACAATTCGTCGGGCACGCGCGCCACGTCGCCCTGAATGGGACGCGGGGCCGCCGCGCAGATGATTTGGAATTCCTTCTCGATCGATTGGTGAGAAACTTCATTGACCAGGAGCGTCACGCGCTCGAACCCCCGCCGGGCAAGCATGAAGGTCGCGTGGCGAAATGCGGAAATGACGTCGTTGGAAATGTATGGCAGGTCCACGCCGGGAGCGGCAGGTCCGATCAAGAGAACGCTGTCGCGAAAACCGGCGAACATCTCCTGATATGTTTTCGGAGCCGAGGAGAGCAACAGCATCTCGTGGGGACGTTTCCCCTGGCGATGAATGGCGCGCAGCCGCGCGTCGTTGAGCATTTCCAGGCTGAATCGGATCCCGTGCGGGGCGAGCCGTTGGGTGAGAGCGGTGAGAAGCTCGGAGAGAGTGGGCACGTCGCGGTAAGATCGGCCGCAAAAAATCCAGCGCACGGTGGGCGGCTGTTGGGGGCGATGCCGCGGGGTCGTCTCGCGCACGATTTGGACGCCCTTGCGCGGAAGCGTGCGCAGCAGGCCCTCGCGTTTGAGGATGCCGACAGCCGTCTCGAGCGTGCCGTGCGCCACGCCGAGCCGCGCGCTCCAATCGCGGATGCTCGGCAGCGGCTCGACCACCTCGCCCCGCGCGATGGCGTCGCGGAGATACTCGGCCAGGTGCTCCGGCTTGGACCGCAGAAAGTTCATCCGCCGCGAATGATTACGGCAAGGCATGGCAGAGGGCAAGCATGGTCGGGCATGGTTGATGTCGGTGCGCAAATCGAAAACGACTTTCCAACCGCAGGTTCGCGAACAAATCTTCATGGCTTTTTCGTGGCAGTTCATGTAATGGTTGACGCGTGAACAGGAAGCCGTTGACAAGGAGCAGAAGCTTCACCTTGATCGAACTCCTGGTGGTGGTCGCGATCATCGCGGTGCTGGCCGCGCTGTTGCTTCCCAGCCTGGCCAAGGCGAAAAACAGGAGCAAACAGGCGGTTTGTCTGCAACATCTCAAGGAGGTCGGGATCGCAACGTTCCTGATGGCCGACGACAACAACGGCTGGCTCAACGGCGTCAACGCTCCTTATGGTCCGACCGGAGGCTCCACCAATGTTGGATATTGGATCTACTCCATCACAAACTACGGAGTTGGAAAACTGGTTGCTTACCAAGGGAAAGGCTGTCCAAGCCGCAGTTCCAGGGACACCTGGTATCCGTTCGGAGCGAACAGCATGTTTGTCGGCTGGGGATACCCCCCGATGCATTCGCTGGACGAAGTGGTCCATCGGGACCGCGTATTCCTGCTGGGGGAATGCTATTTCTGGTACCCGTCTTCGGGGACGCATTTTGATTACACCGTCGGAAGTCAATTCAATGGACCGCTCGGCGGCGTCTTGAACGTCAATTTTGTCGATCTCCGGCACGAAGGACGGGGCCTCAATTTCATCTTCTGCGATGGCCACGGCGAGTTCCTGCGGACGAAAGGCACCGTGCTCCCACAAGACACTCAGTCGCCTTGGTGGAAGGGGGGTACGCAGAACACTGGTGGCCGGGCACCGTCTGGGCCAACGGGCAGTTCTGGGGCGAATAGAATCTCGCGGGCACGATCAGGTTTCGAATCTCCCACCGGAACACCGACTGTGGCTACAACAAGCTGATCGGGTCCACGTCCACAACGACGCGGATGTCCTCCGGCAGTTTCACTTGATCCGTGACTTCGCGCACGAGACGGGTCAGGTCGAGAATCCGACCACTGCGCAGCATGATCTGGAACCGATAAAACGTCTTGATCTTCGCCAACGGCGCCGGCGCGGGACCGGCGAGCAATATGTCGGCGCCGATGCGCTGCTTCAGTTCCTTTGCCAGCGCCTCCGCGGAGAACGACGCCTTCTGTTCGTTGCGGCCCTCGACGCCGATGCAGATCATGTGCGTCTGCGGTGGGTACGAAAGCTCCTGCCGGAACTCGATCTCCTCCTCGTAGAACCCCTCGTAGTTGTGCTGGCGCGCCCATTGCACGGCGGGATGAAACGGCGTGTAGGTCTGGACGATCACTTCGCCCTCGATCTCGCCGCGACCGGCGCGGCCCGCGACCTGGACGAGGAGTTGGAACGTCCGTTCTCCGGCGCGGAAATCGGGGATGTGCAGCGCCATGTCCGCGAAGATGATCCCGACGAGCGTGACACGGGGGAAATGCAGCCCCTTCGCGATCATCTGCGTGCCGACGAGGATGTCCACGTCGCCGCGACGGAACGCGCCGAGGATTTTGCGGTAATCGTCCTTGCGCTTGACGGTGTCGGAGTCCATTCGCCGCACGACGGCCTTGGGAAAGATGGCGGCGATGGCGCGCTCGACCTTCTCCGTACCGACCCCGGTGTAACGGATCTTCGGGTCGTGGCACTTCGGGCAATCAGACGGCGCCGGCTGATGGAAACCGCAGACGTGGCAGAGGAGCTTTTCGTCCTGCTTGTGGTACGTGAGCGCGATGCTGCAATTCGAGCATTGCGCCTCGAACCCGCATTGCGAACAGAGCAGCGTCGTGGCGAAGCCGCGCCGGTTCAGGAACAGGATCGTTTGTTCCCGGCGTTCGAGGCGTTGGACGATCGCGGACTTCAACCGTTCGGAGAAAATCTGCGCGCCCTTCTGCCGGTGGGCCTCCTGGCGCATATCGACGATGCGCATCAACGGCATCTTGCGTTGATCGACCCGCTGGGTGAGCCGGGTGAGGGCATACTTGCCGCGCTTGGCGTTGTAATAGGACTCAAGCGAAGGCGTGGCCGTGCCGAGAAGGACGGCGGCCTTTTGCAGGTGGCCGCGCACGACGGCGATGTCGCGGGCATTGTAGCGAGGGGCCTCGTCCTGCTTGTAGCTGGTCTCGTGTTCCTCATCGACGATGACCAGGCCGAGGTCCTGCACGGGCGCGAACACCGCCGAGCGCGCCCCGATGACAATCCGGGCGTTGCCTTGCCGGATCTGCTGCCATTCGTCGTGACGTTCGCCCGCGGAAAGCTGGCTGTGCAACACAGCGACCCGCGTCCTGGACTCGCTCGCCTGGAACCGGGCCTTGAAGCGCTCGACCGTCTGCGGCGTCAGCGAAATCTCCGGCACGAGCACGATCGCGCCCTTGCCCTTTTGCAGGGCGAAGTCGATTGCCTGGAGATATATCTCCGTCTTGCCGCTGCCGGTCACGCCGTGCAGCAACACGACGGATGGTTGCCGGCTGGCGATGCTCTGTTGGATCAACCCGAGCGCTTTCCGTTGTTCATCCGTGAGCGCGAGCGGCTTGCTCGGGAGGAAATGTTCGTCGCTGAACGGTTCGCGCTCGACGACCTTGCTCCCAACCGTGACGACGCCGGCTGCTTCCAGTTTTCGCACGACCGCATGGGTGGCGTGGGTCGCTTCGACGAGTTTGGAGACGAGCGTGGCGCCATGATGAAGCAGGTGCTCGACGACCTTGGCCTGGGCCTTCGCGCGCTTCTGAAGCAGCGGCAACTCTTGCTTCGAGCGGATCGGGTCCACGAGGCGCGCCTGGAGTTTTTCTTTCCATTTCACGGCTCCCTTGCGCACGACGTCGGGCAGCACGGCCTTGAACGCCAGTTCGCGCGGGCAGACGTAGTAACGGGCGATCCATTGCGCCAACTCGATGAGCGGGGGGTCCATCTCGGGCGGTTTCCCCTTGCCCATCACGTCGGCGATCTCTTTGCATTTCCCGTGGGCGCTGGTCGGGCTCAACCCGAGCACTGTGGCGGTCAGATGCCGGCGACCGAACGGCACCCGGACGCGCGAGCCGATCTTCACGTCCGTGGCCAAGGAATCGGGCACGAGGTAGTCAAATTCCTTGTCCAACGCGATATCGACGGCGACTCGGGCGTAGGTCGGCATAGTCCGTGTTTGCCATTCGATAGCAGATTTGGTTGGGTGACGAAAGCATGAGATTGAGCCGACGACCGGGAAAGCGTGGAAGACTGGAAGCTGGGAAGGTTGCATCCGGGACGCGTGCCCATGCTTCCATCCTTCCATCTTTCCACCCCTGAGCTATGGATCGAAAACAGGTTGTCCGCTTCATCGTCCTGCTGGTCATTGTCTTCGCCCTGTTCTACATCCTCAACGAAACCTGGTGGTTCATCCGTCAACATGCCTACGACAAGCAGATTCGTTTCGTGGCGACGCGCTACGGCGTCAGCCCGTACCTCGTCAAGGCGGTCGTATGGCGGGAGAGCAAGTTCAGCCGGCTCGCCGTCGGCAAGGCGGGCGAGGTCGGCCTGATGCAGGTGACGAGCGGGGCGGCCAAGGAATGGGCCGAATCGGAGCACCGGCCCGCGCCGGGGCAGAAGGAATTGTTCAAGGCCCGGACGAACCTCGAAGCCGGTGCCTGGTATCTCTCGCGGGCGCTCGAACGGTGGAAGGAGTGCGACGACCCGGTTCCGTTCGCGTTGGCCGAGTACAACGCCGGCCGGTCGAACGTGCTCAAGTGGCGGGCGAAGCTGAGTTCGCCGAAGGACTCGAAGGAGTTCATCGCGAACATCGGCATTGCCTCGACGCGCCGCTACGTGCAGGATGTCAGGGCGATTGAGAAGAAGCTGGAGCGCCGTGGACGGCTGTGATCGAGACCTGAGCGTGAGGTTCCGCGGTCCGGTCCGACCATGGATTTTCGCGGTCTGGTTGCTCGGAAGCCTCATGAGCGAAGCGCAGGAAATCACACTCAAGGTCGTTCGCCCGACGGATGGCGAGGGCCTCACGATCACGAATGGATCGACGTTCGTCATCGGCGCCGTGTCGCCGCCGCAAGCGAAGGTCACCGTCAACGGCGTCGCGGCGGAAGTGTCCGACGACGGCGCCTTCCTCGCTTTCGCGCCGGTTCAGCCCCTACCGAAACCGCAGACCGTCAAACTGGCGAGTGGCAAGAGCGAACGCGTGGACGCCGTGTTCGAGTGCTTGGCGCGAGCCGGTCAGAAGCAGTTTCGCCGGCAAATCTTCGTCGCCCTGCCGCCGGCCCGGAAACCGAAGGAGCCGCCGATCGAAGTGTTCGAGAAGCCGCTGCTGTATCAGATCAAGGAAGAACAGATCCTCTCGCGCACGAACTGGGGATTGCTGCATCTGCCTGCGGGGGGACGCGTCGCAGTGGAGGCGCGGAGAGGGAGCGAGTTGCGCTTGCGGCTGATCGACAGCCAGGAGACGTGGTTGCATGAAGCAAAGCTATCGCAAGTGCGCGAGCCGTTTCCCGTGCCGGTGCCGGGCATGGCAGGCCGGAGCAATCGCTACAAGGTCGGCATTCCCATAGGGTCACTGTTGCCCTACACAGTCCAGCAGCAGCCGGGGTCATTCCTGGTGGGCGTCACGGTACATTACCCTGATTCCAACGAGCCGTGTCTTGTGCCGAACCCACCGTCGCCACGATGGGGATTCTCCACGCGGTTTGAAGGCACGTCGCTGCTCATAAACTTGCGCCGACCACTCGATTTGTCCATTGGACTGCGAAACAAGACCATCTGCCTCGATCCCGGCCACAATCCCGACCCGGGCGCGATTGGTCCGCGCGGTCTGGAGGAACGCGAAGCCAACCTCAAAGTCGGACTGGCGCTGGAGAAACTGCTGACCGCGGCGGGCGCGAACGTGGTGTTCACGCATCGGGACGAGCCGCTGCCGCTTCTCGAACGGCGCGCCGCGGTGCTCAAGCACAACCCGGACATCCTCGTCAGCCTCCACAACAATTCCGTCCCCGACGGCACGGACCCGCGGACGAGCCACGGCACAAGCACGTTCTATTACCATCCGCAGTCGAAGCCATTGGCGGATGCCGTGCATGCCGCGATGCTCAAGGGGCTGGGCTTACCCGATCTCAAGGTGAGCCAGAAGAGCCTGTACGTCTGCCGCATCAGCGAGTGCCCGGCGATCCTCGTCGAGCCAACGTTCATCATCCTGCCCGAACACGAGAAACTGTTGATGAGCGAAGCCGGCCAGCAGAAAATCGCGCGCGCCATCTTCGAGGGGATCAAGGACTTCTTCGAACGCCGGTGAAGGGTGGAGCGACTACCACGTCGCGACTGCTGTTGTCGAGCGGTCGCGACGCGGTAGTCTCTGACCGAATGTGTAAAATTTTGAGGACTGACCCTGATTCTCCCTGTGGCGAAGGTTTTCTTCAACTCGCCGGTGCTTCGGATGCCCACCGCGTCAGGCAAACATCGAGCGTTTGTGAATTTTGAAGACCTGACCCTGATTCTGTCGATTGACCCTGATTCTGTCGACCCCCGAGCAGTTGTACTGTGGCCGCGGGGAGATGGAGAACCAGATCAAGCAGCAGCAACTGGACTTGTTCGGGAAGCGGCTCTCGACCCACTGGCTGGGAGCGAACCAATTGCGGCTGTGGTTCAG